>Ga0182736_1000343_pt1 | contig 78233 bp, 73 predicted proteins | sample eDN5th30CKraftBY_FD_128882 | JGI IMG/M metagenome (GOLD analysis project Ga0182736, IMG submission 128882) | Enriched backyard soil microbial communities from Emeryville, California, USA - eDNA 5th pass 30_C Kraft BY (version 2) (version 2) | ecosystem: Environmental > Terrestrial > Soil >... | reverse complement strand
CGCGCTGCATCGCGCCGGCCCGCGCGCGCCGGTCGGGGTGGTCACCGTCTATGGCGTGGTCGCGCTGGTCGCGATCGCGGCGATGGTATTCGGGCTGGCCGCGATCGGCGCGCACGATCCCGGCGGGGTGCTGACCACGGCGATGCTGTTCCGCATGATGGTGGCGGTGGGCGCGCTGATGCTGCTCCAGAACCTCGACGCCAGCTACCGGCGCGGCGACGTGCGGTTGCTGACGATCGGGCTGGCGGCGATCTGGCTGGCCGATCTCAACCTGGCGGCGGCCGGCTATCTGACCGGCGCGACGCCGCAGCCGCTGGTGGTGGTGCGCGGGCTGGCGATGCTGGCCGCCGCCGCGCTGATCGCCGCCGCGATCCTGCGCGAGGGTCGCGGCGAGATGCGCGTATCGCGCGCGGTCGCCTATCGTTCGCTGTCGCTCGTCGCGGTCGGCGGCTATTTCGCGGTGCTGGCGGCGGTGACCAGCATGCTCGGCGCGATCGGCGGCGACATGGCGCGGATCTGGCAGACGGCGTTCGTGTTCGGATCGGCGGCGGCGGTGCTGACGCTGGTATCGACGCCGTGGCTGCGCGCCTGGGCCAAGGTGAAGGTCGCCAAGCATTTCTTTCGCCACCGCTACGACTATCGCAGCGAGTGGATCCGCTTCACCGGCACGCTGGGGATGCCCGACAAGGCCGCGCCGCTGGCCGAGCGCGTGCTCAAGGCGGTGGCCGACTTGACCGATTCGCCCGCCGGGCTGCTGCTGGTGCCCGACGGCGCCGGGCTGGGCATCGGCACCGGGTGGAACTGGACCGGCGAGCTGCCCCGCACCGGCGGCGACGCCGCTTTTGCCGCGCAGCTGGCGAGCGGCGAGCATATCGTCGAGCTGGATCGCGCGCGCCGGGGCGGGGCGGAGGCCGATCCGGTGCCGCAATGGTTGATCGATGAAGGTGATGCCTGGGCGGTGGTCCCGCTCAACCACCTCGGGCATCTGGCCGGCGCGATCGTGCTGGCGCGGCCGCCGGTCGACCGCGCGCTCGACTGGGAGGATTTCGATCTGCTGCGTATCGCCGGCCGCCAGGTCGCCAGCTATCTGGCCGAGGCGCGCGCGCAGGACGCGCTGGCGGAGACCGAGCGGTTCGACGAGTTCAACCGCCGCTTCGCCTTCATCGTCCACGACATCAAGAATCTGGTGAGCGGCCTGAGCCTGGTCGCGCGCAATGCCGAACGCCATGCCGACAACCCCGAATTCCGCGCCGACATGGTCGCCACGCTCCAGGATTCGGCGGCCAAGCTCAACGCGCTGCTCGCCCGGCTGATGGCCAACAGCCGGGCCGCCGCCGAGCCGCCGGCGCCGGTCGATCCGCTGGCGGTCGCCGATCGAATCGCCGTCGCGCGCCGCGCCCAGCATCCGGTGATCGTGTCGGCGCCCCGGCCGGCGCTGCTGCTGGCCGATCCGGCGCGACTGGAGCAATTGCTCGGCCATCTCGTCCAGAACGCGATCGACGCCAGCGCGGCCTCCGATCCGGTGACGATCGCGATCGATCCCGGCGCGGACAGCGTGACCATCGCGGTGATCGACCAGGGTTGCGGCATGTCGCCGGGGTTCGTGCGCGAACGGCTGTTCCGTCCGTTCGTGTCGTCGAAGCCGGCCGGCTTCGGCATCGGCGCGTTCGAGGCGCGCCAGCTGGCCGAGGGCATGGGCGGCCGCATCGAGGTCGACAGCCGCGAGGGCGAGGGCTCGACCTTCCGGGTGATCCTGCCCGCCGCGCTTGTATCGAGAGTAGCCGCATGAGTGACGTGAAGAAGCTGCTGATCGTCGAGGACGACCTCGCGCTCCAGCGCCAGCTGCGCTGGGCCTATGAGGGCTATGAGGTCCATATCGCCTCCGACCGCGAGAGCGCGATCGCGCTGCTGCGCGCCGAGGAGCCCGCGGTGGTGACGCTCGACCTGGGGCTGCCGCCCGATCCCGACGGCACCAGCGAAGGCTTCGCAACGCTTCAGGCGATCCTGGAGCTGAAGCCCGATACCAAGGTGATCGTCGCATCGGGCCACGGCGCGCGGGAAAGCGCATTGATCGCGATCGCGGCGGGGGCGTGGGATTTCTATGCCAAGCCGGTCGATATCGACGCGCTCGGGCTGATCGTCGCGCGCGCGTTCCACGTCCATGCGCTGGAGGCCGAGAACCGCCGGCTGGCGCAGGTGACGCTCGACGGCGGGCTGGGCGGGATGATCACCGCCGCGCCGGAGATGCTGAAGGTCACCCGCACGATCGAGCGCGTCGCGGGCGCCGACGTGTCGGTGATGCTGCTCGGCGCGTCGGGCACCGGCAAGGAACTGCTCGCGCGCGGGCTGCACGAGGCATCGCCCCGCCGGCGCGGCGCGTTCGTCGCGATCAACTGCGCGGCGATCCCCGAAACCCTGCTCGAAAGCGAGCTGTTCGGGCACGAAAAGGGCGCGTTCACCGGCGCGGTCAAGACAACCGAGGGCAAGATCGAGCAGGCCCATCGCGGCACGCTGTTCCTCGATGAGATCGGCGACGTGCCGCTGGCGCTGCAGGTCAAGCTGCTGCGGTTCCTCCAGGAACGGGTGATCGAGCGGATCGGCGGGCGCAAGCCGATCGCCGTCGATACCCGGATCGTCTGCGCCACGCACCAGGACATCGACGCGATGGTGGCCGCGCAGAGCTTTCGCGAGGACCTCTACTACCGGCTGGCCGAGATCGTCGTGCGAATCCCGTCGCTCGCCGAGCGGCCGGGCGACGCCGGGCTGCTCGCGCGGCATTTCCTGCGCAAATACGCTCGCGACATGAAAAGCGCGGTCAAGGGATTCACCCCCGATGCGCTGGCGGCGATCGATGGCTGGGGATGGCCGGGCAATGTCCGCGAGCTGGAAAACCGGATCAAGCGCGCCGTCATCATGGCGGACGGGCCGCGGATCACCGCCGCCGACCTCGACCTGGGCACGCCCGACGACGATCGGCTGCCGATCAACCTCAAGTCCGTGCGCGAGGACGCCGATCGCAAGGCGATCCGCCACGCGCTGGCGCGCGCCGACGGCAACATCTCCGGCACCGCGCGTCTGCTCGGCATCAGCCGTCCCACCCTCTATGACTTGATGAAGGCCTATGACCTCCAGCCCTGATCTTCGCCGCCTTCTGCGCGGGGGGACGATCGGAACGGTCGTCGTCGCGCTGGGGCTGACGCTCGCCAGTCCGCTGCGCGCCGATACCAATACCGCGCGCGCCACGCTCAACCGCGCGCTCATCGCGCTCGACCAGGGCAATGCCACCGCCGCGCGCGCGCTGGCGACGGCGGCGGTCGCCGCCGATCCGAACTGGGGGCTGGCCCATGCCGTGCTTGCCCGCACCGCGCTGGCGCAGGATGACGGCATCGCCGCCGAGGCCGAGCTGAACAAGGCGCGCGACACCGGGTTCGACATGGCGCGCGGGCGGCAGATGCTGGCGCACGCCCGGCTGCTTCAGAGCGACGCGCGGCAGGCGCTGGAGATCGCCAAGACGGTCGCGCCGGCCTATGCCGCCTACGGCCTGCGCGTCCAGGCGCGCGCTACCGCCGCGCTGGGCGATGCCGCCGCCGCGAGCGATCTGCTCGACCGCGCGGTGGCGCAGGCGCCGAACGATAGCGCCACCTGGGGTGATGTCGGGCGGTTTCGCCAGAGCGTCGGCGACGTCGCCGGGGCGATCGACGCCGCCGACCGTGCCGTCGCGCTGAACCCCGACAATACCGACGCGCTGCTGCTGCGCGCGCAACTGGTGCGCGGCCAGTACGGGTTGGTCGCGGCGTTGCCGTGGTTCGAGGCGGCGTTGCGGCGCGATCCGGCCAACCATGCCGCCCTGGTTGACTATGCCGCGACCCTGGGCGATGCCGGGCGCTATGCCGACATGCTCTCCGCGGCGCGGCGCGCGCTGGCGGTGCGCGCCGGCAGTCCGCAGGCGCTCTACCTGCTCGCGGTGATGGCGGCGCGCGCAGGCAACGCCGATCTGGCACGCGACCTCATGGAGAATGCGGGCGGCGCGCTCGACGGGATGCCGGGGCCGCTGCTGCTCGGCGCGACGCTCGATCTGGGCAATGGCGCGGCGGAGCAGGCGGTGACCAAGCTGCGCAACCTGATCGCGCTCCAGCCGATGAACATCCGCGCGCGTCAGCTGCTCGCGGTGGCGCTGATGCGGCTCGACGCCTCGCGCGACGCGCTCGACATATTGCGCCCGGTCGCGCAGCGCGGCGACGCCGACAGCTATACGCTGACGCTGGCGGCGCGCGCGTTCGAACGGATCGGCGAGCGCGACCTCGCCGCCCAATATCTCGACCGCGCCGCGCATCCCGCCCGCGCCGACGCGGCGGCCTTTGGCTCCGATGACAGCGTCCCGGTGCTCGCGGCGGCGGCGGACAGCGGCCCGGCGGGCGACCCCGCCACCGCGATCCCGCTGATCCGCGCCCAGCTCGACGGCGGCGATCGCGCCGGGGCGCTGGCGCGCGCGCAGGCGGTCGCCGCCGCCAATCCCGGCGCGCCCAAGGCATCGGTGGTGCTGGGCGACACGCTGATGGCGGTCGGCCGGCCGGGCGATGCCGCGGTCGCCTATCGCCGCGCCGCGTCGCTCGCTTTCGACGAACCGACGATGCTGCGACTGACCGAGGCGCTCGACATGGCCGGGCGGCGGGCGGAAGCATCGAACGCGCTGGCGCTGTTCCTGTCGCAGAATCCGGCCAGCGTCGCCGCGCTGCGGCTGGCCGCGCACTGGCAGATCGCCGCCGGCGAATATGACGCGGCGATCGACACGCTGGAGGGGCTGCGCGCGCGGATCGGCGATCGCGACGCCGCGCTGCTCGCCGAACTGGCCTATGCCCATGATGGCGCCGGCAATGACGACGAGGCGTTGAGCTATGCCGCCGCCGCCTATGCGCTGGCGCCGGCCAATGCGGCGGCGGCGGACGCCTATGGTTGGGCGCTGTACGGCGCGGGAGATGCGGGAAGCGCGCTGCAGCTGCTGCAAAAGGCCGTGGCGATCGCGCCCGGCCACGCCGCGCTGCGCTGGCACCTCGCCCAGGTCTATGCCGATCTGGGGCAGGAACGCGCGGCGCAGGCCCACGCGCGCGCCGCGCTGGCCGATCCGCGCTTTGCCGATCGCGCGGCGGCGCAGGCTCTGGTCGCCGCTGGCTCGTGACGCTAAGCGGCCGGCATGACCGACCCGCTCGAGAGAATCGCCGCCGCGCTGGAGCGGCTGGCGCCGCCGCCGCCGATCGCGGCCGATCCGATCGCGCACCCGGCCTATCTGTGGCACGGCACCGCGCTGGAGGTGGCGCGCGGTTTCGCGCCGCTGCCGCTCGCCATGCTGACCGGCATGGATGCGCAAAAGGCGGCGCTGCTCGAGAATTTCGGCCGGCTCGCCAGCGGTCATCCGGCGCATGACGTGCTGTTGTGGGGCGCGCGTGGCACCGGCAAGTCGGCGCTGGTCGCCGCCGCCGCCGCCGCCAGCCGGCTGGCGCTGATCGAGGTCGCGACCTCGTCGCTGGAAACCCTGCCCCGGCTGTTCGCCACGCTGGCGACGGTCGAGCGGCCGTTCGCGGTGTTCATCGACGATCTCGGATTTTCGGCCCCGGCCGAGGCGCGGGCGCTGCGCTCGCTGCTGGAGGGCGGGGCGGAAGCACGGCCGGCGAATGCGCGGCTGGCGGTGACGTCGAACCGCCGTCATCTGGTGCCGCGCGACATCGCCGAACAGGAAAGCGCGATCAATCCGCGCGACGCCGTCGACGACGCGCTGGCGCTGGCCGACCGGTTCGGTCTGAGCCTCGGCTTTCACGTCATCGACCAGGACACCTATCTGGCGATCATCCGCCGCTACGCCGACGCCTATGGCCTGCCGTTCGACGCCGCTGACGCGGTCGGCTGGGCGACGCGGCGCGGCAGCCGGTCGGGACGGGTCGCCTGGCAATATGTCGTCGATCTCGCCGGGCGCAGCGGCATCCGTCTCGATCGCAGCAAGGGCGCCTGATCCACGTCAGGCCCCGAACCGCGTCAGGCCCCGAACCGTTTCAGGCAGCGCCTAGCGTTTCGACCATCTCCGCCAGTTCCAGCCAGCGCAGTTCCGCCGCCTCCTTGTCGTCGCGCGCCTTGGCCACCGCCTTCATCAGCGCGTCGAACTTGCCGGGGTCGCGCGCATAGAGATCGGCGTCGGCCAGCGCCGCCTCATCGCGCGCGATCGCCGCGTCGAACTGCTCGATCCGCGCGGGCAACTGGTCGTAGTCGCGCTGGTCCTTGTAGCTGAGCTTGGTCCGTGCCGATGCGGGCGGGGGCGGCGGCGCGGCGGCGGATTTGGCGGCCGCGCGGGGCTGGGCGCGGGGCTTGCGCTTCGCCTCCCAGTCGGCGTAGCCGCCGACCACCACGTCGACGTTGCCCGATCCGTCGAGTCCGAGTGTCACCGTCACCGTCCGGTCGAGGAAGTCGCGGTCGTGGCTGACGATCAGCACGGTGCCTTCGTAATCGGCGATCACCTCCTGCAACAGGTCGAGCGTCTCCAGGTCGAGGTCGTTGGTCGGCTCGTCGAGCACCAGCAGGTTCGACGGCCGCGCGAATTCGCGCGCCAGCAGCAACCGCGACCGTTCACCGCCTGACAAGGTGCCGACCCGCGCATCGACCAGCCCCGGTTCGAACAGGAATTCCTTGAGATAGCCGATGACATGCTTCTTGGCGCCGAGCACGTCGATCCACTCGCCGCCTTCGGCCAACACCTCGCGCACCGTTTTGTCGGGCGCCATCAGGCTGCGTTGCTGGTCGATCACGATGCGATCGAGCGTCTTGGCGAGTCGTACGCTGCCCTCGTCGGGCGCCAGTTCGCCGGTCAGCAGCTTGAGCAGCGTCGTCTTGCCCGCGCCGTTGGCGCCGACGATGCCGATGCGGTCGCCGCGCGTCACGCGCAGGGTGAGATCGCGGATGATCGTGCGATCCCCGAACCGCTTGGTCACGCCCTTGGCGTCGATCACCACCTTGGTGCGGGCATCGTCGCTGGCGATGCTCAGGTTGGCGGCACCCTGCGGCCCTTGCATCGCGGCGCGTTCGGCGCGCATTTCCTTCAGCTTGGCGAGCCGTCCCTGGTTGCGCCGCCGGCGGCCGGTGACGCCGCGCTGAAGCCAATGCTCCTCGATCTTGAGCTTCGCGTCGAGCCGCGCGGCGTTGCGTTCCTCCTCGGCATAGACCGTCTCGGTCCACGTCTCGAACCCGCCGAATCCGATCTCCGCCCGGCGGATCGCGCCACGATCGAGCCACAGCGTCTGGCGGGTGAGGCGGGTCAGGAAGGTGCGGTCATGGCTGATCGCGACGAACGCGCCATTGAAACGTCCCAGCCAGCTTTCGAGCCAGTCGATCGCGGCGATGTCGAGGTGGTTGGTCGGCTCATCGAGCAGCAGGACGTCCGGCCCCTGCGCCAGCGCGCGCGCGATCGCCGCGCGCCGCCGTTCGCCGCCGCTCGCGGTCTGGGCGTCGCGCGACAGGTCGATGCCGAGCTGATCGGCGATCGCCTCCGCCTCATGCCGTGCCGGGGCGTCGCCGCCCGACAGGACGAAATCGAGCAGCGTGGCGTGGCCTACGACCGACGGATCCTGTTCGAGCAGGATCACCTTGGTGCCCGGCACGATCGTGCGGCGCCCTTCGTCGCTGTCGATCTGGCCGGCGAGCAGCCGCAGCAGAGTCGATTTGCCGGCGCCGTTGCGCCCGATCAGCGCCAGCCGATCGCGCGCGCCGACGTACAGGTCGAGTTCGCGGAACAGCCAGCCGGAACCCTGAACGAGCCCGAGGCCTTCATAGGCGAGGATAGGTGCAGCCATGATCGTGCGGGCACCTAGGCGGCGGCGGCGATTGCGGCAAGCTTTCCGGCGCATTCACAGGCTGTTCAACGGAAGCGCCCTATGCAACAGCCCCATGAAGATGGTGGGACTGTTCTCGATCGCGCTCGTGCTTGGGATGGTGGGTCCGGCGGATGCCGATCCGCAGCGGCAGCGGCGCGCCGACCAGGACGCCGCGCGCGCCGCGCGCGTGGACGGCCGCAACCTGCCGGTACGCGAGATCGAACGCCGGATCCTGCCGTCGATGAAGGGCGCGCAGTATATCGGTTTCGACTTCGATTCGGACGCGGCGGTTTACACGCTCAAGTTCCTGCGCGATGGCAACGTCATCTGGGTGAGCGTCGATGCCCGTTCGGGCGCGGTGATCGGCCGCACCGGACGCTAATGATTGCGGCTCCGGCCCGCTCCCCCACACGGCCACCGATAGGCTACTATTGTTGGGTGGCAGTGTGCGAGAGCGGGCCAGTGCCACCCCGGGAGGGAGATAAAGAATATGCGCGTTCTGATCGTCGAGGATGAGCCCAATCTGGGTCAGCAACTCCGCAACACGCTGGAGGGCGCCGGCTATGCCGTCGACCTCGCCACCGACGGCGAGGAGGGGCATTTCCTCGGCTCGACCGAGGAATATGACGCGATCATCCTCGACCTTGGGTTGCCCGAGGTCGACGGGCTGACCGTGCTCGATCGCTGGCGCAAGGAAGGGCGCGCCGCCCCGGTGCTGGTGCTGACCGCGCGCGACAGCTGGTCGGACAAGGTGGCGGGGCTCGATGCCGGCGCCGACGACTATGTCGCCAAGCCGTTCCAGACCGAGGAACTGATCGCCCGCCTGCGCGCGCTGATCCGGCGCGCGTCGGGCAACGCCTCTGCCGAACTGACTGCTGGCGACATTCGCCTCGACACTCGTTCGGGCAAGGTCACCAAGGGCGGCGACCCGGTCAAGCTGACCGCGCAGGAATATAAGCTCCTGTCCTACCTGCTCCACCACAAGGGCAAGGTGGTCAGCCGCACCGAATTGATCGAACATATCTACGACCAGGATTTCGACCGCGATTCGAACACGATCGAAGTGTTCGTGACGCGCATCCGCAAGAAGCTGGGTGCCGACGTGATCTCGACGATCCGTGGTCTGGGCTATTCGCTCGACGAGCCTGACGCGCCGCGCCCGCCGGCCGATTGATCGGTCGGCCACCGCCATGGCCACCGTAGCGAGCGAGCCGCCGCCACGCCATTACGTCCGCGTCACCGGATCGCTGTCGCGCCGGATGATCGTGGTCGCGGCGCTGTGGATCCTGCTGCTGCTGACCGGCGGCGGGTTCGCGCTCGATCGCGTGCTGACATCGGCGGTGACGCGCAGCTTTGACGACCAGCTCGATTTCGTGCTGACCAGCCTGATCGCCTCGGCGGAAATCGGGCCGGAGGGTGAGGTGATGTCGAGTCGCCAGCTCGCCGACCAGCGGTTTCTCGAGCCGGGATCGGGCCTCTACTATCAGGTGAGCGGCGGCGGGTTCGAGCCCTATCCCTCGCGATCCCTGTGGGATCGGCGGCTGCGCACCGATCAGCAGCACGCCGACATGAACGTGCACGTCTATGATTCAAAGCAGTTCGCCGATGAGAAGCTGCGCATCGTCGAACGCGACGCGACCTTGCCGGGATCGCCGGTGCGCTGGCGATTCCAGGTCGCGCAGAATCGCGATTATCTCGACGCGCAGATCGCGGCGCTTCGGCGCACGCTGGTGCGCAGCTTCCTGCTGCTCGGCCTCGGGCTGATCGTGATGGTCGCGTTGCAGACCGTCTATGGCCTGTTGCCGCTCAGGAAGGTGCGGCTGGAAATCCAGCGGATGCGCGCCGGCACGTCGAACCGGGTCGAGGGCGATATGCCCGCCGAGGTCGCGCCGATGGTCGAGGAACTGAACGGCCTGATCGAACATAACGATCGCCAGGCGGAGGAGGCGCGGCGCCACGCCGGCAATCTGGCGCACGCGCTCAAGACGCCGCTGACCGTGATCATGAACGCGGCGGCGGCGGGGCAGGCCGACCTGTCGGACACGGTGATCCGCGAGGCGCGGACGATGCGTCGCCAGATCGACCACCACCTCGCCCGCGCCCGCGCGGTCGGCCGGCGCGGCAGCGCGCACAGTCGGGCCGAGGTCTGGCCGAGCATCGAGGCGGTCGAGCGCGCGGTGTCGCGGCTCTATCCCAACGTGCGCGTCGACATCGATGGCGCCAAGACGCTGACCGCGCGGATCGAGCGGCAGGACCTTGACGAGATCCTTGGCAATCTGGTCGAGAATGCCGCCAAATACGGCGGCGGCAGCGTGTTCGTGACGGTCGCCGCGCGCGCCGGTTTCGTCGAGATCCTGGTCGAGGATGACGGTGCGGGCATTCCAGAGGTCGACCGGATGCGCATCTTCGATCGCGGCGTCCGGCTCGACAGCGGCAAGCCGGGTACGGGGCTGGGCCTCGCCATCGTCCGCGACGTCGCGGAAATCTATGAGGGCACGGTCAGCCTGGAGGAGAGCGAGGACTTGGGCGGAACGCTGGTGCGACTGCGCCTGCCGCTGGCTTAGGTCATCGCGCAACCCATTCCGTTCGTGCTGAGCTTGTCGAAGCACCGTCCTTTTCTTCGATCGACGGAAACAAGAACGGCCCTTCGACAGGCTCAGGGCGAACGGAATATCTTACAACCCGCGCATCACCTCCGCCGCGATCTGGAAGCTGCGTTTGCGCGCGGCGTGATCGTGGATCATCCCCGTCAGGATCAATTCGTCGGGCTTGGTCCGATCGATGAACGCCGCGATCTGCTCGCGCACCCGCTCCGGCCCGCCGATCGCCGTCACTTGCAGCACATGGTCGAGCATCGCGTTGCCCTGCGCGCCCAGTGTGTCGCGAAAGCCGGGGATCGGCGGCGGCAGCTCGATCGGCTGGCCGGTGCGGATCGCGACGAACGCCTGCTGCATCGAGGTCGCCATCACTTCCGCCTCTGAATCGGTATCGGCGGCGAATACGTTGAAACCGAGCATCAGATGCGGTTTTTCGCACACCGCCGACGGGCGGAAATCGCGGCGATAGATCGCCGACGCCGCCTCCATCGCATCGGGCGCGAAGTGCGAGGCAAAGGCATAGGGGAGTCCGAGCATCGCCGCGAGCTGCGCGCCGAACGTGCTCGACCCCAATATCCACAGTTTCACGTTGGCGCCGGCGCCCGGCACGCTGCGGATGCCGGTCTGGCCGTCATCGGCGAAATAGCTTTGCAGTTCGAGCACATCCTGCGGGAAGGCATCGGGGCTGCTCTCCAGCGTCCGCCGCAGCGCCCGCGCGACGCGCTGGTCCGATCCCGGCGCGCGGCCGAGGCCGAGGTCGATGCGGCCTGGGAACAGTGCGTCCAGCGTGCCGAATTGTTCGGCGATCACCAGCGGGGCGTGGTTGGGCAGCATGATCCCGCCCGCGCCGATGCGGATCGTGCTGGTGGCGGCGCCGACATGCGCGATCACCACCGCCGTCGCCGCGCTGGCGATGCCGGGCATCCCGTGGTGCTCTGCCACCCAATAGCGGGTGTAGCCCAGCGCCTCCGCATGGGCGGCGAGATCGGCGGCGTTGGCGAGCGATTCGCCGGCGTTGCCGCCCTGAACGATGGGGACGAGGTCGAGCAGCGAATAAGCGATCATGCCCCGCCAGATGGGGTGCCGCTTGCTCCATGCAAGCCGTAGCGGTAGGCGCCCGGTCGTGCCGCCCGAACTTGCCCATATCCGCGCCTGGATCTTTGATCTGGACAACACGCTCTATCCGCCTGTCGCCAATCTGTTTTCGCAGATCGATCAGCGGATGACCGATTATGTCGCGCGGTTGACCGGCCTGCCGTGGGATGAAGCGCGGGTGTTGCAAAAGGGGTGGTTCCACAGCCACGGCACCACGCTGGCCGGGCTGATGGAAGCGCACGGTACCGATCCGTTCGAGTTCCTCGCCTACGTCCATGACATCGAGATGGACGTGCTTGAGCACAACGCACCCCTGGCGGCCGCGATCGCCCGGCTACCGGGGCGCAAGCTGGTATTCACCAATGGCGATCTGCCTTACGCGTCGAAGGTGCTGGGACGGCTGGGGCTGGGCACCAGTTTCGAGGCGGTCCACGACGTGCACGCGATGGCGCTGCGGCCCAAGCCCGATCCGCTGGCTTATGAAGGCCTGTGCTCCGCGTTCGCTCTGGAGCCGGCCGAATGCCTGTTCGTCGACGACATGGCGCGCAACCTGAAGCCCGCCAAGGCGATCGGCATGACCACCGTGTGGATCGACAACGGCAGCGAGCAGAGCCCCGACGCCGATCGCGACTTCATCGATTACACCGCGGCCGACGTGACCGTCTGGCTGCACCAACTTCTGGGAGACAATGCGTGACCGACCTTCAGACGACCATCGACGCCGCCTGGGACGATCGCGCCAGCCTGAGCCCGGCGACCACCGGTGTGGTGCGCGAGGCGGTCGAAGCGGCACTGGCGCTGCTGGACGCCGGCACCGCGCGGGTGGCGGAGCCGGTCGGCGACGGATGGCAGGTCAACCAGTGGCTCAAGAAGGCGGTGCTGCTGTCGTTTCGGCTCAACGACAATGCGGTGATGCCGGGCGGCTGGTACGACAAGGTGCCGCTGAAGTTCGCCGATTGGGGCGCGGACGCTTTCGCCGCGGCCGGATTTCGCGCGGTGCCGGGTAGCGTCGTGCGGCGTGGTGCCTTCATCGGCAAGGGAGCGGTGTTGATGCCGAGCTTCGTCAACATCGGCGCTCATGTCGGTGAGGGGACGATGGTCGATACGTGGGCGACGGTGGGGTCGTGCGCGCAGATCGGACGGAACGTCCACCTGTCCGGCGGCGCCGGCATCGGCGGGGTGCTCGAGCCGCTTCAGGCCGATCCGGTGATCATCGGCGACGGCGCCTTCATCGGCGCGCGTGCCGAAGTGGCGGAGGGCGTGCGCGTGGGCGAGGGCGCGGTGCTGTCGATGGGCGTGTATCTGGGCGCCTCGACCAAGATCATCGACCGCGCCACCGGCGAGGTTCATCGCGGCGTCGTGCCGCCCTATGCGGTGGTGGTGCCCGGATCGACCGGCGGCGGCGACGGCAAGCCCGCGCTGTATTGCGCGGTGATCGTCAAGACCGTCGACGCGCAGACCCGGAGCAAGACCGGCATTAACGAACTGCTGCGCGACTAGAAAACGATCCCTCTCCCATCGGGAGAGGGAAGGAGCCGCCGAGGGCGGCGGGGGGGGGAGGGCGGTGTCGTCACCCTCACCTTCGCCCTCCCACTCGGCTGCGCCGAGCGGGCGGCCCATCCCTCTCCCAAGGAGAGAGGGGTTCAGCCGACCGGCGCCACCCCCAGCCGCGGGATTTCTATCGCCGGACAGCGATCCATCACTACTTTCAGCCCGGCGGCCTCGGCGCGCGCCGCCGCTTCCTCGTTGACCACGCCAAGCTGCATCCACACCGCCTTGGCGCCGATCGCGATCGCCTCATCCACCGCTTCACCGGCAGCGGCGGGGCGGCGGAAGATGTCGACGATGTCGATCGGATCGCCGAGTTGCGCCAGGTCCCGGAACACGAATTCGCCGTGGACGTGTTCGCCGGTGATCTGCGGGTTGACCGGGATCACGCGATAGCCGTGCTCCTGCAACCGCTGCATCACGCCAAAGCTGGGCCGGTCGGGCCGATCCGACGCACCCACCAAGGCTATGGTGCGGGCGCTTTCGAGCAGCGCCTTGATATCCTCGTCACGGGTCAGCGGCATGTCGTTTCATCCTCCGTGGGCGCGCAGCCAGCTGTCGACCGCGCCCGCCACAGCATCGAACGCCGCCGCGTCCGGGCCGTTCCCGGCGGCGGGGGGCAGGCCCGCATCCGAATCACGCCGGATCGCGATGCTGAGCGGGATGCGGCCGAGGAAATCGATGCCCAGCCGCGCTGCTTCCGCCTCGGCGCCGCCGCTGCCGAACGGATCGGAGACCTCGCCGCAATGCGGGCAGGCATAGCCGGCCATATTCTCGACCAGGCCGATGATCGGCACCCCGGCCTTGTTGAACAGATCGATCGCGCGTGCCGCGTCGATCAGCGCCAGATCCTGCGGCGTCGACACGATCATCGCGCCGACCGGCTTGTGCTTCTGCACCATCGTCAACTGGATGTCACCGGTGCCCGGCGGCAGATCGAGGATCAGCGGATCGACGTCGCCCCAATGCGCGTCGATCAGCTGGCCCAGCGCGTTGCCCGCCATCGGCCCGCGCCACGCGATCGCCTGTCCCGCCGGCACCAGCATCCCCATCGACAGCAGCGGGACGCCGGCAGGGGTGGCCACCGGGATCATCTTGTTGTCACGCGCATCGGGCGGGACCGGATCGGCGCCGAGCAGGCGCGGCTGCGACGGGCCGTAGATGTCGGCGTCGACCAGCCCGGCCTTGCGCCCTCGGCGGGCGAGCGCCACCGCGAGGTTGGCGGAGACGGTCGACTTGCCCACGCCGCCCTTGCCGCTGGCGACGGCGACCAGCCGGCGGGCGGTGCGTTCGCTCGTCCGCAGCACGCGCACCTCTGCCGTGCCGGTCACCCGCGCGCGCGCCTCGGCCTCCAGCGCGTCGGCCTGCGCCGGATCGAGTCCGGTGACGTCGATCATCAATGTCGCGCGCCCGTCCTTCAGGCGACCGGAAACACGGGGGGGCAGGTCGGGAATGGTGTCCATCCGTGGCACTTAGGGCGCCGTTCGCTCGGTGCCACTGTTTTTCCGCGGATCGCCACCTATAAAGGCAGGCATGAGCATTTTATCGGGGTGGCGCGCGTTCGGCCACGTCCTCCACAGCGATCCGCCCAAGAACCCCTGGGGCGGCAAGGCCTCCGGCGGTGACGATTCGGACAAGGGCGATGATTCGGGCAAGGGCGGCGGCCCGCGCAACCCCTGGTCCTATCCGCCCAACGGTCGCCGCGCGAAGCCGGGCGCGTCGAGCGCGCTGGACGACCTGCTGAAGCGCGCGCGCGGCGGCGGCGGCCCCAATCTGCCCGGCGTGCCGGGACGCAGTGTGGTGCTGATCGGCATCGGCCTGATCCTCGCGGTGTGGCTGTTGTTCACCAGCGTGTGGCAGATCGCGCCGCAGGAACGCGGCGTGGTGACCTTCTTCGGTCGCTATGCCGGGGTGCTGGAGCCGGGCGTCCACATGACGCTGCCGGCGCCGTTCAACAACGTGACCAAGGTCGACGTCCAGAACATCCGCGAAGAGAATTTCCCGTCGGGCACCGGCGGCGAAAACCTGATGCTGACCGGCGACCAGAACATCATCAACCTGGCGTATCAGGTGCGCTGGAACATCGGCAATCCGCAGGATTACGTCTTCCAGATCCGCCAGCCGACCGAGACGGTGCGCGCGACCGCGGAAAGCGCGATGCGCGGCGTCGTCGCCGACGTTACGCTCGACCAGGCACTGGGCCGCGGCCGCACCGTGATCGAGGCGCGGGTGCAGCAGGCGATGCAGCAGATCCTCGACGATTATAATTCGGGCGTTCGCATCCAGGGCGTGGCGATCAGCAAGGCCGATCCGCCAGACGCGGTCAACGACGACTTCAAGGCGGTTTCCGCCGCGCAGCAGGAGGCGCAGGCCAACCTGAACAACTCGCGCGCCTATGCCCAGCAGGTGATCGCCCGCGCGCAGGGTGAGGCGGCGCAGTTCGACAAGATCTACGAACAGTACAAGCTGTCGCCCGAGGTGACCAAGCGCCGGCTTTACTATGAGACGATGGAGGCGGTGCTCGCCAAGTCGAACAAGACCATCGTCGAGGCGCCGGGCGTGACGCCCTATCTGCCGCTGCCTGAGGCGGCGCGGCGGACCATACCCGATGCCGGCGCGGCCGCCACGACGCCGCCCGCCGTCCAGCAGGGAGCCAATTGATGCCGATCCGGCTCCGTAATCCGATCGTCGCGGGCGTGCTGCTGCTCGCCGCGCTTATCGTGATGGCCAGCACTTTCGCGATCGTGCCTGAGACGCGGCAGGCGGTGATCCTGCGGTTTGGCGTGCCGGTGGGCAAGCCGATCAACGCGTGGAAGGCCGGGCAGGAATTCGGCCACACCGGCGCCGGCCTGATCGCGCGCGTGCCGTTCATCGATCAGATCGTGTGGATCGACAAGCGCGTGCTCGACGTCGATCTCGACGATCAGCCGGTGCTGTCGACCGATCAGCTCCGGCTTCAGGTCGATGCCTATGCGCGGTTCCGCGTGATCGATCCGCTGCGCATGGTGGTGACCGCGCGCAGCGTCGATGGCGTCACCTCCGCGCTCCAGCCGCTGTTCAGCTCCGCGCTGCGCGCCGAACTGGGCAAGGTCGATTTCGCGGTGCTGCTGTCGCCCGAACGCGGCAAGGTGATGGACGATATCCAGGAACGGTTGCAGCGCAACGCCAGCCAGTACGGCGTCCAGATCGTCGACGTGCGGATCAAGCACGCCGACCTGCCGACCGGCAGCCCGCTGGAAAGCGCGTTCCTGCGGATGCGCACGGCGCGCCAGCAGCAGGCGCTGACCATCCGCGCGCAGGGGCAGCGCAACGCGCAGATCGTCCGCGCCGATGCCGATGCGCAGGCGGCGAAGATCTACGCCGACGCGTTCGGCAAGGATCCGCGCTTCTATGATTTCTACCGCGCGATGCAGTCGTACCGCTACACGTTCGGCGCTGATGGCGGCGCGGATGAAGGACGCGGTGGCAGCTCGATCATCCTGAGCCCGCAGAACGGCTATCTGCGCGAGTTCCAGGGGCGTTGACGCGATCGACGGCGGAAGATGAAAAACGCGTCATTCGCTGTCGAACCGTTCATCTTCAGTGAGCGTTCAGCATTGTAGTCGTCATTAGGTCGTCGAAGTTCAGGGTCGCTCCACATCCATTCGAGCTCGAGAGGAATACCAAAAGTGCGTTACGCCTACGCCCTTACCGCAGCGCTTCTTGTCGGCGGCGCCGCCGCCTCGATGACGCTCCAGCCGCCGGCCGGCGCGCAGACCGCGCAGAACGAGCCGGGCGCCATCACCGCCACCGCCCCCCGTGTCGGCGCGCCGATGAGCTTTGCCGACATGGTGGCGAAGCTTCAGCCGGCGGTGGTCAACATCTCGACCACCCAGCGCGTGACCGTGAATCAGCAGGCCAACCCGTTCGCCGGCACTCCGTTCGGCGACATGTTCGGCTTTGGTCCGGGCGGGCAGGGCGGTCAGAACGGTGGCCGCCCGGTGACGCGTGAGGCGCAGTCGCTCGGTTCGGGCTTCATCATCTCGCCCGACGGCTATGTCGTCACCAACAACCACGTCATTTCGGCCGGATCGAAGACGGCGGTGGTCGAATCGATCACCGTCACACTGACCGATCGCCGTGAATTCAAGGCCAAGCTGATCGGCCGCGATCCGCGTTCGGACCTGGCGCTGCTCAAGATCGAGGGCGCCAACCTGCCGTTCGTCAAATGGGGCGATTCCGCCGCCGCCCGCGTCGGCGACTGGGTGGTCGCGATCGGCCAGCCGTTCGGCATCGGATCGACGGTGACGGCCGGGATCATTTCGGCGGTCCACCGCACGACATCGGGCGACGCCAGCCGCTTCATCCAGACCGACGCGTCGATCAACCAGGGCAACTCGGGCGGTCCGATGTTCGACCTGAACGGCAACGTGATCGGCATCAATTCGCAGATCCTGTCGCCGACCGGTGCCAACGTCGGCATCGGCTTCGCGATACCGGCGGAGGAAGCCAAGCCGATTATCGACACGCTGCTGAAGGGCCAGACGGTGCAGCGCGGCTATCTGGGCGTCGGCATCCAGCCGATCGACGACGGCATCGCATCGGCGCTGGGGCTGCCCAAGAATCGCGGCGAGCTGATCAGCCGGATCGAGCCGGGCGAGGCGGCGGAGAAGGCCGGGTTGAAGCAGGGTGACGTCGTCGTCTCGGTCGGCGGCAAGGAAGTCACCCCCGACCAGACGCTGAGCTATCTCGTCGCCAATCAGGCGCCGGGCACCAAGGTGCCGCTGTCTGTGATCCGCGACGGCAAGCCGCTGACGCTGACCGCGACGGTGGGGACGCGCCCGCCGGAGGATCAGATCGCCGCCTTTACCTCGGGCGACGACGATAACGACGGATTGCCCGACGATGACGGCAACGGCCAGTCGGCCAGCGCCGCGCTGGGCCTGCAGGTGGTGCCGCTCACCCCGCAGATCGCGCGCAACCTGGGCGTCGATCCGGCGACGCGCGGCGTGGTCATCGCCAGCGCCGATCCCGGCAGCGACGCGGCGGCCAACAAGGGCCTGCGTCGCGGCGACGTGGTGGTGTCGGTCAATCGCCAGCCGGTGACGACCGCGGCGGAGTTCAACGCCGCTGTCCGTACCGCCAGCCAGGCGGGCCGCGACACGGTGCTGCTGTATATCCAGCGGCCGCGTGGTAACGGCGGCTTCATCGCGGTGAAGATCAAAAACTGATGCGGTTGGCCCCTCCCCCGCCAGTCGGGGGAGGGGCCACGCGTCGCGGCGGCGGTGTCGCCGTGCCCCTTTGGCCCGGCGGCGATCTTCGGTATCGCTGTCGCCGCAACCAGAGGGGATCGCCCATGTCCGATTCGACGCCCAATTCGATTTATATCGGCAGCAGCGCCGCCGGCGTCCGCCAGGACCTCGTGCTCAAGCGCGCCAACCGCCACGGGCTGATCGCGGGCGCGACCGGCACCGGCAAGACGGTGACGTTGCAGGGCATCGTCGAGGGGTTTTCCGCGAACGGCGTCGCGTGCTTCGTCGCCGACGTGAAGGGCGACCTGTCGGGCCTCGCGATGGCCGGATCGCCGCAGGCCAAGACCCACGACAGCTTCGCCGCGCGCGCGCAGCAGATCGGGCTGAGCGACTGGGCCTATGCCGACAATCCGGTGCAGTTCTGGGACCTGTTCGGCGAACAGGGCCACCCGATCCGCACCACGATCAGCGAGATGGGACCGCTGCTGCTGTCGCGGCTGATGGACCTGAACGAGGTGCAGGAAGGCGTGCTCAACATCGCCTTCCACGTCGCCGACAAGGACGGGCTGCTGCTGCTCGACCTTGACGATCTTCAGGCGATGCTCGCGCATTGCGCCGAACGGGCCGAGGAACTGACCACCACCTACGGCAACGTCAGCAAGCAGTCGGTCGGCGCGATCCAGCGCGCGCTGCTCCAGTTGCGGTCGCAGGGCGGCGAGCATTTCTTCGGCGAGCCGGCGCTGGACATGGCCGATTTCATCGGTGTCGACGACAAGGGACGCGGCATCGTCAACATCCTGGCGGCCGACAAGCTGATGGCCAGCCCGAAGCTCTATTCGACCTTCCTGCTGTGGCTGCTGTCCGAACTGTTCGAGACGCTGCCCGAGGTCGGCGACCCGGACAAGCCCAAGCTGGCGTTCTTCTTCGACGAAGCGCATCTGCTGTTCAACGACACGCCCAAGGCGCTGCTGGAAAAGGTCGAGCAGGTCGTCCGCCTGATTCGATCGAAGGGCGTCGGCGTCTATTTCATCACCCAGAACCCGATCGACATCCCCGATACGGTCGCCGCGCAGCTCAACAACCGCGTGCAGCACAAATTGAACGCCTTCACGCCGCGCGATCAGCAGGCGGTCAAGGCGGCGGCGCAGACGTTCCGTGCCAACCCCGGCGTCGACGTGGTCACCGCGATCACCGAATTGGCGGTGGGCGAGGCGCTCGTGTCGCTGCTCCAGCCCGATGGCGCGCCGGCGCCTGTCGAGCGCACGCTGATCAAGCCGCCGTGCTCGCGCGTCGGCCCGGTCACGCCGGTCGAGCGCGGAGTGCTGATCCAGACCGACGCGATCGGCAGTAAATACGACACCGCGATCAACCGCGAATCGGCCGAGGAGATCCTGGCGGCCAAATCGGGGGAGGCCGCTGCTGCCGCCGCCGCCGCCAAGGCGCAGGACGACGCGGAAAAATCGGCCGCGTTGCAGGCCAAGGCCGATGCCGCCGCCGCCAAGGATGCCGAGCGTGCCCGGATCGCGGCGGAAAAGGACGCGGATCGCCAGGCGCGGGCGGCGGCGCAGGCGCAGCGTCAGGCCGAACGTGACGCGGCGAACAATCCGTGGAACAAGGCGATAACCTCCGCGACCCGTTCCGCCAGCTCCGCCGCCGGCCGCGCGGTGGCGAACGAGGTGACCAAGGCGGTTTTCGGCAGCTCGCGCTCCTCGCGCGGCGGCGGCATCGTCGGCGGGCTGGTGCGCGGCGTGCTGGGGGGATTGTTCCGGGGGTGACGCGACGAATCATCGTCATTCCCGCGCAGGCGGGAATCCGTTGCCATTCAACATTTTCAGCCTCACGCCGGTTGACCGGAACCGATTCCCGCCTGCGCGGGAATAACGTTCTATTTGCGTCAGACAGCTTCTAGAATACCGCTTTGCACCGGAGTCGCCGCCGATGAACGCCCCGCTCGCCACCGACTGGACCGCCGCCGGTGCCGCCGAACTCGACGAGATCGTCGCGCTGCGCCGCGCGATCCACGCCGACCCCGAAGTCGGCCTCCACTGTACCCGCACCACCGCGAAGCTGCGCGCGGCGCTGGACGGGCTGCCACTGGAGATTCACGAATCCTCCTCGACCAGCGGCTTTATCGCGATCCTGCGTGGCGGCGGCGCGGGCGGGAAGGGTGATAACGGCCGCACCGTGCTGTTGCGCGGCGACATGGATGCGCTGCCGATGCCGGAGGAGACCGGGCTCGACTATGCCAGCCGGGTACCGAACACGATGCACGCCTGCGGCCATGATTCGCACGCCGCGATGCTGGTCGGCGCCGCCCGCGCGCTGTCGGCGCGGCGCGAATCGCTGCCGGGGACGGTGGTGTTCATGTTCCAGCCGGGCGAGGAGGGGTACCACGGCGCCCGCTTCATGATCGAGGACGGGCTGCTCGACGTCGAGCGCCCCGACGCCGCCTTTGCGCTGCACATCTGGCCGAACGCGCCGGGCGGGGTCGTGCTCGGGCGGCCGGGGCCGTTGCTCGCCTCGACCGACGCGCTCAACATCACCGTGCGCGGACAGGGCGGCCATGCCGCGATGCCGCATGAGGGGGTCGATCCGATCCCGGTCGCGTGCGAGATTGTCACCGCGCTGTCGACCTTTGTCGCGCGGCAGATCCCGGTGACCGACCCGGCGGTGCTGTCGATCACGCGGATCGACGCCGGTTCCGCCTATAATATCGTCCCCGATCAGGTCGAGCTGAAGGGCACGCTGCGCACCCTGTCCAACGCCACCCGCGACAAGGCGCAGGCCGGGCTGCGGCGGATCGCCGACCATATCGCACAGGCCCACGGCTGCACCGCCGAGGTGCGGATCGACGAGGGCTATCCGGTGACGATGAACGATCCGCGCGCGGTCGATCTGGTGCGCGGCATCGCCGAGGATCTTGGCGGGCGCGGCTGGCGCACCGTCCCCGCGCCGATCATGGGCGGTGAGGATTTCTCCTATGTCCTGCGTGAGGTGCCGGGCGCTATGGCGTTCCTGGGGGTCGCGGCGGAGGATGTCGATCCGGCCACCGCGCCGCCGCTGCACAATACTCGCATGACCATCGAAGAGTCGGTGATGGCAAGGGGCGTCGCGCTTCACTGCGCCTTTGCCGCGCGCTTCCTGGAGGATGGGTTCGGCTAAGGGCGGCGGGCCTTCGATTCATTTCGCCTCGTCCCCCGATTTGTGCCAACTTGCCGCGATGGCTACCACCACCGAACCCCGCCCGCTGCGCGAACTCACGGTGCGCGGCATCGTGCTTGGCGCGATCATCACGCTGCTGTTCACCGCCGCCAACGTCTATGCCGGGCTGAAGGTCGGGCTGACCTTCGCGACATCGATCCCGGCGGCGGTGGTGTCGATGGCGATCCTGCGATCGTTCCGCGACAGCTCGATCCTGGAGAACAACATCGTCCAGACGATCGCGTCGGCGGCTGGCACGCTGGCGGCGATCGTGTTCGTGCTGCCCGGCCTGATCATGGTCGGCTGGTGGACCGGCTTCCCCTATTGGACGACGGTGGCGGTGTGCATCACCGGCGGCGTGCTGGGGGTGATGTTCTCCGTGCCGCTGCGTCGTGCGCTGGTGACCGGATCGAACCTGCCCTATCCCGAGGGCGTCGCGGCGGCGGAGGTGCTCAAGGTCGGCTCGAGCTCGGGCACCGGCGATGCGGAGAACGCGCGCGGGCTGCGCGTGCTGATGCTCGGCACGGCGTTTTCCGCCGGGTTCGCGCTGCTGGCCAAGATGAAGCTGGTGGCGGAGGAGGCCGGGCGCAACTTCGCGGTCGGCGGCACGGCGACGGGCTGGTCGACCAGCTGGTCGATGCTGCTGATCGGGGTCGGGCACCTGGTCGGCATCTCGGTCGGCGCGGCGATGTTCTTCGGCATGTTGATCGCGTGGGTGGTGCTGGTGCCGTGGTTCGCCTCCGGCGGCGACCTGTCGGCGGTCGACGCGCTGGTCGGCACCACCTTCCGCAGCCAGGTGCGGTTCGTCGGTGCGGGGACGATCGGCGTGGCGGCGATCTGGTCGCTGCTCAAGATCATCGGGCCGATCATCGCCGGGCTGCGATCGGCGCTGGGCGCGTCGCGCGCGCGCAACGCGGGCGAGGCCCTCGACCTGACCGAGCGCGATATCCCGATCGGCATCGTCGGCGTCGCCGTGCTGGCGACGCTGGTGCCGATCGCGTGGCTATTGTGGAGCTTTTCGTTCGGCGGCCCGGTGCACGACTATCCGCTGGCGGTGATCGGGGGATCGCTCGCCTATGTGCTGGTGATCGGCGTGCTGATCGCCGCGATCTGCGGCTACATGGCCGGGCTGATCGGCGCGTCGAACTCGCCGGTGTCCGGGGTCGGCATCCTGGCGGTGCTGGGCGCGTCGCTGCTGCTCGTGGCGATCTTCGGGCATGAGAGCGATCCGGCGCGGGTCAACGCGCTGGTCGCCTATGCGCTGTTCACCACCGCGATCATCTTTTCGGTCGCGACGATCTCCAACGACAACCTTCAGGATCTCAAGACCGGCCAGCTCGTCGGGGCGACGCCGTGGCGGCAGCAGCTTGCGCTGATCCTGGGCGTGGTGTTCGGATCCCTGGCGATTCCCGTGGTGCTCGATCTGCTCAAGAACACGCTCGGCTTCGTCGGGATGCCCGGCGCCGGACCCAACGCGCTGTCCGCGCCGCAGGCGGCGCTGATCTCGTCGCTGGCCAAGGGGGTGCTGGGCGGCGACATCGACTGGAATCTGATTGGGCTGGGCGCGCTGATCGGCGCGGCGGTGATCGTGGTCGACGAACTGCTGGGCAAGGCGAAGAAGATGCGCCTGCCGCCGCTGGCGGTGGGGATGGGGATCTACCTGCCGATGGGACTGACGCTGCTGATCCCGGTCGGCGCGCTGATCGGCCATTTCTACAACCGTTGGGCCGAGCGGTCGGCCAACCCCGCCTTTGCCGAGCGGATGGGCGTGCTCACCGCGACCGGGCTGATCGTCGGCGAGAGCCTGTTCGGGGTTGCGTTCGCCGGAATCCTGGCGTGGGCCAACCGCCATTCGCCGGTCCCGCCCAATGACGCGCCGCTGGCGATCATGGGCGATGGGTTTGAGACGATCGCGCTGTGGGTCGCGCCGCTGCTATTCTTTGTCCTGATCGCGATCGGCTATCGGATGACCCGCGCGCTGGTGCGCGCGACGCCGGCTGTCGCCGAAACTGCTGCGGATGAGGGCGGGGCGAGCTATCGCTAGCGAGGGCGGCGGTTCCGTGGCCTGACCTGAGCGGTCGTCACAGGTGGACCGTCATTCCCGCGCAGGCGGGGATGGATTGTCGCGGGTGGTGGCGAATCCTACGTCGGCCGGAGAAACCGATTCCCGGCCGCGCGGGAGTGATGACGTAGCTGGACGGGCGCTGGGCGTCGCGCGCCGAACGCGCCTACATCTGCTCCAGCAGCGATTTTATCGGGACGAAGGCGAACCCGATCGACGAATCGGCGATGCCATAAGGCAGGAAGATCTTGTCGCCGTGGCGCAGCGCCCCGCAGGTGTAGACCACGTTGGGCACATAGCCCTCCCGGTCCTGATCGGCCGGGGCGATCAGCGGTTCGCGGGTGCGGCCGATCACCTTTGACGGATCGTTCTTGTCGAGCAGCGTCGCGCCGATCGCATATTTGCGCATCGCGCCGACGCCGTGGGTCAGCAGCAGCCAGCCCTCCTCCAGCTCGATCGGCGGGCCGCAATTGCCCATCTGCACCAGTTCCCAGGGATAGATCGGCTTGATCAGGATCTGCCCCTCGTCCCAATGGTCGAGCCGGTCGGAGGTGATGATGTAGATGTTCTCGCCATCCTGGCGGCCGATCATCATGTACTGGCCGCCCACCTTGCGCGGGAACAGCGCCATGCCCTTGTTGCGCGCCGCCGATCCCGACATCGGCACCAGATCGAACGCGCGGAAATCGCTGGTCCGCATCAACTCGGACTGGATGCGCTCACCGTTATAGGCGGTGTACGTGCCGATCCATTCCGTACGGCCGTCGTCGTGGGTGAACTGGACGAGCCGGAGGTCTTCCAGCCCCTTCGACTGGGCGGCGGTGACCGGGAAGATGACGGTGCCCGACAGCGTCGAATCGCGGTGGCGGTGGACCGTCACCGGCCCCACCGGCACCTCCGCCTCCTCGCCCAGCACGTCGGCGGCGGTGGCGAAGGGCGGTTCAGCGGCCAGCTTGAGCTGGTTGCCGGCGGTGATGATCCCCTCCCGGAACGCGACCGAGCTGATGTGCCCCTCGCCGACCGCGCGCATCGACATCAGGAAGCGCAGCGATCCGCGCGGCATTCCGCTCTGGTCGTAATGCGGCACCACGCTGGGGTTCATCAGCGCGGCGGCGGCATAGCTGTATTCGTGGCAGAAATAGGCGCCGATCAGTTGGCGCTTCTCATCGCCGATGTCGCGCCCGTCGAGCCCGAGCTGGGCCTCGATCTCGTCATAGCGGGTCATGAACACGCGACGGGTCTGCCAGTGGCGCGCCTCGAAATCCTTGAGCACCGCCTCCAGCGAATCATGAGTCTGGCGCGCGCTCATCGCCAGCACCGCGCTGACGATCCGTTCGGTACGGCTGGGCGCGCCGCTGGTCGCCGCCCAGCCGATATGGAACGGACGGACCACCACGCGGGAGGGATCGGCGTGCAGCCGCAACGCGTGGTTGAACAATTCTAGCAAAAGCGGCCCCCCGGAAGATCGTCAGCACCGCATCGCGCGACCCGCGGGGTCAGGCAACGGCGTGGTGCGGTCCTGCCACGGCTGCGGCCCGTTTTCCAAGCGCGGAAATCGCGCACGAGGCGAGCTGAAGCGCCAGAATCGATTCGGCGCCCTGGTTTCGATTGAGCCCGTCCGGCTGGAGCCCGTCGAAACAGCCGCCGTCGCTGGCGGTCGCCAGCGGCAGGCCGAGGTCGTTGACCCCCAGATACCAGCGATAGGCGCGTTCCGCCTCCTCGACCCAGAGATGATCGCCGGTCGCGTCGAACGCGGTGGCGCAGGCGTCGATCGTCGCCTGTGCTTCCAGCGGCTGCTGGTCGAACGGCAGCGGATCGGCATAGGGCCGGCCGAAACTGTCGGTGCCGACCGCGCGGAAACGCCCCTCGGCCGAAGTCTGGCGCTGGACGATCCAGCGCAGCGTCTCGATCCCGGTCGCGATGAAGTCGTCGCGCTTCAACGTCATGCCCGCGCGGATGAGCGCCTCGGGCAGCCGTGCATTGTCATAGGCCAGCACGATCTCGAACCACTGCCATTCGGGCCGGCGCGCCTCATCGAGCAGCGCGGTCAGTTCCGCGGCGAAGCGGGACAGGATGGTGCGCGCCAGCGCATGGTCGGGGTGCGCGTCCAACATCGCCGCCGCGCCGAGCATGGCGAAGGCGTGCGCGCGCGGCGAGCCGAGTTCGAGCGCCAGGCTGGCGGTGGTGTCGAACATCATCGCCGCCCAGTCGCGGTGCTTCTGCAACCGCGCGGTCGCCGCCGTCGCGCCGAGCGCCCACAAGGTGCGGCCGTTCGAATCCTCGGAGCCGGCATCCTCGCACCACGTCCGGTCGAAATTCATGAAGTTGCGAAACCGCCGCGCCTCCGGGTTCCAGGCGAACTGGATGAACGACGCATAGACGCTGGTCCATTTGTCGCGCGTCGCGGCGTCGAGCGGATCGATCCGGTTCATCAGCATCAGCGCGCGGGCGTTGTCGTCGATGCAATAACCGTGGCGGCGGTCGGGGATCGAATAGATCGAATGCTGGAGCATCCCGGTGGCGTCGCTCATCCGCTCGACCGCGGCGATGTCTGGCGTGAGCGGGCGCAGCGGGGCCTTTCCGACGATGCGGCGCGGCTGGGCGGCGACCATCGCCGCGATCTCGCCGATCGCGGTTTCCGCCAGCCGCGGCCAGATCATCGTGCGACCGCGCGCATAGGCGCGCCGCGAGACCGCCGAACGATGCTCCTCGCTGCCGAGCAGCGCGTTGATTTCCCGCGCGAAGGCGGCGCTGTCGCCGAAATCGACCAGCACGCCGTGATCGTCGGCCAAGATCTCGCTGGCATGGACATAGGGGGTGGAGACCACCGCCTTGCCGACCCCGACGGCATAGCTGAGCGTGCCCGAGGTGATCTGCGCCGGGTTGCTGTACGGCGTCGCATAAACGTCGGCGGCCTGGAGATAGTCGATCAGCTCGTCATGCTCGACAAAGGCATCGATGAAGCTGACGTGGTCCGCCACGCCACGTTCGGCGGCGAGCGCCTTCAGCCGGTCGCGATAGGCTTCGCCCTCATGCGCGACCAGATTGGGGTGCGTCGCCCCGAGCACGACATAGCGCGCGTTCGGATTCGCGGCGACCACCGCCGGCATCGCCTCGATCATGGTCTCGATGCCCTTGTTGGGGGCGAGCAGGCCGAACGTCAGGATGACCGCGTGGCCGTCCCAGCCGAACCGCGGCTTCATCGTCACCGCATCGACCAGCGGGCGGTCGGGCACGCCGTGCGGGATGGTCACCACCGCGCGCGGATTCGCGCCATAGACGCGGGTCAGTATCTCGCGCCCGCGCTCGGCCATCACGATCACCCGCGACGCCCGCCGCAACAGCGCTTCCAGCACGCGGCGCTCGTCGGCGCTCGGCTTTTCCAGCACGGTGTGGAGCGTGACGATCACCGGCATGGTGACGCGGTTGACCAGCGCCAGGATATAGTCGCCCGCCGCACCGCCATAGATGCCATATTCGTGCTGAACCCACAGGGCCTGCGCCCCGCTGGCCTCGATTGCGCGGGCAGCATCCAGATAGGCGGCGCGATCATTCTGCGCGATCGCGCCAGTCACCTGCGGTGGATAGCTGTAATGACCAGGGTGATCGTCCATCGCATAGACGTCTACCTGAAGATCGGGAAAGCGCGATCGAAGTGCATGGAAAGTATCTGTGGTGTACGTCGCGATACCGCATTTACGCGGCAGATAGTTTCCCACCATGGCGATATGGTCGATCCGAATGCTCGTGGCAGCCTGATCCATGGTTGTCCTTCACCTGTGCAAGTATCGGAAGTGGGCGATGATTCACCCGATCTTCCGACCAACGCATTCGGCGGAGGATGGTTGCTTTCATGTTGCAATGCAACAAAAAAGAATCGATAGCTGGGTCGCAGATCGCGATCAGCCCCGTCCGCGATATCCGGGGACATCCTGCGCGGGGATCCACACCCCCGCCGGCGGCGCGCCCGATTGCCAGAACACGTCGATCGGGATGCCGCCGCGCGGAAACCAATAGCCGCCGATGCGCAGCCAGTGCGGTTTCATCTCGTCGAACAGCCGCTGGCCGATGCCGACGGTGCAATCCTCGTGGAACGCGCCATGGTTGCGGAACGCGCCGAGGAACAGCTTGAGCGATTTCGATTCGACGATGGTCGCATCGGGCACATAGTCGATCACCAGATGCGCGAAATCGGGCTGACCGGTGATCGGGCAGAGCGAGGTGAATTCGGGCACGGCAAAGCGCACCAGATAGCGCGTCCCGGCGCGCGGATTGGGCACATAGTCGAGGACAGCCGCCTCGGGAGAGGCGGGCAGGCTGCTCGCCTGGCCAAGATGGATCGGGTTCATGCCGCCCATGTAGGGCAGGCGCGGCGCTGCGCAAACTCGACGTGGCCCGAACGGCTCACTAGACGCATTGTCATGGAACCGCTTGTCTCCACCCAATGGCTCGCCGATGCGATCGGCGCGCCCGACCTGCGCATCGTCGACGCGACCTATATCCTGCCCGAATATGGCCGCGACGCCGCCGCCGAACATCGCGCGGCGCATATTCCCGGCGCGGTGTTCGCACCGTTCAAATCGGTGTCCGACCCCGACAGCCCGCTGCCCAACACGCTGCCCTCGGCGGATGCGTTCGCGGCGGCGGCGTCCGCGCTGGGGCTGTCCACCGACGACCGCATCGTCGTCTACGACAATTCGCCGCACCACAGCGCGGCGCGGATGTGGTGGCTGCTGCGGCTGTTCGGGGCGACGCGGGTCGCGATCCTCGACGGCGGGCTGGCCAAGTGGACGGCGGAGGGGCGGCCTGTCGCCGGCGGCGACGCGGCGCCCGCGCCGGGGCGCTTCGCGGCGACTCGCGGCGACGGGGGCGTGCGCGATCTGGCGCAGATGAAGTTGGCGGTGGCGGATGGCGCCCCGATCGCCGACGCGCGATCGGCGACGCGCTTCGCCGGCCTGACAACAGAGCCGCGCGCGGGCGTGTCGCCCGGCCATATCCCCGGATCGCGCAACCTGCCGCAGGATTGCCTGTTCCATGTGGACGAGACGTGGAAACAGGGTGCGGAGCTGCGTGCCGCCTTTGCCGATGCCGGGATCGATCCCGATCGCCCGTTCATCGCTACCTGCGGATCGGGCGTCACCGCCGCGGTGCTGGTGTTCGGCGCGCACCTGCTCGGCCATGACGCGGCGTTGTATGACGGCAGCTGGTCCGAATGGGGCGCCGACCCCGCCACGCCAAAGGCGACGGGGAACGCATGAACGACGACGATCGCAAGCCCGCTACCCGGACGGTCACCGCCGGCCGGCGCGCGGAATGGACGCAGGGAATCGTCAGCCCGCCGGTGTGGCGCGCCTCGACCATCCTGTACGATACGGTCGCGGACCTGCGCGCGGGCGGCGCGCGCGATACCCACCACCGGCTGTTCTACGGCCGGCGCGGCACGCCGACGCAATGGTCGCTGGCGGAGGCGCTGACCGAGCTGGAGCCGGGCGCACACGCGACGTTGCTCTATCCGTCGGGGGTGGCGGCGGTGAATTCGGCGCTGCTGTCGGTATTGCGGCCGGGCGACGAATTGCTGCTGGTCGACAGCGCCTATGATCCGACCCGCAATTTCGCCAACGGGCTGCTCAAGACGTTCGGCATCGCCACACGCTATTACGATCCGCTGATCGGCGCCGGCATCGCCGACCTGATCGGACCGGACACGCGCGCGATCTTCATGGAAAGCCCCGGCAGCCTGACCTTCGAGGTGCAGGACGTGCCGGCGATCGTCGCAGCGGCCAGGGCGCGCGGCGTGGTCACGCTGATCGACAACACCTGGGCGACCCCGCTGGGCCTGCCGGTGATCGGCATGGGGGTCGATTTCTCGATCCTGGCGTGCACCAAATACGTCGTCGGACATTCCGACGTGATGCTGGGATCGGTGACGACGACACAGGCATATTGGGACGCCCTGCGATCGGTCAGCTACCAGCTGGGCCAGACCGCCAGCCCCGACGACGCCTGGCTGGGCGCGCGCGGCCTCAGGACGATGGCGGTACGGCTCGACCGTCACGCCGCCAGCGCATTGCGCATCGCCGAATGGCTGAAGACGCGGGCGGAAGTGGCGCGCGTGCTGCATCCGGCGCTGCCCGATTGCCCCGGCCACGAGCTGTTCGTCCGCGATTTCCGGGGGGGCGCCGGGCTGTTCGCGTTCGAGCTGGCCGGTGGCGGCGAGGCGGAGCGGGCGGCATTGATCGATACGCTCGACCTGTTCGGCATCGGCTATAGCTGGGGCGGGTTCGAGAGCCTGGCGCTGCCGGTCGATCCCGCGCGCCACCGCACCGCGACCCGGTGGGAGGGGCGCGGCCCGCTCGTCCGCCTGTCGATCGGGTTGGAGGACGCCGACGACCTGATCGCCGACCTCGACCGCGGGCTGGCCGCGTGGCGGGCCGCGCGAGGGTGACCGGGCTGGGCGCCTGGCTGTCGGGACAGGGGCTGCCGCAGCTGACCCCGGCCGAGTTGGCGCAGACCGGGCTGGCATGGGCGCTGGCGGTCGCGGCGCTGGCGCTGGGCTGGCTCGCCGGCCGCACGCTGGGGCCGCGCGCGACCGCGCTGTGGACCGCGCGCGTCGGCGAACATGGCGCGGGGATGGGCAAGCGGCTGTGCCGGATCCTGCGCCACGCCATCGCCGCGTTGCTGCTCGCCATCGTCGCGCGCGTCTATCCGTGGCAACCGCTGGGCGCCGCCGGGATCGGCGTGGCGCTGGGCGGATCGGGCGCGCTGGCGATGGTCGGGCTGCTGCGCGGCGTCGGGCTGGCGCGGTGGATCGCGTGGAGCGTCGCGACGGTGGTGTTCGTCGCGCTGCTCAGCCACAGCGTCGGCGGCTTTGCGCAGATCACCGCGACGCTCGACTCGATCGGGGTCGATCTCGGGTCGCGACGACTGTCGCTGCTCGCGGTGATCACGATGCTGGTGACGGTGGTGCTGCTCTATGCGCTGGTGCGGCTGGCGAACCGCGCCACCGGCCAGGCGCTGGCGGGCGCCCGCGCGCTCGATCCCACCCAGCGGCTGCTGGCGCAAAAGCTGATCGGCATCGGAATCGTCGTCGTCGCCTTTTTCTTCGGCATCGATTTGCTTGGCATCGACCTGACCAGCTTCGCGCTGTTTTCCGGCGCGTTCGGCCTGGCGATCGGCTTTGGCCTGCAAAAGACGATCGGCAACCTGATCGCCGGCATCATCCTGCTGATGGACCGGTCGGTGAAGCCGGGCGACGTCATCGTCGTTGGCGACAGCTTCGGCTGGGTCAACAAGATCGGGGTGCGCGCGGTGTCGGTGGTGACGCGCGACGGCAAGGAACATCTGATTCCGAACGAGAATCTGATGACGCAGGAGGTGGAGAACTGGTCGTTTTCCGATCCGAACGTGCGCATCCGCATCCCGGTACGCGTCGGCTATGACTGCGACCTGCCGCTGGCGCAGGCGCTGATGCTGCGCGCCGCGACCGACAGCACCCGCGTGCTGGAGACTCCGCAGCCCAACGTCCGGCTGACCGCGTTCGGCGAATATGCCGTCGAGCATGACATATTGGTGTGGGTCAGCGATCCTGAGAGCGGGGTCGGCAACATCCGGTCCGACGTGCTCAACCGGCTGTGGGTGCTGTTCCGCGAGAACGGCATCGTCGTGCCCTATCCGCAGCGCGACGTGCGGATCGTGCCGCAGGCGCTTGGAGAGCGGCCGCCCGCACCCTAGATGGGCGCGGTGAGTTCTCCGGTCACCGCCCGTATCGCCGATGGCGTCGCGTCGATCCCCGCCGCCGACTGGGATGCGTGTGCGGGCACCGACAATCCGTTCGTCAGCCACGCGTTTCTTTCGGCACTGGAGGCTTCGGGATCGGTCAATGCAGATAGCGGGTGGCAGGCGCTGCCGATCGTCTTCGACGGCGCGGATGGGCGCGCGGCGGCGATCGCGCCAGCCTATGCCAAGAGCCACAGCCAGGGCGAATATGTGTTCGACCATAGCTGGGCCGATGCCTGGGAGCGGGCGGGCGGTCGCTATTATCCCAAGCTCCAGCTCGCCGTGCCGTTCTCGCCGGTGCCCGGTCCCCGGCTGCTGCTGCGCGATCCCGCCGCCGGGCCGGCGCTGATCGCGGCGGTGGAGGCGGTGACCGACCAGAACGCGCTGTCGTCCGCACACGCCACGTTCGTCGCACCCGATCAACTGCCGGTGTTCGAGGCGGCCGGGTGGCTGATGCGGGCGGGTACGCAGTTTCACTGGGCGAACCACGATTATGCCGGCTTCGAGGATTTCCTGGGCGAACTGGCGTCGCGCAAGCGCAAGGCGATCCGGCGTGAGCGCGCCGCGGCGATCGACGGGCTGGCGATCCGCCACGTTTGCGGTGCGGACATCACCGAGGCGGATTGGGACGCCTTCTGGGCATTCTATCAGGATACCGGATCGCGCAAATGGGGGCGGCCCTATCTGACCCGCGCGTTCTTCTCGCTGCTGGGGGAGGCGATGGCCGATCGCTGCCTGCTGATCTTTGCCGAGCGCGACGGGCGGCCGATCGCCGGGGCGCTCAACCTGATCGGCGCGGACACGCTCTACGGCCGCTATTGGGGCTGCACGGAGGAGGTGCCGTTCCTCCATTTCGAGCTATGCTATTACCAGGCGATCGACGCCGCCATCGCGCGCGGGCTGCGCACGGTCGAGGCGGGCGCGCAGGGCGAGCACAAGCTGGCGCGCGGCTATCTGCCGGTGACGACCTGGTCGGCCCATTACATCCCCGACCCCGGCTTTCGCCGCGCGATCGCCGATTTTCTGGAACGCGAGCGCGAAGCCGTCGCGCGGGAACAGGACTTCCTGGGCGAACTCGGCCCGTTCAGGACGTCTTCTTCACCATAGTTTCGATGTGGCGGTAGAGGTCGGGATACGGCCCCAGATCGCCGGGCGTCAGTTGCGCGCGCGGGACGTCGTGATCGACCTTGAACAGCGCCGAATTGCCGTCGCGCCACACCGGGACCAGCCCGGCCTCCAGCCGCTTGTCATAGGCGGGCGGGCGGATCACCCAGACATAATCGAACGCCTTGCGCGGGAATCGCGCCAGGCTGACTCCGACCGGACGCCACCATTCGCGCGAGCATTTGACGCTGGTGACGATCTGCGACGGATCGTGCGAGAACGGAATCGCGGCGCGATAGCGCACCGTCAGCAACTGCGCGCCGGGCATCGACCATTGATCGTTGGTGTAGGCGAGGCGCCGCACCATCGCGAGGCCAGGCAGGTGCTGCAGCCGCGTCATCTTCCATTCGTTGTTGCAGGTTTCCCCGACGAAGGAGACCAGCCTGGCGCCGACCGGCACATGATCGAGCGCCTTCAGCTCGCGGTCATAGACGCGGTCGTACATCCAGAAGCTGATCGTCGTCCCGCCGATCCGCACCAGGAAAAACGCGAGCCCGGCGATCGCCAGCGTCATCGCCGCGCGCGTCGACACGCCCGGCTTGGGCCGCAGCGCGATCAGCGCGATCCCCAGCATGAACGGCGCCAGCCGCATGTCGGCATAGGCGGATCCGAACACGATCCGCGGCAGCAGCACGAACACTGCGATCAGGAACAGCGCGGACAGCGACAGGTTGCGCGAATATTGGATGGCGGGATCGCGCAGCCCCTTGAACAGCACCATGAACAGCACCGCGACCGATGCGACGTCGAAACCGATCCAGCGGTCGCGCAGGATCATCGTCACCCACATCACCTTGGCGCGCCAGTTGAGCCAGTCGCCGGTCTGGCCAGAGACATGGCCGCTGCGCCACAGCACCATCAGCAGCGCCGGCGGCGCCAGCGGCAGGCAGGCGATTCCCGCGTGGACCCACGGCACCGCCCAGCGCTGGAGGAAGCCGTCGCGGTCGCGGCGCAGATCGTGCTGGCGGATCAACTCGGCGGAGAAGCACAGCACCCCCAGCGTGCCCCAGCCATAGGTGTGCGCCAGCCAGATCACCGCCGCGATCGGCACGAACACCACCGCACGCAGCGTCAGATGCCCGGTCCGCGCCATCCGCAGCCACAGCGCGAAGGCGTTGAGCGCGAGCGCCATCGACAGCGCGAAATTGACGAAGCCGAAATGGAACGGATAGCTGTAGGCGAGCGGCAGCGCGAACAGCGCGGTGGCGGGGATGCGCCCGTGCACCTCCCGCGCGATCCACAGGAAACCGACCGCGATCATCGGCGGGATCGCCAGCACGATCAGCTTGACCGCCAGTTCCAGTCCGAAGATCGGCGCGAGCGGAATGATCAGCAGGTCGACGCCGAGATTGCCGATGAGGGCCCAGCGGAAGTTGTACCATTCGGCGAGCCATGGATATTCGCCGTGGCCGAGCTGGACGCGATAGCGCGCCATATGCCCCGGCAGGTCGACCAGCGGCGGCACCTCCGGCCACAGCAGCGGCACGGCGCAGATCAGCGCCGCGGCAAGCACGAACCAGCGTGTTTGCCACCATTGCAGACGCGCGGCTGCCGGTTCGCCCCCTTCCATCGGGCGGCGTTTACCGCGATCCGGGGCGGTCGGACAAGCGCTGTCGAACGGCGAAGATCGCGGAACCGCCGTCCGGCACCAGCCACGCCGGTCGCGCGCCGCCCGCCAGCGAGTCCGCGCGAACCGGCCCGGTCTCGGCGAAGGCGTCGGGGCACAGCACGACATGATCGATCCGCCGGCGCCGGGCGATCGCCTCGGCCGCATCCGGGGCGCCGAGGAAGAAGCGGTACATCGCCGCGTTGCCGGCATTGTTGCGGTGATAGGGCGCGGCGATCGCGGTGTGGCGGGTGCCGGCGACGATGAACGCCCCCATGTCGATCGGCGCCATCACCCGGCCGGGTGGCAGGGCGCGCAGCGTGGCGAGCAGCGGGGCGGTGGGGCAGGCGGCGGTGGCGGCCGGCGCGCGCGGCGACAGGGCGCCGGCGATCGCGGGATAGAGAAGGCCGGCGCCGGCGAGCCACAGCGCGAGTACGCCGGCGATCCGCCCGGCGGCGCGCGCCCGCACGATCAAGGCGGCGATCGGCACCACCGCCAGCGCCGCGCCCACGTAAGCGCCGCGCAACTGGGCGCAGGTCAGTGCTAGGCTGGCGAGTTGGAAGGCGAGCACGACGATCCATCCGCCCCGCCGTCGCCACGCCAGCCAGCCGCCGGCGACGATCCCGACGATCAGCAGCCCGGCATAGCCGACCGCGTTGGGCCACGGCGCGGCGAACAGCGGCTGGGCTTCCTCGACATGCGCCAGCCACAGCCGCGCCATCAGCGGATCGACCGCGCCATAGGGGCCGGCGAGGCAGGCGCGGCCGGTGGCGAACAAGGCGCACAGGCCGAGCCCGGCGCCGATGACGAGCAGCCACCAGCGCGGCCGTCCCAGTGCGGCGGTAATCACCAGCGTGGCGGCGGCGATGGCGGCAGGCAGCGCCAGCGGGCGCATCGTGTCGCATGCGCCCCCCGACCCGGCGATCGGCAGCAGCAAGGGGATCGCCACCAGCAACGCGGCTCCGAAGCCGATCTGGCGGCGGTCCGCACCGGCCGCGCCGCGCCACCACGCCAGCACGATCACCACGCCGGCAACGACGGCAAAGGGCGCGGTTTCCAGCCCGATCGCCGCGCTGATCGTTGCCGCCAGCGCCGCGATGGCGCCGCTGCGCGCGTCGGCGGGGCCGATCAGCGCGCGGACCTGCACCAGGCACAGGATGATCTGAAGCCCGTGGTGGTCGATCCGTCCCGGCATGAACAGCGTCGTCACCGGATATGCCAGCGCGGCGAGCACCACCGCCGGCCCGGCGGCTGAGGGCACAAGGCGGCGGGCGATGCCGGCGACGAGCATCAGATGGAGGGCGAATTGCAGCGCCGGCCAGGCGATCACCGCCGTGACCTCGGCGGCATGGACGCCGATCAGCGGACGCAGCGCGACGATGATCGCGGCGGGCACCAGATCGCCGATCCGAGACCAGTGCATCAGCAAGCCATCGCTTAGCCGATATTGGTGGAGATCGCCGAAAGGCTGGCCCGCGATCCAGTCGCGGACCTGTTGCAACCGCATGACGTCGTCGGTGTCGGGCAGGCTGAGCGCCGCCAGCGCGGGCCAGTCCCGTCCCGTCCACGCCAGCGTTAGGACGAGTGCGAGCGCCAGCGCGGGAAGGTAGGAGCGAAGGCGGGCGATCATGCCCGCGGGCCTAGCGTGGGATGGTTAACATCCCGGCGACGGGGGGAGGATCGTCATTGCGAACCCGGCCCATGCCGGGTGAAGCCATCCAGCCCGTCGCGCGCGACGCGGGATTGCCCCGGGGCTGCGCCCCTCGCAATGACCGATGGACGTTACCGGTCCCGCCGCCCGAGCAGCCGCAGTCGCAGCGCGTTGAGCTTGATGAAGCCCGCCGCGTCGCGCTGGTCATAGGCGCCCTGATCATCCTCGAAGGTGACGACCTTTTCCGAATAGAGCGAATGCGGCGACTTGCGGCCGACGACGTAGACGCCGCCCTTGTACAGCTTGAGCCTGACCGTCCCGTCGACCTTGGCCTGGCTATGGTCGATCGCCGCCTGCAGCATCTCGCGCTCGGGGCTGAACCAGAAGCCGTTGTAGAGCAGCTCCGCATAGCGCGGCATCAGCTCGTCCTTCAGGTGGGCGGCGCCGCGATCGAGCGTGATCTGCTCGATGCCACGATGCGCCAGGTGCAGAATCGTGCCGCCCGGCGTCTCGTACATCCCGCGCGACTTCATTCCGACGAAGCGGTTCTCGACCAGATCGAGCCGGCCGATGCCGTGGGTCTTGCCCAGTTCGTTGAGCTTGGCGAGCAGCGATGCCGGCGACAGCGCAACGCCATTGACCGCGACCGCGTCGCCGCGCTCGAAATCGATGGTGATGATCTCGGGCGTGTCTGGCGCCGTCTCGGGATTGTTGGTGCGCGAATAGACGTAGTCGGGCACCTCCTCCCACGGATCCTCCAGCACCTTGCCCTCGGACGAGGTGTGGAGGAGGTTGGCATCGGTGGAGAACGGCGCCTCGCCGCGCTTGTCCTTGGCGACCGGGATCTGGTGCTGCTCGGCGAATTCGATCAGCCGGGTGCGGCTGGTCAGGTCCCATTCGCGCCACGGCGCGATCACCTTGATGTCGGGCGCCAGCGCGTAATAGCCCAGCTCGAAGCGGACCTGATCGTTGCCCTTGCCGGTGGCGCCGTGGCTGACCGCGTCGGCCCCGACCTGACGTGCGATCTCGATCTGGCGCTTGGCGATCAGCGGCCGCGCGATCGAGGTGCCGAGCAGGTACAGCCCCTCGTACAGCGCGTTGGCGCGCATCATCGGGAAGACGAAGTCGCGGACGAACTCTTCCTTTAGGTCGTCGATGAAGATGTGCTCGGGCTTGACCCCGGCCAGCTCGGCCTTGCGCCGCGCGGGTTCGAGCTCCTCACCCTGGCCGAGGTCGGCGGTGAAGGTCACCACCTCGCAGTTGTAGGTCTGCTGGAGCCATTTCAGGATGACGCTGGTGTCGAGCCCGCCCGAATAGGCCAGGACGACGCGGTTGATCGAGTCGGTCATGGTCGCGCCTCTAGGATCACGCCGGTTCGCGCGCAACCTTGGCGAGCAGGCCGGGCAGGAATGCGCCCAGCGCCACAGCGCGATAGACGTAGCTGGCGGTCAGCGCGATCCAGATTCCGACGGCGCCCCACGGGCGCAGCGCCAGGTCGGTGGCGATATAGGCGACAGTCGACAGGATCGCTGCGTTGCGCAGCGCCCGTCCCGCCGTGGCGCCGATGAACACGCCGTCGAGCAGCCATGCCGGGGTGCCGATCAGCGGCAGGAGCATGACGAACGGCAGCAGCGCCGCGGCCTGCGCGCGTACGCCGGGATCGGTGACCAGCAAGTCGATCCCGACTCGGCCGAACAGCGCGATCAGCACACAGGCGATCGCGGCGGTGGCAAGGCAGAACTCGCCGGTCAGCCGGATCGCGCGGGTCAGGTCGCGGCGCGATCCGCCGCCGATCGCATGGCCGACGCGCGATTCGGCGGTGAAGGCGAAGCCGTCGAGTACGAACGCGACGATGCCGACGGCCTGCATCAGCACCTGTTGCGCCGCCAGCGTGGTCGCGCCCATCCGTGCGCCGGCATTGGTGAACCAGCCGAACATCAGCAGCAGCGCGACGGTGCGGATCATGATGTCGGCATTGACCGCGAACAGGCGGCGGATCTTGGCGCGGTCGAACAGGCTGGCGCGATCCTTCAGCGCATGAAGGTGCGGGGCAACCAGCGCGAGACCGACCAGCAGGGCGGTCCATTCGGCGCAGGCGGTCCCCAGCCCGACGCCGCGCGCACCCCAGTGGAAATGCCACACGAACAGGATGTCGAGCCCGGCGTTGACCAGGTTCATCACGATCTGGAGCGCGAGCGCGGCGCGGGTGCGGCCCAGTCCGAGCAGCCAGCCGTTGATCGCGAACACGGCGAGACTGGCCGGCGCGCCGAGGAACCGCGCGGCGACATAGGGCCGGGCGGAGGCATCGACGTCGGCGCCGCCCGCGAGCAGGTGAAAGGCGATCGGGATCAGCGCCAGTTGCAGCGCGATCAGCACCGCGCCGAAACTCAGCCCGACCGCGAGCCCCCGCACCAGCAGCGCATCGGTTTCCGCGCGGTCGCCCGCGCCCGCCGCCTGCGCGGTCATGCCGGTCATGCCCATCCGTAGGAAGCCGAAGCTCCAGAAGATGAAGTTGATGATCGTCGTGCCCAGCGCCACCCCGGCCAGCGCGGCGGCGTCGCCGGTGCGACCGATCACCGCGGTGTCGACCAGCCCGACCAACGGCACCGTGGTCTGGCCGAGCATGATCGGCCATGCCTGCGCGAAGATCGATCGGCGGGTGAGGGGGAGGGCGGGCATCGGTGACGCTCTAGAAGGCGGGGGCCGTCGCGTCACCCGGCGTCAGGCGCCGTCGCTCACAGGTCTTCGGGGACGATGTCGATTTCGCGGACGCCGCGCTTGATCCGGGCGGCGTTGACCAACTCGCGCAGCTTTTCGCGGCGGGCGCGAGCATGGTCGACGTCGCGGATCACCAGCGGCCCGGCGCGCGTGGTCTCGTCGGACGATGTGATCGCGATCGTGCCCAGATCGGCCCATTGGTTGAGCAGCGTGAAATCGATCCGCACGTCCTTGACCCGGTACAGCTCGATCTCGTCGATCGATTTGACGAAGATGCCCTTGTGCAGGATCAGCCGGTCCTCGGTCACTTCATAGGTGACGGCCAGGTTCCGGACCCATTTGACCAGGATGATGACGAAGCCGACCGCGAACAGGCACAGCGCCAGCGTGCCCCATCCGGCCAGCGTGCCGCGCAGCCAGCCCCAGGTGGACGAACGGAAACGATCGACGACGACGGCCATTGGCGGCTCCCCGGTATAGTTGCGCGTCTTTCTAGCAGGCCTGCCGGCGCTGTCACTTGCCGGCGGGCCGGATCGCGATATCGTGGCGTACCATAGAAAAGGGGCCGATATGCGTCTGGCACTGGCAGGAGCGGCAGTTCTGACTTTGGCCGGTTGTGGCGAACCGTTCGCGCCGCGCTCGGCGATGGGGCGGCCCTGTCCCGAAATCTCGGCGGCGGATTACGCCGCGGCGATCGCGCGCGGTGCGACCAGCGCCACGGCGAGCATCTCCGCCAGCGGTACGGCATCGATCACCACCGGGCCGGGCATCGTCCATTGCGCGACCTATCCCGGCGCGCTGAAGCCGTGCCGCCGGCCGACCGACTATGTCATCCGCTACGCGCTGCCGGACGGGCGCACGGTGCATGTAATGGTGGCGGCCGGGCAGCAATATCGCTTCCGCGTGGGCGCGACCCCGACGACCTGCGAGATCGTCGGGAGCTGAGCCGGGGGGCGGGTGCCGCCCTTACGGTGCAGGGTCGCCCGCGCCGATCACCTTGGCATCGACCTTCAGCGTCCTGCCCTCGGCGAATTGCAGGTCGAGCGGGGCGGTCGCGCCGGGCTTGAGCGTGGGGGCGACGTCGAACAGCATGACGTGCTTGCCGCCCGGCGCGAATGTCACGGTGACGCCGGGGGCGACGTCGACCTGCGGGATCGCCGCCATCGACATCATTCCGCCATGGGCCATGCTCTCGTGCAGCTCGGCGCGCAGCGCGACCGGGGTGGAGACCGCGAGCAGCGTCGCCTTTTCGGCGCCGCCGGTGATGGCAAGATACGCCGCCGCCGGGCGTCCGGGCACCGCGGGCAGGCGAATCCACGCCTTGTCGGCATGAAGTTCGGCCGGCTTTCCGCACGCGACCAGTCCCAACGCCAGCACCATCGCAACCAGTGGCCGCATCCAACCCACTCCCAAAGCGAGAAAAACAAGCCGCCCTTACTCTGCCATACAATCTTGCGGCAAGGCGCGGCCCCCCTATATCCCGCACATCAAAGCGTCGCATCGCCTCTTTTGGGGTGCGGCGGGTACGTTCAATTTCGAGACCCTGGGGGTACAGGCAAAGACTATGGCAAAAGTGATCGGCATCGACCTCGGCACCACCAACAGCTGCGTGGCAGTGATGGAAGGCGGCAAGCCCAAGGTGATCGAGAATGCGGAAGGCGCACGCACCACACCTTCGATCGTCGCATTCGCCAAGGACGGCGAGCGACTGATCGGCCAGCCGGCGAAGCGCCAGGCGGTGACCAATCCCGACAACACCGTGTTCGCGGTCAAGCGCCTGATCGGCCGCCGCTTCGACGATCCGGTGACCAAGAAGGACACCGAGCTGGTGCCCTACACCATCGTGCGCGGCTCCAACGGAGACGCCTGGGTGAAGGCCGGCGGCGAGGATTACAGCCCGTCGCAGATCAGCGCGTTCATCCTTCAGAAGATGAAGGAAACCGCCGAGGCCTATCTGGGCGAGAGCGTCAGTCAGGCGGTGATCACCGTCCCGGCCTACTTCAACGACGCCCAGCGCCAGGCGACCAAGGACGCCGGCAAGATCGCCGGTCTGGAAGTGCTGCGCATCATCAACGAGCCGACCGCGGCCGCGCTCGCCTATGGCCTGGAAAAGGACACCAACAAGACCATCGCCGTCTATGACCTTGGCGGCGGCACGTTCGACATCTCGGTGCTCGAGATCGGCGACGGCGTGTTCGAGGTGAAGGCGACCAACGGCGACACCTTCCTGGGCGGCGAGGATTTCGACGCCAAGATCGTCCAGTACCTCGCCGACGAGTTCAAGAAGGCCGAGGGCATCGACCTGACCAAGGACAAGCTGGCGCTGCAGCGGCTGAAGGAAGCGGCGGAAAAGGCCAAGATCGAGCTGTCGTCGGCACAGTCGACCGAGGTCAACCTGCCCTTCATCACCGCCGACCAGAATGGCCCGAAGCACCTCGTCAAGGCGATCACCCGCGCCGATCTGGAAAAGCTGGTCGAGGATCTGATCAAGCGGACGCTGGAGCCGTGCAAGAAGGCGCTGGCCGATGCCGGCGTCAAGGCGAGCGCGATCGACGAGGTCGTGCTGGTCGGCGGCATGACGCGCATGCCGCGCGTCCGCGACGTGGTGAAGGACTTCTTCGGCAAGGAGCCGCACACCGGCGTCAACCCCGATGAGGTGGTGGCGATCGGCGCGGCGATCCAGGCCGGCGTGCTGCAAGGTGACGTCAAGGACGTGCTGCTGCTCGACGTCACCCCGCTGTCGCTGGGCATCGAGACCCTGGGCGGGGTGTTCACCCGCATGATCGACCGCAACACGACGATCCCGACCAAGAAGGCGCAGACCTATTCGACCGCTGACGACAATCAGCAGGCGGTGACGATCCGCGTGTTCCAGGGCGAACGCGAAATGGCGGCGGACAACAAGCTGCTCGGCCAGTTCGATCTTGTCGGCATTCCGCCGGCGCCGCGCGGCGTGCCGCAGATCGAAGTGACGTTCGACATCGACGCCAACGGACTCGTGAATGTCAGCGCCAAGGACAAGGGCACGGGCAAGGAGCAGCAGATCCGCATCCAGGCGTCGGGCGGCCTGTCCGACGCGGACATCGACCAGATGGTCCGCGACGCCGAGCAGTTCGCCGACGAGGACAAGAAGCGTCGCGAATCGGCCGAGGCGAAGAACAACGCCGAGAGCCTGATCCACACCACCGAGCGTCAGCTCGAGGAGCATGGCGACAAGGTCGATGCGTCGCTGAAGGGCGAGATCGAGGCGGCGGTGGCCGAAGCCAAGTCGGCGGTCGAGGGTGGCGATCCCGCCGCGATGACCGAAAAGGCGCAGGCGCTGGCGCAGGTCGCGATGAAGCTTGGCCAGGCGATCTATGAGAAGCAGCAGCAGGGCGAGGCCTCACCCGCGCCTGATGCCGCCGACGCTGCCCCGCAGGAAGATGTCGTCGACGCCGAATTCTCGGAAGTGGACGACAACCAGAAGGCGTAACATTGTTCCCCCCTCTTCCCGTCAGGGAAGGGGGCCGGGGAGCGGGGGGAGCAGGGGTGGGATTGATGATGATTGACGCATTGGATCGACCGCCCCTCTCCCGACCCTCTCCCTGGACGGGGAGAGGGCTTTTCGTATGAGTACCGAAGTCGACTATTACGAGTTGCTTGAGGTCGAGCGCACCGCCGACGATGCGACGCTGAAATCCGCGTACCGCAAGCTGGCGATCCGGTATCACCCCGACAAGAACGCCGGCTGCAAGGACAGCGAGGCCCGGTTCAAGGCGGTGAACGAGGCCTATGACTGTCTGAAGGACCCGCAGAAGCGCGCCGCCTATGACCGGTTTGGCCACGCCGCGTTCCGCAACGGTGGCGGCGGTGGCGGGGCCGGGCCGGGGGCGGATTTCGCCGGCTTCTCCGACATTTTCGAGAGTGTGTTCGGCGAGTTCATGGGCGGCAACCGCGCGCGCCAGCCGCGTCGCGGCGCCGATCTGCGCTACGACATGGAGATCACGCTAGAGGACGCCTTCAACGGCAAGGCGACCGAGATCACCATCGACGTGTCGGCGAGCTGCGACCATTGCTCCGGTTCGGGCGCCGCGCCCGGCACCGGCAGCCGCGCCTGCGCGACCTGTCAGGGCGTGGGCAAGGTCCGCGCGCAGCAGGGACCGATCGTGTTCGAGCGGACCTGTCCGGGCTGCAACGGCGCCGGGCAGGTCATCAGCAACCCGTGCAATCGCTGTCGCGGCGACGGTCGGGTGGAAAAGACGCGAACACTGGCGGTCAATGTACCGCCCGGCGTCGACGATGGCACGCGCATCCGCCTGCAGGGCGAAGGCGAGGCGGGGCCGCGCGGCGCGCCGGCCGGCGACCTCTACATCTTCCTCCACATCCGGGAGCACGCGATCTTCGCGCGGGAGGGGACGACGCTCTACGCCCGCGCGCCGATCAGTTTCACCACCGCCGCATTGGGCGGGACGATCGACATTCCGGGCCCGGACGGCGAAACCTATCCGATCCGCATCCAGCCGGGGACGCAGTCAGGCCGCGAACTGCGCCAGCGCGGCGCGGGGATGCCGGTCTTGCAGGGGCGCGGCCGCGGCGACCTGGTGATCCGCATCGAAGTGGAGATGCCGACCAAGCTGAGCGCACGACAACGCGAATTGCTGGAAGCGTTCCGCGAGACCGAGACCGGCGAGGAATGCCCGGAAGCCACCGGCTTTTTCGCCAAGGTGAAGAAGGCGGTCGGCGGGTAGGGTCGGACGACGCCGGCCTTGCCGCTGTCGTCACCGCGGTTTCGGGAGGCCGGCGGCGCCTGTCGGCGTGGACCGCGATGCCGGGATCGCTGCCGGTTTCGCCCGGGCGATCACGGTTGCGGCACTTCGATCCCGGACAGCGCGCCTTTTCCCGTCGTCGCGCCAATGGCGCGGACGCGCGAAATCCGCCCGTCCGGTCCCGGTGGGAACGGACAGGCGGGATCGCCCAGGAACTGACTTAAACCGCGATGAAGATCGCGGCGACGACCAGCGCCTGAGCAACCAGCGCCACGGCGCCGAACGCGGTGGTTTCGTAGTTGCGCATGGTGGGTCTCCTGCTTTGCCGCGCCATCATGGCCCGGCCACCCCCGCTATGTTGCGGTGCAGCGTAAATATGCTTGCGTAACAAAATTTCAACATACAAGAATATTATTGCTGTTGCAGGAAACGCAATTACAAGCTTGCTAAGGATTCGGCGGGCGGCGCTGTCAGGTGCCGCCCGCGCCGACGGCCCTATTCTCCAAAGACGCGCGCAAAGATCGTGTCGACCTGCTTGAAATGATAGGCGAGGTCGAACTTGTCCTCGATTTCCTCCGGGGTCAGCGCGGCGGTGACGTCGGGGTCGGCCTTCAGCAAATCAAGCAGCGACAGTTCCCCATCGGACTCCCACACCTTCATCGCGTTGCGCTGGACCAGACGGTAGGAATCTTCGCGGCTCACCCCGGCCTGGGTGAGTGCCAGCAGCACACGCTGTGAGTGGACCAGTCCGCCCATCCGATCGAGATTCTTCTGCATCCGCGCCGGATAGACCAGCAATTTGTCGATCACCCCGGTCAGCCGCGCCAGCGCGAAATCGAGCGTGATCGTCGCATCGGGGCCGATGAAGCGTTCGACCGACGAATGGCTGATGTCGCGTTCGTGCCACAGCGCGACATTCTCCATCGCCGGAATGGCGGCGCTGCGGACCATACGGGCGAGGCCGGTCAGGTTCTCGGTCAACACCGGGTTGCGCTTGTGCGGCATCGCCGACGAGCCCTTTTGGCCGGGTGAGAAATATTCCTCCGCTTCCAGCACCTCGGTGCGCTGGAGGTGGCGGACCTCGGTCGCCAGCCGTTCGATCGAGCTGGCGATCACCCCCAGCGTGGCGAAATACATCGCATGGCGATCGCGCGGGATCACCTGGGTCGATACCGGCTCGATCGACAGGCCGAGCTTCGCCGCGACATGCTCTTCCACACGCGGATCGATGTTGGCGAAGGTGCCGACCGCGCCGGAGATCGCGCAGGTGGCGATGTCCGCCCGCGCGGCGATCAGGCGGGTGCGGGCGCGGCTGAATTCGGCATGGGCCTCCGCCAGCTTGAGACCGAAGGTGACCGGTTCGGCGTGGATGCCATGGCTGCGGCCGATCGTCGGTGTCAGCTTGTGCTCGATTGCGCGGCGCTTGAGCACGTCGAGCAACGCGTCGAGATCGGCGAGCAGCAGATCACTCGCGCGGGCGAGTTGCACCGACAGGCAGGTGTCGAGCACGTCCGAGCTGGTCATGCCCTGGTGCATGTAGCGCGCCTCGTCGCCGACCTGCTCCGCCACCCAGGTGAGGAAGGCGATGACGTCGTGCTTGGTCACCGCCTCGATCGCGTCGATCGCGGCGACGTCGATCGCGGGGCTGGTCGCCCACCAGTCCCACAGCGCCTTGGCGGCGGAGGCCGGCACGACGCCCAGATCGGCCAGAGCCTCGGTGGCGTGGGCCTCGATTTCGAACCAGATGCGGAAACGGGTCTCGGCGGACCAGATCGCGGCCATCTCAGGCCGCGAATAGCGGGGAACCATGGAAATCCTTTCGGAAGCGCGACGAATCGGCTCCTAGCATCGGTGAATGACCGCGCCAAACCATCAGGCAATGGAACAACACGAAAAAATCAATCGTTGTTGATCCGTATGCATAGAAACAGTTCTTTCTGTCATCTTCATGAACAGATCGAATTTTGGTACAGGAGATTTATAATGTTGAAAGCGATTTTTCTTGCCAGTGCCGTGATGATTTCGGCGCCTGCGCTCGCGCAGGACCAGACTGCTCCCGCGTCGCCGGCTCAGACCAGCCCGGCAACTGATCCGCTGACGCAGACTTCCCCGACGACGACGCCCGATAGTCAGGCGCCGACGACGCAGGCCGCCCCGGTCACCGGCGCGCAGCAGATCGCGCAGGTCATCGACAGCGAGTTCCCGACCTATGACAAGGATGCCGACGGCAACCTCGACAAGACCGAGTTCGGGGCGTGGATGGTCGCGCTGAAGACGGCGAGCGATCCGACCACCAAGGCCGACGACCCCGCGACCTCCGCATGGGTGAACGGCGCGTTCGCTTCGGCCGATACCGATAAATCGGCGCTGGTGTCGAAGGGTGAGCTGACCGCCTATCTGTCGAAAAGCGCTTCGGGCGACTAACTCGCCCAGCCGCCCGCCGCCGCCGGATTCACCCGAATCCGGCGGCGGTTTCGTGCGTGCGGCTCAGATCAGCCCCTGCGCGCGCAGGCTGGTGTGGCCACCGGTGGCGATGATGACGTGATCGTGCAGGGCGATCCCCAGCCGCTTGCCCGATTCGGCGATGGCGCGGGTGACGTCGATATCGGCGCGGCTCGGGCTGGGATCGCCCGAGGGATGGTTGTGGACCAGGATCAGCCCGGTCGATTTGAGGTCGATCGCGCGGCGGATCACCTCCCGCGCATAGAGCGCCGCCTCGTCGATCGTACCCTCGCTCATCAATTCGTCGCGCAACAGGCGGTTGCGGCTGTCGAGGTGGAGCACGCGAACCCGCTCGACACCGTGATGCGCCATGTCGGCGCGCAGATAGTCGAGCAGCGCCTGCCAGTTGGACAGCACCGGCCGATCGATGATCTCGGCACGCAGCAGGCGCAGCGCGGCGGCGTGGGCGATCTTGATCGCGGCGGCGGAGGTTTCGCCCATGCCTGGCACCCGCGCCAGCGCCTCGCCATCGGCGGACAGCAGCGCGCCGATCCCCCCGAATTCGCGTAGCAACGCCTTGGCCAGTGGCTTGGTATCGCGGCGGGGGATCGCCAGCGCGAGCAGATATTCGACCAGCTCATGATCGAGCAGTGCGTCGCCACCACCCTCCAACAGCCGCTGGCGCAGGCGGGCGCGGTGCCCGGAGGCGTCGGGCGGCACCGATGACACAGGCTTGGTTGCGGGAACGTCCATGCGCGGCCAAGGTTAGGACCGGGACAAGCGCCGCGCAACGCGGATGCGAAAGCATGAAGCGCCGCATAACGCGGATGCGAAAGCATGAAGCGCCGCGTAGGCTGGGGCGGGAGCATTGGTGGACGACGACCGCGAACCGATCGACGAGACGCAGCCGCCGCCCCGGCGACGACGGTGGCTGCGCTGGCTGGGCGCGGTGCTGGCGCTGGTGGCGGTGGCGGCGGGCGTGCTGTGGTGGCAGCGGCGCGGCATCGCCGAAGGTTTCGTCAATCGCGAGTTGGCGCGGCGCGGGGTGCCGGCGCGCTACAAGATCGCCGATATCGGGCTGACGACCCAGCGGCTGACCGACGTGGTGATCGGCGATCCGCGCGACCCCGATCTGACCGCCGACCGGATCGACGTTCATACCCGGATCGGGTTCGATGGCGTGGCGGTGCGCGGCATCGCGGTCGGCCATGCGCGACTGAAGGCGCGTCTGCGTGACGGCACGCTGTCGCTGGGCGTGATCGACCGGCTGATGCCGCCGCCGTCGGGCAAGCCGTTCGCGTTGCCGGCGATCGACGCGCGGCTGGATGACGTGCGCGTGCGGCTGCTCACCGACTACGGCCCCGTCGGGATGAAGCTGCACGGGCGCGGGCGGCTCGACAGCGGGTTCGACGGGCGGCTGGCGCTGGTCGCGCCGCGACTGGCGGTCGGCGGCTGCACGATCGCCGGGCTGCGCGCGCCGCTGGCCGTGCGGGTGCGTCGCGCCGGGCCGGGCGTGACCGGGCCCGTGCAGACGGCGGCGCTGGATTGCGCGGGCGGCAAGGCCAGTGGGATCGGTGCCGACGTTTCCGCGACGCTGGGACCGGCGCTCGATCGCTGGACCGGCAAGCTGCGGATTGCGGTGCGCGAGGGTGGTACTTCTGACGCGCGGGTGAGCGGGCTGCGCGGCGCGGCGGATTTCGCGGGCACGCCAGCGGCGACCAGCGGGAGGATCGACTTGCGCGGCGATCGGGTGGCGACGGCGTGGGGCAGCGGCGCGATGGCGCTGGCCGGGCGCTACAGCGTGGGGCAGCGCGGGCTGGGCTATGCCGGCACCGTCGGGATCGCGCGTGGGCAGCTCGATCCGGCGCTGCGCCGACGGATCGTCGCTGGCGGCACGGTGGGCGAGGGTACCCCCATCGGCCCGATCGCGCGGCGGCTGGCGGGCGCGACGGCCGCGTTGCTTGATGGTTTCGCGGCGAGCGCGACGGTTGATGCGCGGATGGCGGACGGCACGCTGGCGGTGCGGGTGCCAGGCGCGACGGTAACCGGCCGGGATGGAGGCCGCATCGCCATCGGCGGCGCGCCGATCCGGTTCGGCGCGGTCGAGCTGGGCGACACGATCACCAGCGGTGGCGGCGGGCTGCCCGATGCGCGCGTTACCATCGTTCCGGGCGCGGACGGCGCAATCGGCGGACACGCCGAGATCCAGCCGTATCAGGCATTGAACGCCCGGATCGCGCTGACCTCCGTCAGGTTCACCGTGGCGCGCGATGGCGCCATCCAGGTCGCGACCAACGCCACACTGTCCGGCCCGCTCGGCGACGGTCGCGTCGAGGCGCTGTCGATGCCGATCGACGCGCGCTGGCACAGCGACAGGCTGCGGCTCAATCCGGCCTGCGCGCCGCTGGCGTGGCGGCAGGTGCGCGTCGCCGGGCTGGTGCTCGATCCCGCGCGGCTGATGCTGTGCCCGACCGGCGGGGCGCTGGTGACGCTGACCGGCGGGCGGTTGGGCGGTGGCGCGACGATCGCGTCGCCGCGCCTCACCGGGCGGCTGGGCGGCACCCCGCTGACGCTGAGCGCGGGGGCGTCACGGGTCGCGCTCGACCAGGGTCGCTTCAGCCTGAGCGGGGTGCTGGCCCGGCTCGGCACGCCCGACCGGCTGACGCGGATCGGCGCGGCGGAACTGAGCGGGACGATGCGCGGCGGCGCGATCGTCGGGCGCTTTGCCGGTGCGGAGGGGCAGATCGGCAACGTGCCGCTGCTGCTGTCCGACGCGGCGGGCGACTGGGCGCTGAAGGACGGGGCGCTGGCACTGCATGGCACGCTCCAGGTCGCTGACGCCGCCGAGGCGGCGCGCTTCAAGCCGATGGCCGGCGACGACGTCGTGCTGACGCTGGCCGACAGCCGCATCGCCGCCACCGGCGTGCTGCGCGCGAAGGGAGCGAAGGTCGCCGATGTGACGCTGACGCACGATCTGTCGACCGGCGTAGGGGCAGCCGGGCTGGCGGTGCCGGGGATCGCCTTTGCCGAGGGCGGCCTTCAGCCCGACGACCTGACCCCGCTGACCTTTGGCGTGGTCGCGGCGGTCAACGGCGGCATTGCCGGACGCGGCGACATCGCGTGGAATGGGGACGGGGTGACGAGCACCGGCGCGTTCCGTACCGACGGCATCGACCTGGCCGCCGCGTTCGGCCCGGTCAGCGGGATCAAGGGCGAGATCGCCTTCAGCGACCTGCTCGGGCTGGAGACGCCGCCTGGGCAGGTGGCGACGATCGCCACGGTCAATCCCGGCGTGCCGGTGGAGAACGGCACGGTCCGCTATCGGCTGATGGGCGGCGCGAAGGTCGCGATCGAGGAGGGGCGCTGGCCGTTCGCCGGCGGCGCGCTGGTGCTGGAGCCGACGGTGATGGATTTCGCCACGCGTGAGCCGCGCCGCATGACGTTTCGCGTGATCGGCATCGACGCGGCGCAGTTCCTCCAGCAGTTCGAGTTCAAGAACCTCAACGCCACCGGCAGTTTCGATGGGGTGCTGCCGATGGTGTTCGACGAAAAGGGCGGGCGGATCGAGGGCGGCTACCTCAAGGCGCGGGGCGCCGGTGGCATCGCCTATGTCGGCGAGGTGACCCAGGAGGACGTCGGTTTCTGGGGCAATCTGGCGTTCCAGGCGCTGAAGGCTCTCGATTACCGGCACCTCGACATCACCATGAACGGGCCGCTGGCGGGCGAGATGATCACCGAGCTGAAGTTCGACGGCATCAGCCAGGGGACCGGCACCAAGAGCAATTTCCTGATCCGGCGGCTGGCCAAACTGCCGTTCGTGTTCAACATCCAGGTGCGCGCGCCGTTTCGCCAGCTGATCGATTCGGTGCAGAGCTATTACGATCCCGGCCGGTTGATCGAACGCAACCTGCCGTCGCTGATCGAGGATTATAACGCCCGCAACCCCGACGCGCCGATCGCACCGCCGCCACCCGCGACCCCCGATCCCATTCAGCCTTCCGAAAGCGAGATTAAGCCATGACCAAAACACGCTTGAGCGCGCGGCCGTTCCGCGCGAGCATGGAGGCAATGAAGAGGATCGCGATGATCGCCGTGGCGACGGGGCTGGGCAGCGGATTGGCCGGTTGCGTCAACGTGACCGCGCCGGACAAGCCGATCGTCATCAACCTCAACATCTCGATCACGCAGGAGATCGTCTATCGCCTCGACAATCAGGCGAAGACGGTGATCCAGCAGAACCCTGGGATTTTCTGACGATGAAGCGTTTTTTGATCCTTGCCGCCATCGCCGGTCTGGCGACCGTTTCCACCGCCGCGCTGGCGCAGCGCGATCCGGCCTATGCCGCCGCCCGCGCCGCCGGCCAGGTCGGCGAACAGCCCGATGGCTATCTCGGCGTCGTCGGCACGCCCACGCCGGCGGTTCGCGCGCTGGTGAACAACATCAACATCCAGCGCAAGAAGGCCTATACCGACGGCGCCGGTGCGGGCTCCACGATCGAACAGTTCGCCTTCGTTTCCGGCTGCCGACTGATCGCCGCGACGCAGGTCGGCGAGATGTACCAGACGCCGGGCGGCGAATGGAAGAAGCGCGGCGCGGGCGCGCCTGAGCGCGATTCCCGCTGTGTGTAGCCCGCGCGCCTGATCGCGCCCGCCCGATCCGCCCGACGCGGCGGCGCGGTTGCAGTGCCGCATGTTGACTCGGGGACCACCCGTTCCTAAAGCGCGCTTGCCTTGGCGGGCTCGCCGCTTGGCCCTATGTGTTGCTCGCTTGAAACGGAGTGCCGCATTTGGCTGAGAACGAGCCCGGACTGGACCCCCTTCCAGAGGACGCCCGACTGACATCGCTCGACGAGCGGTTGCACAGGGCCAAATCCGAGGAGGCGATCAGGTCGGGCGAGCGACGCGACACGGGCGAAGAAAGCTATCGCCTGGGCAACCGCGTGCTTGCCGAACTGATCGGTGGAATGGTCGGAGGGGCGCTGATCGGCTGGGTAGCCGATCGGTTGCTGGGCACCTCCCCGTGGTTTCTGCTCGGGTTGCTGTTCCTCGGAATCGCGGCTGCGTTCAGGAACATCATTCGGATTTCATCCAGGCGCCCGAAGTGATTTTCGGGCGTTTGTCGTAATTTCTTGGGGCTGACAGCGTGGCGGCAGGTTCTGGCAAGATCGACCCGATGCACCAGTTCGAGGTGCAGACGATCTGGGACGGTTTCTCGATCGGCGGGCATCAGATCGCCTTCACGAATAGTGCCGCATGGATGTGCGTGACGGTGCTGGCGCTGTGGGGCTTCATGCTGATGGGCATGAAGCGTCAGGTCGTCCCGTCGCGCGGCCAGATGCTGGTCGAGAATTTCGTCGGCTTCATCGATTCGATGCTCGCGCAGAACGTCGGCAAGGACGGCAAGAAGTACGTTCCCTACGTCTTTTCGCTGTTCATGTTCATCCTGTTCGCCAACATCCTCGGGCTGTTGCCGCTGGGCGTGGTCGGCATCCATCCGTTCACCTTCACCAGCCACTTCACGATCACCGGCATCCTGGCGATCATGAGCTTCTCGATCGTGCTGATCGTCGGGTTCTGGAAGCACGGCCTCCACTTCTTCAGCCTGTTCGTGCCGCACGGCACGCCGCTGTGGCTGATCTGGCTGATCCCGGTGATCGAGTTCGTCAGCTTCATGGTGCGGCCGTTCTCGCTGGGTCTGCGACTGTTCGTCGCGATGACCGCGGGCCACGTGCTGCTGAAGGTGCTGGCGGGATTCGTCATCAATTCGTCGAACGCCGGCATCGTCTATGGCCTGGGCATCGGCATCCCCAGCTTCGTGCTGATGATCGGCATCTCGGCGCTCGAGCTGCTGGTGGCCGGCATCCAGGCCTATGTGTTCGCGCTGCTGACGTCGCTGTACATCAACGACGCCGAGCATCTTCACTGAGTTTTCGTTCGTACCAACGCCAAGTTTGACACGGGAGTTTTTCAAAATGGATCCAGCAGCAGCAAAGCTCATCGGTGCCGGTCTCGCCGCGATCGGCGCGGGCATGGCCGCGATCGGTGTGGGTAACGTGTTCGGTTCGTTCCTCGAGGGCGCGCTGCGCAATCCGGGCGCGGCCGATGGCCAGCAGGGCCGCCTGTTCATCGGCTTCGCGGCCGCCGAGCTTCTCGGTCTGCTCGCGTTCGTCGTCGCGATGATCCTGATCTTCGTCGCGTAACAAGGGAGTTTTCGGGCGGGCTTCCGGCCCGCCTGAAGGACCGATATGCCTCAGATCGCGCAATTGGGGGCCACCTGGGCCTCGCAGCTCTTCTGGCTGGTGCTGACCTTCGGCATCGTGTTCGTGGTCGTCGGCCGCGGCATGGTTCCCAAGGTGCAGGCGACGATCGATGCGCGCGACGCATCGGTCGCGGCCGACCTCAAGGCGGCCGAGGCCGCGCGCGCCGAGGCCGACGCGGTCGAGGAAAAATGGCGCGCGGAGGAAAATGCCGCGCGTGAGGCTGCCCAGCGCAAGCTGGCCGAGGCGCGCGCCACGGCGGCAAGCGCGACCGAAGCGAAGCTGGCCAGTGCCGGGGAAGCTTCGCACGCGCAGATCGCCGCGGCGGAGGCGCGTATCGCCGCCGCCAGCGCCGATGCGATGAACGAAATCGAGGGCGTGGCGGCCGATGCCGCGCAGCAGATCGTCGCGCGGCTGGCGGGCTTCAACGTCACCAAGGCCGACGCGAGCGACGCGGTGAAGGCGGTGATCCGTGGTTGAAGCAGGCAGTGTTCCCGTGACGCATGAAGAGACCGGAGCCCCGGCGCATCATGCGGAGCCGGCGGTGTTCGGCGTGCTCGATGCGACGGTGTGGGTGTCGATCGCGATGCTCGCGTTCGTCGGCATCCTGCTGTGGAAGAAGGTGCCGGCGCTGATCACCGGCGGGCTGGACAAGCAGATCGCGGCGATCCGCCAGCGGCTCGACGAGGCCAAGCAGCTCCGTGCCGAGGCCGAGGCGCTGCGCGACGAATATGCGCGCAAGATCGCCGACGTCGAGAACCAGACCAGCGCGATCGTCGCTCATGCAGAGGACGAGGCCAAGGCGCTGATCGCCAAGGCCGAGGTCGATGCCGCCGAGCTGGTCAAGCGCCGCGCGCGGATGGCGGAGGACAAGATCGCTGCCGCCGAGCGCACCGCGCTCGCCGAGGTTCGCGCCAAGGCCGCCGATGCGGCGACCCGCGCCGCCCGCGCGCTGATCGCTGAAAAGCACGGTGCGAGCAGCGACAAGGTGCTGGTGGATGCCACGATTGCGGGGATCGACCGGTTGAACTAGTTTCGGCCGGTGCTGGCCGACTCATTTCGCCACAATTTTTCCGGGCTGTTTCGCTTTTCCGGGCGAAGCAGCCCGCGACTGTTTTGGCCCTATGCGATTGTGATGACCGCGATATTGTTCGTCGCGATGCCGCTCATGATGCAGTGGTTCATGGCGCCGTTTTTTCGGAGCGCCGGGAAAATCCTCGCTGACCATCCGGACCTTGCGCGCAGCGGCGACGCCATCGCGTATTCGGATATTTCGGAAGAGGTCGCGCTGCCCGCAAATTTCTTCGTCGATCTGGTGACGGCTGTCGCCTCGATGGTTGGAATCTACATCGCGTTGATCTCGGCCAGTGTCGTCCGACGCCTGCATGACGGTGGAAGGAGCGCGATCTGGGGCATGGTGCCCCTCGTCCTGCTCGTTTTTGGCCTGGCGGGGATGCGGTATCTGTTCGCCGGTATCGGCACCGGCGCGGACCTCCATCCGGGCGTATTCGCGCTGATGTTCTGCAACAACGTCGTCTATCTGGCGTCGCTGGCGGTGTTGTTTTTTCAGCTCGTCCGGATCAGCGATCCGCACGACAATCACTATGGGCGAGCGCCTGATGCTGAACGGGAACTGCCCTGAGTGCGATCACTACCGCTGGAGACTGACCGAATGAAGACCGTCCTGCTGCTTGCTGCGCTGAGCGTGGCGACTCCCGCGCTGGCCCAGAACGCGGGTGCCCCCGCCGCCGCCCCGGCCGCCGCTGCCAAATATACGCTGGATACGCCGCTCGAGACGATCGTCGCCGATCCGGCGGCGCGCAAGGTGCTCGACGATACCATCCCCGGCGTCACCACCCACGAAGCCTATGACATGTTCAAGTCGATGAGCCTCGCTCAGCTTCAGCCGATGTCCGGCGGCAAGCTGACCGACGAGGCGCTGGCCAAGGTCAAGGCGGCGCTGGCGACGATCAAGTAGCGCGATTACCGCCGCCGCCGCCGACCGCCTATTTCGGCTTGCGGAAGCGATAGACGAACTGGTCGGTCTTGCCGCGGATCGTCGCGTCGAACACACCGGCGGTGCGCGGGTCGTCGGGATTGCGCAACACCGCCAGTTCGCCGTCGAAGCGAAACCCTGCCGCCTCGATCTCGGCGCGGGCGGCGGCGGGGTCGATACGGTGGAGCGTCTGGGGTGCGGCGAAACCCGGGTCGGCGTTGGCGACGTGATCGGCCACCAGCAGCACGCCGCCGGGCTTGAGCGCGGCATAGAGGCGCTTCGCGGCGGTGGCGGCCGTGCCGGCGGGCCACCGCGTCAGGTGCAGGTCGTGCCAGTTCTGCACGGTGATGATCGCGTCGAGCGGTTCGGGAAAGCTCACTGCCGCCAGCGGATCGCCCAGCGTGGTGACGTTGGCATAGCCGGCGACGGCGGCCTTCTGCTTCGCGATCGCTTCGGCGCTGCCCAGCGATTCGCCGGGCGAATAGGCATAGACATGGCCCTTCGGCCCGACCAGCGGCGCCAGGATGTGCGTCCAGTAACCGCCGCCGGGGATGAAATCGGCGACCTTGGCGCCCGGCTTGACCCCCATGAAGGCGATCACCGCGCCGGCGTGGCGCGCGGCGTCGCGCTCCTTTTCCGCCGCCGGGCGGGCGGGATCGGCGAGCGCGGCGGTGATGGCGGGGGTGAGCGCCTGCGCGCCGAGTGCGACGGGGGTTGCGGCCAGCAACAGGGCGGCGATGGCGCGTTTCATCACGGCGAATCCTCTCCAGAATGTGGCGATCAGGCTACGCCTTATCCGCGCGCTTGGGAATTCGCCGCGCACGCGGCGGTCACGGTTTTCAGGAACGCGCTGACCTCAGCGTCGATGCTGGCCAGCGCGCGGGCGCCACCGAGCGGGCCGAACCGGCGGTGGCGCAGCCCGGATGGGATGGTGACAGCGGGCAGCAGCGCGGCGTCGTGGAAGTCGAGGTGGCGAAGATTGCCCAGCTCGACGCGGTGTGCGGCGGGGTTGTCGCCCGCGACCAGTGCCCAGTCGGCGGCGCGACGGCGCACGCTGCGTTCGGCCTCGGTCGGATCGCTGCCGGTGACGTAGAGAATCGGCCGCGCCGGGGCCGAGGCCTTGGCCGCGCCCGAATAGTCGCCGTCGAGGTTGATCGCGGCGACCAGCGGCACCGGCGATCGCGTCAACGCCAGCACCGCGGCCGCGCCGCCGATCGAATGGCCGATCGCGACGAGGCATCCCCGGTCGAACGCGACGCCGTCCAGCGAACCCTGCGCCGCCAGCGTCCGCGCCGCGCGGCCCAGCGCATCCGCCGCGTCGGCGTAACGCTGGTCGCTGACCGGCGGGGAGCCGAGCGGATCCAGCGCGGCGACGACATAGCCGTGGCTGGCGATCCCGGCGAGCAGTGCGCGATAGCCCTGGCCGCCCATCGACGCGCCTGGGGTGAAGATCAGCAACGGATGACGGCCCGCCAGCGGCGGCGCGTCCCACGCCACCGGGCCGCGCGCGGCGATCAGGTCGGCGGCGGCCTGCCCGCCGAAGCGCCGGGCGAGCGAAATGACATAGTCGGGCGGCAGCGGCGCTGCGCTGCCCGCCGATGCGTCGCTCGACGCCGGGTAGAACAGCCACAGGGGACCGTCCGGCCCGTCGGCCGCGCGCAGCCCGACCGGGTGGGCGCCGGCCAGCCGGGCGCCGTCGATCGCGGCGACACCGGCGGCGGTGGGGTGATCGGCGACCTTGGGCGCGGACGGCGTGCAGGCGGCGACCACGCACAGCGCGGCGAAGCCCAGAAGGTGACGACGGCGTGGCAAATTTCCCCCCGATGGCTGATGCATCCGTGAGCAGGATAGCCGCCCCGCCGCCGCCGGTCGACTGGCGCGACGCCGTTGCCGCCCGGCGCTGCACGACCTAGATCACAGACAGATGGCCGACCCCAATGCCCCCGACCGCTTCAACGAGGAAAAGGCGACCTACGCCGTGCGCGGTGCCGACGCGCCCGATCTCGACGCGGGCGTCGCGGCGATCCGCAATGTGGTGAAGACGCTGCCGGCGCGGCCGGGCGTCTACCGGATGCAGGATGCGCGCGGCGACGTGCTCTATGTCGGCAAGGCGCGCGCGCTGAAGAACCGCGTGACCAACTACACCCAGGTCCAGCGGCTGTCGAAGCGGCTGCAGCGGATGGTGGCGCAGACCAGGTCGATGACCATCATCACTACCAATAACGAGGCGGAGGCGCTGTTGCTGGAGGCGCAGCTGATCAAGCGGTTTCGCCCCGCGTACAACGTGCTGCTGCGCGACGACAAAAGCTTTCCGTTCATCCTGCTGCGCAGCGACCAGGAGTTTCCGCGCGTCCAGCTCCATCGCGGCGCGCGGCGGTTCAAGGGCGATTATTTCGGACCGTTCGCGGGCGCGGGCCAGGTGCGGATGACGCTCAACGCGCTGCAAAAACTGTTCCTGCTAAGAAGCTGCACCGACGGATTCTTCAACACGCGTGACCGGCCGTGCCTGCTCTATCAGATCCGCCGCTGTTCGGCGCCGTGCGTCGGACGGATCGATGCCGAGGGCTATGCCGAGTTGGTCGGTGACGCCAAGGCGTTCCTCCAGGGCAAGTCGACCGAGGTGCAGGCCAAGCTGGGCGCGGCGATGACCGACGCGGCCGAACGGATGGATTTCGAGCTGGCGGCGGTCTACCGCGACCGGCTCAAGGCGCTGACCTTCATCCAGGGCAGCCAGGCGATCAACGCCGAGGGTGTCGGCGATGCCGACGTGTTCGCGATGGCGTGCAAGGACGGACAATACGGCATCCAGGCCTTCTTCATCCGCGGCGGGCAGAATTGGGGACACCGCGCCTTCTTCCCCGCGCATACCGCTGACGTGCCCGAGCAGGAGGTGTTTGCCGCGTTCCTGATGCAATTCTATGAGGAAGTCCCGCCGCCGCGCACGGTGCTGGTCGATCGTGCGATGGATGAGGCGGAGGTGCTGGCCGATGCGATGAGCGAGCGCGCCGGTGTGCGCGTGACGATGAGCGTGCCGCAGCGGGGCGACCGGCGGCGACTGATGGAGCAGGCCAGCCGCAACGCCGTCGAGGCGCTCGACCGGCGGCTGGCGGAGAGCACCACGCAGGCGAAGCTGCTGCGCGAGGTCGCCGACCTGTTCGAGCTGCCCGAGCCGCCCGACCGGATCGAGGTCTATGACAACAGCCACATCCAGGGCACCAACGCGCTGGGCGCGATGATCGTCGCCGGACCGGAGGGGTTCCGCAAGAACCAGTATCGCAAGTTCAACATCAAGCGGCCGGAGACGATCGCCGGCGACGATTTCGGCATGATGCGGGAGGTGTTCGGCCGCCGCTTCGCCAATGCGCAGGACGAGGACCGCGACGGAGATACCTGGCCCGATCTGGTGCTGATCGATGGCGGGCGCGGACAGTTGAACGCGGTGAAGGCGGTGCTGGAGGATCTGGGCATCGAGGACGTCTGTCTGGTCGGTGTCGCCAAGGGGCCGCACCACGGGCGCGACGGGCGCGAGGTGTTCCACCTGATGGACGGGCGCGAACTGACGCTGCCGGTCAATTCCCCGGTGCTGTTCTACCTCCAGCGGCTGCGCGACGAGGTTCACCGATTCGCGATCGGCGCGCACCGCGCCAAGCGATCGAAGGCGATCGGCGCTAGCCCGCTCGACGAGGTGCCGGGGATCGGCCCGGCGCGCAAGAAGGCGTTGCTGATGCATTTCGGCACCGCCCGCGCGGTGCGCGGCGCCAGCCTGGAAGACCTGCAAAAGGCGCCGGGGGTGAGCAAGGCGATGGCGCAGAGCCTCTACGACTATTTCCACGCGCGTTGACGCACACGGGATGCGCATATAACTTGTGCATGTTTTGTGGAGATACGCGATGAACGCGCCTGCGAAGGTCGAAACTCGCCGCGCCACCAACGTCACGCTTGATACCGAGGCGGTGGCGGAGGCGAAGGCGCTGGACATCAACGTGTCCCGCGCGTGCGAGGCGGGGCTGAAGGCGGAGATCAGACGGGTTCGCGACGCCCGGTGGATCGAGGACAATCGCGCGGCGATGGAGTCATGGAACGATTGGGTCGAGCAGAACGGCTTGCCGCTCGGTCATTTGCGTCAGTTCTGAATGGCGCGTTTCGATGTCTACCGCTGGCGCGGACAGGACCAGTTGCTGCTTGATTGTCAGGCCGATGGGTTATCGCATCTCACGACACGGTTCGTCGTGCCGTTGCTCGACGTGTCGGATACCGTGCTCTCCGTCGAGCGCCTTAATCCCAGCTTCGAGATCGCGGGGGTTCGGCTGGTCATGGCGACCCAACTTGCGGCTGCCGTCCCGGTTCGCGAACTGGGGGTGAAGGTCACCACCGTGGCCGATCAGGACTATCGCATTATCGACGCGCTCGACGTGCTGATCGGCACGGCCTAGCCGCGTTACCGCTTCCTTCACCCCCCTGCGCTAACCGGGCGGCATGGCGACCCATGTTTTCCTGACCATCGATACCGAGCTGATGTGGCGGCACCACGCCGCCGGGCTGGACATCGCCGCGATCGCCGCGCGCTCGCTGGAGCCGGCGGGGGTGGGGATCGGCTGGCAGCTCGAGCGGCTGGCGGCGCATGGGCTGAAGGCGACCTTCTTCGTCGATCCGATGCCGGCGCTGGTCCACGGCATCGGGCCAATCCGCGCGGTGGTGGAATCGATACTGGCGGCGGGGCAGGAAGTGCAGTTGCACCTCCATCCCAATTGGGCCGGCGCCAGCGCGGCCGACCGCGCCGTCCACGGATCGTTCGAGCTGACCGACCTGTCCGCCGCCGCGCAGCGCGACCTGATCGCCCGCGCGCGCGATCTGCTGCGCGAGGCGAGGGCGCCCGAGCCGGTGGCGTTCCGATCGGGCAGCTATGCCGCCAACGACGATACGCTGGCGGCGCTGGCCGCTCTGGGCATCGCCTATGACAGCAGCCATAACGGATGCGAGCATCCATGGCCGAGCGCGATCGCGCTGCCGCCGCGCCGCATCGCCCCGCTGGCGCACGGCGGCGTGATCGAGGTGCCGGTGACGGTGATCGAGGATCGCGTCGGGCGATTGCGCCATTTCCAGATCTGCGCGCTGTCGGCGGGCGAGATGCGCGCCGCGCTCGACCATGCCGCGCGTGCGCGTCATGCGGCGGTGACGATCGTCGGGCACAGCTTCGAACTGTCGAATCGCGCCGGCACCCGCCCCAACCGCGTGCACGTCGCGCGGTTTGAGGCGCTGTGCAGGATGCTGGCGAACCGGCGCGAAAGCCTGCCGACCGCTCATTTCGCCGATCGGCCGGCGCTGCCGCTCGACCGCGAAGATGCGCCGCTGGGGGCCAGCCTGGTCCGCACCGGGTGGCGTCAGGTCGAACAGCTGTGGTCGAATCTGGTCGAGGAGCGGGCGGCGTGACCGCCGCGGTGCGCTTGCCGCTCGCTTTTCGAATCGGGACGCGGACTTTGGTGTCGGTGCGGCGCACGCTGAAGCGCGTGCCGCTGTCGCTGGACGACGCACTGGCTGGTCGCGCGCCGGTACTGACCTCGCTCGACGGCGCCGACGGTTATCTCGTCACGTCGCTGCCGGCGGCCCGGCTCAACGCGGTGGCGGGGGCGACCGCGTGTATCGTCGCGGTCCGCCAGCGATACACGCGCTACTACGCCGACCTGACGATCGGATTCGACGCCTGGTGGCAGGGGCTGTCGGGCAACACCCGATCCGGGCTGAAGCGCAAGGCGAAGCGGATTGCCGGGCTTAAAGTGCGTAGCTATCGCACCCCGGCCGAGCTGGAGGCGTTTCACGCGATCGCGCGCGGGATCGCCGAAAAGACCTATCAGGAACGGCTGATGGGTGCGGGATTGCCCGCCGACGCCGATTTCGTCCGGGATATGCTGGCCGACGCGGCGGCGGGCACGGTGCGGGCATGGCTGTTGTTCACGGGCCGGGCGGCGGTGGCCTATCTCTATTGCCCGGTGCGCGCCGGCACGGTGATCTACGAATATGTCGGGCATGACCCCGCCTTTGGGGAACTTTCGCCGGGCGCGGTGCTCCAGATGGAGGCGATGCGCGACCTGTTCGCCGAGAGCGGGCTGACACGGTTCGACTTCACCGAGGGCGAGGGCCAGCACAAGCGCAGCATGGCGACCGGCGGGGTGGAATGCCTCGACCTGCTGCTGTTGCGGCCGACGCTGGCCAATCGCGCGGTGGTGGCGGGGCTGTCCGGCTTCGACCGCGCGGTCGCGCTGGCCAAGGCCGGGGTGCAGCGCGCCGGATTGCAGGAGTGGGCAAGGAAGGTGCGGCGGGGCTAAGGTCCCCGTCATGCAGCTTCGTACCCAGGCCATCGTCCTTTCCGTTCGCGCGCATGGCGAGCATGGCGCGGTGGTGCGGTGCCTGACGCCGGCGGACGGGGCCCAGCCAGGCTATGTGCGCGGCGGACATTCGCGCGCGCTGCGGCCGATTCTTCAGCCCGCCAACAGCGTCGTCGGCGAATGGCGCGCGCGTACCGATGACGCGCTGGCGGCGCTGACGGTCGAACTGGTCCACAGCCGTGCGCCGCTCCATGCCGAGCCGCTCGCCGCCGCCGCGCTGACCTGGGCCACCGCGCTGACCGCCGCAGCGCTGCCCGATGGCCAGCCCTATCCGCGGCTGTACGCGGCGCTGGACGGGGTGATCGCCGCGATCGAAGCGGCGCCGGGCGCGCGCGGATGGGCGGCGGCGCTAGTGCGCTATGAATTGCTGATGCTGGCCGAGCTGGGATTCGGCCTCGATCTCGATCGGTGCGTGGTGAGCGGGTCGGCCGACGATCTCGCGTTCGTCAGTCCGAAGAGCGGCGGCGGGGTCAGTCGCGTGGCGGCGGCGGGGTATGAAGCGCGGCTGTTGCGCTACCCTGCCTTCCTCCGCGGCAAGGCGTCGGGTGGCGGGGCGGCGGACTGGGACGACATCCTCGACGGGCTGGCGATGACCGGCCATTTCATGGCGCGCGATCTGCTGCACGGCCGCGCGGCGGAGGTGCTGGCGGCACGCGAGAGGCTGGTGGAAAAGCTGAAGCGGGCGATTTCCTGAAAAACCGCGCGCCCCGAGCTTGTCGAACGGCCGTCCTTCTTCCTAGGGGGAGCAGGACCGTGCTTCGAGATGCCGGAGCACGAACGGGGAGAAGCTAGTGCCTCTTATCGCATTGTTGCCCGGCGACGGGATCGGGCCGGAAGTGGTGACACAGGCGCGGCGCGTGCTCGACGCGCTCGGTCTCGATCTCAGCTATCAGGAGGCGCCGGTTGGCGGCGCCGGATATGAAGCGGCGGGTCATCCGCTGCCGCCGGCGACGCTCGATCTCGCGATGCGGGCCGATGCGATCCTGTTCGGCGCGGTCGGCGATCCGCGCTTCGACAACCTTGATCGCGCGCTGCGGCCGGAACAGGCGATCCTCGGGCTGCGCAAGGCGATGGGAACGTTCGCCAATCTGCGCCCGGCCAAGGGGTTTCCGGGGCTGGAGGACGCTTCTGCGCTGCGGCCGGAGGTGGCCCGCGCGCTCGATCTGGTGATCGTTCGCGAACTGACCGGCGACGTCTATTTCGGCGAGAAGGGCCGGCGCGAGACCGCCGACGGGCTGCGCCAGGGCTATGACGTGATGGCCTATGACGAGGGCGAGGTGCGGCGCATCGCGACGGTGGGCTTCGAGATGGCCAAGCGGCGTCAGGGCAAGCTGTGTTCGGTCGACAAGGCCAACGTGCTGGAGACGTCGCAACTGTGGCGCGACGTGGTCAACGAGCTGGCGGGCGACTACCCCGAGGTCACGTTGACCCACATGTATGTCGACAACGCCGCGATGCAGCTGGTGCGCGCGCCGGGCCAGTTCGACGTGATCGTCACCGGCAATCTGTTCGGCGACATATTGTCCGATCAGGCGAGCATGTGCGCGGGATCGATCGGGATGCTGGCGTCGGCGTCGCTGCGCGAATGGGCGGGCGCCAACGGGCTGTACGAGCCGATCCACGGCTCGGCGCCCGACATCGCCGGGCAGGGCAAGGCAAATCCGTGCGCGGCGATCCTGTCGGCGGCGATGATGCTGCGCCACTCGCTGGGGCAGGAGGACGCTGCCCTCCGCGTCGAGGCGGCGGTGGCGAAGGCGATCGCCGGCGGCGCACGCACCGCCGATCTGGGTGGATCGCTCTCCACGACGGCGATCGCCGACGCCGTGCTGGCCGGGCTTTAGCGCCAGCTCGGCAGCCACATCCAGCGGTGGAAGCCCTGCGCATCGGGCAGGGCTCCCGCCGCGATGATCGGGTAGAAGTGGACGAACATCAGCGTCGCGGCGATGGCGTAGCCGGCGACCCAGCGGCTGTGCGACTGGCGGCCGTAGATGTGGCCGGCTGCCGCCAGCGCGATGCACAGGAAGATGCCCGACAGGTGGTAGTAATAGTAGAAGCCCAGGCTCTTTGGGATGACTGCCCATATTGCCAGCGACACTGCCCACAGCAGCGCCACCACGCCCGCCTTCGCCGACCCGCGCATCCACGCCCATAGCAGCGCCGCGACCGCGACCAGCCCGCCCCACATGATCGCCGGATTGCCGACCAGCAGCACCCCACGCACCGCGCCGTCGACTGGCTCGTACAGATACCAGATCGGCCGGATCAGCAGCGGCCAGCTCCACCAGCTCGACTGATAGGGGTGGGGCGACAGGATCTGGGTCTGGCTGTCGTACATCTTCCATTGAAAGGGGATGATGCCGGCGGGCGTCAGCGCATCATGGGCGTAGAATAGCGTCGGCAGGAAGGTGACGAAATAGGTGGTGACGCTGACCGTGCCGAGCAGCAGTACCGCCGCGATCGGCGTCAGGCCGGGCCAGGCATTCGCGCGGCCGCGACGGACGATCACAAATGCCACCATCGCAAAGGCGACATAGGGCGCCGCCGCCCATTTGGTCGCGGTGGCAAGGCCGAGCAGCACCGCGCCGAGCAGCCAGCGCCGCATCACGCGATCCGGCGGCGCACGCATCGCCCAGAGCAGGCTGGCGATGCCGAGCGTGACGAACGCGCCCATGAACCCGTCGAGCATCGCGATCCGCGCCTGGATGAAGACGGTGAAGTTGAGCGCGGCGAACAGCGCGCCATAGCTGGCGGTGCGTACGCTGCCGAACAGCAGCCACAGGATCGCGAACACACCGAGCACCGTGGCCGTTCCGGCGACGGTGGAGAAGGCGCGCCAGCCGACGGCGTTGTCGCCGAACATAGCGATGCCGGCGGCGATCATCTCCTTGCCCAGCAACGGATGTTCGGTGTTCATCGGCCGGTCGAGCGCAAGGATGGCGCGGGCGGCCGGAACATAGTGGACTTCATCGAACATCAGGCCGTGCGGGCGGGCGAGGTTGACGCTGAACAGCAGTTGCGCGGCGAGGCCGATCAGTAGCGCGACGACGAGCGGGCGGCGAAGAAGCGCTGGCATGGCGATCGCGCTCTAGCCGATCGCTGCGCGTGTGGGGAGAGGGGGAGGGGAAGCGGAGAGGTTGCGCCGCGCCGCCGGTGGCGTCAAAGCGTTCGCCATGAAACGCCGTACCGGACAAGACCGCTCCATCACCCGCAACTGGCGGCCCGCCACCCAGGCCGTGCGCGGCGGCACCGCGCGCTCCGAATGGGGCGAAACGTCGGAGGCGCTGTTCCTGACGTCGGGCTATGCCTATGACTGCGCGGGCGACGCCGCCGCGCGCTTTGCCGGCGAACAGGTCGGCATGACCTATTCGCGCCTCCAGAACCCGACCGTCGAGATGCTCGAGCAGCGCATCGCGCTGCTGGAGGGGAGCGAGGCGTGCCGGACGATGGCCAGCGGGATGGCGGCGATGACCGCGGCGCTGCTGTGCCAGCTTTCCGCCGGCGATCACATGGTCGGCGGGCGCGCCGCGTTCGGATCGTGCCGCTGGCTGACCGATTCGCTGATGCCGCGCTTCGGCATCGAAACCACGGTGATCGACGCGCGCGACCCCCAAGCGTTCGTCGACGCGAGCAAGCCGAACACCAAGGTCTGGTTCTTCGAAACGCCGGCCAATCCGACGATGGACATCGTCGATCTGCGCGTGGTCTGCGCGCTGGCGAAGGATCGCGGGATCACCACCGTGGTCGACAATGCCTTTGCCAGCCCGGTTTTGCAGCGACCGATCGAATTCGGCGCCGACGTGGTCGCGCATTCGGCGACCAAGGCGATGGACGGCCAGGGCCGCGTGCTGGCCGGCGCGGTATGCGGGACCGAGGATTTCATCAACAACACGCTGCTGCCGTTCACGCGAAACACCGGGCCGACGCTGAGCGCGTTCAACGCCTGGGTGGTGCTGAAGGGGCTGGAAACGCTCGACCTGCGCCTGCGCCGGCAGAGCGAGAACGCGCTGGCGGTCGGGCGTTTTCTGGAGGGGCGGGTGCCGCGCATCCTGCACCCCGGCCTGCCCAGCCACCCGCAGCATGGTCTGGCGATGAGCCAGATGGACGCGGCCGGATCGATCTTCGCGTTCGAGGTTGCGGGTCGGACGCAGGCGCACGGTCTGCTCGATGCGCTGGAACTGATCGACATCTCCAACAACATCGGCGATTCGCGCTCGCTGATGACGCACCCGGCGTCCTCCACCCATTCGGGCGTGGCCGAGGACCAGCGTCTGCTGATGGGCGTGACCGAGGGGATGCTGCGGATCAACGTCGGGCTGGAGGATCCCGCCGACCTGATCGACGATCTCGACCGCGCGCTGGGCGCCGTCGGATTGTGATGGAGGCGCTGTTCGCCCATGCGGCCGAGACGCACGGCGTCGCGGTGCGCGTGCAGGTGAGCTACCTGGCCGAACAGTCGGAACCGGGGCGCGGTCGCTGGTTCTGGGCCTATCATATCCGCATCGAGAACGGTTCGGCGCGCACCGTGCAACTGCTGACCCGCCACTGGATCATCACCGACGGGCGCGGCGCGCGGCACACGGTGGAGGGCGAAGGCGTGGTCGGTGAACAGCCGGTGATCGAACCGGGCGGCAGCTTCGACTATGTCTCGGGCTGTCCGCTGTCGACGCCGACGGGCTCGATGCAGGGCAATTACCATATGATCGCCGACGACGGCGATGCGTTCGACGTCGCCATTCCGAAGTTCGCGCTGCTCGCGCCGGCGGTGGGGGCGTGATCTCTTTGGCCACCCTCACCCTTGCGGCGCTTCGCGGCTCCCTCCCTCTCCGGCCGGGGGAGCGAAGGGGCCCGCCGCCGCAGGCGGTGGGAAGGGTGAGGATCCCATGAAACGTACCCACCTTCCCCTCAACGGGCTGCGCGTGCTGGACGCGGCGGCGCGCCATCTGAGCTTCACCCGCGCCGCCGACGAACTGGCGGTGACGCCGGCGGCGGTCGGCCAGCAGATCCGCGCGCTGGAGGACACGCTCGGCACTGTGCTGTTCCGCCGCACCACCAAGGGGCTGGAACTGACGCCGGAGGGCGAGGCCGGGCTGGTCGCGCTGCGCGACGGCTTCCTCCAGTTCGAGGAAGCGGTGCGCGCGATGCAAGCGGGGCAATCGTCCAAGTCGCTGACCATCGCCGCGCCGCGCGACCTGACCGCCAAATGGCTGATGGCGCGGCTGACCGCGATCGCGGCGAGCGATCCCGAACTGCGCTTCGCCATCGTCGGCGACGAGGAGATCGATTTCGCCCAGGCCAATCTCGACCTCGCGATCCGCTGGGGCGAGGGGCCGGGCGAGCACGAGGGCGAAGCGCTCGAATCCGACGGCATGGTCACGGTGACCGCGCCCGACGGCGGCGCCGACGTCGCGATCGCCTGGCCGGGGTGCATGGGGGAGGACGCGGCGTCGCCGGTGCGCGTCGCCGACGCCGGGCTGGCGCTGGACGCGGCGGCGGCCGGGCTGGGGCGGGCATGCGTGTCCGAACTGCTGGCGCGCGCCGATCTGGCCGCCGGGCGCGTGGTGGTGGTCGGTGCGCCGCGCATGGTGTCGCGCGGCTACTGGCTGGTCGCGCCGTTGCCGCAGTGGCGCCAGAAGAAGGTCCGAGCGCTGGTCGAGGCGCTGGCGTCGTGACGGCAGCCGACGATGACGGTCCGCGCGATCCGCCCGATTTGAGCGATCCCGTCCAGCTGGCGCGTTATCGCGCGGAATTGCGCACCGTCGCGCGTGGCACGCGGACGATGGGCATCATGCTGGCGCTGGTCGGTGTCGCCGCCGCGATCCTGCGCGGAACCGTGGTGCCGCAATTGCCGGAGATGGTGCCGCTGGTCCTGATCGTCACCGCCCTGGGACTGATGCTGCTCGGGATCGTCCGCCGCATCCGTTATCATTCCGCCCGGTTGCGGCGGCGCTGAGTCGGCGATCCGCCGCCAGCGCGGCACAAGGTGACGCGCGTCACGGAAGCCGCTAATCTCAGGCGGTTATCGCGGCGTAGGAGGGGCTGGTGCCGGGAGCGAGATTAGGTTTGGTGCTGATCGCCGCCGCGGCGCTGGCCGGATGTGGCCGCACCGCGGGCAATCCGGCGCCGCCGCGTGTCGAGACGCCCGCCGAGCTGCCGCAGCAGACATCGACGATCGTCGTGCCGGTCACGGTCGATCTCGCCACGCTGGAAACCGCCCTCAACGGGCGTGTGCCGCGCCAGCTGTGGCAGATCGACAAGCAGGAAAAGAGGTGCGTCAAGGCGCAGCGGGTGAAGGTGCTGGGTGTCCGCGCCAAGGTGACGCCCGATATCGGTTGCCGCATCGTCGGGCAGTTCACGCGCGGGCGCATCCGGCTGAGCGGCAGCGGCGACCGGCTGGTGCTGACGCTGCCGGTCAACGCGGCGATCGCCGCGCGCGACGTTGGCGGGGTGCTCAAGGGCAAGACCGCGACCGGCGCGGCGACGGTGCGCGCGGTGGTCAAGCTGTCGGTCGATCGCACCTGGCAACCGCGCGCGAAGATCGACATCGCCTATGACTGGACCGAACCGCCCGGCATCGAATTCCTCGGCCAGCGCATCAAGTTCGTGGAGAAGGCCGACGACAAGCTGAAGGGCGTGATCGCCGGGCTGGAGCGCAGCCTGCCGCAGGAGCTGACCAAGCTGCGCACGCGCGAGAAACTGGCCGGGGTGTGGAAGGAAGGGTTCGCGGTGATCGAACTCAACCGCGACAAGCCGCCGGCGTGGATGCGGGTTACGCCGCAGCGGCTGGGCTTTGGCGGATACCGCGTCGGAAGCGGCAAGGTCGAGATGCTGTTGCAGGCGGAGGCGCTGACCGAGACGTTCGTCGGCGATCGTCCGCCCGACCCGATGCCGACCCCGCTGCCGCCGCCGACACCGCGCGTGGGCGAGCGGGGCCTGCGGTTCTTCGTGCCGGTGATCGCCGACTATGCCCAGCTCGAACCGGTCGTGCTGCGCACGCTGGTCAAGCGCGCGGCGAAGGGGATCACGCTCGACAAGGTCGGGGCGGTCGAGGCGAAGTTCGGCAAGGTCACCGTCTATCCCACCAGCGACGGCCGCATGGCGGTGGGGATCGAGGCCAGCGTCAAGGCGCTTGCCCACCCGACCCTGACCGCGACCCATGGTGCGGTGTGGCTGTCGGGCATTCCCTATAACGACGTCGGTTCCCAGGTGGTGCAGGTGCGCGACCTGCGCATCGCGACGCAGACCGATCGCCAGGCGGTCGATTTGCTGATCCAGCTGATGCTCGATCCGCTGGTGCTGGAGGACATCCGCACCGCGCTGTCGCATGATTTCGCCAGCGATTATCAGCGCGTGCTGGCGGCGGCGCGCAAGGCGGTGGCGGGGCGGCGGCTGGGCGATTTCACCCTGTCCGCCGATGTTTCCAGCGTGCGCAACGGCGAACTGAAGGTGGCGGGCCAGGGGCTGTTCCTGCCGGTCCAGGCCGACGGCACCGCGACGATCCGCTACGCGCCGCTGCGACGGTGAATTGGCCACCGCGCGGAGGCGCGGCGGGGGCGGTTTGCGTGAAAGGTCTCTCCTGAGCGAGACCTTTCACGGTCCCTAAGCGTCGATTGCGTCCTCTTCCAGCCGGGCGGCATTTTCCTGGATGAAGGCGAAGCGGTGGGCGGGGTTGGTGCCCATCAAACGGTCGACCAGATCCTTGACCCCGGCGCGCTCCTCATATTCCTGCGGCAGGGTGATGCGCAGCATCTGGCGCGTGGCCGGGTCCATCGTCGTCTCGCGCAATTGCGCCGGGTTCATCTCGCCCAGCCCCTTGAAGCGCGACACCTCGACCTTCTTGCCCTTGAACGGCCCAGCCTCGATCTCCGCGCGGTGCGCGTCGTCGCGCGCGTAGAGCGACTTCGCGCCGACGGTCAGGCGATAGAGCGGCGGCTGGGCGAGATAGAGGTGCCCGCGCCGGACCAGATCGGGCATCTCCTGAAAGAAGAAGGTCATCAGCAGCGTCGCGATATGCGCGCCGTCGACGTCGGCGTCGGTCATGATGACGACGCGCTCGTACCGCAGATTGTCGGGCACGCAGTCCTTGCGCGTGCCGCAGCCCAGCGCCTGGATCAGGTCGGCAATTTCCTGGTTTGCCAATATCTTGGCCGATGTTGCTGAGGCGACGTTGAGGATCTTGCCGCGGATCGGCAGGATCGCCTGGGTCTTGCGGTCGCGCGCCTGCTTGGCCGAACCGCCGGCCGAATCGCCCTCGACGATGAACAACTCGGTGCCCTCGGGGCTGTCGGCGGCGCAGTCGGTCAGCTTGCCGGGCAGGCGCAGCTTGCGGCCCGATGTCGCGGTCTTGCGCTTGACCTCGCGTTCCGCCTTGCGGCGCAGGCGATCGTCCATCCGTTCGAGGACATAGCCGAGCAGTGCCTTGCCGCGCTCCATGTTGTCGGACAGGAAATGATCGAAATGGTCGCGCACCGCGCGCTCGACCAGCCCGGTCGCCTCCGGCGAGGTCAGCCGGTCCTTGGTCTGGCTCTGGAACTGCGGATCGCGGATGAACACCGACAGCATCAGTTCGCTGCCGGTCATCACGTCGTCGGCGGTGATGTCCTTCGCCTTTTTCTGGCCGATCAGGTCGCCGAACCCACGCAGGGCACGGGTCAGCGCCTGGCGCACGCCCTGTTCGTGACTGCCGCCGTCGGGGGTGGGGATGGTGTTGCAATACCAGCTGTAGCTGCCGTCGCTCCACAGCGGCCAGGCCACCGCCCATTCGACGCGGCCCTGCGCGTCGGGAAAATCCTGTCGTCCGGCGAAGAAATCGGCGGTGGCGCATTCGCGGCCGCCCAATTGTTCGCGCAGATGATCGGCAAGGCCGCCGGGGAACTGGAAAACCGCCTCTGCCGGGGTGTCGTCGGTGATCAGCGCAGGATCGCATTTCCAGCGAATCTCCACCCCGGCGAACAGATAGGCCTTTGACCGGGCGAGCTTGTACAGCCGCGCCGGCTTGAAGTGCATTTCCGGGCCGAAGATCGTGTCGTCGGGGGTGAAGGCGACGCTGGTGCCGCGTCGATTGGGGGTGGGGCCGACATGTTCGAGCGGCCCCAACGTGATGCCGCGCGCGAACCGCTGGCGATAGAGCTGGCGGTCGCGCGCAACCTCGATCACCGTGTCCTTCGACAGCGCGTTGACCACGCTGACGCCGACGCCGTGCAGCCCGCCCGAGGTGGCATAGGCCTTACCGTCGAACTTGCCGCCGGAATGGAGCGTCGAAAGGATTACCTCCAGAGCGGATTTGCCGGGAAACTTCGGGTGAGGATCGACGGGTATGCCGCGTCCGTTGTCGATGACGGTGAGGCGATTTCCGGTTTCGAGCGTTATCTCGATGCGGTTGGCATGGCCGGCGACGGCTTCGTCCATCGCATTGTCGATGACCTCTGCGGCGAGGTGGTGAAGGGCGCGTTCGTCGGTTCCGCCGATGTACATGCCGGGGCGGCGACGCACCGGCTCAAGGCCTTCCAGCACCTCGATCGACGAGGCGTCATACTCTTGTGAAGCGGGCTGCTGGGCAGCGAACAGATCGTCGGACATGGTCCAGCTATAGGGGCGTGCGATTCCCCGACGCAACCGTGCGGTGGACCGATGCTGCGTCGCGGCGGTCGCGATGGTATACCAGCAGCGAGTCGAAGTTTTGCCTTCGTGTATTTGAAGGAACGACGCCATGTATCTGTTTCAACGCGCTCTCTGCCTGTTCGGACTGCATCGCCGAAGCCGTGGCGCGGCCCGATCCTATCCCGAGGGGATGCGATCGGTCTGTCGCGGATGCGAAGCTCGCATGATCAAGGATAAAAACGGCTGGCGGATCGACAACGATCCGATTCCGACGATGACGGTGCCACCGCCACTCGGCTGATCGCCCGCCGCAGATCAGATCACGTCGATCTTGTAATGGTGCCACGCCAGGATTGCCGCCGCGCCGCGGTGCGGGCGCCACGCCTCGGCCAGCGTACGCACGGTCTTTTCATCAGGGCGGTCGGCGTGGCCCAGGATCCGGCCGATCTCGACCTGCACCGCCAGATCGCCGGCGGGCCACACGTCGGGGCGCCCCTCCGCGAACAGCAGATAGATTTCCGCCGACCAGCGGCCGATGCCCTTGACCCGCGTCAGCGCCGCGATCGCTGCCTCGTCGTCGGCAGGCAGATGCGTCAGGTCGAGCTGCCCGCTGGTCACCTCGTCAGCGAGGCTGCGTGCGTAGCTCGCCTTTTGCCGCGACAGCCCGGCGGCGCGCAGTACCTCGTCGCTGGCGTCGGCGATGGTGCGGGGTTGGGTGAGATCGCCGACCCCCGCCTCCAGCTTGTTCCAGATCGATTGCGCGGCAGCGACGCTGACCTGCTGCCCCACGATCGTGCGCAGCAGTGTCTCGTAACCCCGGTCGCGGATGCGCGGTTCGGGATAGCCCGCGCGGGCCAGCACGCCGGCGAACGCCGGTTCGATCGCGGCGAGGGCATCGAGCGATGCGCGGAGCTGTGCGGCGGAAAGGCCCATCGGTTTCCTTGAATTCATCTGCGCCGCGCGGCATGGCGCACGCAAAGCCAGTTTGGGGAGATAGCCATGCCGACACTGATCGTCACCACCCGCGATGGACAAGAACGTGCGGTCAACGGCACGGCGGGCCTGTCGGTGATGGAAGTGATCCGCGACAATGGTTTCGACGAACTCCTCGCGCTGTGCGGCGGGTGCTGCTCGTGCGCGACCTGCCATGTCCATGTCGACCCGGATTTTGCCGCCAAACTGTCGCCGATGAGCGAGGACGAGAACGACCTGCTCGATTCGTCGTCCGACCGGAACGAGACGTCGCGGCTGGGCTGCCAGATCGAGTTCACCGAGGCGCTGGACGGACTGCGCGTGACGATCGCGGCGGAGGATTGATCCGGGGTCGCGCTCGGGCGCGACGGATCGAAGTACAAGGTTCACGCGAAGCCGCGACGACGGGCAGAAGATTAAAAGAAGTTGGTTCGCGCGGAGGCGCGGAGGCGCGGAGAGTGGGGTGTGGGGAAAGTCCCGCGCCAGCGGGACCTTATTCGAGAACCTGCGATAAGATTGAAAGCCGCTGGCACGGCAGGCGCGACACCTCCGCGCCTCCGCGCGAACACCCTCTTTCTTCTTCTTTTTCCTTCGCGTCTTCGCGTCTTCGTAGGAACCCTCTTCCTACGCTCCGAGCGGCGCCACCTTCAGTACCGCCATCGGCGCGTCCTTCGTGGCGGGGGTGGCGCGCCATTGGATGACCCTCCGGCCGGTCGCGCTGGTCGCCGCGCCGTTCTCGTTGTTCTGGCTGACGATCTCGGCATCGGTGGTGAGGGTGAAGGAGCCGTCGAGCTTGTCCGCGCCCGATCCGCTGTCGGTCATGCCCTTCTTCGACGAATCGGCGCCGAATGCCGGCGCCCTGACCCGCACGCGATCGCCACCGCGCAGCTCGATCATCACGAACGGAAAGATCACCTCGGCATCGCTGCTGAAGGGAAACAGGAACGGATAGGTCAGCCGGCCCGACGCGGCATAGTCGATCAGGAACTTGCCGCCCCCGGCATATTCGACCTTGCGATAGCCGGCCTCCTTCGCCAGCGCCTCGGCGATCGCGCGGTTCTTGGCCTCGCTGTCGTCGGTGGCGCCGTCGCCCTGAAGCGACGCGGGCTTGAGCGTCGCGGCGTCCTCGGCGGCATCCGCGCCGTCGTTCAGCCCCTTGCCCAGCTCCTTGCCCATGTCGACGGCGTAGACCTCCCCGACATAGCTGAACGCGAAGCTACGGTCGGCGCGGATGTCCAGCGTCGACACGAACTTGCCCGGCGTCAGCACGCAGCCCCACAGCACCAGCGGCGTGGCCAGCGCGAGCACAAGCGATTTCAGGCGGTGAATCATCGGCAGGCCCCGGTTCAGCCCGCCGCCGTCGCCACCGCGTAGAGGGCGATCGCGGCGGCGTTCGACACGTTCAGGCTTTCGACCCTGGGCGAGATCGGCAGGCGTGCAAGCTGGTCGCAATGCGCCTCCGTATTGGCGCGCATCCCTTCGCCCTCGGCCCCCAGCACCAGCGCGATCTTGGCCGGGCCAAGCGCCTGCGCCAGCGTCATCGTGCCCGCGCCGGTCAGGCCGATGCGCCAGAAGCTCGCCTCCGCCATCTCCTCCAGCGCGCGCGACAGGTTGACCACGCGCACCCATGGCACCACCTCCAGCGCGCCCGACGCCGAGCGCGCCAGCGCGCCGCTTTCGGGCGGGGCGTGGCGATCCTGGGTGACGATGCCCAGCGCGTCGAACGCCGCCGCCGATCGCAGCACCGCGCCGACATTGTGCGGATCGGTGACCTGGTCGAGCACCAGCAGCGGGCGATTGTCGTCGCGCCCCTGTTCCAGCAGGTCGCCCAGCCAGATGTCCTCGAGCGGATCGACCTCCGCCACCAGCCCCTGATGCGGGGCGTCGGACGGCACCAGCCGCGCCAGATCGGCGACGTCGGCAAAGGTCACCGGGATGGTCGAGGGCAGCGGGCCGAGCGCGCCGAGCGCCTCCCGCGTGCCCCAGATCTTGCGCACCACCCGTTCGGGGTTGGCGAGCGCGGCGGTCACCGGGTGGCGACCCCAGAATCGGGGGCGCGACGCCGGTGCCTTGCTCGGGCGATGGCCGCGTCGGCTCATCGTTCCTCGTCCGGGTCCGGGTAGTTGAACGGATCGGTCACCTTCGGCTGGGCCGGCACCGCGCGCGGCAGCGGCTTGTCGGCGTTGGCGGCGTTGAGCAGCACCGTCGCCAGCACGATCGCGCCCTGGCGGATATCGTCGGCCTTCATATGATCGAAGGTGTCGATGCTGGAGTGGTGCAGCCGGCTGCCGTAGTCGAGCGGGTCCTGGATGAACTGATAGCCCGGAATGCCGACCGCCTGCATGAAGACGTGGTCGGTGCCGCCGGTCTTGCCGATCACCACCTGCGTCGCGCCCATCGACGCGAGCGGGGCGAGCCATTCCTTGAAGATCGGCACCACGGCCGGGTTGTTCTCCGCATAGATGCCGCGCAGCTTGCCCGACCCGTTGTCGATGTTGAAATAGCCTGCGAGATCGCCGTAGCCGGGCAGCGGCCTGATCGGCCAGCGGCCCGACCAGCCCATGAACCGGGCGAGGCCGGTGGTGGTGTCGGCGCCGTTGCCGCGCGTCGCCAGATGCTTCTCGACATAGGCGAGGCTGCCGAGCAGGCCCTGTTCCTCGCCCGCCCACAGCGCGAAGCGGATCGTCCGCTTCGGCTTGACGCCCATCTTCGCCAGGATGCGCGCGGCTTCCATGATCATCACGCTGCCAGCGCCGTTATCGACCGCGCCGTCGCCCGCCACCCATGAATCGAGGTGCGCGCCGGCCATGACGTAGCCCGCCTTGGGATCGCTGCCGGCGATGTCGGCGAACACGTTATAGGCCTGGACGTCGCTGTCGTCGAAATGGACGTTGCTGTTGATCTCCACCACCGGCGCCGGCCCGACCTTGGCGATGCGCGCCAGGCGGCGATAGTCCTCGGCCGCGATCTGCACGCCGGGCACCGCGGGGGTATCCTCGCGGGTGAACAGATAGCCCTCGCCGTGGAGCAGCTTGCCGTCGCGGTAGCTTTCGGTGGCATAGGCGACCGCGCCTTCCGCCTTCAGGAACGCATCGAGCTTCTTGGCGAAATCCAGCCGCTTCATGCGCCGGTCGGCGGCTTCGGGATCATAGCTCGGCTGACGGAACTGATCGAGCTTGGCGAAATCCTCGCCGTTCAGCCGCTGGAACGGCGCCTTGCCCGGTTCGGAGCCGTCGGTCGGGCGCGAGATCAGCACGATCTTGCCCGCCAGCTTGCCGCGCCAGGCGTCGAAATGGCGCTCGGCGGTGATCGGGGCGACGATCACCGGGGCGGAGACGGTGCCGTTGGTCGGCGGCGTCCACGCGATCGGGATGGCGGTGAGCTGGATCGGGCGCGGCGCGATCATGCGCACCGACGCGCTTTCGATCCACCAGCCGCGGCCGAAGTCGAACCCTTCCTTGTGGACGTTGGTCAGGCCCCATTGGCGGAACTTGTCCTGGGTCCATGCCTCCGCCTTGCGCATCCCCGGCGAATTGGTCAGGCGCGATCCGATGAAGTCGGTCAGATACTGGGCCGTCGTCATCGCTTCGGACTGGTTGGTCCCTTCGTCGATGATGCGGTTGATCTGGGTCTTGTCGACCTGCGCGGCGGCCGGCGCGGCGAGCGCGATCAATGACGTGGCGGCCAAGGCAAAGGTGCGGCGCATGGCGATCCCCCTGTTTTCTGTTGCGTATGATAGGGGTGCTATTGGCCGGCGGGCGGGCTGACAAGCGCCGCGAGTCGGAAAAAACCGCGCACGGCCCGCGTTGACATGCGGGGGCGGCTTCGGCATGGGGCGCCCTCGCTTCAAGGCGCCGCTCGTGGAAGGGTGGCCGAGTGGTTAAAGGCAGCAGACTGTAAATCTGCCCACGCAAGTGTACGCTGGTTCGAATCCAGCCCCTTCCACCAAAAACTTTTCCGATATCATCGAATGGCTCGGACGGCCGGCCCGGTTGGGACGGGCCGACCGCCCGATACGGTCACGCCGGCTTGGCGCCGGGGGTGCCGCATTTGGCGAACTTGCCGCCCAGGCGGCAACGCTGCACCTTCGCCGCCGCCTTGGCCGGCGGGCATTTGATGAATTTGCCGTGCGCGTCCTTGCACGGCGCGGCAAAGGCGGCGGGGGCGCCGCCGGCGATGAGCATCGCGGATGCGGCGGCGATCAAGAGGCTGCGGGTCATGCCAATCTCTCCTTCGGCCGAAATGGCCATGGCGGCATCATCGGCGCGGCGGCATGGCCGGGTGGTGACGGCGGGGTGACAATCGCGTCATCTTGAACCGCGCCGCGTCTCGCGCTACCGCGCTCTGGCCCGGCACGGGCGGGTATAGCACAATGGTAGTGCAGCAGCCTTCCAAGCTGAATACACGGGTTCGATTCCCGTTACCCGCTCCAGCCGGCGCCGAGGATTGGCACAAGCTGATCCGAGTAACCGCGCCGGCCCGGCCGGCGGCGCATCCAGCGCCGACCGACGGCGCGGCTTCGCCGCGACGCCGCCGCGCCCGGTTGTGTTTTTAACCCCTTGCCATAAAGGCCCGCCCCATGGCGCGCGTCACCACCCCCAATCGCATCCGCGGCACCCAGGACATCTTTGGCGAGGAGCAGCGCCGCTTCGCGCATGTGCTCGACACGTTCGATCGCGTGCGGCGGCTCTACGGGTTCCAGCGCGTCGACATCCCGGTATTCGAGGATACGCAGGTGTTCGCCCGCTCGATCGGCGAGACCACCGACGTCGTGTCGAAGGAAATGTACAGCTTCCCCGATCGCGGCGGCGATTCGCTGACGCTCCGGCCGGAGTTCACCGCCGGCATCTGCCGCGCCTATCTGACCGAGGGCTGGCAGCAATATGCGCCATTGAAGCTGGTCACGTCGGGCGCGGTGTTCCGCTATGAACGGCCGCAGAAGGGGCGCTATCGCCAGTTCCACCAGATCGACGCCGAGGTGATCGGCGCGGCCGAGCCGCAGGCGGACGTCGAACTGCTGACGCTGGCCGATCAGTTGCTCCACGAACTGGGCATCGCCGACGGCGTGACGTTGCAGCTCAACACGCTGGGCGACGCGGAGACGCGCGATGCGTGGCGCGCGGCACTGGTCGCGCATTTCGAGGCGCATCGCGGCGACCTGTCCGAGGACAGCCTGACCCGGCTCGACAAGAATCCGCTGCGCATCCTCGATTCGAAGGATCCGCGCGACCGGCCGATCGCCGATGCCGCGCCGGGGATCGACGATTTCCTGACCGCCGACGCGCGGGCGTTTTTCGATGCCGTAACGGCGGGGCTGGACGCGGCCGGCGTCGCGTGGACTCGCAACGACCGGCTGGTGCGCGGGCTGGACTATTACCGCCATACCGCGTTCGAGTTCGTCACCGACCGGCTGGGCGCGCAGGGCACGGTGCTGGCGGGCGGGCGCTACGACGGGCTGATCGGATCGCTCGGCGGGCCGGAGACGCCGGGTGTCGGCTGGGCGGCGGGGGTCGAGCGGCTGGCGATGTTGATTGCGGAGCCGAAAGAAGATGCGTCACGATTCCTCGCCGTGGTTCCTGATCATCGCGAGGAAGAGAATGAGGCACAATTTATCGCTGCCGCTCTTAGGCGAGCGGGTTGGCAAGTCGAACTTGGATTCCGCGGAAACTCAAAAAAGCGCGTTGAGGCTGCAAAACGTAAAGGGGCACAAGCTATTCTTTTCGTGCGCCCGGATGGCCATTTTGAGAAACTTCATTTGGTAGATGTTACTCAGGATCACGAGCGCGCAATGAAATTGCTCCTAGAAGTCCTTCACGCATTGCCTGCAAAGTATCAGCACGTGTCGGGTAGCAACGGTTGACCACCATCCCCGCCGAGCGGATCGCGCAGATCGAGGCGCGGCGTGACGAGTTGCAGGCGCTGATGGCGACCGGCGACCTTGCCGGCGATCGCTTCGTTCAGGTCTCCAAGGAATATGCCGAGCTGGAGCCGGTGGCGGAGGCGGCGGGCAAGGTGCGGCGGCTGCGCGCCGAGGCCGAATCGCTCGCCTTCATGGCGCACGACGGCGACGAGGAATTGCGCGCGCTGGCGCAGGAGGAACTGCACGCGAATCGCGCCGCGCTCGAGGCGGCCGACCGTGCGCTCGCGCTGGCGCTGTTGCCCAAGGATGCCGCCGACGAACGCGCCGCGATGCTCGAAATCCGTGCCGGCACCGGCGGCGACGAGGCGGCGCTGTTCGCCGGCGACCTGCTGCGCATGTACCAGCGCTATGCCGACGCGCAGGGGTGGAAGGTCGAATTGATCTCCTCCTCATCGTCGGAGGCCGGTGGGTTCAAGGAAGTGGTCGCCTCGGTCGAGGGCCGGGGCGTGTTCGCCAAATTGAAGTTCGAAAGCGGCGTCCACCGCGTCCAGCGCGTGCCGGTGACCGAGAGCGGCGGGCGAATCCACACCTCCGCCGCCACCGTCGCGGTGCTGCCCGAGGCGGAGGAGGTCGACGTCCAGATCGACGAGGCGCGCGACCTGCGGATCGATGTCTATCGCTCGTCGGGGCCGGGGGGGCAGTCGGTCAACACCACCGATTCGGCGGTGCGGATCACCCACTTGCCGACCGGGCTGGTGGTGATCCAGCAGGACGAGAAATCGCAGCACAAGAAGAAGGCCAAGGCGCTGAAGGTGCTGCGGACGCGACTCTATGAGGCCGAGCGCGAGCGGCTGGCGGCGGCGCGATCGGGCACGCGCAAGGCGATGGTTGGCTCTGGAGATCGTTCCGAACGCATCCGCACCTATAATTTCCCGCAGGGGCGCGTGACCGATCACCGCATCAATCTGACGCTTCACCGCCTGCCCGAGATCCTGGAGGGCGAGATGGACGAGCTGGTCGGCGCGCTGATCGCCGAGGATGAGGCCGAGCGGCTGGCGAGCCTGGATGCCGCCTGACGCGCGCGGCGCGATCGCCTGGGCGGCCGCGCAGTTCGCCTTTTCCGACACCGCGCGGCTCGATGCCGAACTGCTGATGGCGCATGCGATGGGGGTGGCGCGCGACGACCTGCTGCTGCGCAGGCTGATCGACGCGCCGACGCCGCCCGGTTTCGCCGATCTGGCGGCGCGGCGCGCGGCGGAGGAGCCGGTCGCCTATATCGTCGGATCGCGCGATTTCTGGACGATCGCGCTACGGGTCGGCCCCGGCGCGCTGGTGCCGCGCGCCGACAGCGAGACGCTGATCGAGGCGGCGGTGGCGCATTTCGGGCGGGCTGGGCCGGCGCGCGTGCTCGATCTGGGGACGGGGCCGGGCACGCTGTTGCTGGCGGCGCTGGCGGAGTGGCCGGCGGCGACCGGGCTGG
>Ga0182736_1000342_pt1 | contig 78746 bp, 90 predicted proteins | sample eDN5th30CKraftBY_FD_128882 | JGI IMG/M metagenome (GOLD analysis project Ga0182736, IMG submission 128882) | Enriched backyard soil microbial communities from Emeryville, California, USA - eDNA 5th pass 30_C Kraft BY (version 2) (version 2) | ecosystem: Environmental > Terrestrial > Soil >... | reverse complement strand
GAGGAGCTGGCGGAGATGCTGGCGACGCTCGCGATCCCGACGCTGATCGTCACCCACGACTTCCTCGACGCGAGCACGCTCGCCGACCGCATCGGCGTGATCCTCGACGGGCGGCTGCACCAGGTCGGGCGTCCGGAGGAGCTGACCGCCCGCCCGGCCGACGCGTTCGTCGCCAGCCTCACGGGCGGCAACCTGCTGCCGGGCGTCGCCGACGGGGTCGCGGTGGCGCTGTCGGACGGCACGGTGGTGCGGACGACCGAGCCGGCGCACGGGCCGGTCGGCGTCGCGATCTACCCGTGGGAGATCGCGGTCAGCGCGACCGCGCCGAACGGCGACGCGAACGTGCTCGCCGGCCGGGTCGGCTCGATCGCGCCGCTGCACGGGCGCCTGCGCGTGCGCGTCGGCCCGCTGGTGGCGGAGGTCGCGACCGCCGACGGCCTCGCGCCCGGCGCCGAGGTGTTCGCGTCCTTCGCCCCCGAGAGCGCTCGCGTGGTGCGCCTAGGCTTGGACGGGCATGCGCCATAACCCTCACCACGCGGTGACGGACCCCGCGGTCGTCCGCCGGATGATCGAGGAGAACCCGTGGGCCACGATCGTCAGCGCCAACGACGGCATCGTCGCCTCGCACTACCCGATCCTGATCGACGAGGAGAGCGGGGACCTCGCGATCTACACGCACGTCGGGCGCCCCGACGAGGACATCCACGGCTTCGGGTCGGGCGCCGAGGTGCTGCTGATCGTCGCCGGCCCGCACGGCTACGTCTCGCCCAGCTGGTACGCGCCCGGGTCGACCCGTGCGCCGACCTGGAACTTCAGCGTCGCCCACTGCTACGGGGTGCCGGAGATCCTCAGCGCCGAACGCAACCTGGCCGTGCTGACGCGCCTGGTCGCGCACTTCGAGCGGCACGTCGAGGAGCCGCTCTACCTCGAGCCGGAGTACGGGGCGCGGCTGGCGCGCGGCACCGTGGGCATCCGCCTGCCGATCACGCGCTTCGTCTGCAAGGTCAAGATGAGCGAGGACAAGGACCCGGTCACCCGGCGCCAGGTGCTCGAGCACCTGCGCGGCGACGGGCCCTACGCGTCGCCGGTCCTGGCCGCCGAGATGGCGCGGGCTCTGGGCCTCGAATAGTTCATCTGCGATCATGAGGTGGCAATCGTTTGCCACGGAGGAGTCTGCATGAGCACGATCACCGTCGTCGATCCCGCCACGGGGGAAGAGGTCGCCTCCTACCCCGAGCACACGAGCGAGCAGATCGAGGCCGCGCTGGCCGCGGCCGATGACGCGTTCCGCTCCTGGCGGCGACGTCCGATCGCCGACCGCGCCGCGCTGCTGACCGCGGTGGCGGGCGTCCTGCGCTCGCGGGCCGAGGAGATCGCGCAGCTGGTGACGCGGGAGGTCGGCAAGCCGCTCTTCGAGTCCCGTTTCGAGGTCGAGAAGTGCGCGGGCGCGTGCGAGCACTTCGCGCAGGTCGGGCCCGGCATGCTGGTGGAGGAGCCCCTGGACGGCGAGCACATCGTCTCCTACGAGCCGATCGGCGTGATCTACGCCGTGATGCCGTGGAACTTCCCGCTCTGGCAGGTCATCCGCTTCGCCGCGCCGGCGATCCTGGCCGGCAACACGGCGCTGCTCAAGCACGCGCCGAACGTGACCGGCACGGCGCTCGCGCTGCAGGACGCGTTCACGGCCGCGGGTGCGCCCGCGGGCGTCTTCACCGCGCTGCTGGTCGTGCCCGAGCACGTCCCGGACGTGTCGGCGAAGCTGATCGAGGACCCGCGCGTGGCCGCGGTCACGCTGACCGGCTCCGAGCGGGCCGGCGCGTTCGTCGCCGCCGCCGCGGGCGCGGCGCTCAAGAAGAGCGTGCTCGAGCTCGGCGGGTCCGACCCGTTCGTGGTCCTGGCCGACGCGGACCTCGACGTCGCGGTCGAGAACGCGGTCCGCGGGCGGCTGATGTGCGCGGGCCAGACGTGCATCGCGCCCAAGCGGTTCCTGGTCGACGCGTCCGTCGCCGACGCGTTCGAGCGCAAGCTGGTCGCCGCGCTGGAGGCCGTCCGGATCGGCGATCCGCGCGAGGAGGGCACGCAGCTCGGCCCGCTCGCCCGCGAGGACATCCTCGCCAACCTGGAGCGCCAGGTCGAGGCGACGGTCGCCGAGGGCGCGGAGCTCAAGACCGGCGGGACGCGGCTGGACCGGCCCGGGTACTTCTTCCCGCCGACCGTCCTGTCCGGCGTGCGGCCGGGGATGACCGCGTTCCGGGACGAGACGTTCGGCCCGGTCGTGGCGCTCACGCCGTTCGGGGACGAGGACGAGGCGGTCGAGCTGGCCAACGACACGCGCTACGGGCTCGGCGCGACGGTCTGGAGCCGGGACACCGAGCGGGCGCACGCGCTGGCGCGGCGGATCGACTCGGGCGCCGTGTCGGTCAACGCGCTCGTGGCGAGCGATCCGCGGCTGCCGTTCGGCGGCATCAAGCGCTCCGGCTACGGGCGCGAGCTGGCGTCGGTCGGCCTGCGCGAGTTCACGAACATCCGGACGTACAAGGTCGCCGCGTAGGCGGCGTTCCGCGCGCCGCGCCCACGGGCGCGGCGAGTGGTCACTTTCTGGCGGCAGCCGCCACAAAGCGACCACTCGCGGCCCGGCGGGACAACGTGGCGACGTGCGCGGTGCGGCGTCAGCCGCGGCGCGAGCGGAAACGCGAGCGGCGCAGGCCGCCGCCGACGCTCGGGCGGTCCGGGTCGAGCAGCTCGCTCACGCCCGCGCGCTCCAGCCGCGCGAACAGCTCGTCGGCGCCGCGGCGCAGCTTCAGCTCCAGCTCGTCGGCGTGCAGGGGGAGCACGGAGTGGAAGTGGACGCCGTCGAGCACGTCGAACGCGTCGGGCACCAGCAGCGGCGCGGCGAGGATCGCGCCGCACAGCCGCGTGCCGGGCGCGTAGGGCGCGGGCGGGTCGCCGTTCGGGACGGTGTGGCCCGCCCACAGCCACGTGTCGAACCGGTGCGGCAGCTCGGCCAGCGTCTGCAGCAGCGTCAGCGGCCAGAGCCCGCGATCCTCGGCCAGCGGCCAGTCGCGCGGCAGCGCCAGGACCAGCTCGGCGCGCGCCAGCGCGGGGTCCGGCGCCGCCATCGCGCGCTCGCTCATGCCCGCCGTGACGAACGTGAAGAACGGGCGCTCCGCCGTCGGGCGCATGACGAGCACGTCGACGTGCACCCACGGCGATTGCCGCTGATGCCACACGCTGGCGACCGGCCCGACGTGGCGCTCGACGTGCGCGGTGACGGCGTCGAGCACCGCGGGGTCGCCGGACGACGGCGTCGGCGGCGCCTCGAACACGTGGCGGAGGATCGGCTCGCCCGCCGCGCTCTCGTCGTCCACGGGCCGCAGAGTACCGGTCAGCGCAGCGGGATCGGCGCGCCGCGCTCGTGCTCCGGGCGCGGGCCGAAGATCCGCCGCTCGGACGCCTCGATCGCGACGTCGTTGATCGACGACTCGCGCCGGCGCATGTAGCCCTCCTCGTCGAACTCCCACAGCTCGTTGCCGTACGAGCGCCACCACTGGCCCGACGTGTCGCGGCTCTCGTACTGGTAGCGCACGGCGATCCGGTTGCCGGTGAACGCCCACAGGTCCTTGCGCAGCGCGTACTCGGTCTCGCGCGCCCACTTGCGGCGCAGGAACTCGACGATCTCGGCGCGGCCGGTGACGAACTCGTCCCGGTTGCGCCACACCGAGTCCTCGCTGTAGGCGCCGGCCACGCGCTCGGGGTCGCACTGGTTCCAGGCGTCCTCGGCCCCCTGCACCTTCTGCCGCGCGGTCTCCTCGGTGAACGGCGGGACGGGCGGGCGCATCGTGCTACCTCCTCGGTTGAAAGCCGGCGCGGACCAGCGCCGGATGGTCAGGCAGCGCGGCGACGAACGCCGCCGCGCCGGGCGAGGGCGTGACCACCCCCGCGACGTAGGTCGCGACCACGTCCACGCCGGGCGCCACGGCGCGCAGCGCCGGTCGCGCGGCTACGTCGGTCGCGTACAGGACGCCGGCGTCGGCGTCGCCGCTCAGCACGCGGTCGGCGACCGCGTCGACGATCGTCTCCTCGTACGCCGGGGCCACCGTCACGCGCAGCGCGTCGAACAGCTCCCGCGTGTAGTCGCCGAGCGGGACGCCCGCGACCTCGATCGCCAGCCGGGCAGACCGCAGATCCGGGTCGGGAGCCTCGCGGCGCACCGCGATCACCACCCGGTTGCGGGCGAACACGACCGGCTCGCCCAGCAGGCCGAGCGCGTGCAGCCGCGCCGGATCCGCGGGGCTGGCCGAGCAGAAGACGTCCGGCCGCTCGCCGCCCTCGATCCGCGCCGCCAGCGCGCGTGCGTTGTCGTACGTGAACCGCGCGTCCAGGCCGGCGAACGCCGGCCGCAGCGACCCCGCGGCGAAGACCGAGAGCATGGTTCGGGTAGCTTCACACGCAGATGCGCATCGCGGTGTCGGTCAACGGACAGGAATACGCCCGCGACGTCGAGCCGCGGCTGCTGCTCGTGCACTTCCTGCGCGACGTGCTCGGCCTGACCGGCACGCACTGGGGCTGCGACACGTCGAACTGCGGGACCTGCGTGGTGCTGATGGACGGCGAGCCGGTGAAGTCCTGCACGGTGCTGGCCGCGACCGCCGAGCGCTACGAGATCACGACCGTCGAGGGGCTCGAGCGCGACGGCGTGCTGGACCCCGTCCAGCAGGGCTTCCACGAGCAGCACGGCCTGCAGTGCGGGTTCTGCACGCCGGGGATGATGCTCACCGCCCGCGCGCTGCTGAACCGCAACCCGAACCCGACCGACGAGGAGATCCGCACCGCGATCTCCGGCCAGATCTGCCGCTGCACCGGCTACACGACGATCGTGCGCTCGATCCGCTGGGCGGCCGAGCACCCGGACGGAGCGTGACGCCGTCAGCCGCTACGCGCCGACGCGCCTCGCGGTGAAGGTGGTCACCGCGCGGCAGTCGCCGGGCCCGGCGTAGTCGAACCGGCCGTGCGTGACCCGGGCGCCGGTCAGCTTCATCTGCAGGTGCGCGCCGTATTCCGCGCCGCGCTGGCTCGCCTGCACGATGCCGTTGCGCGGGATCGCCACCGTCCGGAAGTCGTACGTGTTCCTGGTGTACGTCGGGATCGTCCCGTGGCCGCCGCAGACGGTCTGCATCGCGCCGCGCCAGCCGGTGACCCGGCCCCTGCGGACGAAGAACGTCACGGAGCGGCTCGGGTTCTGGTACTTCCCCGCCGGCGGCCGGGGCGGAGGCCCGACCCGGCGCGGCCTGAGCGTGCGCGTGCTCGAGGCGCCGCCGCCGGCCGCGGTCACGGTGAGCTTGCCGAGCTTCCGGCTGCGGGCCGTGACCTTGAGCGTCGCCGTGCCGGTCCCGCCGGGCGCGATCTCCGCGACGGTCGCGCCGCGCACCTTGAGGCCGCTGCCCTTGCCGCTCACGACGACGTCGCGCGCCGCCACCTGTCCGGCGTTGCGGAGCGTGACGTCGATCTCGGTCGCCACGCCCTGGACGAGCTTGAGCTGGTTCGGCTTCCCCCCGAGCTGGCGGACCGCGCGCACCGCGAGCTGGGGCCGGTGGAACGTGCTGGTGACCTCGCCGACGAGCGCGTCGAGGACCGTCGCTCCCTCGCGGAGCTCCGCGACCGCGCAGTCGAACGGCCGCGGTGGCGTCGGGAAGTAGTCGGGGTTGTAGCCGCCCGTGACCTGGTAGGCCGTCGTCACCGATCCGAGCGGGGCGCTGCCCATCGGCTGCAGCTCGCACGACGGGCCCGACCGGTGGCCCATCCCGAACCGGACCTCGCCGTCGTAGCCGCCCGGCGCCCCGGCCAGCGTGACCGTCGCCTTGGGGAAGTAGGTGGCGCCCTGGCCGCCGACCTCTACGTCGATCACCGCGCCGGCGAGCTGCCGGCTCGGGGGCGCGCCCGGCGCGGGCAGGCCGGCCACGTGGGTCGACAGCTCGGCGTGTTGCGCCACCAGCACGCCGGGCGCCGGAGCTTGGGCAACCACCGACCCGAGGGCCACCGCAACCACGTGTCGCATCAAACGTCTCCCACCGGTCCGCGCCGGCACGTTACCGCAGGCACCGGCGCTCGGCGCCACCTAAGCGATCGCTTATGTGCGGTTGCGCACGAGCGCGCCGACCGTCACGCTGGGGGCGTGCTGCTCGCCCACATCGCCGGCGTGCCGGTCGAGGAGACGCTGCTCGGGCTCGCGCCCGCCGCCGGCGCGCTCGGGCTGGCGCTGCGCTCGCTGGGTGCGCGGCGCATCCGCGCGCTCCCGTGGCGCCGGCCCGCGCTGCGTGCTCGACGTCCACGCCGCGGCCGCTGACGGGTTACGAGGGCCTCGACGGGGTCGCGGCCGCGCTCGTGGCCTGAGCCAGGAACTCCAGGAACGTCGCGACGACCGGCCGCAGCGGCCCGACGCGCGAGCGCAGCACGTGCCACGCGCGCGGCGCGGGGCCGGGAGCGACGTCGATCGCGGCCAGCAGCCCGGCCTCCAGCTCGGCCGCGACCGCGTCGCGCGACACGAACGAGATCCCGAGCCCGGCGCGCGCGGCCTGGCGGATCGCCCCGTTGGAGCCGACGGTCAGCGTGCGGGCGTCGAGCCCGTGCGCGGCCAGGAACGCCTCGTTGACCGCGCGCGTGCCCGATCCGGGCTCGCGCAGCAGCCACGTCCGCCCGGCGAGCGCGTCCGGCTCCACGCGCGCGCCCGCCAGGGGATCCTCCGGCGCCGCGATCAGCACGTGCTCGTTCGGCCGCAGCGGCAGCGCCTCGATCCGCGGGTCCCGCGGTGGGCGCCCGGAGACCGCGACGTCGGCCGCGTGCGTCAGCAGCAGCTCCAGCACCTCGTCCCGGTTGCCGACCGCCAGCGTCAGCTCGACGTCCGGCTGCGCGACCGCGAACGCGTGCATCAGCCCCGGCACGAACGACTCGGCGGACGTCGTCACCGCCGCGATCCGCAGCGTCCGTTCGGCGCCCGCCGCCGCCCGCCGGCCCTGCTCGAGCAGCCCGAGCACGTCGGTCGCGTACGGGGCGAACGCCGCGCCGGCGGCGGTCGGCCGCACGCCGCGCCCGTCGCGCTCCAGCAGCGGCGCGCCCAGCTCGCGCGCCAGCGCCGCCACCGCGGCCGACACCGAGGACTGCGTGACGATCAGCTCGTCCGCCGCCGCGGTCACCGACCCGGTGCGGAGCACGGCCAGGAACGCCTGCAGCTGCGTGAGCGTGATCGCCACCACCGCGAACCATAGACAAATTGCGAACGATCCCGCAAGAAGGTTGAGTGGAAGTCGATCGATTCGACCGGCAGTCTCCACCGCCATGAACCGCTGGACACCGGGCGTGACGCCTTACGCCGAAATGGGCTACTGGAACCCCGACTACCTGCCCAAGGACACCGACGTCCTGGCCGCGTTCCGGGTCACGCCGCAGGACGGGGTCGACCCCGTCGAAGCGGCGGCCGCGGTCGCCGGCGAGTCCTCGACCGCCACCTGGACCGTCGTCTGGACCGACCGCCTGACCGCCTACGAGCACTACCAGGCCAAGGCCTACCGGGTCGACCCGGTCCCCGGCACGCCCGGCCAGTACATCGCCTACATCGCGTACGACCTCGACCTGTTCGAGGAGGGCTCGATCGCGAACCTGTCCTCCTCGATCATCGGCAACGTCTTCGGCTTCAAGGCCCTGAAGGCGCTGCGGCTGGAGGACATGCGGATCCCGCCGCACTACGTCAAGACGTTCCAGGGTCCCGCGCACGGGATCGTGATGGAGCGCGAGTACCTGGACAAGTTCGGCCGGCCGCTGCTGGGCGCGACCACCAAGCCGAAGCTCGGCCTCTCGGCCAAGAACTACGGCCGCGTCGTCTACGAGGCGCTGCGCGGCGGCCTCGACTTCACCAAGGACGACGAGAACATCAACTCGCAGCCGTTCATGCGCTGGCGCGACCGCTACCTGTTCGCGATCGAGGCCGTGATGCGCGCGCAGGCCGCGACCGGCGAGGTCAAGGGCCACTACATGAACGTCACGGCGGCGACGATGGAGGAGATCTACGAGCGCGCCGAGCTCGCCCGCGACCTCGGCAGCGTGGTGATCATGGTCGACCTGACGGTCGGCTTCACGGCGATCCAGTCGCTGGCCCGCTGGTGCCGCGCCAACGGCGTGCTGCTGCACCTGCACCGCGCCGGCCACTCGACGTACACGCGCCAGAAGCACCACGGCGTGTCCTTTCGCGTGATCGCCAAGTGGTGCCGGTTGATGGGCGTCGACCACATCCACGCCGGCACGATCGTCGGCAAGCTCGAGGGCGACCCCGGCAACGTGCGCGGCTACTACGACACGTGCCGCGAGCGGGTCACGCACGCCGACCCCGCGAAGGGCCTGTACTTCGAGCAGGACTGGGCGTCGCTGCCCGGCGTCATGCCGGTCGCGTCCGGCGGCATCCACGCCGGCCAGATGCACCAGCTCCTGCACCTGCTGGGCGAGGACGTGATCCTGCAGTTCGGCGGCGGGACGATCGGCCACCCGATGGGGATCGCGGCCGGCGCGACCGCCAACCGGGTCGCGGTCGAGGCGATGATCCTGGCCCGCAACGAGGGCCGCGACGTCCACGCCGAAGGCCCGGACATCCTGGCCGAGGCGGCGCGCGGGTGCCCGCAGCTCGACGCCGCGCTGGAGGTCTGGAAGGACATCACGTTCGAGTACGCCTCGACCGACACGCCCGACGCCATCCCGACCCCGACGCTCGCATGATCACCCAAGGCGCCTTCTCCTTTCTGCCCGCGCTGACCGACGACCAGATCGCGGCCCAGCTGCGCTACGCGCAGGCCAACGGCTGGTCGATCCTGGTCGAGCGCACCGACGACCCGCACCCGCGCAACGCGCTCTGGGACCTGTACGGCGAGCCGCGCTTCGAGTACACGCCCGAGCTCGTGCTCGAGGACGTGCGGGCGGCGCGCGCGCTCGGCGGCTACGTGAAGGTCGTCGGCTACGACCGCTCGCTCGGCCGCCAGACGACCGCGCTGTCGTTCATCGTCGGCCGGCCCGCGGTCGAGCGCGCGTTCCGGGTCGAGCGCACCGAGCTGGCCGACCGCCGCGTCCGCTACACGCTGCGCTGATGTTCGACGACCTGGTCGCACTCGAGCCGGTCAAGCAGCGGATCGGGGAGATCGCCGCGCTGCTGGCGATCGACCGCCTGCGGGCGCAGGAGGGCCTGACCGCCGCGCGGCCGACGCTGCACATGAGCTTCACCGGCAACCCGGGAACCGGCAAGACGACGGTCGCGCGCCGGATGGCGGCGATCCTGCACCAGCTCGGCTACCTGGAGTCGGCGCGCGTGCTGACGGTCACGCGCGACGACCTCGTCGGCCAGTACGTCGGCCACACCGCGCCGAAGACGACCGAGGTCCTCAAGCGCGCGTACGGCGGCGTGCTGTTCATCGACGAGGCGTACTACCTGCACCGGCCGGAGAACGAGCGCGACTACGGGCAGGAGGCGGTCGAGATCCTGCTCGGCGCGATGGAGGCCGAGCGCGACCGGCTGGTCGTGATCCTGGCCGGGTATCGTGAGCCGATGGAGGCGTTCTTCGTCGCCAACCCCGGGATGGGCTCGCGCGTGGCGCACCACATCGACTTCCCCGACTACAGCGCCGGCGAGCTGCTGGCGATCGCGCGGCTGATGGTCGCCGAGCGCGACTACGTGCTCGACGCGGAGGCCGAGGACGCGCTGGCCGCGTACGTCGAGCGCCGCCGCACGCAGCCGCGGTTCGCGAACGCGCGCAGCATCCGCAACGCGGTCGACCGCGCGCGGCTGCGCCAGGCCGCGCGGCTGTTCGAGGCCGGCGGGCCGTACACGCGCACCGACCTCGTCACGATCGCGGCGCCCGACATCCTGGCCAGCTCGGTGTTCGCCTGATGCCGCGGCCGATCATCCTCGGCGTCGTCGGCGACAGCGCGGCGGGCAAGACGACGATCACGCGCGGGCTGGTGCGCGTGCTCGGCGAGGAGCACGTGACCCACATCGCCGCCGACGACTACCACCGCCTCGACCGCAAGCAGCGCGCCGAGCACGGGATCACGCCGCTGCACCCGGACTGCAACTACATGGACATCATGGAGCAGCACTTCCGCGAGGTGCGCGCCGGGCGGCCGATACTGAAGCCCGTCTACCGCCACCAGGACGGGACGTTCGGGGCGCCCGTGTACGTCACGCCGCGGCAGTTCACGGTCGTCGAGGGCCTGCTCGGGTACCACACGGCGGCGCTGCGCGACGTGTTCGACGTGCGCGTGTTCCTGGCGCCGCCGGAGGAGCTGCGGCGGCGCTGGAAAGTCGACCGCGACTGCTCGCGCCGCGGCTACACGACCGACCAGGTGCTGGAGGAGCTCGACCGGCGCGAGGTGGACTCGGCGTCGTTCATCCGCCCGCAGCGGCGCTACGCGGACATCGTGGTGGCGTTCACGCCGGCCGAGCACGGGCAGCTCGACGCGCACCTCACGCTCGGCCCGGGCCTGCGCCATCCCGACCTCGCGTTCAACGGGACGCTGTCGGTGGTCGACGCCGGCGGCGAGCGGACGCTGACGATCCCGGGGGACATCGATCCGGCCGAGGCGGCGCCGCTGGAGGAGGCGATCTGGGACCGCATGCACTTCGCCAGCCACCTGCGCTCGGAACGGCTCGGGGAGTTCACGGTCGGGACCCAGCTGCACCGCTCGGACTCGCTGGCGCTGGTCCAGCTGCTCGTGCTCTACCACCTGGTCACGGCCCGGGCGTCGGTCGCGCTGGGCGCCGACGGCTCGCGCGCGGACCGGGTCGCGCGGGTCAGCTGACGTGGGCGACCACGAACGTGCGCGCGAACGGGAACACGGTCCCGTAGGGCTGCGGCGGGTAGGCGGCGCGCAGGCGCGCGGCGTATTCGGTGCAGAACGCGTCGGCCTCACCGGGGTCGAGCGCGGCGAGCACGGGGCGCAGCCCGGTGCCGCGCACCCAGCCGAGGACCGGGTCGGCGCCGGGGAGGACGTGTAGGTAGGTGGTCTGCCACGCCTCGACGCTGAGGCCCGCGCGGGCGAGCCGGTCGAGGTACGCGGCCGGCGGGTCGACGGACTCGGTGCCGCGCAGCACGCCGCCGAGCCGGTCGCGCCAGCGCGGCGAGTCCGCCAGCTCGCGCATCAGGACGTGCGACGGCGCGTCGAAGTTGGCGGGGACCTGGAACGCGAGCCACCCGCGCACCTGGCCCGCCCACCGCGTCAGCAGCTCGCGGTGGTCCGGCACCCACTGCAGGACCGCGTTGGCGATCAACACGTCCACGCCGGCCGCGTCGAACGTCTCGGCGGTCCCGACCGAGAACGCGGCTCCCGGCGGCGTGGCCGCGATCATCTCGGCCGACGCGTCGATCCCGCGCACCTCGGCGCTCGGCCAGCGCTGCGTGAGGGTGACGGTGAGGTCGCCCGGGCCGCAGCCGAGGTCGACGACGCACTGCGGCGCGCGCGCGTCGACCCGCGACACGAGGTCGAAGAACGGCCGCCCGCGCTCGTCCGCGTAGCGCGCGTACTGCGTCGGGTCCCAGCGCATCGCGGCCACGATACCCGGGCCGCGAGCGGTCGCGAACGTGCCATATCGGCCAGAAAGTGACCACTCGCGGCGCGGTCAGCCGGCGGCGGCGTCGCCGCCGTCGCGCGCCGCGCGGTCAGCCGCCCGCCGCCGCGTCGATGCCGTCGGCGACCGAGCGCCAGAGCGTGACGTGCACGCGCGGGCGGGCGAACGAGGAGACCGCGCCGGCGCGACCGGTGGAGATCGCCTGGGTCGCCTCCGGCGTGGTGGCGAACCGCTGCAGCGCCAGCGCGGCCGGGAGCGCGCGGCCGAGCCCCAGCGTCGATGCGTGCCACAGCTCCACCACCGGCGTCCCGCGCACGTCGAGCCGCACCAGCGCGCGCCGGCGCACCTCGTCGACGACCGCGTGCGCGAGCGTCAGCAGCACGCCCTCGCCGCCGGCGGCCGCGGCGATCGCCGCCGCGCCGCTGCTGTAGGTCGCGACCTCGACCGGCGACAGCCCGTGGCGGGCGAGGAACGCGCCCGTGCCCTCGGCCGGGTCGAGCGCCGGCTGCCCGACCAGCCAGCGCTCGGCGGCCAGCGCGCCGGGCGCCAGCGCCCGCGCGCCAGCGAGCGGGTGCGACGGCGCGGCGACCACGATCAGCCGCGCGCGCAGGAACGGCGCGGACGCGACCGTCGAGACCGCGGTCAGCCCGGGGCCGAGCGCGATGTCCGCGCGCCGGTGCTCGAGTGCTTCGGCGAACTCGCTCGCCGCCGCCGCGGAGACCGACACCTCGAGGCCGGAGTCGCGTGCCGTGAACAGCTCGATCAGCGGCCCGACGTGCTCGGCCACCATCGGCGTCGCCAGCACGGACAGGCGCCGCGTCTCGCCGGCGGTCTCCGCCACCGAGCGGCGCGCCTGCTCGGCCAGCCCGAGGATCTCCGTCGCCAGCGCCGCCAGCCGCCGCCCGCCGGGGGTCAGCGCGATCCCCCGCCCGTTGCGCACGAACAGCTCGTCCCCGAGCTCCTTGCGCAGGGCGGACACCGCGACGGAGACCGCCGGCTCGGTGACTTCGAGCTCGGCGGCGGCCGCCTTGACCGATCCGTGCCGGGCCACCAGCACGAACGACTGCAGCTGGGCCAGGGTCATAAGCGATCACTTAACTCGGGTTTGACACGCCGACCATAACACCGGAACCTGGACGTAGAGGAGAGACCCGAGGAGGCAGTCCTGCAGGTCCCAGCACCCTTCGCGTACGAGCGTGCGACCAGCGTCGAGGAGGCGCTCGCGCTGCTCGAGGAGCTCGGCCCCGAGGCCCGGTTGCTCGCCGGCGGCCACAGCCTGCTGCCGATGATGAAGCTGCGCCTGGCCAAGCCCGCGCACCTGGTCGACATCGACCCGCTGGCGGACGCGCTCGGCTACATCGAGCAGGCGGGGGACGAGGTGCGGATCGGCGCGATGACGCGCCACAACGCGCTGCTGGACTCCGCGCTGCTCGCCCACCACCTCGCGATCTTCACGGACGCCGAGCGTGTAATTGCGGACCCTGTGGTGCGCAACCGGGGCACGATCGGCGGCGCGCTCTGCCAGGCCGACCCGTCCGAGGACCTCTCCGCGGTCTGCGCCGCCGTCCGCGCGCGCCTGGTGATCCGCTCCAGCGCCGGCGAGCGCGTGATCGGCATGGACGAGTTCCACCGCGGCCCGTACGCGACCGCGGTCGGCCCGGCCGAGATGCTGGTCGAGATCCGCGTGCCGCTGCACGCCCGCGCCGGCAGCGCGTACCTGAAGGTCGACCGCCGCGTCGGCGACTGGGCGGTGGTCGCCGCCGGCGCCGCGCTCACGCTGGCCGAGGACGGGACGATCGCCGACGCCGGGATCGCGCTCGCCGCGGCCGGCGGCGGCCTCACCGCCACGGCGGCCGAGCACGCCCTGATCGGCGAGCGCCCGGCCCCGGAGCTCTTCGCCCGCGCTGCCGCCCTGGCGGCGCAGGCCTGCGACCCGGTCACCGACCAGCGCGGCTCAGCGGAGTACAAGCGGCACGCCGCCGGCGTGCTGACCGAGCGCGCCCTCACGCGCGCCGCGGAACGAACGGAGGAGGTGTGAGGTGTCCACAGGCTGGACCGTCGGTCTCGTACTGGGCGTCCTCGTGATCCTGATCGCCGCCGCGATCGTGATCACGATCGTCGTCCTCGCCCGCCGGATCGCGACCCAGGCCCGCACCGCGGTGCAGGGCGTCGAAGCGGTGCGCGCGCAGACCGTCAAGCTTCAAGACATCGCCCGGGTCAACGACTCCGGCGTGCGGATCCTGCACTCGGCGCGGGCGCTGCGCAAGGTGGCGGTCGGCAAATGACCAACATCGACGCCTGGAACGTCGCGCTGGTGATCGGCCTGGTCGCCGCGCTGATCGTCGCCGGCCTGCTGCTCGTGCTGATCCGGGCCGTGCGCGACATCGAAGGCTCCGTCGGCGCGCTGCTGGAGAGCGCGGGCGCCGTCGCCGAGAACACCGCCAACATCCCGCAGCTGCAGGCCACCGCGCCCGTGCTGGGGCTGATCGTCGAGGAGGCCGTGGTGCAGGACGGCTACATGAACGCGCTGACCGACGGGTACGCGCGATGAGCACCCACGCCCTCGTGAGCATCCTGCTCGCCGTCGTCGTGATCGCGGTCCTGGCGGCCGCGCTGATCGAGATCCGGCGCGCCCTGCGCAACATCGGCCAAGGCCTGGCCACGCTGGCCGGCGCGCTGGAGACCGTCGAGGCCGAGCACCTCAAGCCGCTCGAGCCCGCGGTCCAGGCGATCAACGCCCAGTTCGACGTGATCCTGTCCGCGCTGCCCGGCATCGGCGCCAAAGCGGCGATCGTGGCCGAGAGGAGGCCGCGATGATCGTCGTCGGGCTGGTCCTGCTGATCGTGGTGCTGCCGGTCGTGATCGTCCTGCTCAAGGGCGTGCTCGACGCGGCCAACGCGATCGTGCCGAGCGTCGACCGGATCGCGGTCGCGGCGCACGCCGGGTCCGCGGACCTGGACGCCGTGCCGCTGCTGCTGACCACGCAGCGCCAGGTGAAAGAGACCGTCGCGAACGTCGCCGCGTACGGCGGCTCGCTCGACGTGATCCTGGACGACGCGTCATGAGCGCCGCGATCCTGATCGTCGCGGTCGTGCTGATCGTGCTGGCGCTGGTCTTCTACCTGGTGTCGGTGATCTTCGCGCTGCAGAAGATCACGAAGGGCCTCGACGCGACGATCGCGTCGGTCGGCGAGATCGTCGCCAAGACCGACCCGGTCGCGCCCGTGGTGGACGACATCAACGCCAACCTCGACGCGGCCGTGTCCGCGCTCGAAGGCCTGCTGGTCAAGAAAGCCGGGATGGCCGACGCCGTCGGGCTGGTCGACGGCCTGTACCCCGGCGCCGCCGCCGACGGCTTCCGCGAGTTCCCGGACAGCTCCAGCGTGCGCGCGCCGCGGATCTCCGAGGTCTACACGAAGGGCACGCTGACGCTCGCCCGGCTCGGCCGCGAAGCGCCGATCGCCACCGCGAGCCCGGCCGGGGGCCCGGTCCTGCGCAACATCACGGGCGGGAGCCTCGCGGCCCGTCTGCTCTACCCGGCTGACCGCCCCGGCCGCTCGCCGATCATCGGCACCAACGCACCCGTCCAATACGAGGCACCCGATGCAGACCCCAGCGCCGTTTGACTACGAGCGGGCCACGAGCCTGGACGGCGCGATCGCCGCGCTGAAGGCGCACGAGGACGCGCGCATCGTCGCCGGCGGCCACAGCCTGCTGCCGATGATGAAGCTGCGGCTGGCGCAGCCGTCGCGGCTGATCGACATCAACGACCTCACGGAGCTGGAGTACATCCGCGAGGAGGGCGACGAGGTCGCGATCGGCGCGCTCACCCGCCACGTCGAGCTGCTCGAGTCCGAGCTGCTGGCCGAGCGCTTCCCGCTCTTCCGCGACGCCGAGCGGGTGATCGCCGACCCGACGGTCCGCAACCGCGGCACGATCGGCGGCTCGCTCTGCCAGGCCGACGCGGCCGAGGACCTGTCCGCGGTCTGCGCCGCGCTGAAGGCCACGGTGGTGATGCGCGGCGAGAGCGGGACGCGCACGGTGAACATGCGCGAGTTCCACCTCGGCCCGTGGATGACCGCGGTCGGCGAGGGGGAGATCGTGACCGAGATCCGGCTGCGGGTGCGCCCGGGCCACGGCTCCGCGCACGAGAAGCTCGAGCGGCGCGCGGGCGACTGGGCGATCGCCGCCGCCAGCGCCGCGCTGTGGCTCGACGGGGACACGATCGCCGACGCCGGCGTCGCGCTCAGCGCGGTCGGCCTGACCACGATCGACCTGACCCGCGCCGAGGACCTGCTGCGCGGCGCGCGCCCCGGCGAGGAGCTGTTCGCCCAGGTCGCGGCGATCGCGGCCGAGGACTGCTCGCCCGCGGCCGACGGGCGCGGCGACGTCGCGTACAAGCGCCACCTCGCGGGCGTCCTGACCACACGCGCACTCCGGAAAGCGACGGCACGGGCACTGACATGAACATCTCCATCTCGATCAACGGTGAGACGGTCACGCGCGACGTCGAGCCGCGCACGCTGCTGGTGCACTTCATCCGCGACACGCCCGGGCTGACCGGCACGCACTGGGGCTGCGACACCTCCAACTGCGGCGCCTGCACGGTGCTGATGGACGGGCGGGCGCTGAAGTCCTGCACGGCGCTGGCGGCGATGTGCGAAGGGCACGAGATCGCCACCGTCGAGTCGCTCGAGCGCGACGGCGAGCTGGACCCGCTGCAGCAGGGCTTCCACGAGTGCCACGCGCTGCAGTGCGGCTTCTGCACGCCGGGCATGCTGATGGCCGCGCGCGGGCTGCTCGACGTCAACCCGGACCCGACCGAGGAGGAGATCCGGGTCGCGATCTCCGGCAACCTCTGCCGCTGCACGGGCTATAAGAACATCGTCGCCGCGGTCCGCTGGGCCGCCGAGCATCAGGAGGTGGCGCCGTGAGTGCCCTCGAGGACCGGCCGATCGGGTTCGGGCGCCTGAAGCGCAAGGAGGACGCCCGCTTCATCCGCGGCCAGGGCAACTACCTGGACGACATCCGCCTGCCCGGGATGCTGCACGCGGCGATCCTGCGCTCGCCGTTCGCGCACGCGCGGATCAACAGCATCGACACCAGCGCGGCGCTCGCGCTGGACGGCGTCGCGGCCGTGATCACGGCCAAGGACCTCGAGACGCTCGGGCTGGCCTGGATGCCGACGATCTCCTACGACACGCAGGCCGTGCTGGCCGGCGACAAGGTCCGCTTCCAGGGCCAGGAGGTCGCGTGCGTGATCGCGACCGACGAGTACATCGCGCGCGACGCGCTGCAGCTGATCGACGTCGACTACGACCCGCTGCCCCCGGTCGTCAACGCGCGCAAGGCGCTCGACCCCGATGCGCCGCTGATCCGCGACGACAAGGAGGGCCAGGTCGACAACCTGGCCTCGCCGCTGTGGGAGGCGGGCGACGAGCAGGCGGCCGACCGCGTGTTCGCCGAGGCCGACACCGTCGTCGAGCGCGACATCATCTACCCGCGCTGCCACCCGGCGCCGCTGGAGACGTGCGGGATGATCGCCGACTTCAACCCGCAGACCGGGCAGCTGAACATCTACAACGGCAACCAGGCGCCGCACGCGCACCGCACGGTGTACGCGCACGTCGCCGGCCTGGCCGAGCACATGATCCGCATCCGCTGCGGGGACATCGGCGGCGGCTTCGGCAACAAGGTGCCGGTCTATCCCGGCTACGTGTGCGCGATCGCGGGCTCGATCGTGGCGGGCGCGCCGGTCAAGTGGATCGAGGACCGCTCGGAGAACCTGATGTCCACCGGGTTCGCGCGCGATTACATCATGCACGCGCAGATGTGCTCCAAGGACGGGCGGATCACGGGCCTGCGCGTGGACGTGATCGCCGACCACGGCGCGTTCGACTCGACCGCGCAGCCGACCAAGTTCCCGGCCGGCTTCTTCCACATCGTCTGCGGCTCCTACGACCTGCAGGCCGCGCACGTGCAGGTCAAGGCGGTCTACACCAACAAGGCGCCGGGCGGCGTCGCGTACCGCTGCTCGTTCCGCATCACCGAGGCGGTCTACCTGGTCGAGCGGATGGTGGACGCGCTGGCGCACGAGCTGGGCGTGGACCCGGTCGAGCTGCGCATGCGCTCGTTCATCCACCCCGAGCAGTTCCCGTACCAGACCACCACCGGCTGGACGTACGACTCGGGCGACTACCAGAAGACGATGCGGGTGGCGATGGACATCGCCGGCTACGAGGACCTGCGGCGCGAGCAGGCGGAAAAGCGGGCGCGCGGCGAGCTGATGGGCGTCGGCGTGGCGTTCTTCACCGAGGGCGTCGGGGCCGGGCCGCGCCGGCACATGGACATCCTCGGGCTGGCGATGAACGACGGCGCCGACCTGCGGCTGCACCCGTCCGGCAAGGCGGTCGTCTCGCTCTCGGCGCAGACCCAGGGCCAGGGGCACGAGACGACGTTCGCGCAGATCGTGGCCGAGGAGCTCGGGATCCCGCCCGAGGACGTCGAGGTCCGCCACGGCGACACCGACAAGTCGCCGTACGGGCTCGGGACGTACGGGTCGCGGTCCACGCCGGTGAGCGGCGCGGCCGTGGCGGTCGTGTCGCGCAAGGTGCGCGACAAGGCGCGCGCGATCGCGGCGACGATGCTGGAGACGCGCCCGGAGGACCTGGCCTGGGAGAAGGGCCGCTGGTACGTCAAGGGCGACCGCACGCAGGGCGTGACCATCTTCGACATCACCAAGCGCGCCTACAGCGGCGAGGTGCTGCCGGAGGGCTTCGAGGGCGGCCTGGACGCGCAGGTCATCTACGATCCGCCGAACCTCACGTACCCGTACGGCGCCTACATCGCGGTCGTCGACGTCGACCCGGAGACCGCGCACGTGACCGTGCGGCGGTTCATCGCGGTCGACGACTGCGGCGTGCGGATCAACCCGATGATCGTCGAAGGGCAGATCCACGGCGGGCTCACGGAGGGCATCGGGATCGCGCTGATGGAGCTGATCTCCTTCGACGAGGAGGGCAACTGCCTCAACGGGTCCTTCATGGACTACCTGATCCCGACCGCGCTCGAGGTCCCCGACTTCGAGCTGGGGGAGACGGTCACCCCGTGCCCGCACCACCCGCTCGGCGCCAAGGGCGTCGGCGAGTCGCCGAACGTCGGCTCCCCGCCCGCGGTCGTCAACGCGGTGATCGACGCCCTGGCGCCGCTGGGCGTTCAGCACCTCGACATGCCGCTCACCCCGGCCCGCGTCTGGGCCGCGATGCAGGGGCGCCCCGAGCCGCCGCAGTGACCGACGAGCTCGAACACCTGGCGCCCGACGTCGAGACGCTCGCGCAGCGCCTCGCGGCCGTCGACTACCTGGTCGACGAGGGGCTCGCGACCGCGCTCTTCCTCAGCCTGCGGCTGCCGCAGCCGCTGCTGCTGGAGGGCGAGGCCGGCGTGGGCAAGACCGAGGCCGGCAAGGCGCTGGCCTCGGTCCTGGACACGCCGCTGATCCGCCTGCAGTGCTACGAGGGGATCGACGCGAGCGAGGCGCTGTACGAGTGGAACTATCCGCGCCAGCTGCTCAGCATCCGGCTCGCCGAGGCGCAGGCCGAGCAGCTGACCGAGGACGCGCTGTTCGGCCCCGAGTACCTGATCGCGCGGCCGCTGCTGCGCGCGCTGCAGCACCCGGGGCCGCGGCCGGCAGTGCTGCTGGTGGACGAGATCGACCGCGCCGACGACGACTTCGAGGCGTTCCTGCTCGAGCTGCTGGCCGAGGCGGCCGTGACGATCCCGGAGCTCGGCACGATCCGGGCCACGCACCCGCCCGCGATCGTGCTCACGTCCAACCGCACGCGGGACCTGCACGACGCGGTCAAGCGGCGCTGCCTGTACCAGTGGATCGACTATCCGGACGCCCGGCGCGAGGTCGAGATCGTGCGCCGGCGGGTGCGCGGGGCGAGTGCGTCGCTCGCCGTGCAGGTGGTCACGGCGGTCGGGCGCATGCGCGAGGGCGACGTGCAGAAGCCGCCGGGGATCGCCGAGGCGATCGACTGGCTGAAGGCGCTCGAGCTGCTCGGGATCGGCGAGCTGGACGCGGGCGTGATCGAGCGCACCCTCGGCTCGGTGCTCAAGTACGAGGAGGATCAGGACGTGGTCCGCTCCGCCGGCCTGGAGAGCCTGGTGTGAAGGTCGAGACGGTCGACCTCGACCTCGCGCCGCTCGTCGCCGCCTTCGGGCGGCGGCTGCACGCGGCCGGGGTGCCGGTCACGCCGGAACGCTCGGCGCGGTTCGCGGCCGCGCTTACGCTCACGCAGCCCGTCTCGCGCACGCGCCTGTACTGGACCGCGCGCGCCGTCCTGCTCTCCGACGCCGCCCAGGCGAACGCGTTCGACCAGGTGTTCTTCAGCGTGTTCGGCTCACGCGTCGACGGGCCGCCGCCGGCCGACGAGCGGCGCGAGCCCGCGCCCGCCGACGACCGGCCCGCCACCCCGGCGCGCGACCGCGCGTCCGCCCCCGGCAGCGACGTGGCGCCCGGCGGCGCCACGCCGCCGTCCGGCGAGACCACCCAGGACGTGCCGATCCCGGTCGCGGCCGCCGACGAGGAGCGCCTGCGGGCCAAGCGCTTCGACGCGCTCGAGCCCGGCGAGCTGGCCCAGATCTACGTGCTGATGGCGCGCCTGAAGGTCGCCACGCCGACGCGCTTGACGCGCCGCGCCGAACGCCGCCGGCGCGGCGAGCGCATCGACCTGCGGCGCACGCTGCGCGGCGCGCTGCGCACCGGCGGCGACCCGATCGGGCTCGCGCACCGGCGCCGCCGCGTCGTCCGCCGCCGGCTCGTCCTGCTGTGCGACATCAGCGGCTCGATGGAGCCCTACGCGCGTGCCTACCTGCAGTTCCTGACGTGCGCGGGGCGCGACGCCGAGGCGTTCGTGTTCGCCACGCGGCTGACCCGGGTCACGCGCGCGCTGGCCACGCGCAGCCCGGAGCGCGCGCTCCAGCGGGCCGCCGCGGCCGCGCCGGACTGGTCCAGCGGCACCCGGATCGGGGAGGCGCTGCGCGCGTTCACCGACCGCTACGGGCGGCGCGGCATGGCCCGCGGCGCCGTGATCGTGATCCTGTCCGACGGCTGGGAGCGCGGCGACCCCGCGCTGGTCGGCCGCGAGATGGCGCGGCTGTCCCGGCTCGCGCACCGGATCGTGTGGGTCAACCCGCGCGTCAGCGCCGCCGGGTTCGCCCCGCGCGCCGGTGGGATGCTGGCGGCGCTGCCGTACATCGACGCGCTGGTGTCCGGCCACTCGCTGGACGCGCTGACCGAGGTCGCGGACGCGATCGCCGGCGCCGACCGCGTCGTCGCGGTGCCCGAGCCAGAGGAGGAGACATGGAAGACCGCGACGCCGGTGCCCGGCAGCTCGGTGCCGATGCCGTACGGGCGGCCGGCGTGAGCACGTGCATCTACCCGGGCTGCGACCGCCCGGTCGTCGGACCGCACCAGGCCGGCGGCCCGCCCAGCGCGTTCTGCGATCGCGAGGACCACAACGCCCTCACCGCCCACCTGAAGAGAAAGGAGTCCGAGCGTGGCTGACGAGGCCTACCGCGCGGTGTTCCTGCGCGTGCACCCGACCGGCAAGATGGTGCTGAGCCTGACCACGGAGCCCGACGGCCACGAGGCCGAGTACGCGCGCCTGGTCGGCGAGGAGCTCGGCGTCCCGCCGCTGGACGTCAAGGTCGTGCCCGCCGACGAGAACCGCTTCGGCGCCGGGCACGGGTTCAACACGGCGCCGTCGGACGGCGCGCCGGCGGCGATCGCCAGCGCGACCGAGAAGATCCTGGCCAAGGCGCGGCTGCTGGCCGGCATGGCGCTGGCGACCGACGCCGACGCCCTGCGCTGGGAGGACGGCGCGTTCGTCGGCACCGGCGGCGCGCAGACGATCGCGGACGTCGCCATGTACGCCCACGGCACCGGGGAGCTGCCGCCCGGGGTCGAAGGCGGGCTCGACGCGCAGGCCGTGTATCGATGACCACGCTCGGCCCCGAGAACGGGACGCTGACGGTGCGCACCGGCCGCCGCGGCGCCGTCGCCCGCGCCGGCCACGACCTGCTGATCGAAGTCCAGCGCTGGGAGGGCACGCTGAGCCCGGACGAGGTGACGCTGACCGCCGACGCGCGCTCGCTGCGCGTCGTCTCCGGCAGCGGCGGCCTGTCCCCGCTCGGCGACGACGAGAAGGCGGGAATCGCCCAGACGATCGACGACGAGGTGCTCGAGGGCACCACGATCGCCTACCGCTCGAGCGCGGTCACCGCCCGCGACGGCGGCTACGACGTCGCCGGCGAGCTCGACCTGCACGGCGTCACGCACCCGCTCGCGTTCTCGCTGACCCTCGACGGCGACCACCTCACCGGCAGCGCCCAGGTCAAGCAGAGCGACTGGCGCATGAAGCCCTACTCGGCGCTGTTCGGCACCCTCAAGGTGGCCGACGTCGTCGAGGTCTCGATCGACGCGACCCTTCCCAAGGAGGCCTGATGGTTGCCCTCGACCACACGTTTCAGACCGGCAAGCCGGCCGACTACAACTGGGACGCGATCCTCGACCTCGAGCGGGTGATCCCGTGCGTCGAGGGCGGCAAGGTGCTCTCGCGCGAGTCGCCCGACCTGGCCAAGGCCGAGATCAAGGTGAAGATGGGCGCGATGTCGATGACGTTCCGCGGGACCGTCGAGGTCGTGGAGCGCGACGAGGCCGAGCACACCGCGCTCCTGCGCGTGAAGTCGCGCGACACCGGCGGCTCCGGGTACGCCAACGCCGACGTGACCTTCGCACTCAACGACGGCGGCGGCGCGATCCACACCGAGGCGCGCATCACCGGCAAGGCGGCGTCGATGGGCGAGGGCGTCGTCTCGCAGGTGCTCGACGCGCTGGTCAAGGACTTCACCGGGAAACTGGCCACGATTTGACCGAGCGGATGGTCATGCGCGCGGTGCGCCCCGGGGAGGTCCCGCCGGACGGCGCGACCGCGCTCCAGAGCGACCCCGACCGTCCGGTCTTCCGCGGCCACGGCCCGTACGACTACGTCTGCGTGACGTGCGGGAACGTGCTGGCGGCGGGGATGGGGCTGGAGAGCATGACCAAGCGCGTGCGGGTCAAGTGCGCGCGCTGTAAGACGGTCAACGTCGCGGTCTTCGACGCGAAGGGCGAGACGTGACGTTCGGCTCGGTCCGGCGCAAGGAGGACGCGCGGTTCATCCGCGGCCTCGGCCGCTACGTCGACGACGTGCAGCTGCCGGGCATGCTGCACGGGGCGATCCTGCGCGCACCGGTCGCGCACGCGCGGATCGCCTCGATCGACACGTCGGCCGCGCTCCAGCATCCGGCCGTGCACGCCGTGATCACCGGCGCCGACCTCGGCGAGGAGGCGTGGATGCCGACGCTCTCGGCCGACCGCCAGGCCGTGCTGGCCACCGACAAGGTGCGCTTCCAGGGCCAGGAGGTGGCGTTCGTCGTCGCCGACGACCGCTACTCCGCGCGCGACGCGCTCGAGCTGATCGACGTCGACTACGAGCCGCTCCCCGCGGTGGTCGACGCGCGGCGCGCGCTGGACGCCGACGCGCCGGTGATCCGCGACGACGACCCCGGGCGCATCGACAACCACGTGTTCGACTGGGAGGCGGGCGACGCGGCCGCCGCCGAGGCCGTGTTCGCGCGCCCGGACGTCGTGGTCGTCGAGCAGGAGCTGCAGTTCCCGCGCTCGCACCCGGCGCCGATGGAGACCTGCGGCGCGGTGGCGGACTTCGACCGGGTCTCCGGCAAGCTGACCGTCTGGTGCACGACGCAGGCGCCGCACGCGCACCGCACCCTGTACGCGCTGATCACCGGCCTGCCCGAGCACCGCATCCGCGTGATCTCGCCGGACGTCGGCGGCGGGTTCGGCAACAAGGTGCCGGTCTACCCCGGCTACGTGTGCGCGATCGCCGCCGCCCGGCTGCTCGGGCGTCCGGTGAAGTGGATGGAGGACCGCTCGGAGAACCTGATGTCGACCGGCTTCGCGCGCGACTTCGTCATGCGCGGGCGGGTGGCGGCGACCCCGGCGGGGAAGCTGCTCGCGGTCACCGTCGACGTGATCGCCGACCACGGGGCGTTCAACGCGACCGCGCAGCCCTCGCGCTACCCGGCCGGGTTCTTCAGCGTCTTCACCGGCTCCTACGACCTCGAGGCCGCCCACTGCGCCGTCACCGGCGTCTACACGAACAAGGCCCCGGGCGGGGTCGCGTACGCGTGTTCGTTCCGGATCGCCGAGGCCGTGTACCTGGTCGAGCGCTGCGTCGACTGCATGGCCGCCGAGCTCGGCGTCGACCCGGTCGCGCTGCGGCTGGACAACCTGATCCGGCCGGACCAGTTCCCGTACCCGTCCAAGACGGGCTGGGTCTACGACTCCGGCGACTACGAGAAGGCGCTGCGGCTGGTGCTCGAGCTCGCGGACTACGACGCGCTGCGCGCCGAGCAGGCGGCCAGGCGAGAGCGGGGCGAGCTGATGGGGATCGGCGTCTCGTTCTTCACCGAGGCCGTCGGCGCCGGGCCGCGCAAGCACATGGACATGCTCGGGCTGGGCATGAACGACGGCGCGGCGCTGCGGATCTCCCCGACCGGCGGCGCGCAACTGTCGATCAGCGTGCAGACGCAGGGCCAGGGGCACGAGACGACGTTCGCGCAGATCGTGGCCGCCGAGCTCGGGCTCGAGGTCGACGACGTGGACGTCATCCACGGGGACACGGACACGACGCCGTACGGGCTCGGGACGTACGGGAGCCGGAGCACGCCGGTGTCCGGCGCGGCCGCCGCGCTGGCCGCCCGCAAGGTGCGCGACCGCGCGCGGCTGGTGGCGTCGGCGCTGCTGGAGGTCGCGCCGGAGGACCTCGAATGGCGCGACGGGCGCTGGGCGGTGGTCGGCGATCCGTCGCAGGGCGCGTCGATCCGCGAGCTGGCGCTCGCCGCTCGCGGCGCGCTGCCGGACGGCCTGGAGGCGGGCCTGGACGCCGAAGTCGTCTACGACCCGCCGAACCTCACGTTCCCGTTCGGCGCGTACGTGTGCGTCGTCGACGTCGACCCGGGCACCGCGCACGTGAAGGTGCGCCGGTTCGTCGCGGTCGACGACTGCGGCGTGCGCATCAACCCGATGATCGTCGAGGGGCAGATCCACGGTGGGCTGACCGACGGGGTCGGCATGGCGCTGATGGAGCTGATCGCGTTCGACGACGAGGGGAACTGCCTCGGCGGCTCGCTGATGGACTACCTGATCCCGACCGCCGTCGAAGTGCCGGAGTGGGAGACCGGCGCGACCGTCACGCCCTCCCCGCATCACCCGATCGGGGCCAAGGGCATCGGCGAGTCCGCCACCGTCGGCTCGCCGCCGGCGATCGTCAACGCGGTCTGCGACGCGCTGGGCGTGCGCCACGTCGACATGCCGTGCACACCGTCGCGCGTCTGGGACGCGATGCGAGGGAAAGGAAGGCCGCCGCAATGATCATCCAGCGGATGGAGGAGCTGCTCGCCGAGCGCGTGCCGTTCGTGACCGCGACCGTCGTGCGCGCCGCCAAGCCCACGTCGGTACGGCCGGGGGACGCCGCGATCGTGCTCGCGGACGGCACGATCGACGGGTTCGTCGGCGGCGTCTGCGCGCAGGCGTCGGTGCGCCTGCACGCCGCGCGCGCGCTGGAGACCGGCGAGGCGGTGCTGCTGCGGCTGCACCCGGGCGCGGGCTCGGACGAGGTGCACGACGGCGTGATCGTCGCCCACAACCCGTGCCTGAGCGGCGGCACGCTGGAGATCTTCCTCGACCCGCATCTGGCCGCGCCGCGCGTGCTGATCGTGGGGGAGACGCCGATCGCGCGCGCGTTGGAGGACGTGGCGCGCGCGGCCGGCTACGCGGTCTCGCGCGGCGGGGAGATCGACCCGCAGCCGTCGGACGCGGCGCTGGTCGTCGCCTCGCACGGGGACGACGCGGAGGCGGACGCGCTGCGGCGCGGGCTCGAAGCGGGCGTCGGGTACATCGCGCTGGTCGCGTCGCCGCGGCGCGGGAGCGCCGTGCTGGCGGCGCTGGAGGTCGACGAGGCGCTGCGCGGGCTGGTCAAGACACCGGCGGGGCTGGACATCGGCGCGCGGGCGCCGGCCGACATCGCGATCTCGATCCTGGCCGAGATGATCTCGCGCCGCACCGCGCACGCGCCGGCGGCCGAGGTGCCGGCGGTCGAGACCGCGGTCGACCCGGTCTGCGGCATGCAGGTCGTCGTCGGCGACGCGACCCCGAGCCTGTGCGTCGGCGGCGAGCGCCTGTACTTCTGCTGCGACGGCTGCCGCTCGGCCTACGCGGCCGAGCACGGCTCAGCGCTCGCGTGAGCGGCGCTTGGGCGGGTTGTAGCGCTCGCGGCGGATCGTCGGGCGGCGGCCCTTGATGGTCGTCCCGCGCAGGGCGCGGATCACGTGGTCGACCTGGTCCTCGGGCAGCTCGACGAGCGAGAAGCGGTCGGCGATCTCGATCGCGCCGATCTCGCGCGCGGTCACGCCGGCCTCGTTGACGATCGCGCCGACGAGGTCCTGCGGCCGGACGCCGGCCACGCGGCCGGCGTTGACGAACACGCGCGTCATGCCGGCGGTGCGGCGGGGGCGCTTGTCCGCGGGCGGGCGCTCGCGGGCGGGGGCGACCTCCGGGATCTCCTCGCCGTCGTCGGCCGTGCCGGCCGCCAGCTCGTGCGCGAGCTTGACCGCGGCGGCGGCGACGTCCATCACGTCGTAGGACTCGGCGAGCGACTCGACGACCACGCGGAACGGGTCGAGCGTGTCCTCCAGCAGCGACTCCTCGAGCCCCGCGCGCGTGAGCTCCAGGCGGCGGGCGCGCAGGTCCGCGACGGTCGGGATCTTCTCGATCGCGATCCGCTGGCGCGTCGCGCGCTCGATCGTCTTGAGCATGCGGTGCTCGCGCGGCTGGGCGAGCGTGATCGCGACCCCCTCGCGCCCGGCGCGGCCGACGCGGCCGATGCGGTGCACGTACGCCTCGGGCGCGGAGGGCACGTCGTAGTTGACGACGTGGCTGAGCTGATCGATGTCCAGCCCGCGGGCGGCGACGTCGGTGGCCACCAGCAGGTCGGCGTGGCCGGCGCGCAGCCGGCTCATCACGCGGTCGCGCTGCTGCTGGCTCATCCCGCCGTGCAGCGGCTCGGCGCGGTAGCCGCGGCCGTTGAGCGTCTCCGCCAGCTGGTCGACCTCGTCGCGCGTGCGGCAGAAGACGAGCGCGGCGACCGGCTGCTCGATGTCGAGCACGCGGCCGAGCGCGGCCGGCTTGCTGGCGCGCGGGACGATGTACGCGGTCTGGCGCACGAGCGCCGTCTCGCCGCCGCCCGAGTCCCGGCGGCCGATCTCGATCCGCTCCGGGTCGCGCAGGTTGCGGTCGGCGATCCGCGCCAGCCGGGGCGGCATCGTGGCCGAGAAGAGCACGGTCTGGCGGTCCGCGGGCGCGGCGGCGAGGATCGCCTCGATGTCCTCCGCGAAGCCCATGTCGAGCATCTCGTCGGCCTCGTCGAGCACGACCGTCCGCACCCGGTCGAGCGCCAGCGTCCCGCGCCCGAGATGGTCGACGGCGCGCCCCGGCGTGGCCACCGCGACGTCCACGCCGCGCTCGAGCGCGCGGATCTGCATCCGGATCGGCTGCCCGCCGTAGATCGGCAGGACGCGCACGCCGAGCCCGCGCCCGTACTTGTGCACGGCCTCGGAGACCTGCATCGCCAGCTCGCGCGTCGGCACGAGGATCAGCGCCGCCGGGCCGCCCGCGCCGCGCTCGGCGCCGAGGCGCTGGATGATCGGCAGCGCGAACGCCGCGGTCTTGCCGGTCCCGGTGGCCGCCTGCCCGAGTACGTCGCGACCGTCCACGAGCAGCGGGATCGCCTCCTGCTGGATCGGCGTCGGCTCCTCATATCCGAGCGTGCTGAGCGCCGTCAGCACCTCGTCGCGAAGCCCCAGGTCCGCGAACCCCACATCGTCTGGCACGTGCGTTTACGCTAGCGGAACGACGCCACGTCTAATATGACGTATGATCGAGGTCATGGTCACCGACGCGGGATCGCTCATACGGCAAGCTCGCCGCCGCCACGGGATCTCTCAGCAGACGCTGGCACGGAGAGCGAGCACGACGCAGAAGCAGATCAGCCGGATCGAGAATGGCGACGTTTCGCCGTCGGTTGCGACGCTCTCACGACTGCTGGCCGCCATGGGGGAGCGCCTTGAGTTGCGCGCGGTGCCGGGGCCGCACGACAACCGGACCGACGACGAGCTCCGCGCCGACTTCGTCGAGCTTTCCGCGTCGGAGCGGATCGCTCAGACGGCGTCGCTGAGCCGCACGTTGACCGGCATCGCGGCGGGCGGCCGCTGACATGGGCCGCGGCGCCGGCGATGCGTCAGGCGAACGGGCAGGTCTGAGGTCGCCGCCTCTGCAGGCTGAGTCGATGCTGCGAGTGCTCGCCGAGCACGGGGTCCAGTTCGTGATCATCGGCGGGTTCGCGCTCTCGGCGCACGGCGTTGTCCGCGGCACCAAGGACATCGACGTCATGCCGGATCCGCGCCCCGGCAACCTCGGGCGCCTGGCTGCGGCGCTGCGGGCGCTGGACGCTGAGGTGATGTTCTCTCCGTCGGAGCTCGGCCTGGTGCCCGACCAGGACGGTCTCTCGCGCGGTGGGAACTGGGTCCTGCGTACACGCCTCGGGCGGTTGGACGTCATGCAGGATGTCGCCGGCGCCAAGAGCTATGACGCGCTGCGCTCGGCGGCCGTCGAGCGGGACGTTCCGGGAGCAGGCCCGTTCTGGTTCTCCGGCTACGACGATCTCATCGCCATGAAGGTCGCCGCGGGGCGCCCGCAGGACGAGCTGGATGTCACGAGCCTGCACCGGGCGCGGGGCTAGAGAGCCGGGGGTCCGCTCAGGCGAAGCGCTCGTAGCGGCGCAGGAACTCCTCCCGCGCGCGCTCGGGCGGCCAGGGCTCGATCGTCACGTCGAGCGGCTCGACGCCGTCGAGCTCCGGCCAGGGCCAGCTGACGCGGCTGAAGACGCGTCGCTCGGCGGCCAGCAGCGCGCGGTCGAGCGGCTTGACGCGGGCGGACGCGTCGGGCAGCGCGAAGCGCTCGGCGATCACGGCCTCGAGCTGGGTCTCGGCCGCCTTGAACGCCGCGCCCAGCTCGCTGCGGTGCTTGATCGGGTGCGGCAGGTCGCCGAGGTAGGCCTCGGCGGCGTCGTGCAGCAGCGCCGCGCGCAGCTCGTCCCGCGTCGCGCCCAGCGCCTCGAGCTGGTCGCACACGATCACCGAGTGCTGGGCGACCGAGTAGAACGCGCGGCTGTGGCCGCCGAACCGGCACAGGTTCGCGAGTGCGCCGGCGACGTCGGCGATGTCGATGTCCTCGGGCCGCGCGTCGAGCGGGTTCACGCGCCGCCCGGACAGCGTCTGGATGAACGGTCCGGGCGTCATTCGTATGACGATAGCGGTTCGTCACACCTCGGCGCGCCGCCTCGTCCACTCCCCATGATCCCCGCACACCGACTGCAACTGGCGGACGTCGCGCCCCGCAACTACGGCGCGATGTACCGCTTCAGCCAGGCCACCACGCTCGATCCCGCGCTCAAGGACCTGATCGAGATCCGCGCCTCGCAGATCAACGGCTGCGCGTTCTGCCTGGACATGCACCACAAGGACGCGCGCGCCCGCGGCGAGACCGACGAACGGCTGTACATGGTCGCCGCCTGGCGCGAGGCGCGCTGCTACGACGAGCGCGAACGCGCCGCGCTGGCGCTGACCGAGGCGGTCACGCTCGTCTCGGAGACCGGCGTCCCGGATGCGGTCTGGGACGAGGCGGAGGCGCAGTTCGACGCCGACGAGCTGGCCCAGCTCGTCTTCTCGATCACGGTCATCAACGCCTGGAACCGGCTGATGATCACCAGCCGCGCCGAGCCCGGCCACTACGAGCCCGGCATGTTCGGCTGACATGATGCGGCGGTGCAGCTGTCCCCGATCGGCTTCGGGACCTACCCGCTCGACGACGCCGAGGCGGAAGCCGCGGTGCGCGACGCGCTCGACGCCGGCTACCGGCTGATCGACACCGCCGCCAGCTACGGCAACGAGGCCGGCGTCGGCCGCGGCATCGCCGGCGCCGGCGTCCCGCGCGGCGAGGTCGTCGTGACGACCAAGCTGCGCGGCGCCGATCAGGGCTACGACGCGGCGCGGCGGGCGTTCGAGGCCTCGCGGGAGCGGCTCGGCGTCGGCGTCGACCTGTACCTGATCCACTGGCCGCTGCCGCGGCTGGATCGCTACGTGGACTCCTGGCGCGCGCTGATCGCGCTGCGCGACGAGGGCGCGGTCAAGGCGATCGGCGTCAGCAACTTCACCGCCGAGCACCTCGACCGGCTGCGGCGCGAGACGGGGGAGGCCCCGATCGTCAACCAGATCGAGCTGCACCCGCACTTCAACCAGCGCGCGCTGCGCGCGGCCAACGCGGCGCGCGGGATCGCCACCGAGGCGTGGAGCCCGCTCGGCCGCGGCAGCGCGCTGCTGGCCGAGCCGGCGATCACCGCCGCCGCCGAGCGCCACGGCGTGGCGCCCGGCCAGGTCGTGCTGCGCTGGCACGTGCAGCACGGCGTCACGCCGATCCCGAAGTCTTCGTCGGCGCAGCGCCGGCGCGAGAACCTCGACGTGTTCGGCTTCGCGCTCGACGCGGGCGAGATGGCCGCCATCGACGCGCTCCCGCAGGAGCGCACCGGCGGCGACCCGGACGACTACGAGGAGCTCTGAACGAGGCCTATCCGCGGCACCACCGGGCCGGTGGACCGACCTTGCTCTCGGCCTTGACGACTCGTCCGTCACCGCAGTCGACGTAGAGGTCGCCCTCCGGCTCGCTGCGCTGCACGGCGCTCGACCGCTCGCCGTCCTTCGCGGTCCACCGGAGCGTGCCGTCGCCGCGGATCGTGGCGGTCGCCACACCGTTGCGCACCGGCAGGGTCCTCCGCGTGCCGTCGCGGTATTCGATCGTCGGAGCCGGAACGCCGTCCGGCAGCAGCAGCGCGATCCGGCTGGGCGGGCTGTCCGGCGTCGGCGCGACCAGCATCGCCAGCAGCCCTCGGCGCACCACGGCCGCGGTCGACGCACAGGTCGCGCCGTATCCGGCCGGGGGATCCGGCAGCGCCACGCACACCTGCGCGCCGTCGGCACTCGTGAGCACGTAGCCGGTGCGTCCGCCGAACGCGAAGGCGTACGCGCGGTGGAGATCCATCTCGCCGCCGACGGCCCGCCGGAGCCGCGGGACGCCGGTGACGTCGGTGCGCGCGTGGGCGAGCGCCGGCAGCGCGTCCGCGCGAGACGAGCTCGACGGAAACAGCGGAACCGCCGCGACGGCGCCCACCAGCGCGAGGGCGGCGGCGACGAGCGACCAGCGAGCCTTCCGGCTCCGTCTCGAAGGCCGGAAGCCGCGGTCGGCCGCGGCGTACCGCTCGACGGCGTCGCCCAGCTGCTGCTCGAGGGTGTCCAACGCGCTCACTTGCGACCCTCCAATCGTTGACGCATCACGCTCAAGCCGCGGTGCACCCGCTGCCTGATCACGGCCTGCGAGCACTCGAGCTCGGCCGCGATGTCCTCGTAGGACCGCTCATCGAGGATCCGCGCGGTGATCGCGTCGCGCTGGTCAGGCGGCAGCCGTTCGAGCAGCCGCAGAGCCGAGCCGTCGCCGTCCGCGAGCCGCACGATCTCCTCGAGGTCCGCGTCCTCCAGGACCACCGGTTGCATCTGCAGCCGCCGTCGTGCCTCGTCCTGAACCCGACCCTGGCGCAGCGATTCGCGCAGCTTGTTCGCGGCGATGCCGAACAGCCGCGCGAGCGCCCCTCGAACGCCTCCCTGGAGCCCGCCGCCGACGCGGCCAGGAGATCATCATCGCTGCGGTCGTCCCACGTACGCATCCCCTGTAGCTGCACGGTACGGTGCCGGTGTGACGACTGATTTGCGAGTGGCTCGTCTCCTGATCGCTCTCGCCGCGGCACTCGCGCTCACCGTCGCCCCCGGCGCCGCGGCCAAGGACACGCCCCGCTGCTACGGCGCCGCGTCGCGCGACCCGCTCAAGCCCTGCGAGAACCCGAGCCTGCGCCTGAAGGTCACCCCGACCCCCGGGCAGGCGCTGCTGAAGCCGAACGCGATCTGCAACGTCCTGCACGTCGAGGACCTGGTGCGCGCGTGCTGGTTCGGCGCGCGCAAGGCGGAGGCCAAGACGACCGTCGCGCTGATGGGCGACAGCCACGCCGCGCACTGGCGGGCCGGGCTCGCGCCGATCGCCGCCCGGCGCAAGTGGCGCGGGATCTCCGTCATGCACACGAGCTGCCCGCTCTCGCGCGTGGTCAGCGTGACGCCGAAGGCCAAGGCCGAGGAGTGCCGGAAGTGGAACGACGAGGCGCTCCAGTGGCTCGACAACCACCCGGAGGTGACGACCGTGATCGTCGCCGAGGGCACGACCGCGCGTCCCGGCTTCGAGACCCAGGTGCAGGGCTTCCGCGACGCCTGGAAGCGGATCCCGCACACCGTCCGCAACATCATCGTGATCCGCGACAACCCCCACATGCAGCCGGAGGTCCCGGTGTGCGTCCAGCAGGCGATGCGCGACAAGCAGCCCGCCGGCGAGGCGTGCAAGCGCGAGCGGTCACGCAACCTCCCGCCGGACCCGGCGGTCGAGGCGGTGCGGCGGATGCACTCCACGCGCATCCACGTCGTGGACCTGACGCCGTTCTTCTGCGACGCCAGTTGGTGCTACCCCGTGATCGGCGGCGTCCTGGTCTACAAGGACACCACCCACATCACGAGCGCCTACGCGAAGACCGTCGCGCCCTACCTCGAGCGCGCGATCCTGCGCCTGAAGATCGAGGGCCTCTAGACGTCCTGCTGGTAGGAGTGCACGACCCGCTTGCTGCCGCGCTTGCAGGTCACCTTCGCGTCGATCTCGGTCGCGATCGAGCGCCGCGTCTCGTGGCAGGTGTAGCCGAGGACCTTCTTGCCGCAGTGCCCCTTGACGCCGTGGGCGACGCGGCACTTGTAGTAGGCCTTCGCCACCTTGACGCCGGTCGAGCACGAGGTCTTGGTGACCGACAGCGACGTGAAGTAGCCCGAGCCCGGGTACTTCGGCGGCTTGCAGGTGGTGGCGGCGCTCGCGCCGCCCGCGAAGCTCAGCGCCACGATGGCGGCGAGCAGCGAGACTCCGAGGAAAAGGCGTGACAACACCGCGCGGACCCTAGTCACTGACCCCGGACGCGGTCAACGCTCGACGGCGAAGTCCTGACGCACGCGGTCGAGCACGATCCGGGCCAGGTACGCCGAGCCGGCGTCGTTGAAGTGGATGCCGTCGGGCTGGCGGACGATCGTGTCCTGCCCGTCGATCTCCATCGCGTCGCGGTAGCCGTTGGGCGTGAAGGTCGCGATCGTGTCGATCACGCGGACCTGCGACTTCCACGGCTCGGCGGCGACGTCGATCGCGGCGTTGACGACGCGCCCGATCGCCGACCGCGGCTTCGAGCGCACCGTCGGCAGCTTGACCCAGTACACGCGGGCGCGGCCGTCCGCCCGGTACGTGTTCATCATCGCCCGCACGCGGTTGGCGTACTCGGCCGCCCACGGCGCGCCGCAGCACTTGATCTCCCGGCCGTCGCGCTCGAAGGGGAAGCCCTCGTTGGCGCCGATGAACACCACGACCGCGTCCGGGTGCAGCTTGCGCACCTGCGTCGAGGACAGCTCGCCCCAGTCGACCAGGAAGCTCTTGGAGATGCCGGAGCCGAGGTGCGGCTCGCGCGTGACCTTCACGCCCGTGCCCGCCAGGGCGCGCGCGACGCTGGTGTCCAGCGGCGTTGACATCGAGTCCCCCGTGACCAGCACGCGCTTCAGCGGCCGCGGCGCCGGCGGCTTGGTCCCGAGCTGGGCGGGCGTGAACGCGTCCGGCGTGACCGGCGGGATGCCGGCGGGGGACGCGGCCAGCGTCGCGAACGACCCCTGGCCGTTCAACGCCTCGTCCGGCGACGCCCACGCCGTCGCCTTGTCGGCCAGCCGCGCGAACGGCAGCGCGTCCGCGATCGCGCCCGCCGGCTTGCCGACCAGCAGGACCAGGTCGCGTCCGATCCCCGGGTTCATCTGCTCGCCCGCGCGCCGCGCCGAGTCCCCGGCCAGCACGACCAGCAGCGTCGAGACCAGCAGCACGGCCCAGACCGCGTCGCGCGCGCGAAAGCGCGACAGGCCGTGCTGCTCGAAGCGCTCCATGAGGCTGTCGTCGCGTGCCATCAGAATCGGAAGTAGATGAAGGGGGCGACGCCTTGGCTGGGGACGGTCGCGCCCACGATCAGGATCAGGATGGCGAGTCCGCCGGCGATCACGGCCGGCCGCAGCCGCTCGATGCGGATCTGGAAGTTCTCGACGCCGCGGCTCGGCAGCAGCTGCAGGCCGATCACGACCACGATCGCGGCCACCACCGGGGCCGACCAGAGCGTGGCGGCGCCCGGGGAGGCGAGCTGAGCCAGCATGTGCCCGGCCTCGTCGAGGCTCTGCGAGCGGAACAGGATCCAGCCGAACACGACCAGGTGGAACGTGATCAGCCAGCGCAGCCACTTCCAGACGCGCTCCCAGTGGCGGCTGAACGCGTGCTCGAGGCACAACCCGAGGCCGTGGAACGCACCCCACAGCACGAACGTCCACGCCGCCCCGTGCCAGAGCCCGCCGAGCAGCATCGTCAGGAACAGGTTGCGGTAGGTCTTCCACTTCCCCTTGCGGTTGCCGCCGAGCGGGATGTAGAGGAAGTCGCGCAGGAAGCGCGAGAGCGTCATGTGCCAGCGGCGCCAGAAGTCGCGGAACCCCAGCGACCGGTACGGGCTGCGGAAGTTCTGCGGGAACACGTAGCCCATCAGCAGCGCGAGCCCGATCGCGATGTCCGTGTAGCCGGAGAAGTCGCAGTAGATCTGCGCCGTGTAGGCGTACGCGGCCAGCCACGCGTCGGGCGCGCTGTAGGACTGCGGGACCGCGAACACCGGGTCGACGACCGTCCGCGCCAGGTAGTCGGCGATCACGACCTTCTTGACCAGCCCGAGGCCGACCAGCGCCAGCCCGGAGCCGACCGCGACGCGGTTCGGGTCGCGCGGCGCGGCTAGCTGCGGCAGGAACTCCCGCGCGCGCACGATCGGCCCGGCGACCAGGTGCGGGAAGAAGCTCAGGTAGACCGCGACGTCCACGGTGCTCGCCGGCGCGACCAGCCGCCGCTTGACGTCGACCACGTAGGAGATCGCCTGGAACGTGAAGAAGCTGACGCCGACCGGCAGCGCGATCGTCAGCAGCGGCAGCGGGAACGTGAGCCCGACGTCGTCGAGCCCGTCCGCGAAGCTCTGGACGAAGAACGCGTAGTACTTGAAGACGGCCAGGACGCCGAGGTCCAGCGCGACCGTCACGCCCAGGATCCACTTGCGCCGCGTCTCGGAGCCGGTGCGGTGGATCAGCACCGCGGCCGCCTGGTTGCCGAGCGTCACGCCGCCGAGCAGCAGCGCGAACTTCGGGTTCGCGCACGCGTAGAAGACGTAGCTGGCGACGATGATGAACGGCTTCCAGAGCGCCTGGCGGGGCATCAGCGCCCAGGAGAGCGCGAGCACGATCGGGAAGAAGATCGCGAACTGGACGGTCGGGAACAGCACGGGCGCGCAAAACTAGCGCGCTTGACAAGCCAACCCGTGCGCTGAATCCTCGGGGGCAAGTCCGAGGTGAGGGGGACGTATGCGCAGGGGTCTGATGATGGTCGTCGCGGCGGCGGCGGGCGGCTGGGCGCTCGCCGGCTTCAGCGCGCGCGGAACACCGGACGACGTGCCACACGCGGCCAGCGCGGCGCTCGCGCCGCCGACCGCGTGCGTGAACGGGTCGGCCGACCTGGGGGACACGTACTACCCGGGCATCGGCAACGGCGGCTACGACGTCACGCACTACGACCTCAAGCTCGGTTACAACCCGACCACGCACCACCTGGACGGCAAGGCGACGATCACCGCCGCCGCCACGCAGAACCTGTGCCGGTTCAACCTCGACCTGCGCGGGCTGACGGTCACCGCGGTCACGGTCAACGGCGCGCCCGCGACCTACGTCCGTGACGGCCGTGAGCTGATCATCACGCCCGCCGCGCCGCTGGTGGCCGCCACCGGCTTCACCGTCGTCGTCGACTACAACGGCGAGCCCGGCCCGGCGCCGCGCGACCCGGACAACTTCATCGACGGCTGGAACTACACCGAGAACGGCTCCTACACGTCGACGCCGCCGCAGGGCGCCGACACCTGGTACCCGTGCAACAACAACACCAACGACAAGGCGACGTTCACGTTCACGGTCACCGTGCCCGCCGACCGCCAGGTGATGTCCAACGGGCAGCTGATCTCCAACACCGTCGACGACGCCGCCGGCACGTCGACCTGGGTGTGGGAGGAGACCGAGCCGATGGCCACGTACCTGGCCACGGTCAACATCGGCAAGTTCACGATCCTGCGCGACACGACCGCGTCCGGCATCCCGGTCATCAACGGCGTCCGCCCGGACCAGCTGACCGACACCGCGCGCACGCGGCTGGCCGGGATCGGCGACATCATCGACTTCTTCGGCACGCGGTTCGGGCCGTACCCGTTCAGCTCGGTCGGCGCGATCGTCGACGTGACCAACGCCGGCTACCAGATGGAGACCCAGACGCGGCCGGAGTTCACGTCCGCGAACGGGCTCTCGGCGCTCGCGCACGAGCTCGCGCACCAGTGGTTCGGCGACCACGTCGCCGTCCGCCGGATGCGCGACGTGTGGCTCTCGGAGGGCTTCGCGACGTTCGCGAACTGGCTCTGGAGCGAGCACAACGGCGGCACCACCGCGCAGCAGTCGTTCAACACCAACTACGCGCGCGCCGCCACCACGACGTTCTGGAACAACACCGTGTTCGACCCGGGCGTGACCAACCAGTACCAGAACGCCACCGTCTACACGCGCGGCGGGATGACGCTGCAGGCGCTGCGAGCGAAGATCGGCGACGAGACGTTCTTCCAGACGCTCAAGGACTACGTGGCGACGTTCGGCGGCGGGACGGCCTCGACCGACGACTTCATCGCGATCGCCCAGCGCGACTCCGGGCAGGACCTGCGCGACTTCTTCAAGCAGTGGCTGTACACGCCCGGCAAGCCGAGCGAGTCCTACTGCTACTGCGTCGCGCCGACCGACACCACGAGCACGGTCGGCGGCAGCGTCGCGGCGACGCTCGGCCTCGTGCTCGGCGAGGCGCCCGCGTTCGCGCCGTTCACGCCGGGCGTCGACCGCGACTACACGACGTCGACCACCGCGACCGTCACCAGCACCGCGGAGAACGCGGCGCTGACGGTCTCCGACCCCGGGCATCTGGCCAACGGCGCCTACGCGCTGCCGTCGCCGCTGGAGGTCGCGTTCTCCACGTCGGCGTGGACCGGCCCGGTGTCCAACGACGCCGTGACCGTCACGTTCAAGCAGCACATCGGGGCGAGCGACGCGCTGCGCACCGGCACCTACAGCCGGACGCTGACGTTCACGCTCTCGACGACGCAGCCGTGAGCGGATCGGGGCGCCGCGCGAGCGGCGCCCCGTCCCGTCTCAGACGCTGAACTGCTCGACGAGCCCCTGCAGCTCCTGGGCGGTACCCGCGAGCTGCTGCGCGGACGCGGCGATCTCCTGCGCCGACGCGCTCGTCTGCTGCGTGGACGCGGAGACCTGCTCCGAGGACGCGCTGGACTGCTCGGCCACGGCCGCGACCTCGGTCATGTCGTCCTGCACGCGCTCGGCGCTGGCCGCGATCTGGTTGACGGCGGCGGCGATCGCGTCCACGCGCGCGGTCATGCCCTCGACCGACGCGCCGATGCGCTCGAACGCCTCGTGCGCCCGCTCGACGGTCGCGGCGCCCTGCTCGGAGCGCTCGGCGCCCGCCTCGACCACGAACACGGCCTGGCTGGTCTCGGCCTGGATCTCCTCGACCAGCGTGGCGATCGTCGCGGCGGCGCGCTGGGACTCCTCGGCCAGCTTGCGGACCTCCTCGGCGACGACCGCGAAACCGCGGCCCTGCTCGCCGGCGCGCGCGGCCTCGATCGCGGCGTTGAGCGCGAGCAGGTTGGTCTGCCCGGCGATGCCGGTGATCGTCTCGATGATCCCGCCGATCTGCTCGCTCTTGGCGGCGAGCTGGCGCATGACCTGGGTGACCTCGCCGGAGGACTCGCGGACCTGGCGCATCGCCTCCGTCGCTTCGGCGACCGCGTGCTGGCCCTCGGTGGCGAGCCGGCGCGCGTCGGCGGCGGCGCTGGCGGTCTCCTGCGCGGACTGCGCGCTCGAGCTCGTCGCCTCGCCGACCTCCTGCGTGGTGTGCTTGACCGCCTCGATGGCCCGCACCTGGCGCTCGGCGCCCTGCGCGACGTCGGACACGGCGGCCGCGATCTCGCCCACGGCGCGGCCGGCCTCCTCGGACGTGGAGGCCATCTCGCGCGACGCGCTGGTCAGCACGCGCGAGGACTCCGAGACCTTGCCGACGAGCTGCGCGAGCCGGCGGCGCATGTCGCGCACGGCGACGCCGAGCACGTCGGAGTCCGAGCGCGGCTCGACCTCCTGGGTGAGGTCGCCCTGGGCGATCCGGTCGGCGTGGCCGGCCATGTCGCGCAGGTAGTCGACGGTGCGCTGGAAGGACGTGCCGAGGCGGGCGAGCTCGTCGTGGCCCTTCACGTGGACCTCGACGTCGACGTCGCCTTCGGCCACGCGCTCGGCGGCTTCGGCGACCGCCACGATCGGGCGTGTGATGCGGCGCGCGAACCAGTAGATCGCGGCGGCCGACGCGAGCAGCAGGACGAGGCCGATCAGCAGCAGCGCGGTGCGCAGCTCGCGCATCGGCGCCAGCACTTCGGAGACGGGGACGGCGGTCAAGAAGCCCCAGTTGGCGCCCTGGACGGGCGCCCACGTCAGCACGACCTGCTTGCCGGTGAACGGATCCGTCGTCTCCGCCTGGCCCGGGCGGCCGGCGGCGATGTCCTTGGCGGCGCGCGTGAGCACGGGGTTGTGCTTGGCCGTGCCGAGCTCGCCGAGCGTCGTGTTGCCGATCAGCCGCTTGTCGGGCGCGGCGACGAAGATGCCGGTCTTGGAGACCATGAAGCCGTAGCCGGACTCGAGGAACTTGAGCTTGGCGACGTCGCCGTTGATGGTCGACAACGAGACGTCGACGCCGCCGATGCCGACGAAGTGCCCGTCGCGCTTGACCGGGGAGACGAAGCTGGTGAGCAGCGCGCCGTCGTACAGGTAGGGCTCGACGATCGTGTCCTTGCCGGTGTCCTTGGGGACGTTCCAGTAGTCGTTGGACTCCTGGTCGGCCAGCGGGTCGAGCGTCACCTTGCCGGTGATCTTGTTCCAGTACGGGCCGAAGCGGCCCTTGGCGTCGCTGCCCGGCTCGCCCTTGTGGGCGGCGTCGGCGCCGATGCTCTCGGCCATGGCCGCGATCGTGCGGCCCACGGCCTGGTGGTCGCGGACCTCGGCGTCGAAGTCGTTGGCGGCGGCCTCGGACGCGCGGTGCATCTCGGCGAAGCGGGAGGTCTTCTCGGCACTGGACGCGCGTGAGATGGCGAAGAAGGTCAGGGACGCGACGGCGGCGGCGACGAGCGGGAGCAGCACGACCAGCATCCGCGTCCGTACGGATGTGAGCTGTGGTCTGACGCAGAGAAAGTGATCGACCAGGACGCGCTCGGGCTTGACTGAGCGGCGCGCGCGGTTCTTCGCCACTTCTTCGATCCGCGCGCCAGGGTGGCTCGCGCTGATGCCCACCCGTACCAAGCGTCGCCCCGTCAAGCCCGCGGCCCCGTCGCGGCCGCGGTCCCGGTCTGCGCGGCACCGCCCGCGGCCGGGCGCGCTGACCGCGCTGCTCCTCGCCGCCGCGTGCGCCGCGGTGCTGGTCGCGGTCTTGAGCCTGCGCTCCGCGCCCGCGGCCACCGTGTCCGAGCGGACCGTGACCGTGTCCCGCGGCGTGGTCGAGAGCGTCGTGTCCGGGTCCGGCAACCTCGAGCCGGCGAACCAGCTCGACGTGAGCTTCGGCACCAGCGGCAAAATCGTGAAGGTCTATGTGAAGGCCGGCGCGCACGTCAGCGCGGGCGAGCTGCTCGGGCGGCTCGACGACCGCAGTGCGGAGGTCGCGGTGGCGAAGGCGCAGGCGGACCTGGCCGACGCGCAGGACGCGTTGACCAACGCGCAGAACGGCACCTCGACCCCGACGGCGAGCGCGGGAGCGGCGAGCGGCGGCGCGGCGACGGCGAACGCGGCGTCCGCGAGCGCGGCGTCGGCCGGCGACGCGGCGACGGCGAACGCGGCGTCCGCGAGCGCGGCGTCGGCCGGCGACGCGGCGACGGTCCGCACGCTGTCCGTCGCGTACGTCGCGCAGGTCACGCCGACCGAGACCGCCGCGCCCGAAGAGGGCACGCCGGCGGCGACCGCGACGCCCGCGCCGACCGAGACGCCGGCCGGCGAGGCCACGCCCGCGCCGACCGCGACGCCGCGCAAGGGCGCGACGCCGCAGGCGACGCCCACGCCCACCTCCGCCGCGCCCAGCGCGCCCTCCGGGAGCGGCGGCGGGCGGTCGTCCGGCGGCGGCGGCGCGCCGAGCGGCTCCTCGTCCGGCGGCGGCTCGTCCGGCGGCGGCGCCACGCAGAGCGTCGCGTCCGCGCAGGCCGCGGTCGCCAGCGCGAAGCTCGCGCTCGACGAGGCGCAGGACGCGCTCGATGACACGCGGCTGCGCGCGCCGGTCGCCGGCACCGTCGCGGCGGTCAACAACGCCGTCGGCGACACGGTCGGCGGCGGCACGAGCGGCAGCACGGCGAGCGACCCGTTCGTCGTCCTCGCCCAGCTCAGCAAGCTCAAGCTCGAGGTCCAGCTGTCAGAGTCCGACATCGGCAAGGTGCAGGTCGGGCAGAGCGCGGCGATCACCGTCAACGCCGCGTCGGGCGAGAAGGTCTCCGGCCGCGTCACGTCGGTCGGCGTGCTCTCCACCGACGCGACCAGCAGCGGCAGCGGCGCCGGCGGCGGCGCGTCATCGAGCAGCGGCGCCGTCAGCTACCCGGTCGTGATCACGCTCGACCAGACCACGGACGGCCTGAAGGCCGGCATGAGCGCCACGGCGGACATCGTCGTCGAGCGCGTCAGCGGCCTCAGCGTGCCGAGCCAGGCGCTGCGCGGCTCGACCGCGACCGTCGAGCGCAAGGACGGCTCGCGCGAGACCGTCCGCGTGCAGACCGGCGTCGTCGGCGACAGCTCGACCCAGGTGCTGAGCGGCCTCGAGGAGGGCGACGAGGTGATCGTCACCTCCACCAGCGCGACGCTCGGCCAGGCCGCGTCCGGCCGCAGCCAGCAGCAGCAGCGCGGCTTCGGCGGCGGTGGCTTCGGGGGCGGTGTACGCGGCGGCGCTGGCTTCCCGGGCGGCGGCTTCCCGGGTGGCGGACCGCCGGGAGGCCCCGGCGGTTGAACCGGGTCGACCCCGCTCCCGTCACGGTGACGGCGGCGACGCGCCCGGTCATCGAGCTGCGCGACGTGAGCCGCGTCTACCAGGTCGGCGAGGACATCGCCGTCCACGCGCTGCGCCACGTCTCACTGCGCATCGAGCGCGGCGAGTACGTCGCGGTCATGGGCAGCTCGGGGAGCGGCAAGAGCACGCTCATGCACATCGTCGGCTGCCTCGACTCCCCGACCTCGGGCCGCTACCTGCTCGACGGCGCCGACGTGCGCGACATCGACGAGGACGAGCTGGCCGACCTGCGCAACCGCAAGATCGGGTTCGTCTTCCAGGCGTTCAACCTGGTCCCGCGCACGAGCGCGCTGGCCAACGTCGAGCTGCCGCTGACCTACGCCGGCCTGCCGCGCGCCGACCGGCGCCGGCGCGCGCGGGCGGCGCTGGACGCGGTCGGGATGGGCAACCGGCTCGACCATGCGCCGGCGAAGCTCAGCGGCGGCCAGCAGCAGCGCGTCGCCGTCGCGCGCGCGATCGTCACCAACCCGGCGATCGTGCTGGCCGACGAGCCGACCGGCAACCTCGACTCGCACTCGACCCACGAGGTGCTCGACATCTTCGAGCGGCTCAACGACGCCGGCCGGACGGTCGTGATGATCACCCACGAGGAGGACGTCGCGGCCCGGGCCCGGCGCGTCATCCGCCTCGGCGACGGCGAGATCGTGGCCGATGAGCGGACCTGAGATCGTCCGCATCGCGCTCGTGGGCGTGGCGGCGAACAAGCTCCGCTCCGGGCTGACGATCCTCGGCATGACGATCGGCGTCGCAGCCGTGATCATCCTGGTCGCGGTCGGCAACGGCTCCAAGCAGGCCGTGCAGGCGAGCATCAACGCGCTCGGCTCCAACGTGCTGCTCGTGCAGCCGCAGGGCGGGCGCTTCGGCCCCGGCCGGGCCGCCGCCGGCACCACGTTCACGGTCGCGGACGCGGACGCGCTCGCCGACCCGTTCAACGCGCCCAGCGTCAAGCGCGTCTCGCCCGTGGTCAACGCCACCGGGACGACGTTCACCAGCGGCTCGACCAGCTACCAGCCGAGCACGGTCACCGGCACCACGCCGGACTACCTCAAGACGCGCGGGTTCGACGTCGCCGCCGGCGCGGCGTTCACCGGCGCCGACGTCGACCAGCACCGCCGCGTCGTCGTGCTCGGGCCGACCGTGGTCTCGAACCTCTTCGGCGGCACGGACCCCGTCGGCCAGTCCGTGCGCGTCGACGGCACGCCGTTCCAGGTGGTCGGCGTGACCGCCGCCAAGGGCTCCAACGGCACGCAGGACCAGGACGACGTGGCGTTCGCGCCGCTGACCGCGGTGCAGGACACGATCACCGGCTACGCGAACGGGCTGTCCTCGATCACGGTCGAGGCGACGAACGGCGACACGCTGGACGCCGCGCAGACCGAGGTGACCACGATCCTCGAGCAGCGCAAGCACGTCACCGACCCGTCCAACCCGGGCTTTCAGGTCATCAACCAGGGCTCGGTGCGCGAGGCGTCGAGCGCGTCGACGGACGTCTTCACCACGCTGCTCGGCGCGGTCGCGGCGATCTCGCTGCTGGTGGGCGGGATCGGCGTGATGAACATCATGCTGGTCTCGGTCACCGAGCGCACGCGCGAGATCGGGATCCGCAAGGCGATCGGCGCGCGCCGCGCGGACATCCTCGCCCAGTTCCTGACCGAGGCCGTGCTGGTCAGCGCGCTCGGCGGCGTGGCCGGCGTGGTCGCGGGGATCGTCGGCAGCCAGTTCACGATCGCCGGCGTCGAGCCCGCGATCGCCGCCTACTCGGTCTTCCTGGCCTTCGGCGCCTCCGTGCTCGCGGGTCTGTTCTTCGGCACCTACCCGGCCGGCCGGGCCGCGCGCATGCGCCCGATCGACGCGCTGCGCTTCGAATGAGGGAGTGGACATGATCGATGACACGCTCGACCTGGAGGTCGAGGAGCTGCCGCGGCGCCCGCGGCGCAAGCTGGTGACGCCGGTGGGCATCGCCGCGGCCGCGGTCGCGGTGGCGGCGCTCGGGTTCCTGGGCGGCGTGCAGGCGCAGAAGTCGCGTGGCGGCAGCGGCACGCCGGCCGTGGCCCGGTTCGGCGGCACCGGCGGGCGCGTCCAGCAACCGCAGCCGGGCGGCGCCGAGGCCACGGTCGGCACGGTTTCGGACGTCGACGGCAGCACGCTCTACGTCGACGGCTCCGACGGCACGACCGTGAAGGTGAAGCTGGCCAAGGGCGGCACCGTCACGCGCACGGCCACGTCGCAGGTCAAGGCGATCCACCCCGGCGACACCGTGGTCGTGCAGGGGGAGACGGCGTCCAGCGGGACGGTGGTGGCGAGCTCGATCCGCGCGACCGCGAGCAACGCGGGCGGCGGCGGGTTCGGAGGAGCGCCGGGCGCTGCGCCCGGCGGCGGATGAGAACGAGGAGGCGAACGTGCCTGAAGCACACGAGGTGGAGTACGAGACCTACGAGGAGAGCTGGACGGGGCGCATCGTCGCCGCCGCGGTGATCGCGCTGGCGCTGATCGCGGGCGCGTTCTTCGCCGGCAAGGCGATGGCGGGCGGCGGCGGCCCGTCCACGCTCGCCGACGCGGTCCAGCAGGCGCAGGACGGCAAGCTGCCGTGCGGGGAGACGAACGCGGTGACGCTGCGCGGCGGCGCTGGTGCGCCGGCGGCGGCCGCGGGCGGCGACGGCGCGCCTCCCGGCGGCGAGGGCGGGCCCGGGTTCGGCGCGGGCGGCCCGCAGGGCGGCGGGTTCCTGCGCGCGATCTGCGACGGCGGCCAGGACCAGCAGGGCCAGGGCGCCCGGACGCGCTTCGGCGGCCAGACCGGTGAGGTCACGAAGGTCGACGGTTCCACGCTCACCATCAACGGCCCGATGGGCGAGACCACGGTCAAGCTGGGCAGCGACACGACGGTGACGAAGTCCGCCTCCGGCGCGGTGTCCGACATCAAGCCGGGCGACAGCGTGCTCGTCGCCGGCGCCCGCGACGGCGCGGCCGCCCGCAGCGTGACGATCCTCCCGGGGTCCAACTGAGCCGGGGGGGTGTTTCGACTTTGCTAACGCTCCGTTAGCAAAGTCGGAACACCCCCCTCAGCGCGGCGGCTGCGCGAGCAGCTCGATCGCGCGCCGGAAGCGCCGGTGGGCCTTTTCGGCCTCCCGCCGCGTGGCGAAGCGGGCGGCCTGGACGGTCTCGTCGAGCCCGCGCACCGCGAAGCACCATTCGCGCTTGCCGTCGCCCGTCTCCTCCGGGGAGACCTCGGTGACCGAAAGCGGCTCGAACCGAGGCTCGCTCACGTCCGTGAACGTACAGCCCGCGCCGAGCGCGGGCAAGCCCTCACGGGTCCGCGTGCAGACGCGCCAGCGCCAGCGACCCCGCGGCGGCGGCCACCATCGCCGCGGCGGTCAAGGCCATCGGCAGGGCACTGTCGCCGCCCGCGACCCCCACCAGCGGCGCGGCCAGCGCGCCGATCAGGAACTGGGCGACGCCGAGCAGCGCGGACGCCGAGCCCGCGATCGTCGGATGATCGGCGAGGGCCAGCGCGGTCGCGTTGGGCCCCACCAGCCCGACCGGGGCGACGATCAGGAACAGCCCGAGCAGCACGAACCCGACGGACGCGTCCAGCACTACCGCTCCGAACAGCACGGCCGCGCCGCACGCCGCGATCGCCACGCCGGCCTCCAGCAGCCGCACCGGCCGCAGCCGCCCGATCAACCTCCCGGACGCGAACGACGCGGCCATGATCCCCAGCCCGTTGGTCGCGAACACGGCGCTGTACGCCTGCGGGCTGAGCCCGTGGATCTCCTGCAGCACGAACGGCGACCCGGCGATGTAGGCGAACATCGCGCCCATCACGAACCCGCTGCAGAGTGCGTAGCCGGCGAACGCCCGGTCGCGCGCGAGCAGGTGCAGCGCGCGCCCCACGCCGCCCAGCCCGCCGCCGTGCCGCTGCTCGAGCGGCAGCGACTCGCGCAGCCCGAGCGCCGCGGCCACCCACAGCGCGCCGCCGAGCGCCGCGAGCACGACGAAGATCCCGCGCCAGTCGGTCACGTGCAGCAGCTGCGCGCCGACCACCGGCGCCAGGATCGGCGCGACCCCGTTGACCAGCGTCAGCGAGGAGAACAGCCGCGCGGCCGCGTCCCCCGAGTGCAGGTCGCGCACCACCGCGCGCGAGATCACGATCCCCGCCGCCCCCGCCGCGCCCTGGATCAGCCGCAGCACGATCAGCACCCCGACCGACGGCGCGAACGCGCACAGCAGCGACGCGACCGCGTAGAGCGCCACGCCGGCCAGCAGCGGCCGCCGCCGCCCGAGCCGGTCGCTCAACGGCCCGGCGACGAGCTGCCCCAGCGCCAGCCCGGCCAGGCACGCGGTCAGCGTCAGCTGCGTCGCCGAGGCCGACGCGCCCAGATCCCGCCCGAGCTGTGGCAGCCCGGGCAGGTACATGTCCATCGAGAGCGGGCCGAACGTGGACAGGCCGCCGAGGAGCAGCGCCAGCCCGGCGGTCGGTCGAGAGCGCGTGAGGGTCACGTCGCATCAGGATGACCGACCATGCCGCGCGGGTGAGGCTCGCTCACCCGCGCGGCTGGCACGGTCCGGGCATGGGCGAGGCCATTGGACAGCTGCTGCCGTTCGCCGTCGGGGTCGCGATCAGCCCGATGCCGATCGTCGCCGTCGTGCTGATGCTGGTGACGCCGCGGGCCAAGGTCAACGGGCCCGCGTTCCTGCTCGGCTGGATCGCCGGCGTCGCGGGCACGGGCGCGATCCTGCTCGCGCTGGCCGGGCCCGCGAACGCCAGCCAGGACGGCGCGCCCGCGGACTGGGTGAACTGGCTCAAGCTCGTGCTCGGCGTGCTCCTGCTGGCGCTGGCCGTGCACCAGTGGCGCGGACGCGCGCGCGAAGCCGCGACCCCGAAGTGGATGAGCGCGCTGGACTCGTTCACGCCGGCCAAGTCCGCCGGGATGGCGGTGCTGCTGAGCGCGGTCAACCCCAAGAACCTGCTGTTCATCGTCGGCGGGGCGGCCGCGGTCGCCGCGACCGGCATCGGCACCGGCGACCAGGTCGTCGCCTGGGCGGTCTTCACCGTGCTGGCGTCGATCGGGGTCGCCGCTCCGGTGGTGATCTACTTCGGGCTCGGCGACCGCGCGCCGCGCCTGCTCGACGAGCTCAAGACGTGGCTGGCCCACAACAACACGGCGATCATGTCCGTGCTGATCCTGATCATCGGCGTCAAGCTGATCGGCGACGCGATCTCCGGCTTCTCGGCTTAGACCGGCGTCTGCTCCTGGCGCAGCGCCGCCATCCGCTCGCGCCGCGGGCGCCCCGCCTCGCGCGTGACGGTCTTGATCACGGCCGCGAACGGCACGGCCAGGATCGCGCCCACGACCCCGAGCAGCGACCCCGCGATCAGCACCGCCACGATCGTCGTGAACGCCGACAGCTCGACCGCCTTGCGGTAGACGATCGGGTACACGATGTAGTTCTCGACCTGCTGGTAGACGAGCTGGACCACCAGCATGATCACCGCTTCGGTGGTGCCGACGGTGAGCGCGACCGCCACCAGGATCACGGCCGCGACCGTCGCTCCGACCTGCGGGATCAGGTCCAGCAGCCCTGTGATCACGCCCAGCACGACCGGGAACGGCAGGCCGACCAGCCACGCCGAGACCGCGGCGACGGTGCCCGCCACGCACGAGATCGCGAGGTTGCCGATCAGCGAGGAGGAGACGGCGCCGATCGACTCCTCGACCACCGGCCGCCAGCGCCGGTCCACCTCGGGCCGCGCGAACCCGAACAGCCAGTCGGTGATCGTCGGCCGCTCCATCAGCAGGAACAGCGCCAGGAACGTCAGCGTGACCAGCGACAGCAGCGACCCGAACACGCCGCCGGCCACGCCGAGCAGCGCGCTGGCCGCGTCCGGCAGCCCGGCCGCCAGGTCCTTGAGCGCGTGCTTGATCGTGTCGTCCGCACCGGCGGTGCTGAGGATGTCCTGGATCGCGGGCTTGGAGCTGAACTCGTCCCACAGCTCCGGCAGCTCGTGGACGAAGGCGACGATCTGGTTCCAGACCGGGCCGGCGGTCACCAGCACCAGCGCGAAGACCGCGACGAACAGCGCCACGAAGACGGTGAGCGAAGCCGCTCCGCGCTTCCAGCCGCGCGCGACCATCCGCGCCACGACCGGGTCCAGCCCGAGCGCGACCACCGCGGCCAGCAGGATCGAGAACAGCGTGCCGAGCGATAGCAGCGCCAGCGCGACGAGCACGCAGAGGCCGAGGAACAGCAGCACAGTGTGCGCCGAGACGGTGATCTCGACCTTCGGCGGGCGCGAGTCCATGTGCGCGCGGACGCTAGGCGCCGCGGGGATGACGTCGCCTCACCCCCGCAGAACGACACGCCCGGTAACGTCAGCCCGCATGAAGCGTGTCGCCACGCTCGTCCTCGCGCTCGGCCTGGCCGCCGCGACGCCCGCGGCGGCGCGCGCGCAGGCGTGCCCGGAGGGCGTCGGCGCCCCGTCCGCTCGCTCGGCCTGGCGGGCCGAGCTGCTCGCTCCCGCGCCCGCGCGCACGTACCTCAGTCACGCGCCGTCGCTGCGCGTGAGGCCGGGTGACGCCTCCGCGCTGCTGGTGCTCGCCGCGCCGCGGATCTCCGGCGGCCGCTGCTTCGTCAAGGTGCGCCTGCCGCGCCGCCCCAACGACGCGAACGCGTGGATCGACGCCGGCCGCGTCGAGCTGCACGAGACGCCCTGGCGGATCGAGGTCGACCGCGCCGGGCGCCGCGTCAGCGTGCTGCGTGCCGGGCGCGTGGCGCGCCGCTTCGCCGCGGTGGTCGGCGCGCCGGCGACGCCGACGCCCACCGGCCTGTTCGCGGTCGCCGACGTGTGGCGCTGGAAGCCCGGCGACTTCCTCGGCGCGTGGATCCTGGCGCTGACCGCCCGCAGCAACGTGCTGCAGGAGTTCGACGGCGGCGACGGGCAGATCGCGCTGCACGGCCGCGGCGGCGCGAGCCTGCTGGACCCGCTCGGCAGCGCGGCCAGCCACGGCTGCGTGCGGCTCAGCAACGCGGCGATCTCCTGGCTGGTGCGCACGGTCGGGGCGGACCGGCTGCCGGGGACGCCCGTGCGCGTGCGCTGACGACGCGTCACTCCCGCAGCCAGCGGCGGCGGATCAGCACCGCGCCGAGCGCCGCGACCAGGATCATCAGCCCCCACTGGACGGCGCCGTAGAGGTACGCGTCGTCGAGCGCCGCGGGCTGCGGCAGCTCCCCGGCGGCGAGCGTGTCGCGCAGCGTCTGGTCGCCCGACGCGAGCACCGCGACGACGATCCCGGCCGTCGAGGACGCGTCCCAGAGCGAGTGCAGCCCGACGGCGCCGGCGTACGCGCCGAGCGCGCGCCAGCTGGGCCGCGCGCCGCTCGCGAACCAGGCCGCGCCGAAGATGCCGGTCCACAGCCCGTGGCAGAACGGCGCGATCACCGCGCGCAGGATCTCCTCGTTGAGCATGTCCGGGAGCGAGTAGCCGTTCGCGCCGGCGCCGTAGGTGAGCGTGTAGCCGGCGGACTCGAACGCCCCGAAGCCGAGGCCGACGACGACGCCCAGCAGCACGCCGTCGCGGATCGTGTGCCGGTGCAGGCCGCGCGCGAACACGATCACGCCGACCGCTTTCGTGGCCTCCTCGATCAGGCCGACCCAGATGTTCGGGAGCAGCCGGCTCGGGAGCAGCCAGACCTCCAGCACGGCGGCGCCGAGCAGGCCGACCACGCCGGCGACGAAGAACGCCGTGACCAGCCGCCGCGCGCTCAGCTCGGTGTGCCCGTCGTGCTCGAAGAACCAGAAGATCACCGCCACCGGCACGACGAAGCTGCCGACCAGCACCACGGTGGGGAGGAGGATCTCGTCCTCGGTCAGCGCCAGCACCGCGGCGCTCGCCACCCAGAGCGCGAGGCCGGCGACGAGGACCAGCGGCCAGGTGCGGGCGGTCATCGGCGCAGCTCGTCGAGCTTGCGCTCGAGCTCGTCCAGGCGCTCGAGGATCAGGTCGTCGGCGCTGCGGCCGCGGCGGCGGCGCGCGGACTCCACGAACGCGGCGCTGATCGCGGCCGTGATCACGCTCACGAACGCGATCCCGGTCACCATCACGATCGCCGCGACCGCGCGGCCGCCGGTGCTGCGCGGGACGTGATCGCCGTAGCCGACCGTGGTCACGGTCTGCAGCGCGAACCACAGGCCGCTGCCCGCGCTCCCGAACTCGTGCTCGTCGAACACCTGCATCAGCACGCCGCCGAGCACCGCCACGACGACCGTCGCGGTCGCGATGATGAACGCGGCTCGACGCGCTCGCAGCATCGCCGCCAATCATCGCCGATCGCGTAGGCTGCCCTCCGTGCCCGTCCGATTGATCGGCCGCCTGGTCGTCGTGCTGATCGTCGACGCGCTCGCGCTGCTGGCGCTGAGCGCGCTGCTGTCGGGCTTCACGCTGTCCGGGCCGTGGGCCGCGCTCGGGCTCGCCGCCGGGCTCGGCGTGGCCAACGCGGTGGTGTGGCCGCTGCTGATGCGGATCGCACTGCCGTTCACGGTGCTGACGCTGGGGCTCGGCGCGCTGGTGCTCAACGCCGTGCTGCTGGTGGCCGTCGCCGCGCTGTTCGACGACGTCAGCGTGGACGACCTCTGGACGGCGCTGGTCGTGGTCCTCGGGCTGACGCTGCTGACGACGCTGTTCGGCGGCGTCCTCGCGCTCGACCGCGGCGACCTCTGGTACCGGCACATCGTCGTCCGCCAGGCGCGGCGCTCCAAGCTCGCCGAGAAGACCGACGTGCCCGGGATCGTCTTCTGCGAGATCGACGGGCTCGCGCACGACGTGCTCCAGCGAGCGCTGCGCGACGGCAACGCGCCCGCGCTGGCGCGCTGGATCCACGACCGCGGCTACCGGCTCGAGGGCTGGGAGACCGACTGGTCCTCGCAGACCGGCGCCTGCCAGGCGGGCCTGCTGCACGGCAACGACCACGACATGCCCGCGTTCCGCTGGTGGGAGAAGGACCGCAACCGCGCGATGGTCACCAACCACCCGCGCGACGCGGCGGAGCTCGAGCGCCGCCAGTCCAACGGGCGCGGGCTGCTCTACGCCGACGGCGCGAGCCGCGCGAACATCCTCTCCGGCGACGCGCCGCACTCGATGCTGACCATGAGCACGGTGCTCGACCGCGACCGGCCGGGGCGGCTCGGGCAGGACTACTTCGCGTACTTCGCGTCCCCGTACGGCGTCGCGCGCACCACGCTGCGCGTGATCGGGGAGTTCTTCGTCGAGCGCTTCTCGGCGATCCAGCAGGTGCGGCGCGACGTCCGCCCGCGCATCAAGCGCGACAGCAAGTACGCGCTCGTGCGCGCGTACGCGACCGTGATCCAGCTCGACCTGCAGGTCGCGTCCGTGACCGCCGACGTGCTCGCCGGCCGGCCCGTGATCTACACGACGTTCCTGGCCTACGACGAGGTCGCCCACCACTCGGGGCTCGAGCGGCCGGACACGCTGGCCGTGCTGCGGCGCGTCGACCAGGCGATCCAGCGGATCGCGGACGCGGCCGAGCACGCGCCGCGGCCGTACGAGATCGTGATCCTCTCCGACCACGGGCAGAGCCAGGGCGCGACGTTCCGGCAGCGGTACGGCGAAGGGCTGGAGGACGTCGTGGCGCGGTACTCCGGCGAGGCCGACGTGCGCGCCGAGGCGGCCCACAGCGACGAGGGCCTGGCGTCCTTCAACGCCGGGGTCGGCGAGCTGGCGACGCGCGACACGCCGGTCGGCCACGCGATGCGCACCGCGGCGGGGAAGCGGCTCGAGGAGCCGCAGGACGAGAGCGTCCCGGACGTGTCCGTGATGGCGTCCGGCAACCTCGGGCTGATCTCGTTCCCGCGCGAGCCGGGGCGCGTGACGCTGGAGGAGATCGCGGAGCGGCGGCCGGGCCTGCTGGACGCGCTGCGCTCGCACCCGGGCGTCGCGTTCCTGCTGGTGCGCTCGGCGACGCTCGGCCCGGTCGTGCTCGGTCCCGCCGGCCAGCGGCTGCTGCGCGACGACACGGTCGAGGGGGAGGACCCGCTGGCGCCGTTCGGCCCGTTCGCGGCCGACCACGTCCGGCGCACCGACGCGTTCCCGCACTGCCCGGACATCGTGGTCAACGGGCGCTACTGGGCGGAGCTCGACGAGGTCGCGGCGTTCGAGGAGCTGGTCGGCTCGCACGGCGGGATGGGCGGCGGGCAGTCGCACCCGTTCGTGATGCACCCGCCCGGGCTGACGTGGCCGGACGGCCCGGTCGTCGGCTCGATCGCCGTGCACCGCGTGCTGCGCGGCTGGCTCGCGCAGGTCGGCCAGGAGGCCTACAGCGACACGGACTCGCCGGGCGAGAGCTTGACCACGCGGGTCGCGGGCGCCAGCTCGGCGACGTAGCGCGAGAACTCCAGCGGCGGCATCGTCAGCAGGTCGCGCCGGCGGACGCCGTACGGGAGGAACGTGCCCCAGTGGATCGGGATCACGATCCGGGGCGCGACCAGCGCGGTGGCGCGGGCCGCGTCGCGCGGGTCGAGGTGGCCGGGGCCGAGCGTGCTGCCCCAGCCCCAGATCGGGATCAGTGCCACGTCGACGTCGCCGTGCAGCGCGCTCATGCCCTCGTTGAGCTCGGTGTCGCCGGCGAACCAGACGCCGTCCACGACGTAGCCGAGCGTCACGTGGTGCGGAGCGCCCGGGCCGGGGCGGCGGCGGCCGTCGTGCCAGGCCGGGACGGCCTCGACCGTCGCGCCCTTGATCGTCACGCGGTCGCCGGCGCGGACCTCGTCGACGGTGCCGAACGTGATGCCGGAGAGATACGGGGTGGCGTCCTTGGGCAGGACGACGGTCGTCTGGTCGCCGGCGACGCGGCGCAGCGACGGCTTGTCGAAGTGGTCGTGGTGCAGGTGGCTGAGCAGGACGCCGTCGACGTGCTCGGGCGCTTTCGGCGTCGGGACCTGGCGGCGCAGGTGCGCGACGCGGTCGCGCAGCACCGGGTCGGTGAGCAGCCGGGCGCCGCTGCGGGTGACGATCTCGACGGTCGCGTGGCCGAGCCAGGTCACCGTCACCCCCTGCGAGCGAGGCGAGCTCACCCGCGCCCCCGTGAGGATGCCGGCATGGCTCCCGCTCCGTTGCAGATCATGATCGTCAACTTCGAGCACACCAACTTCACGGGTGAGATCGAAGCAGAGCTCGAGCGGCTCGAGAACGCCGGCATCCTGCGCGTGCACGACGTCCTGTACGTCGGCAAGTCGCAGGACGGCGACATCGAGGTCCTGCGCGCGGGCGACGCGTACGCGGGCACGCTCGCGTCGACGTTGCTGGGCATCGACGGCGACGAGGCCGTCGTCGAGGAGGTGGAGTCCGACGAGGACGTCTGGTACGTCGCCGACGCCATCGCGCCCGGCGGCGGCGCGGGCATCGCCGTGCTCGAGTACGTGTGGGCGGGGCCGCTGCGCGACGCGATCGTCGGCGCCGGCGGCACGGGCGTGGTGACCGAGTGGGTGCACCCCGACCAGCTCGCGGACCTCGGCGTGACGCTGGCGGACTGAGCGCGCATCGTCCGCGCATCCTCGCGCATCGCGCCCCGCGCCGTTCGCGCGGGCCGCGCCGCGCACGGAGCCGCGTCACAGCCGCGCGTCTCCGCGCGCCGCTGCGCCGCGCGTCTCGCGCATAGGCCGCGCCACAGCCGCGAGTCACCTCGCGCCACTGCGCCCACGTCTCCGTGCGCCGCGCGCACGCGCCGTTGCGTCGTGCTCCCCGCGCGCCACGCGCCGGGCCGCGCCGCTCTCCCATGCTCCCGCGCCCGGTCTCCGCGGTCGCCGTGGGGGTGCGGAACGGTGACTGCGCCGGTAAGGGGAGCGAGGAGGCCGGCGGGATCGGCGAGCCGCCGGGCGGGCCCGCGACGCGGCGCGCCGAGGTCGTGGCACGCCGCCGCGAGCTGTCTCGCGGGGCCCACGACGCGGCCGCGCGGGGCGACGGGCCGCGCGAGGCGCCGGACGAGGCGCGCAAGCGCTTGCGCGCCCTCGTTGGGCGCCGCGAGTGGTCACTTTCTGGCGCATGGCGCCACTGTTCGCCCTCTTGTGCACGGCCTTGGCGCGCTGCCGCTCTCCACGCGCGCGGCGATCGGCGTCGCCGCGCCCGACCAGGAGCTCGACAACCCGGTCGGTCTCCTCGCTCCCCTTACCGGTGCAGTAACCACCCCGCACCCGCACGGCAACCCGCGGAGACCGTGGCGCCCGACGATGGTGCGCCGCAGCCGGCGGGCGGAGACCGCGGCGCAGCGGCCCGGCGATGGCGCGGCGCGACCGGCGGGCGGAGACCGCGGCGCAGCGGCCCGGCGACGGCGCGGCGTGGCCGGCGGGCGGAGACCGCGGCGCAAGCGCCCCGGCGGCGGCGCGGCACCGCGGCGCGCCGACTCGCGCGCGCCGCCCCTACCGCGCGGCTAACTCGTGATCGCCTGCGCGTCCCGGCGCGCCGCGCGGCGGTCGCGGGCCGCCTCGATCCGGTCCGCGATCAACGCTCCGCCCGTCGACGTCACCACGATCACGCCGGCCACCGCGACCAGCCACGTCAGCAGCGCGAAGCCGATCCCGATCAGCCCGAACTGGCTCGCGGAGCTGGCGAGCGTGTGCGGCATCCAGAGCACCGACCAGATGCCGACCCCCGCGATGCCGAGCGCCGACAGGACCGCGCCCGGCAGCAGCCGTTTCCAGCTCACCCGCCGCCCCAGCATCAGGTACGGCGTGACCAGCCAGATCAGCACGCTCAGCGCCAGCGTCATCACCACCTCCAGCGTGCCGGAGAACGGCGCCAGGACCAGCGGCCGCAGGCCGAAGAAGGCCGTCACCACGACCAGCCACAGCAGCGCGCGCGGCGTGTTCTTGACGCCGAGCTTCTCGAGCCCGAACACGCCCTCGTAGAGCCGCTGCATCCCGCGCGTGAACGACAGCGCCGAGATGACCAGCATGAAGATGCCGAGCGCCGTGACGCCGGACTCCACCTCGCCGGCGGGCGCGAACGCGCGCTTGAGCGTCGAGGCGGTCGCCCCGCGCAGCTCGAACTCCTTGATCAGCGAGTCCGCGAAGTCCTCGCTGTCGGCCCGCGGCAGCAGCGACGCGTAGACGATCAGCAGCGGGATCAGCGCCGTGTAGGCCTGGGCGCCGAGCGCCATCGCGCGGTCGACGCCCTGCACCGCGACGAACCGCCGGGTCCACTCCAGGGCGAACTCGACGGGCCAGATCGTCTGGATGCGTGCCGGGACGCTCGGCTTCACGCCCATGATCGTCCGGCGCCGCAGTGCGACGCGACCTCATCCCAGGGGGATGACGCGCGCTCATCCAGGTACGCGAGACGGTGCAGCGTGGACACGACCCGGAGGTTACTTACGATGGAAGCGGGCGCCGCATTCCACCAGGATCCCAAGCGCATGACCGAACCGCCGGACCGCCACGCGGTCCGCGACGCGGGCCGGATCGGCAGCGGCTGGGTCGCGTTCGCCGGGACCTATCTCGGCATCGCCGGCGTGCTGAACCTGATGTGGGGGATCACCGCGCTGTCGAAGAAGTCCTACTTCACCGAGGGCGGGCTGATCTGGTCCAACCTCGACCTGTGGGGCTGGCTGGCGATCGTCGTCGCCACCGTCCAGATCCTCACCGGCCTGCTGCTGTTCGCGCGCAGGATCGCGGGCGTGCTGATCGCGATCGTCGTCACGATGTGCGCGATCTTCGTGAACTTCCTGTCGCTGGGGGCCTACCCGATCTGGTCGATCATCGCCTTGGTGTGCAACGCACTCGTGCTGTGGGCAGTGACCGTGCACGGGGAGGAGTTCACCTGAGCGAGCCCCCGGCGGTCGTGCTCACGCCGCGCTGAGGCGCGACGCGGACTCGTCGACCGCCTTCGACAGCCCGCGCAGCTTGAGGCCGAGCACGATCGCCAGCGCCCCGCGCACGACCATCGTGACCGCGAAGAACACCGCCAGCGTCACGAGCCCGATCTTCGGCCAGGAGAGCACGATGATGCCGACGATCGCGTCGATCAGGCCGACGATCACGCCCCACCAGTTGGTGCCCGGCCCGGAGAACGCGCGCACGACCCGGATGACGCCTTCGGCGATCAGGAAGATGCCGGCCACCATCGTCAGCGCGAGCAGGCTCTCGCCGGGACGCCGGATGAAGATCAGGCCGGCGATCAGTGAGACGATGCCGAGGATCGCGCTCAGCGACCGCCCGCCGGGCTCGCCGAAGATCGCGTCGATGATCTCCATGATCGCCGCGACCAGCAGGTAGATCCCGGCCAGGATGCCGAGCGTGAGCAGCGTGATGCCCGGCCAGATGATCGTCAAGAAGCCGACGACGAGGCAGATGACCCCGAGGACGACGAATAGCCACCAGTTGCGGCCGACATGCTCCACTTCGCTGATCATCGCGTGCTCCTGTTTACGAGGGTCGACCGCACGGTAAGAAGGTTCGGGATGAAAGCGCCTCATCCTGCGCGGGCGAAGCCCGGTCACACCGCCTCCCGACAGCATCGCGTCATGAACCATCGCGTCGAGATCCGCGTCCGCGGAACAGTGCCGGACGATGCCGCCGAACGGCTGGGGATGGAGGTCAGCACGCCCCGCTCGGACACCGTGCTGCGCGGCTCGGTGCCCGACCGCCCGGCGCTGCTGGGCGTGCTCGACCGCCTGCGCTGCGACGGCATCGAGCTGGTCGACGTCCGCCGCCTCCCGGACGCCGGCGCATGAGCCTCGGCGCCAGTCTCTTCCTCGTCGCGGTCGGCGCGATCCTGCGCTTCGCGGTCACCGCCACCGTCGCCGGGATCGACATCCAGACCGTCGGCACGATCCTGATCGTGGTCGGCATCGTCGGCTTCGTGATCTCGCTGTTCCTCTACTTCAGCGCGCGACGCTCGGGGACGAACCCGCCGCCGCCGCTGTGACCGCGGCGCGCACGGTCGGGAACCGGCGCTCGGGGGCGATCACGTCCTCCAGGCGTGCGGCGACCGGCGCCTTGATCCGGGCCAGGTAGAGCTCGACGTCGAGCCGCTGGAGGTCGGCGAGCGCGTCGAGCCCGGCCGCGTCGACGTGCGCCACGCCCTCGGCGTCGATCACCAGCGCGCGCGGCGGGGACGGCGCCGCGTGCAGCGCTTCGCGCACGCGCGCCTTGACGTAGCCGGCGTTGGCGAAGAACAGGCGGTCGTCGAGCCGGTAGACGACGACGCCCGGCGTCACCCGGGCGTCGCGGTGGACGGCGACGTCCGCCCAGCGGCCGGCGGTCGGGCTCCAGCCCAGCACCGCGTCGTGCGGGCGCGCGCTGCGGCGCACCACGTCGACGATCGAGAGCCCGACCGCGAACAGGATCGCGTTCAGCACGCCGGCGGTGACGACCCCGGCGGCGGCGACCGCGGCGATCGCCAGCTCGACGCGGTCCGTGCGCGCCAGCGCGCGCCACGCCTGCGGCTCGACCAGCCCGAGCGCGGCGTTGACGATCACCGCGCCGAGCACCGCCTTCGGCAGGTGCGCGATCGGCGCCGTCAGGAACAGCAGGACGAGCGCGACCGCCACCGCCGAGACGATCCCGGCGATCTGCGAGCGCGCGCCCATCTCGTCGTTGACCGCGGTGCGCGAGCCGGACGCGCCGACCGGGAAGCCCTGGGTGAGGCCAGCCGCGGCGTTGGCCGCGCCCATCGCCAGCAGCTCGGAGCCGACGCGGATGCGCTGGTCGTGGCGGCCGGCGAACGAGCGCGCGGTCAGCACCTCGTCGGCGAACGAGAGCAGGAACAGGCCCGCGGCGGCCGGGATCAGCGTCAGCGCGTCCGACAGCGAGACCGACGGCAGCTCGATGCGCGGCAGCCCGGACGGCAGCGCGCCGACGACCGCGACGCCGTGGTCGGCCAGGTCGAGCAGCTCGGACGCGGCGATCGCCGCCACGACCACGATCAGCGACGCCGGCAGCTGGCGCAGGTAGCGGCGCATCCCGAGCAGCAGCGCGAGCGCGGCGAACCCCACCGCCACCGTCGGCCAGTCGATGCCGCCCAGCTTGCGGACGACTTCGACGAGCTGGGGCAGGGGGCCGGACGCGTCGATCGAGAGCCCCAGCAGCTTGCCCAGCTGGCCGATCACGAGCACGATCGCGACGCCGTGGATGTAGCCGACCAGGACGGGCCGCGACAGGTAGTCGGCGACCCAGCCGATCCGCGCCAGGCGCCCCAGCACGAAGAACGCAGCGACCAGCAGCGCCAGCATCGCCGCGAGGTCGGCGCGGCCGCCGGTCATGCCGACGATCGACGCGGCGATCAGCGCCGCCAGCGAGCCCTCCGGCCCGACGATCAGCTGACGCGAGGAGCCGAGCAGCGCGTACGCGACCGGGGGCAGCAGCAGCGCGTAGAGCCCGTTGATCGCGTCCACGCCCGCGACCTCGGCGTACGCCATCGCGGACGGGATCGCGAGCGCCGCGACCGTGACGCCCGCGACCAGGTCGCGCCGGGCGGTGCCGCCGCGGTAGCGCGGCAGCTCGGCCGCCACGGGCAGCGCGCGCTGGAGCAGCGGGTCCGGGTCGGCGGCCCGGAACGGCGCGGCCGCGCCGTAGCGGTCGGGAGGCGGTCCCTCGTCCTCCTCCGTCACGGCCGGACGACGCAGCGGAAGCCGATATGGCTGGTGGAGGTGTCGATCGCCTCGCCCTGCAGCGCGGCGGGGCGGTAGCGGTGGCAGTAGTTCGGCGCGCACAGGTGCGAGCCGCCCTTGAGCACGCGCCGCGGCAGCTCGTCCGACCCGCCGCCCGCGCAGCAGCCGCCCGGGCCGGCGCCGTAGACGTCGGCCGTCCACTCCCACACGTTGCCGATCGTGTCCAGCAGCCCGTACCCGTTCGCCGGGAACGCGCCGACCGGGGAGGTCCCGCGGTAGCCGCGCCACGGAAACTCCCCGTGCCAGCGATTGACGTGCTCGTGCGCGTCCGCCTGCCCGGGCCCGAGCGCGGCGTACTCGAACTCGGCCGCGGTCGCCAGCGCCGCGCCCGCCCACGCCGCGTACGCCTCGGCGTCCTCCGGCGTCACGTGCACGACGGGATGACGGGCGCGCGCGTACGTGTCGCTGCCCGGTCCCTCCGGGCGGTGCCAGCACGCGCCGTCCACGTAGCGCCACCAGCGGCGCACGTCGTCCAGCGGGACCGGGCCCGGCGTGGGGTGGAAGACGAGCGAGCCGGGCGGCGCGTCGCCGTGGTCGCGCTCGCAGAACGTCACCCACCCGGTCGCGCGCACGAAGCGCCGGAACTGCGCGACGGTCACGGGCGCCACGTCGATCCAGAAGCCGTCGACGCTCACCTCCCGGACCGGCCGCTCCTCCGGGTAGAAGTCCTCGGAGCCCATCCGGAACGTGCCGCTCGGGATCCACGTCATGCCCTTGCGCGGTGGGGCCGCCGTCGCCGCCATGGCGCGAGGCTACAAACGTGGCGGATGAGCGCTCATCATCCGCATGGGGTGACGCTCGATCACCCGAGCGCGGAGCAGCATGCGCGTACCGATGGCGCTGATGTACGAGATTCGCATCAGAGGCCGCGTCGGCGATCATCTCGCCGACGCGCTCGGGCTGGCCGCCGAGGTCGAGCCCGCGGACACGGTCCTGCGCGGTGCGGTCGAGGATCAGGAGGGACTGCACGGCATCCTCGCGCGGCTGCAGGACATGGGGCTCGAGCTGATCGAGATCCGCCAGCTCCCGCCGTCGTAGAACCGAAAACCGGGCCTTCGTGATCGACTCGGCACGACCGTCACGCCCTGTAGCGTTCGGCACGACGATGTCCGTCGACGTCCCGTCGCTGGTAACGCAGTTCGTCCCGCCGCCGCCCCCGTTCGGCCTCGTGGACCGGCCACGACTGGCGGCGCGGCTGCAGGCCGGCCTGGACACGCCCGTCACGCTCGTCTGCGGACCCGCGGGCAGCGGGAAGACCGCGCTGCTGTCCTCGGCGCTCGGTCCGGCGCCCGGCCGTCCCGTGGCCTGGGTCTCGCTGGAACCGGAGAACGACGACCCGGCGCGCTTCTGGCAGGCGCTGCTGACGTCGCTGGCGCTCGCGGGCGCCGCGCCCGCCGGCTCCGCGCTCGCGGCGCTGGCCGCGCCGGTGCGCGACGCGCGGGCGACCTTCATGCCGCTGCTGGTCAACGCACTCGCCGAGCTGCCGGACCCGGTCGTCGTCGTGCTCGACGACGTGCACGCGATCCGCAGCCGCGCGTGCCTGAACGACCTCAGCTTCCTGGTCCTGCACGCGCCGGACACGCTGCGGCTCGTCCTCGGCGCGCGCTCGGACCCCGCGCTCCCGCTGCACGTGCTGCGCGTGCGCGGGCGGCTGACGGAGATCCGCGCCGCCGAGCTCAGCTTCACCGCCGCCGAGGCCGCGGAGCTGATGGCCAACCACGGTCTGTCTCTAAGCGCGGAGCTCGTCGCCGCGCTGTGGTCACGCACGGAGGGCTGGCCGGCGGGGCTGCGGCTCGCCGCGCTCAGCCTCCAGGGCCGGGACGACCAGGAGCGCTTCGTGCGCGAGTTCGCCGGCGACGACCGCGTGGTCGGCGACTACCTGCTGGCCGAGGTCCTGGACCGCCAGCCGCCCAAGCTGCGCGCGTTCCTGCTGCGGACGTCGATCGTCGACCGGGTCAGCGGCGATCTCGCCGACGCGCTGACCGGGCAGTCCACCGGCAGCGACGTGCTGGCGGAGCTCGAGCGCACCAACGGGTTCGTGCTGGGGCTGGACTCGCGCGGCGAGTGGTACCGCTACCACCGCCTGTTCGCGAAGCTGCTGCGCACGCGCGCGGCGCGCGAGCTGGGGACGCGGCTGCCGGACGTGCACGCGCGCGCGGCCCGCTGGTACGAGCGGCGGGGGATGGGGTTGGAGGCGCTTGAGCACGCGGTCGCCGCCGCGGAGTGGGACCTCGCGGTCGAGATGGTCGCGGCGTACTGGTTCGACTGCTTCGTCCGCGGTGACGGCGGCGCGATCCGCAGGCTGGTCGACGCGCTGCCGGCCGACCGCCTGCTGGCGGACGCCGAGCTGGCCGCCGCGCTGGCGTGCGCCGAGTTCGAGGCCGGGCACGGCGACGCCGGCGAGGTGCACCTCGAGCAGGCGCTGGCGGTGCAGGCGCAGGTGCCGGCGGCGCGCCGCCGCAGCTTCCTCGAGACGCTCGCGCTCGCGCGCCTGTACCGGGCCCGCCTGGCGGGCGACTTCGGCGCCGCGCTGGCGGTCGCGGACGAGCTGCTGGAGGAAGCGGCGGGCTCCGGCGGCGCCGTGGACGCGGCGCGCGAGGCGCTCGTGCACACGACGCTCGGCCGCACCGCGCTGTGGGCGCACCACCTGGCCCGCGCCCGCACGGAGCTCGAAGCGGGCGTCAGCCACGCGCGCGCCGCCGGCCTGGACTACCTCGAGGTATCGGCCCAGAGCGCGCTCGGGCTGCTCGCGGTGATGGAGCACGGCCCGCTGGGCGCGCCGAGCGCCTCCGCCGCTCTCGAGCTGGCGGAGCCGCGCGGCTGGGGCACGATCCTCGAGACCGCGTGCGCGCACGCCGCGCTCGCGCTCGCCGCGTTCTACGACCTGCAGCCGGCCGCCGCCGAGGAGCACCTGGCCCGCGCGCGGGTCGCGGTCGCGCACGGCCGCGCGCGCCACGTCCAGTTCATGCTCGGCCACCTCGCGGCGCGGATGGCGGGCGCTCGCGGCCAACCCGCCGAGGGCCTGCGGCTGCTCGACGCGTACGCGGTCACGCACCGCCGCGGTACGCCGTCGCCGTACGAGGTGGCGGCGCTCGCGTCGATGCGCGCGCGGTTGCACGCGGCGGCCGGCGACCTCGCTGCGGCCGAAGCGACGCTCGACCCGGTGCGCGACGTCCCGTGGCTGGACGTGACGGTCACCGCGGCGCGCCTGAAGCTGGCGGCGGGCGAGCCGGACGCGGCGCTCGAGCTGATCGCGCAGGCCGGCGGCGAGGGCGTCCACGTGGTGGCGCAGGTCGAGCTGGTGGTGCTGGAGGCGATCGCGCGTGACAGCGGGGGCGAGCCGGGCCGGGCCGCCGAGGCGCTCGAGCGGGCGCTGGCGCTGGCCGAGCAGACGGGGCACCGCTGGACGTTCCTGGAGGGCGGGCGGCGGATGGAAGCCCTGCTGCGGCGGCAGATCCGCACCGGCACCGCGCACCGGGCGATCGTGGGCGAGCTGCTGCTGGCGTTCGAGGACCGCGACGACGAGCGGCGCCCGGTCGCGCCGCTGCTGGAGCCGCTCAGCGAGCGCGAGCAGGCGATCCTGCGCTACCTCCCGACCACGCTCTCCAACCGGGAGATCGCCGCCGAGCTGTTCGTGACGACCAACACGGTCAAGACGCACCTGCGCAGCATCTACCGCAAGCTCGACGTGGCCCGCCGCCGCGAGGCGGTCGAACGCGCCCGCGACCTCCGCCTCCTCTCCGCGTCCGGCGGCCGCCGCTAACCTGCGCGCGCGGCCTCGCGGCCTCCGCATCGCCGATTCCCGCGCTCCGCGTCGTCCCGCGCGCTCTCCGCGCCTCCGCCGCGTCGTCCCGCGCCGCCTCCGCGTCGTCCCGCGCCGCCTCGGCGTCGTCCCGCGCCGCCTCCGCGTTGTCCCGCGCGGTCTCCGCGTTGTCCCGCGCCGCCTCCGCGTTGTCCCGCGCGGTCTCCGCGTCGTCCCGCGCGGTCTCCGCGGTGCGCCGCCGGGGTGCGGTGCGGTTACTGCGCCGGTAAGGGAGGCGGCGGGATCGCGCGCCCGGTGAGACCCGGGCCGCGTCCGCGCACCGAGCGGTCGCGTTTCGGCGGATGCGGCGGATAAGTGACCGCTCGGTGCGTCGCGCGGCGCGTTGCCGCTCGTCCGCGCCGTCGCGCCGCGGCGTCGCTCCCCTTATTGCTGTCGTTCGCCGGCGCGACCGCGGCGCCCGCGTGCGTGGCGCGGCGAGTGGTCGCGTTGCGGCGGATGCGGCGGATAAGTGACCACTCGGTGCGTCGCGGCGCGTTGCCGCTCGTCCCGCGCCGTCGCGCCGCGGCGGATGCGGCGGATAAGTGACCACTCGGTGCGTCGCGTGGCGCGTTGCCGCTCGTCCCGCGCCGTCGCGCCGCGGCGTCGCCCCCTTATTGCTGCCGTTCGCCGGCGCGACCGCGGCGTCCGCGTGCGCGGCGCGGCGAGTGGTCGCGTTTCGGCGGATGCGGCGGATAAGTGACCGCTCGGTGCGTCGCGGCGCGTTGCCGCTCGTCCCGCGCCGTCGCGCCGCGGCGCCTCCCCCCTTATTGCCGCCGTTCGCCGGCGCGACCGCGGCGCCCGCGCCCGTGACGCGGCGAGTGGTCGCGTACTGGCGGATGCGGCCGGAAAGTGACCACTCGGTGCGTCAGGTGTCGCCCGGGCCCGGGCCCGGGCCCGGGCGCGGGTGGGGCGGGGAGGGGGCGGCGGAATGGAACGCGAACGCGGCGAGGCCGAGCGGCAGCGGCAGCCAATACGAGAACAGGCGGTAGGCGAACGTGGCCAGCACCGCGTCCCCCGCGCTCACGCCGGCGAGCGCGAGCATCGCGGTCAGCCCCGCTTCCACGAACCCGAGCCCCCCGGGCGTGACCGGGATCTGCGCCAGCACCTGCGCGCCGCAGAACGCGAGCAGGACGAGCCCCGGCCGCGCGTGCGAGCCGATCGCCGCCAGCGCGGCCAGCAGCGTCAGGTAGTCGAACGTCCAGCGCCCGACGGTCGCCACCAGCGCGCGCTTCCAGCGCGGGCCGAGCGTGTGCAGGATCCGGTCGCGCTCGCGCAGCAGCCGCTCCGGCAGCCGCTGCAGCGGCTCGGCGCTCCGACGCAGCCGGTTGCGCACGCGCTGCACGACGCGCCCGATCCACGCCAGCGGCCGGTCGGTCGAGAGCAGCACCGCCCCGAGCCCGCTCGCGACGCCGAAGATCACCAGGCCGGCGATCGCGGTCTCCAGCAGCGACCGGTCGACCGACCCGCGCAGCAGCGCCGGGATCGCGAGCACCGGGAGCGCCAGCACGACCGCGAACACGAGCAGGTTGACCGCCGTCAGCGCGGCCACGGTCGCGGCCGGCGGCAGCCCGGCCTGGACCAGCATCCGGTACTGCAGCGCGGCGCCCAACGCGCCCCCGCCGGGCGCGACCTTGGCCAGCGCGTTGCCGGCCAGCTGCGACGTGACCACGGGCCGCCACCGCCGCGCGCGCAGCGCGAGCCGCTGCAGCGCCCACAGGCAGACGAGCGACGCGAGCTGCAGCCCGGCCATGACGACCAGCGCGACGGCCGAGAAGCGCCGGATCTCCTTCCAGGACCCCAGCACCTCGATCACCGACGGGAAGACGAGATAGAGCGAGACGCCGGTGATCGCGAGCCAGAAGATCGTGCGTCGCAGGCGGCGGCGCGGCTCGGCGTGCTCGATCTCCGCACCGACGTCGGTGCGGGCCTCGATCGCGTGCTCGAGCCGGTCGCCGAGCGACTCAGCGTGGGCTGCGGAGGGCGTCTCCGTAGACCGTGAGGGCGTAGATCACCACCCCGTCGAGCACGAGGATGATGATCGCCCAGATCGGATACGCGCCGATCGCCAGCAGTGCGAGCACCGCGTTCAGCGACGCCAGCGTGACGCCGAGCAGCGCACCGGCCGCGCTGCCCTGGAAGATCAGATACGACGTCAGCAGCTGCACGATCCCCACGATCAGGAACAGCACGCCCCACAGCGTCAGGTCGCCGAACAGCAGCTCCTCGGCCCGGAAGTGATCGTCGGCCGCCAGCGCCGCGATCCCGTCGACGACGTTGAAGATGCCGAGGATCAGGAACAGCACGGCGGCGAACGCCGCCCAGTTCTGGCCGCGCTCCGCGGAAGCTCGATAGTCGCTCATGTCGGCACGGTCGCGCGCGGGTGGGTGAGGACGGATCACTCCCGCCGGATGAGCACGCATCACCCGGCCGGGTCTGACAGTGTGCCGGATCGATGAGCGACGATGCCCTCCAGGCCGAGGTGGCGCGGCTGCGAGCCGAGAACGAGGCGCTGCGCCGCCAGGGCCTGACCCGTGCCCGCGTGCGCCGCGGATCGAAGGTGCTGTTGCTGGTGCTCGGGTGCGGCCTCGCCGCGCTGTCGGTCGTCGCGATCTGGCTGCGGGTGACGCTGCTGGACACCGACCGCTACGTGCAGACGGTCACTCCGATCGCCGCCGAGCCGGCGGTCCAGAAGGCGGTCGCGGACAAGCTCGACGCGGCGATCCAGAAGAACATCAACTTCCAGCCGCTGATCCGCGAGGCGCTGCCCGACCGGGCGGACGTGCTCGCGCCGGCGCTCGAGCGCGGCCTGCAGTCGTTCATTCGCTCGCGCATCGACGACTTCACCGCGTCCGACCGCTTCCAGCAGCTCTGGGTGGAAGCGAATCGGCGCGCGCACACGCGCCTGGTCGAGCTGCTCACCGGCGGCCGCTCGGGCCGCCTGGCGCTCGACCAGGACACGGTGTACCTCGACCTCTCGCCGGCGGTCGACCGCGTCAAGGCCGCGCTGCAGGAGCGCGGCCTGTACCGGCTGGCGGCCGCGATCCCGCCGACCGTCGACGGCCGCATCGAGCTCGTCCAGTCCCACGCGCTGGTGTCCGCCCAGCGCGGGATCCGGCTGCTGAAAGCGCTCTCGTGGCTGCTGCCGATCCTCGCGCTGCTGTGCCTGGCCGGCTCGATCTGGCTCTCGCGCCCGCGGCTGCGCGGCGTGCTGCACGCGGCGATCGGCATCGCGCTGGCGATGCTGCTCGTGGTGGCGGCGCTGGCGGTCGCGCGCTCGGCGTACCTGGACGCGCTCGGCTCCGGCGCGCTGCCGCGCGACGCGGCCTCGGACATCTTCGACACGGTCGCCGCGTTCCTGCGCCACGGCCTGAAGATCGTGCTGATCGCGGCGGTCGTGCTGGCGGCGCTGACGTTCCTGGCCGGGCTGCCGCTGGGCCGGTTCTGGAACGCGCTGGCGACGAGCCCGCGGCGCGCGTGGATCGCCCGCAACCGCACGATGCTCCTGAGCATCGTCGGCGGGCTCGCCGGGCTGGCGCTCGTCGTCTGGAGCCCGCTGACCGGCGGCGTCGTGCTGGTGATCGCGCTCGTCGCCGTGATCCTCGCGGCGGTGATCTTCGTGCTCGCGTTGCCCCTGCCCGAACCGCCATAGGCCGGCGGGCCTCACCCGCCGCGCATGAGGCGCCCTCACCCGGCGCGCGCGCAGACTGCCGGCCATGCCACTCCTCTTCCGACCCCGCCGCCCGCTGGCTCGCGCCGCGATGGTGGGCGGGACCGCCTACGTCGCCGGCCGCGCCGGCGCCCGCGCGCAGGAGCGCGCGTACGCCGAGCAGGCCGCCGAGGCCGATCAGTCCGCGCGCATCGAAGCGCTCGAAGCCGCGCAGGCGCCCCCGCCGGCCCCGGCCCCGGCAGCGGGCGGCTCGGACGTCGTGGCCGAGCTGACCAAGCTCAAGGGCCTGCTGGACGCCGGCGTGCTCACGCAGCAGGAGTTCGAGGCCGCCAAGCAGCGCGTGCTGGCCGGCGGCTGAGCCGCAGCGCCGGGCGGCGGTCGGCCGCCGCCCGGCGCGGCACCTCAGTCGCGCATCAGCGCCGCCGCGAGGTGGCGCTCGACGTCCACGTACACGTCGTCGGCGACGTCGAACACGACCTTGTGGATCGTGCCGCCGCGGAACGCGAACGTCGGCCGGTAGTCCTCGCTGACCGAGTCGCCGCTGTCGTAGCCGATGCACAGGCCCTCGCCGGTGATCGCGAAGTGCCCGGTCATCGTGCGGAACGCGGCCGACGCGGCCGCGGTCTCGCCGACGTAGAGCGTCGCGGTGCCGTGCGACTCGCCGTACTCGCCGGCGCGCTCCTTGGCGAACTCGACGCCGATCAGGTGGCGGCCCGGCGGCGGCGCGGCGGTCACCAGCTTCTGCTCCGGCGGGATGCCGAGGAAGTTGTACGTGTAGTGCAGCCGGCCGTCCTTGACGTACACGGCGTGGCCCCCGAAGCGCGAGCCGTGGGCCCAGATCACGCCCTCGCTCTCCGGCGTCAGCTCGACGTCGGCGAGCACCTTGAACGAGACGCCGTGCGTGTTCGCGGCGGAGTGCTCGGGGATCTCGCTGGTGCCGGGGTAATAGACGTACTGGCCGCTCGGCGGCACCGGCACCTTGAACTCGAGCTTCATCAGCTCGAGCACCCCGACGTCGTTGAGCGGCAGCACGTTGTACTGCTTGGCCTCCTCCAGCCACAGCGCCTTGAGCTGCTCGAGCTTCTCCGGGTGCTCGCCGGCGAGGTCGTGCGCCTCCGAGCGGTCGACGTCGGTGTGGAACAGCTGCCAGACGTCGTCCTCGAAGTGCCCGCGGCCGAGCGGGATCGGCCCGTGCTCGGCCACCGCCTTCCAGCCCTCGTGCCAGATGCCGCGCGTGCCCAGCATCTCGTAGTACTGCGTCCGCTTGCGCGTCGGGGCGTCCGCGGCGTCGAAGCTGTAGCGCATCGACACGCCCGGCAGCGGCGTCTGCTCGACGCCGTCGAAGACGGTCGGCAGCTCGACGCCGCAGCAGTCGAGGATCGTCGGGACGATGTCGGTGCAGTGGTGGTACTGGTCGCGGACCTCGCCGCGGGCCTTGATCCCCGCCGGCCAGTGGATCACCAGCGGGTCGGCGATGCCGCCCTGGTAGGAGTAGCGCTTGAACATCCGGTACGGCGTCGAGAACGCCACCGCCCAGCCGGTCGGATAGTGGTTGTAGGTGTCCGGCGTGCCGATCCGGTCGATCAGCGCCAGGTTCTGCTCGATGTCGTCCGGGAACCCGTTCGCGAACTTGCCCTCGTTGACCGAGCCGTTCGGGCTGCCTTCGCCGGACGCCCCGTTGTCGGCGGCGTAGACGACGATCGTGTTCTCGAGCTGGCCGGACTCCTCGAGGTAGTCGACGATCCGGCCGACCTGGTGATCGGTGTACTCCGAGAAGCCGGCGTAGACCTCGGCCATGCGGCTGAACAGGCGCTTCTCCTCGCCGGACAGCGTGTCCCACGGGCGCACGAGGTCGCCGGGGGAGACCGTGCCCTCGGCCATCGGGTTCAGGGGCGACAGCTCCGTGCCCTCGGGCAGGACGCCGCGCTCGATCATGCGCGGCAGGACCCAGTCGCGGTAGGCCTCGTAGCCGTCGTCGAAGACACCCTGGTACTTGTCGATGAACTCCTGCGGCGCGTGGTGCGGCGCATGATTGGCGCCCGGGCAGAACCACAGGTACCAGGGCTTCTCCGGCTCGGTCTGCTTGGAGTCGCGGATGAACTCGAGCGCCTTGTCGGCCAGGTCCTTGGACAGGTGGTAGCCCTCCTGCGGCGTGTACGGCGGGCTGATGTAGTGGTTGTCCTCGGCGAGGTCCGGATACCAGTTGTTGGTCTCGCCGCCGATGAAGCCGTAGAAGCGGTCGTAGCCCATGGCCAGCGGCCAGCGCTCCTTCGACGCGCCCATCGTCCACTCGTCGACCGGCACGTTGTGGTTCTTGCCCACCCAGAACGTGCTCCAGCCGGCGCGCCGCAGGACCTTCGCCATCGGCGCGCACTCCGCCGGGATGTGCGAGCTGTAGCCCGGGAAGCCCAGCGCCGTCTCGGAGATCGACGCGAAGCTGTTCTGGTGGCAGTTGCGCCCGGTCAGGAACGTGGAACGCGTCGGCGAGCACAGTGCGGTCGTGTGCCACTGGCTGTACGTCAGGCCGTTGGCGGCCAGGCGGTCCAGCGTCGGCATCTGGATGCGGCCGCCGTACGGCGACCACGCCGCGCAGCCCGTGTCGTCGTAGAGCACGACGAGCACGTTCGGTGAGCCCTGCGGCGCCCGGTCGGCCAGGAAGGCCGTCCAGTCCTGGACCGAGTCGCGGACGTCAAGGGCGATCTTCCCCTTGAATGGCTTGGACATGGCGTGATCGTCGCTACGCCCGGTACGGTTTCGCATCGCCCGCAACGGGTGAGGTCGCGCCACCCTCGGATGGCCGAGGATGGTGGCCCATCGACGATCAAGGAGTACGGATGAGCAATCTCGTCGCAGTCGCGTTCCCGGACAAGGCGACCGCGGAGGAGGTCCTCGCCACGCTGGGCCGCCTGCAGACCGAGCACGCGATCGAGCTCGAGGACGCCGTCATCGTCACCCGCGAGGCGGACGGCAAGGTCAAGCTGCACCAGTCCAACAAGCTGGTCGCGGGCGGGGCCGTCGGCGGCGCGCTCTGGGGCGGGTTGATCGGCCTGATCTTCTTCGTGCCGCTGTTCGGCATGGCGATCGGGGCGGCCACCGGCGCCGCGACCGGCGCGCTGACCGACGTCGGGATCGACGACAAGTTCATGAAGGACCTCGGCGACAAGCTGCAGCCGGGCGGCGCCGCCGTGTTCGTGCTGATCCACAAGTCCACGCCGGACAAGGTGCTGCCGGAGATCGCGAAGTTCGGCGGCGAGGTCATCCAGACGTCGCTCGACAACGAGGCCGAGGAGCGCCTGCGCAAGGTGCTCGAGGCGCGCGACGCGAGCGCGGCGTAGTCGCTTCCGGGAGGGCGCTCGTGGCTCGCGCCCTCCCCGCCTGGCTGTCCGGCTACCGGCGTGAGTGGCTGCGCGCCGACGTCGTCGCCGGCCTGGTGATCTGGAGCGTGGTGGTCCCGCAGGCGGTCGCGTACGCGCAGATCGCCGGGCTGCCGCCGCAGGCCGGGCTGATGGCCGCGCCGGGCGCGCTGATCGCGTACGCGCTGCTCGGCACGTCGCGCTCGCTGGTGGTGAGCGCGACGACCGCGACGTCCGCGCTGTCGGCGGCGACGATCGGGCCGCTGGCCGGGTCCGACGCGGCGAAGTTCGCCGTGCTCTCGGCCGCGCTGGCGTTGGTCACGGGCGTGGTGCTGGTGATCGGGGGCGCGCTGCGGCTGGGCGCGATCTCGGACTTCGTCTCGACGCCGGTGATGACCGGGATGCTGTTCGGGCTCGGCCTGACGATCATGGCCGGGCAGCTGCCGAAGGCGCTGGGCCTCGAGGACGGCTCCGGCACCTTCTTCCCGCGCGTCTGGGACATCGTCTCGCACCTGGGGGACGCGCACGCGCTGACGGTGATCGTGGGCGCGGCCAGCGTCGCGGGGCTCGTGCTCTTCAGGCGGCTGCCGATCCCGGCGACGCTGCTCGTGCTGGTGGCGGCGATCGTCGTGTCGGCCGCGCTCGGGCTTCCCGGCCACGGGGTCGCGGTCGTGGGCAAGATCCCGGCCGGGCTGCCGGACTTCGCGTGGCCGTCGCTGAACGGGACCGAGCTGCAGACGCTGCTGCCGGCGGCGTTCGGCGTGCTGATCCTGTCGACCGAGGCGGTCGGCGTCTCACGCGCGCTGGCCGACAAGCACGGCTACCAGGTGGACCCGAACCGCGACCTGTCGGCGATGGGCGTCTCGAACGTCGTCGCCGGGCTCTCGTCCGGGTTCGTGCAGTCCGGCGGCGCGAGCCAGACGGCGGCGGCGGACGACGCGGGCGGGCGGACGCAGCTGGCGACGCTGATCACCGCCGCCCTGGTGCTGCTGACCGGCGCGTTCCTGGCGCCGCTGTTCCGGGACCTGCCGGAGGCGACGCTGGCGGCGATCGTGATCGTGGCGGTCGCGAGCTTCCTGCGGGTGGGGGAGCTGCGGCGGTTCGCGCGCGTGCGGCGCAGCGCGATCGTGCTGGCGCTGCTGGCGGTCGCGGGCGTCCTGCTGCTCGGCGTGCTGCGCGGGCTGCTGGTCGCGGCGGCGCTGTCGCTGTTCCTGGTGATCCGGCGGTTGAGCCGGCCGCCGGTGACGGTGGTGGCGCGGGCGCCGTTGCGGGTTCGCGTCGAAGGCGGGCTGTTCTACGCCAACGCGGTCGCGGTCAAGGACCGGATCGTGGCGCTGGCCGACGGGCAGCCGGTCGAGGTCGACCTCGGCTCGAGCTGGGAGCTCGACGTGCAGGCGGCGGACATGCTCAGAGACCTCTCGCAGCGCGTCCCGCTGCGGCTGGTCGATGTCGAGCCGGCCGCGGCGGCGCTGCTGGCGCGGGCCGGGCTGGGCGCGCTGCTCGATCAAAACGGGGAGAATGCGGCCGATGGCTCAGCTTCCGGATGAGGCGCCCTCGAAGGGCGCGGCCAGGCGGCCCGGCCGCGCGGTCTCGCGCCGCGAGCGCGCACGGGTCGTCGGCGCGGCCGCGGTCGGCGTCGCGCTGACCGTGTTCGCGATGCTCAACCTCGGGTCGGTCCGGGTCAACTGGCTGTTCGGGACGTGGTCGACGCCGCTGATCATCGTGATCCTGCTCGCGTTCGCGCTCGGCATGGGGTTCGACCGCCTGCTCGTGCGCCGGTCGGTGAAAGCGCGCCGCGCGGCCAAGCGCGCCGCGCGCTGAGACGCCTCACGTCACGAGTCCACCCGCCTCGGCGCGGTCAGCCGCGGCTCGTCGCCCGTGACCGGCACGCCGGTCTCCATCAGCTCGATGATGTTGCGGTCCGGGTCGGTGACGAACGTGCGCCGCACGCCGTCGCCGCGGGCGATGATCTCGCCCTCCGGCGCGACGCCGCACGCCTGCAGCCGGGCCACCGCCGCGTCGAGATCGTCGACCACGAGCGCCAGGTGGTTGCCGTACCCGATCGCGATCTCCGCCGCGTCGTAGCCGGGGTTCACGGCCCGTGCGCGGCCGGCCTCGGTCTCCCCGATCAGGTGGATCTGGTGAGCGTCGCCGACGCGCAGCCAGGCGCCCGGCGTGTCGAACGTCGGCGGGCGCGGCACGCGCTCGAGCCCGAGCGCGTCGGTGTAGAAGCGCGCCGCGCGCTCGACGTCGGAAACGAGCAGTCCTCCGTGGTCCAGGCGCATGGCGTAAGTCAACCAACTCGACCGCGTTTCGAACTTCCTCGGTCAGGGGTAAAGCCCGAGCGCACTACTGCCGAAAGCACGGAGGCCGATGCCCCATACCCAGATGCCTCGACAGGCACCCCCGCTCGCCGAAGTCCGGCGGCTGCTGGATCGCTACCGTCGCGCGGAGTCCCCGCGCCCCTCACGCCGTCCCCCGCTCAAGCCGCTCACTCCGCCGCGCCGACAGCGGGGCGACTGAGAGTCACATGGGATCGGGCCCGGTGACCGCGCCGGGCCCGAGATCCTCCAGCCCTGGGCAGCCCGCCAGCGCCAGCGCGGTGGCGAGCTCCGCGCGCAGGATCGCGAACGCGCGCCGCACGCCCGCCTCGCCCGCCGCGCCGAGCCCGTACATCAGCGGCCGCCCGACGAGCACGGCCCGCGCGCCCAGCGCGAGCGCTTTCACGACGTCGGTCCCGCGCCGCACGCCGCTGTCGAGGTAGAGCTCGACCCGGTCGCCGACGGCGTCCGCGATCGCCGGCAGCGCGTCGATCGTCGCCTGCGCGTGGTCGAGCTGCCGCCCGCCGTGGTTGGAGACCACGACGGCGTCGACGCCGTGCTCGGCGGCCCGCACCGCGTCGTCGGCGCGCATGATGCCCTTGATCAGCAGCGGCCCGCGCCAGCGCTCGCGCAGCCGCGCGACGTCCTCCCACGTGAGCGTCGGGTCGAACTGCCGGTTGACGTGCGCCGCCAGGCTGGCCGCGCCGCCGCCGAGCCCGAAGTTGCCGGGCGTGATCCGCGGCCGCGCGGCGAACGCCGCCGTCCAGCGCGGGTGGCGCGCGCCGTCCGCCAGCGTCCGCAGCGTCAGCCGCGGCGGCACGCTGAAGCGGTTGCGGACGTCGCGGTCGCGCACGCCCGCGACCTGGACGTCGACGGTCAGCATCAGCGCCTCGTAGCCCGCGGCCTCGGCGCGGTCGACCAGCGCGGCGGTGAGCCCGCGGTCGCGCAGCACGTAGAGCTGGAACCACTTGCGGCCGGGCGCCGCCGCGTGCACCTCCTCGAGCGAGCACGAGGAGAGCGTCGAGACCGTGGACAGCGAGCCGGCGGCGTGGGCGGCGCGCGCGACCGCGACCTCGCCGTCCGGATGCGTGAGCCCGGTCAGCCCGGTCGGGGCGGCCAGGATCGGCAGCGCGACCGCGCGCCCCAGGACCGTCGTGGCCAGTGTCACGTCCGAGACGTCGACCAGCGTCCGCGGGCGCAGCTCGACGCGGGCGAACGCCGCCCGATTGCGCCGGGAGGTGACCTCGTCGCCGGCCGCGCCGTCGACGTAGTCGAACACCGGCCGCGCCACGGTCCGCCGCGCCAGCGCCCGCAGATCGTCGATCGTGTGGCAGCGCCGGGCCCGGCCCTCGGCGCTGAAGTGCGCCCGCGCGGCGGCCGGCGCTCCGCGGAGGTCGTCCGCGAGCTGGCGCGCGACGAGGTCGAGCAGCGCGTTCACAGGCCACATAATGCCGGGGGTGAGCGGGATCCGGGAGCGCATCGAGGCCGCGGTCGCGGCGAAGCTGTCCCCGGAAGGGATCCGGAAGCCGATGCTCAGCGAGCGGCTGACGGTCTGCCGCCTCCCGTGGCGCTGGCTCGTCCGGCTCAACCGCTGGCTCGCCGCGGCGGGCAAGGTCGCGACCGGGATCTGGTGCGCGTTCGTCGCGTCGATCGTGCTCGGTTTCGACTGGGAGCGCTACGTGCGCGACGCGCTCAACTCGGGCAGGCCGCTGGAGGGCGCGTTCGTGCTCACGATCTTGCTGCCGACGCTGGTGTTCCTCGTCGCCCGCTCGGGCATCGGCTACTGCCGTTGGCGGCTGCAGCGCGAGCTGTGGCGGCGCGACGTCGACCGGCTGGGCGGTTAGAGCCGGAACGGCGCGGGCCGCGGCAGCGCGCCGGCGGCGTCGACCGTCCGCACCCACTCGTACGCGAGCGCCTTGGCGTGCGTCAGCCGCGCGCCCGCTTCGCGCAGCCGGTCCAGGCCGCGCGCGTGCATCTCGCCGGGGGAGAACGTCGCGTCCTCGACCACCAGCACGTCGAACCCGCGGTCCAGCAGCCCGACCGCCGACTGGTAGACGCAGACGTCGGTCTCGAAGCCCACGAGCACGGCCGTGCGCCGGTGCGTGGCGATCACCGCGCCGAGGATCTCCGGCGTGCCGGTGAGCCCGAACGTCGGCTTGACGAACGCGGGCGCCACCGCGAGCCGCTCGTCGGTGGCGCCGTTGACCTCAGGCTCCTCCTCGGTGACGACGACGGGGACGCCGAGATCGCGCGCGACCGCGATCAGCCAGGCGGCGCGCTCGAGCGCACGCTCGGCGTCCTCGTCGGGCATGAACCCGGGCTGCGCGTCGATCACGATCGCGACGCACTGGTCGGGCGCGGTCAATGGCATGGCGCATGAGGCTATCCGGCGACCACCGCGACGCCCACGCGCCCGCCGTCCGGCGTCGCTTCGCGCGTGACGCCGGGGGAGATCGCGTTCACGCGCACGCCCTGCGGGCCGAACTCCGCGGCCCAAGCCCGCGTGAGCGTCTCCAGCGCGCCCTTGGACGAGCTGTAGATCGAGGAGACCGGCACGCCCAGCCGTGCGATCCAGGAGCCGAGGTCGATGATTGCGCCGCCGCGTCGTTCGCGAGCCGGCGCGAGACCTCCGGCGTGCCGTCGAGATCGGCGGCGACGAACGTCGCGCGCTCGCCGATCTGCTCGACGACCGCGGCGCCCCGCGACACGGGCGCGGATCGTCGAGGCCGCGGCCGAGCTGGTGCTCGCGCTGGCGGCGCTGCAGGCCGGGCGCGTGCTCGACGCGCAGCGTCCGTGGCTCGACGAGCTGGACACTGCGGGCCGGGATCGAGCGGATGCGGGCCGCCGGGCGCCTGCGCGCCGACGCCGACCCGGAGACGCTCTCGCTGGCGGTCTTCGCCGCGCTGCAGGGCGGGCTGCTGCTGACGAAGGCCCAGCAGTCGCTGGAGCCGCTGCGCGCCGCGCTCGACGGCGCGCTCGCGGCCCTGCGCTCGTTCAGCGCACCTGCGCCAGCTCCGGCGGCGACGTGAGCACGCGGGCGATCGTCAGCCCGGCGAGCAGCGCCATGCAGATCGCCGAGCCGACGCACCAGATGCAGATCGCGTCGATCTTCGCGACCTCGACGTAGGTCAGCCAGCCGCTGAAGCCGAGCCCGCCGATCGCCAGGAACGCCGCCGCGGTCCGCGTCGCTTCGCTGTCGCGCACCAGGCACGCCAGGATGCCGAGGTACCCGATCACGCCGAGCACCGCGACCGGGATCCCGGCCAGCTTGGCGTAGTCGGACTTCTGCACCGTGGCGCACCCGTGGGCGATCGCGCACACCGGGCTCGAGCCCGCGTAGTGCACGATCGTCAGGTAGGTCGCGATGCCGAGCCCGACGAGGGCGACGACGACCGCGGCGGCGCGGAGCTTCACGACAGCGCCGCCTCGAGCTTGTTCTGGAGGTCGTCGAGGCCGACCGCGACGACCTTCTCGTCACCGTTGCGGGTGACCGTGAACGACGGCGTGGAGTCGATCTTGAGGCCCTGCGCCTGCGCGTCGGCCTGGTCGAGCGCCTCCTGGGCGGACGCGCCGTCGGCGAACGCGAGCGCCTTGCCGGGGTCGGCGCCGGCGGCCTTGAGGACGTCGGTGAGGAAGTCGTCGGTCACGTAGCCGGAGTTCTCCTCGCCCTGAGCGGCGTAGAAGGATTCCAGGAACGCCCACTCCTTGCCCTGCTGGCCGGCGCCGGCGGCGACCTTGGCGGCGCGGACCGAGTCCGGGCCGATGAAGCTCAGCGTGCGCGCCTGCAGCTTGACCTTGCCGGTGCGGACGTAGTCCTTGATGATCGTCGGCATCGTCTGCTGCGAGGCCTCGGCGCAGATCGGGCACTGCGGGTCCAGGTACTCGGTCAGCGTGATCGGCGCCTTCGGGTCCCCGAGCACGCCGTCCTTCTCCGGGATGCCGGCGACGACCTTCGCGGCGCTGCCGGTCGCCGCGGGGGACGGCTTCGCCTTGCCGCCGGAGGCGGAGATCGCGATGCCGGCGACGACGAGGACGACCGCGAGGCCGCCCGCGCCGAGCAGCATGCGGATGCGGCGGCGGCGCGCGGCGGCCGCGGTGGCGGCGCGCTCGGCTTCCCGGCGCTGTTCCCGGCGCTGCGCGCGTTCGCTCTTGGACATGGTGCTGTGGCTCCTTGGTTTCGTGTGGGTTTCGGGTGGTGCTGCGTCTGGTCTGGAGGTCAGACCAGGGCAGGCGGGGCCCGATCCCGCGCGAAACGGGTGAAGCGCGGCTGCGCCGGCGCCGGGAGCGCCGCGACGCCGATCGGCTGCGGCTCCAGGAGCAGCAGCACGCGCGGCGCGAGCCGGTGGATCAGCCGGCGGGCGGCGGGGAGGAGGCGCAGGACGAACGCGAGCATCGCGCCCGCGGCGGCGCCGAACGCGAGCAGGTGCATCCAGCCGCCGCCGAGCGTCGCCGGGCCGCCGAGCACGTCGGCGACCACGGCCTGGCCGCCGATCGCCGCCCAGATGCCGGCGGAGGCGACGATCCACAGCAGCGCGGGCGCCGTGCGGCGGCGCGCCACGCGCGTGACCAGCCCGGCGATCGCGGCCGTGTAGAGGCCGAGCACGATGATCGCGGCGAGGCCGAAGCGCCCGCCGGACGTTGCGGTCTCCAGGCAGCTGCGGACGTCCGGTCCGCACGCGAACGACACCCGCGCCTGGTCGACCGCTGCCGCGAGCAGCGGCAGCAGCACGAACGCGCGGAGCGCGAGCGGCAGGCGGGCGATGGCAGCGCGGACGTGCACTTGTCCAGGATCGTCGGCGATGACGAACGCGACTTAAAGCTGGCGGACTACGGCTTCCCGTACGTAGTTCGCCGCAGGGCACGCCTACGGTGGGTCGGGATCAGTGAACGACCGACAGGGGGCTCGATCACATGAGAACGATCCTGGTCGCGGCGATCCTCGCCGCATTCCTGCCCGTGGCCGGCGCTTCGGCCGCGAGCTTCGACCCGATCTCGACCGCCGGGCTCGGGCTGACGCGCACCGGGCTCGGCGACGCCGAGTACGCGCGCGTGGCGGCGCTGGAGAAGACGCACCCGCGGGCGTCCGTGGGGGACGTGATCGCGAGCGCGAACCGCTCCGTCACGGCGCTCGGCTCGGCGCCGAAGGAGCTGCGGGGCGTGGCCGGCGTCGCCGGCGGGTTCCGCTGGAACAAGGGCGACAGCGCCGTGTCCTACTGGTATCCGCAGGGGATCACCGGCAGCGCGGACGCGGTCGACGGCGGCGTCGTCGACGGGCACCGCGAGCTGCTCGTCAGCTGGTACTCGAAGAACGGCAAGGGCGTGCGGGTCTCGTTCGTCAACGCCGACAAGCTGGCGAAGGCCAAGTACCGGCACGTGCTGCTGGTCGAGCCCAAGGACGGCGGCACGTTCGGGCTCGTCAAGAGCCACGCGGGCGGGATCGCGTGGTACGGCAACTACCTGTACGTGGCCGAGACGCACGGCGGGCTGCGCGTGTTCGACCTGCGTCACATCCTGCGCGTGCCGAAGCCGTCGGAGGCCGAGGGCTACGCGTTCATCCTGCCGCAGGTGGGGCAGTTCAAGACCACGAACGCGGGGCTCGTCTTCTCCTACGTGTCCGTGGACCGCACGGCCGGGCCGGCGCTGGTGACCGGCGAGTACCGCAAGGGGAAGACCGGCGGGCGGATCGTGCGCTGGCCGCTCGACGCGGCGACCGGCCTGCTGCGCGGCGGCGGAGCCGAGGCCGCCTGGTCCTCGCCGGCGACCAACGTGCAGGGCGCGCTGACGGTCAACGGCCGGATCGGCACGTCGTCGAGCGCGGGCGCGGGGAACCCGGGCGTGTTCACGACCGGCGCGCCGGGCGCGGCGGTCGGCAGGCACACCTGGGCCGCCGGGCCTGAGGACCTGACGTACGCGGCCACCAGCGGCCGCGTCTACTCGGTCACCGAGCACCCGAACGCGCGGATCGTGTTCGGCGTGAAGGCGAGCGCGCTGGGCCTCTAGCGCCGTGCGCGAGCCGGCCGCGCGGGCGGGTGCGCTCGCCGCCCGCGCGGCTCGCCGCCGCGGCACGCCCTAGCATGCGGCGCCGTGACGGCCCTCGCGATCCTCCTCGGGCTCGCGATCGGGATGATCATCGGCGCGGTCGGCGGCGGCGGCGCGATCCTCGCGCTGCCGGTGCTGATCTACGTGCTCGGCGAGCCGGTCGGGCCGGCGGCGACCGCGTCGCTGGTCGTGGTCGCGCTGGCCGCCGCGATCGGCGCCGGCTCGCTCGCACGCCACGGCCGCGTCTGCTGGTCGCTGGCGTTCACGTTCGCGGTGCCCGCCGCGGCCGGGTCGCTGCTCGGCACGCTCGCGTCGCGCGAGGTCGGCGGGCGGGCGATCGTGCTCGGGTTCGTGCCGGTGATGCTGGCCGCCGCGTACGCCACCTGGCGGCGCTCGGACCGCGACGCGGGGGACGAGCACTGCCCGCACCCGCCGCTCGCCCGCGTCGTCGTCGCCGGCGTACTGGTCGGCGCGCTCACCGGGTTCTTCGGCATCGGCGGCGGGTTCGTGATCGTGCCCGTGCTCACGCTCTGGTTCGGCGCGGGGTTCCGCCGCGCGGTCGCGACCTCGCTGGTGATCATCTGCCTCACCGGCCTGGCCGCGCTCGCCAGCCACCTGATCGCCGGCGCCCGCCCGGACGTCGCGACGACGGCGCTGCTCGCGGGCTCGACCGCCGCCGGCGCGGTGCTCGGCACCGTCGTCGGCGAGCGGCTCCCGCACGTCGCGCTGCGGCGCGGCTTCGCGCTGATCGTGGCCGCCGTCGCGCTCGCGCTACTGGTCGACGTGCTCGCGCTCGGCGGCCCGCCGAGCTGATATGGGGCGGCGTTTGTCAAGCGGGTAGGGGTGATCGTGGCGCAGGTGTTGGGTCTTGGGCTGTGGTTCGGGGCGCGGGTGGCGGCCGGGCGGCGAGGGCGCTTTAGGCTGATATGCGAGGGCTGGCTAGCTCATGAGGGTTCTGCGCTGCGCCGGGGCCGCGGTCTAGGATCGAGCGCGCTGGCCGGGGCTGGTGCTCATAGCTCGATCGCGGGTCCTGTGTGACGCTGCGCCGGCCGCCACTCCCACCTCGAACGGGTTGTCGGTGATCCGGGTCAGTCGGGTTGGCGGGCGAGTTCCCAGACGAGGCAGGTGAGTTCGTGAGCGACAGCGACCGCGACAAGGGTGCGGCGTTTGGGGCGTTGGGCGTCGAGCTGCGCCCAGCGGCGATGTAGCCGGTTCTGCGCTCGCCAGGCGGCCTCGATCGCGGCCGGGGGCTGGCCGGCCTGGCGGCGCTTGAGCGTGAGCGACACGCGCGGCGGTCGCCGGTAGTGCCACGCGGCCTCGATCAGCAGTCGGCGAGCGTGACGTGAGCCGGCTTTGGTGATCGCGCCCTGGCGCCGTCGCGTCCCAGAGGACTGCTCAGACGGGACCAGGCCGAGGTAGCTGGCGAGCTGTTTGGGATGGGCGAAGGCGCTGATGTCGCCGATCTCGGCGACCAAGCCGACCGCGGTCAGCGTGTCGACGCCACGCAAGCACGAGGCTGTCCGACGAACTGTGTGTAGGGGCGTCGTGACTGGTGGTTGGTAGTGGTGGCGTCTAGATGGTTGATGTGATTTAGCGGCCGTAGGCGGCGAGGGCTCGTGCTGGTTGGTTGGTGAGGTGGTTGTGCCAGATGCCGGCGGCGAGTGCGAGCAGGCGTAGGGCGATGCGGGTCGCGAG
>Ga0182736_1000340_pt1 | contig 79090 bp, 62 predicted proteins | sample eDN5th30CKraftBY_FD_128882 | JGI IMG/M metagenome (GOLD analysis project Ga0182736, IMG submission 128882) | Enriched backyard soil microbial communities from Emeryville, California, USA - eDNA 5th pass 30_C Kraft BY (version 2) (version 2) | ecosystem: Environmental > Terrestrial > Soil >... | reverse complement strand
GGCCAGGGACCAGTCGAGGTCGAGGGTCTCTTCCTTCGGCTCGAACTTGATCAGCTTCAGCACCTTGTCGAGCGCCTTGGTGTCGCCGGGGGTGACCAGCATGTAGGTCTCGCCCGTGCGCCCGGCCCGGCCGGTGCGGCCGATGCGGTGGACATAGTCGTCCGCATGATAGGGGACGTCGTAGTTGAACACGTGGCTGACCGCCGGGATGTCCAGCCCGCGGGCGGCCACGTCGGAGGCCACGAGCAGCTTGAGGCTGCCGTTGCGGAAGCTCTCCAGGGTGCGGGTGCGCATCGACTGGTCGAGGTCGCCGTGGATCGGGTTGGCGTCGAGGCCGTGCTTCTTCAGCGACTTGGCGACGATATCGACGTCGGTCTTGCGGTTGCAGAACACGATGCCGTTCTTCACGTCGTCGCGGCTGGCCAGGGCCCGCAGCGCCATGCGCTTGGCCTTGGGGTCGCTCATCGGGATGCGGACGATGTGCTGGGTGATGGTCTCGGCGGTCATCGCCGGACGGGAGGCCTCGATCCGGGTGGGATCCTTGAGGAACTGGGTGGTCAGACGGGTGATCTCCGGCGGCATGGTGGCCGAGAAGAACAGGGTCTGCCGGTTGGCCGGGGTCAGCTTGAAGATGCGCTCGATGTCCGGGATGAAGCCCATGTCGAGCATCCGGTCGGCTTCGTCGACCACCATGATCTGCACGCCGGTGAGCAGCAGCTTGCCGCGCTCGAAGTGGTCGAGCAGGCGCCCCGGGGTGGCGATCAGCACGTCGACCCCGCGGTCCAGCTTCTTGAGCTGGTCCTCGAACGAGACGCCGCCGATCAGCAGCGCCCAGGTCAGCTTGTGGTTTGCCGAATATTTGTCGAAGGCGGCGGCCACCTGATCCGCCAGTTCGCGGGTCGGCAGCAGCACCAGCGACCGCGGCATCCGCGCCCGGGCGCGGCCGGCGGCGAGCCGCTCGATCAGCGGCAGGGTGAAGGCGGCGGTCTTGCCGGTACCCGTCTGGGCGATCCCCAGCACGTCGCGCCCGGTGAGGGCGACGGGGATGGCCTGGGCCTGAATGGGCGTGGGGGTGTCGTAGCCGGCGTTGGTGACGGCTTGAATGATGTCGGGGCTGAGCCCCAGGTCGGTGAACTTGGTCATGTCCTGTCGGGAAGCGGCTGACGCGGGATGGCTCCGAAGACTCCGACGTTCGGAGCGACGCGGCCAAGCGCATTGAGCCTTTGGCGCTTACATATGACTCTAGGGTCTAAAGTCAATGTGATGTTGCTTATCAGACAACAGTTTGCGTCGTCTGCCAAAGCCTTTGACAGGCTAAAGTTTGCCGCCATGTTGGGCGCCGAAAACAAGGTGTCTGGGGAGTTTGGCGATGCGGATGCGGGCGTTTGCGGCGGTTTTGGCGGCGGCAGGGCTGGCCGCGGGAGCCGTTTCGGCCCAACTGCCCCCCGAGGCGGCCGCCAAGCTGCGGGAGATCGGCCCCAAGATCGAGGTCAAGGAGACCGGCGCCCTGTTCGCGTCCATGCTGCCGAAGGACTTCGCCGCCGGCGTGGCCATCGAGCGGGATTTCGCCTACGGCGCCGACGATAAGCAAAAGCTCGACGTCTACACCTCCCCGTCCGCCGTGGCCGGCAAGCCAATTCTGATCTTCGTCCACGGGGGCGCGTTCGTCGGCGGGGACAAGGGCGGGGCGGCTTCGCCCTTTTACGACAATGTGCTGATCTGGGCCGCGAAGAACGGCATGGTCGGGGTGAACATCAACTATCGCCTCGCCCCCGCCGCGCCCTATCCCGCCGGGATCGAAGACCTGGGCGCCGCCATCAAATGGGTGGAGGCCAACGCGGCCAAGTATGGCGGCGACCCGAAGAAGATCTTCATCTGGGGCCATTCGGCGGGCGCCTCGCACGTGGCCGACTATGTGGCGCATCCGGAGCTGTGGGGCCGGGCGTCGTCCGGGCTCGCCGGCGCCATCTCGACCTCGGCGGTCTACGATCTCAGCGGCACTGAAAGCTCGCCCTACTACGGGAACGACACGTCCAAGTATCCGGAGCGGCAGTCCAAGCCCGGCCTGTTGAAGACGACGACGCCCCTGTTCCTCTCCTATGCCGAGCTCGACCCGGAAATGTTCCAGGTGCAGGCCAAGGCCATGCGCGACGCCCTGTGCGCCGTCCAGCGCTGCCCCCGGGTCATGGAGGTGAAGGGCCAGTCCCACATCGGCGAGACCTACGCCATCGGCACGGTCGACCGTCAGCTTTCCGATCAGGTGCTGGACTTCGTGCGGACGGGCAAATAGCGCATACTCGCCCCATGCGCCGTTGTGTCCTGCCCTTCCTCGTCGCCGCCCTCGGCCTTGGCGCCTGCGCGCCCGAACTCAAGGCGCCGACGACGCGGGGGGTGTGCTGGCGGATGACCTTCGAGGGGGGCGAGCCGCGGTTCACCCCCATCGCCGAATATAACGACAGCCTCTATAGCTGCGCCGGCCAGTTGGAGGCGGTTCGGATGCGCACCCAGCCGGACGGCGAGGTGCAGGGGGCCTTCAACGGCCACTTCATCTTCGTCTCCGAAAAGGCGATGCAGACCGCCGACCGCTACAAGGGCGGCCGTTCCCAGGTGTTCAATCCCGTGCAGCGCGCCGAGCTGCAGAAGCAGATCCGGGCCGCAATGGCCGCAGATCCCGAATTTGGAACCGTTCGTGCCCCGAGCCAGCCAGCAAAATAGCCGCGGGCGCCTGCCCGTCCTCGCCGCCGCCTTCGCCCTGGCGCCCTGCCTCGCCCTGGCGGCGGCGCCGGCGCCCAGCGTCCGCATCGTCGGCGCCGCGGCGCGGGTGATGGTCATCCCCGAAGCTCGGGCCGACGTGGCGGTGCAGATCGCACCGGGCCGCGCCAAGCTCCCGCCCCTGAAGCTGCGCCGCCAGGGCGGGGGCCAGGTGGTCGAAGGCGGGGTGTCCTATACCGGCGGCGGCTTCCGCATGTTCGGCGGGGATGGCTGCGACGCGGACAAGGGGCAGATCCGCTACAAGGGCCAGACCATCCCGGTCGCCGACCTGCCGGTGGTGACCGTGCGGATGCCGGCCCAGGCCGACGTCGCCGCCGAGGGCATGATCTTCGGCCAGGCCGGCCCCAGCCAGCGTCTCACCCTCGCCAGCAAGGGCTGCGGGACGTGGCGGGTCGGGCCGAGCGCCGGAGACCTGACCATCGACAACGGCGGCGCCGCCGACGTGCAGGCCGCTGGGGTGAAGGGCGCCCTGACCATCAAGATCGACGGGCCGGGCGACGTGGCGGTGGCCTCCGGCTGGGCCGCGGTGCTGACCGTGCGCAGCAAGGGGCCGGGCGACATCAGCTATCGCGGCGAGACCGGTCGGGCGGACATCCAGCTCGACGGCAAGGGCGACGTCATTTTGGGCAAGGTGTTCGGCTACCTGAACGCCCGCGTCCCCGGCAGCGGCAACTTCAAATACGCGCGGAAATAGGCCCGGAGGGTTCCTGCGCCGCCCATCTCTCCGCCTCCCTCGGGCTTGACCCGAGGGCCCAGAAACGCCGACGGGGGGATTGATCAGCCATATCTTCCCGTCATCCCAGGCCTTGTGCCTGGGACCCATTCGCGCAGCGTTTTCAGGCAGGTCGCGACGGCGCCGCATTCGCCCTTTCCTCCACCCACTGAGTCAATGGGTCCCAGGCACAAGGCCTGGGATGACGGCGGTTGGTTGGTCGGATCTCGAACTTGAATCTTCCGACAGATAGTCCCCCATCCGTCGACCTTGTGCCGAGGATCCAAAAAACGCCGAGAGCGCAGGGCGGGAACCGCCGCCTGCGGAGTCTCTGGATGCTCGGGTCGGGCCCGAGCAAGACGGGGGTAGGTCGGGAGCGCCGCCCCTTAGACGTCCAGATCGTCCGCCGCGAACTCGGCGTTTTCCTGGATGAAGCGGAAGCGCAGTTCCGGCCGGCGGCCCATCAGGGTGTCCACCAACTCGGCGATCGCCTCTTCGGCGCGGGGCAGGGTGATCCGCGCCAGGGTCCGCTTCTTCGGATCCATGGTGGTCTCCTTCAATTGCGCCGGCATCATCTCGCCGAGGCCTTTGAAGCGGCCGATCTCGGGCTTCTTGCCCTTGAAGGTGGTGGCCAGCAGTTCGTCCTTGTGGCCGTCGTCGCGGGCGTAGGCGGTCGTGGCCCCATGGCTGATCCGGTAGAGCGGGGGCAGGGCCATGTAGAGCTTCCCGGCCCGGATCATCTCCGGCATCGAGTGGTAGAAGAAGGTGATCAGCAGGGATGCGATGTGGGCGCCGTCCACATCGGCGTCGGTCATGATGATGATGCGGTCGTACCGCAGGTCTTCTTCCTTGAACCGGCTGCCGCTCTGGACGCCGAGCGCCAGCATCAGGTCCGACAGCTCCTGGTTCTTGGTGGCCTTTTCCCCGGTGGCGGACGCCACGTTCAGGATCTTGCCGCGCAGGGGCAGGATGGCCTGGTTGGAGCGGTTGCGCGCCTGCTTGGCCGAGCCGCCGGCCGAGTCGCCTTCGACGATGAACAGTTCCGAGCCCTCGGCCGACTGGCCTGAGCAGTCGGCGAGCTTGCCCGGCAGGCGCAGCTTGCGCGTGGCCGAGGCCCGCGCGACCTCCCGGTCTTTGCGCCGGCGCATCCGTTCCTCGGCGCGCTCCACCACGAAGTTGAGCAGCAGGGCGGCCTGTTTCGGCTGGGCGGTCAGCCAGTGGTCGAAGGGATCGCGCAAGGCCGCCTCGACCAGACGCTGCGCCTCGCTGGAGGACAGCCGCTCCTTGGTCTGGCCCTGGAATTCCGGGTTGCGGATGAAGACTGAGATCAGGGCGCCCGCCTGGGCGATCACGTCCTCGGCGGTGATGACGCCCGCGCGCTTGTCGCCGGTCATCTCGCCATAGGCCTTCAGCCCGCGCAGCAGGGCCGCGCGCAAGCCGGCTTCATGGGTGCCGCCCTCGGGGGTCGGCACGGTGTTGCAGTAAGACTGCATGAAGCCGTCGGCCTCGCCGAAGCCCGCCGGGCTCCAGGTCACGGCCCATTCCACCGCGCCGGCCTCGCCCTTGCGCTCGATACGGCCGGCGAAGGGTTCGGGGGTGACGGTCTCGATCCCGGCGGTGCGCTCGGCCAGGAAGTCGGCGAGGCCGTTGGGGAAGTGGAACACCGCCTCGGCGGGGGTGCCGTCGTGGATGCGCTCAGGGGCGCATTTCCAGCGGATCTCGACCCCGCGGAACAGATAGGCCTTGGACCGGGCCATGCGGTAGAGCCGCGCCGGCTTGAACACCGCGTTCTCGCCGAAGATCTCCGGGTCGGGCAGGAAACGCAGCTCCGAGCCCTTCTTGCGCGAGGGCCCGCCCTTTTGCAGCGGCCCCAGGGGCTTGCCCTGCGAGAAGCTCTGCTTCCACTCGAACCCGCCCAGCCAGACGGTGACGTCCAGCCGCGAGGACAGGGCGTTGACCACCGACACGCCCACCCCGTGCAGGCCGCCGGAGGTCTCATAGGCCTTGCCCCCGAACTTACCGCCCGAGTGCAGCACGGTCATGATGACCTCGAGGGCCGATTTGTCCGGGTACTTGGGATGGGGGTCCACCGGGATGCCGCGGCCGTCGTCGCGCACCATCAGCGAGCCATCGGCCATCAGGGCGACGTCGATGCCCTTGGCGTGGCCGGCGACGGCCTCGTCCATGGCGTTGTCCAGCACTTCGGCGAACAGGTGGTGCAGCGCCCGCTCGTCGGTGCCGCCGATGTACATGCCGGGGCGGCGGCGGACGGGCTCCAGCCCCTCCAGCACCTCGATGTCCTTGGCGGAATAGCCGCTGGTGGGCGCGACCGCCGTCGGCTTCGGCTCGATATGCGCGTCGGCCACCGGGTGCGCGGGCACCGGCGCCAGGGCGGCGTCGAACAGGTCGGGGATCTCGCGGGCGGCCTTGGACATGACACTCGAAAATGACGCGATTCTGCACTGCCGACATACGGCCGTTCCCCGGGCAGGGGAAGGGCGGTCAGGGTCGCGAGCCCTCGCGTAGAGGGTGAGCCAGGCGCCCGCGCCCCACCTGTGGCTGTGGAAAAAACTTGCCCAAATTATGACTAAAAGCTTAAAGCTTAGCTTGGGTCGCATACTGATCGGTCTGGCTTCCGATCCTGCGTCCCGCCAGTTCGTGGCGCCCTTCGTGCGTGCAACCGGCGATTGAAGCCCGTTGTGGGCCATGGGGGGACAGTATGCCGGTCATTTCGTTTGTGTGGACTGGTTGGGACACCCTGGAAGGGTCTACGCCGGGCTTTAACTATCTGCCTGATTTGGAGGTCACGCTTACGGGGGCAGGAGGGGCGGGCGCCAGCGTCGCCTGGGCCGTGACGGGGAATGGCGCGAACCCTGCCAACGGAGCCGATTTCGTTGGCGGCGTCCTGCCGTCCGGCGTCCTGACATTCGCACCCGGCGAAACAAGCAAGAAGATCAACATCTTCCTTCTTGGCGACACCGTATTCGAACCGTCCGAGCAATTCGTCGTCACCCTCAGCAACCCCGTGGGGGCGACGCTGGGGACCGCCGCCCTGCAGGTGACGGTGAGGGACGACGACACCTCGACATCTCCGCTCCCGGTCCTGTCGTCTCAGCAGGTCGTCAGCCAGATGGAGGGGAATTCCGGGCTGACCACCCCCTTTACCTTCACCTTCACCCGGACCGGCGACTTGAGCGGAGCCTCGAGCGCAACCTATTCGGTGCTCGGTGATGGAAATTCGCCAGCCACGGCGTCTGATTTTTCGGGCGGCGTCCTGCCGAGCGGGACGATCCAGTTCAGCACCGGTCAGGCCACTGCGACCGTGACCGTGAATGTCCTGGCGGACACCACTGTGGAAGACGCCGAGCAATTCCGGGTCCAGCTGTCCAATCCCGTGGGCGCAGTGATCGGCAATGTGAATTCGCTCGCCACCATCGGCAACGACGACACCAACGCACCGCCGAGGATCAAATTTGCGGCCGCCGACATTCAGGGCAAATCCGGCCTTGAGGGGGCGTTCGCCAGCAGCGGCGTGACCTTCGTCTTGACCCGGACCGGTTCGCTGACGGGCGTTTCCTCCGTCAACTATTCAGTCGTGGGGTCAGGCGGCGACCCAGGTCAGCAGGCGAGCGGCGCGGATTTCGTCGGCGGCGTGCTTCCGAGCGGGGTGCTCACCTTCGCGGCCGGCGAAAGCAGCAAGAGCATCACCATCGCGGTGGCGAACGACGTCCTGATCGAGCGGGACGAGAACTTCATCGTCATGCTGTCGAACCCGGTAAATGCCGACCTGGACGGGTTCGTCGGCCTGGCGACGATACTGAACGACGACGTGGCCCAGCCGACCGTCGCCTTCGCCACCACCTCCGCCAGCGTGATGGAGAACGCCGCGGCCGGCGGCTTCGACTTCGTGGTGAACCGGACCGGCGACATCTCAGGCGTCTCCGCCGTGCTCTATGAGGTGACCGGATCGGGCGCCAACCCGGCGACCGCCGCCGATTTCGTTGGCGGCCGGCTGCCGTTGAACAGCGTGAGCTTCGCCGCCGGGGAGACGTCGAAGGTCATCCACATTGGCGTCGTCAACGACGACGTGAAGGAAGCGGACGAGACGTTCACGATTTCGCTCGTCGCCGCGAACGGCGCCGTGATCGGCAGCGCGTCCAAGGCTTCAGCCGTCATCGGCAATGACGACGCTGGCCCCACAACCATCGGCTTCACGACCGGCTGGGCCGACGCCCCCGAGGGTGCGGGCGGGGTCAGTTATGTGATCACCCGGACCGGTGATCTCAGCGGCGTCTCCACCGTTGCATGGCGCGCCGAGGGATCGGGGCCGTTGGAAGCGCGCGCCAATGCGGCCGATTTCGGTGGCGTGAACCCGGCGGGCATCGTCACCTTCGCCGCGGGCGAAACGACCAAGACCGTCTTCGTGCCCTTCGCCAACGATTCCATCGTCGAGTTGGACGAACTTTTCTCCCTTTATCTGTCCAATCCCACAGGCGCTGTCCTGGGCTCCGAGACCTCCATCGGGAGCATCCACAACGACGACGTCGCCTCCGGGTCGACGTTGTCGATCAGCGTCCTGACGCCGTCGCGGCCGGAAGGCGAGGCGGAGATGAATCCGTTCGACTTCGTGGTCACGCGTTCGGGCGACACGAGCGGCAGCGCATCGGTCGACTATCGGGTCGCGGGCAGCGGGGCCTCGCCGACCGACATGGCCGATCTCTTCGCCGGCATGTCGGTCGCCGGCCACGTGGACTTCGCTGCGGGCGAAACCAGCAAGACCGTCACCGTATACATCCGCGGCGACCGCATGTCGGAGGCGAACGAAACCTTCTCGGTGACCCTTTCGAACGCGACGGGCGCGAGCCTTGGGATCGCAAGCGCGACGGCGACCGTCCTGAATGACGACACCTCAACCCTGCCGATGATCTCCATCCCCCGGTACAATCTCGGCATGCCGGAAGGCTGGACCTTCACCGGCTATGTCATTCACCGGTCAGGGGATCTCAGCGCGGGTTCGACGGTCCAATATGCCGTGACGCCCGGCGCCGGCGATACGCCCTCCGCCTCCGCCGCCGACTTCGAGGGCGGCGTGCTGCCGAGCGGAATGGTCACCTTTGCGCCGGGGCAATCGAGCGCCACCATCTATTTCACCAGCTTCGACGACGCCGAGGCCGAGGCGTCCGAAAGTTTCAAGCTCATCCTGTTCAACCCCTCCGGCGCGACCCTCGGCGACGCGGTGGCCTTCGGGCAGATCAACAACAGCGATGAACCGGGCACGGTCCTGCCGCCGTCGATCGGCTTCTCGACCCCGAGCGCCTCGGGGGCCGAGGGGGGAGCGGGCCTCACCTACACGGTGGTGCGCACGGGTTACACGGGGGCGGTGTCGTCGGTCGCCTATAGTGTGGCGGGCGCCGGCGCCGGCGGCGGCGGCCCGGCGGCCGCATCCGATTTCGCAGGGGGCGTCCTGCCCGGCGGCGTGGTGACCTTCGCCGCGGGCGAGACCAGCAAAACCATCCACATCGCCTTTGCCAATGACGCCGACGTGGAACAGGACGAAGGCTTCGTCCTGAGCCTGATCAATCCTGTCGGCGCAGGGCTCGGCCTTTCCGTCGCCACCGGAACCATCCTCAACGACGACACCTCTTCGGAGCCTTCCGGCCCTTCGGGCCCGTCTGGTCCCTCCACCCCGGGCGAGGGGGATCCTCAGCCGGTGCAGCGACTCTCCAACGCCTATGAGGCCATCCTGAGGTCGGCCGTGAGCGGGGCCGACGCCTCCTGGATCGCCGACGACCTCGCTGCGAAGGTGTCGGCGGGCCAGATGACGGCGGCCCAGGCTATTGCGGCGATCATCCCCAAGGCCGACGCGACCACTTCGGTGGCCAGCCTGTCCTATCAGTTCTTCACCGGTTCGACGCCGACACGGGCCGGGTTCGACTATCTCGTCTCTCCCGATGGGGCGAACCCCAACAACCTGAACTCGGCCTATTACCAGAGCTTCAGCCTGGAGAACCGCTACATCAATTTCGCGGTCAATCTCGGCAAGCTGGGGGCGGGGCGGGCGGACTTCGAGAGCCAGTACGGCCAGAAGGACCTGTTCGACGCCACCAAGGCCGCCTACGCCACCATCTTCGGCGCTGCGCCTAGCGACGCCAAGGTGCACGCCCTGCTGGACGCCAGTTTCAGCCTGAACGGCGTGACCATGACCCGCGCGGAGTATTTCGCCTACTACGGCCAGGATGGCGCCCGCGGTATCGGGACCAAGGCGGCCATGGTGGGCTGGCTCCTGGCCGAGGCCGAAAAGGCTGATCTTGGCGCTTACGCCAAATCCAACGCGGCCTTCCTGGCCGGCCTGACGGACGGTGACGCCTATGGCGTCGATATCATCGGGGTCTATGGCCGGGCGGACTACGCCTTCCTCGGCTGAGGGCCTAAGCGGACGATCCCGTCTCCGGCGGCGGCCCGTTGATGTGTCAAAAGTATAGTATTTACTAGACTAGCGATTATCGAACGTGCTACCCACGGATCCTGAGGTCATCAGGGGGTTCCCATGGGATATGTAGGTCCGACCCGCTTCAAGCCTGACGCGCTCAAGCATTACGGTGCGTTCACGGCGGCCGCTCAAGATTACGTCGCCAACCTGTCGCAGGTGCAGCGGCGAGGCCTGCGGGAAAAGCCGCTGGATTGGCGAGCTGGCCACCCCTGTTACTTCACCGACATGTACCAGTTGCTGAATGCTCTGCGGAAAATGGAGCTTTCACCCCAATCCCGCATCGTCGAGGTGGGGGCCGGCGCCGGCTGGGCGACGGAGATCCTGGCGTCCCTGCTGTACCGGGTGGACTGCGTAGAGCCTGCCGCCTCCATGATCGAGGTGGCCAAGGCGCGGGTGCACAGCCACCTGGAGCATCACGGCGTGCCGGGGCTCGCGGCCAATGTGACGTGGCAGTGCGCGACCATGGAGGACTGCGACCTGCCCGAGGGCGAGATCGACGCGGTGCTGTTCTTCGAGAGCTTCCACCACGTGGTCGACGAGGCGAAGGCCCTGGACAAGGCCTGGGCCGCCCTGCGTCCCGGCGGCTGGCTGATGATCGTCGGCGACGCCAACTGGATTCCCGGCAACGCCGCTCAGGAGGCTGAGTGGACGGCGGAGATGAACGCCTTCGGCACCCTGGAGAGCCCGCTGACCCACGACTACATGATGTGGCTGCTGCGCGACCGGGGCTTTTCCGAAGTCACCCGCCATCATGCGGTGAACACCCTGGTGCCCACCGAGGCGGAATATCAGCCCATCCGCACCGTGGTCGACCTGGACGCCACCTACTACAACCTCGTGTCGGCGCGTAAGCGGGTGGCCGGCGCGGGGGACGGGATGTCGCCCGGCCTTGGCCCTGTCGCCACGCCTGCGCCGACGTCCTTGGCCGCCCTCATCTGGCGGGCGTTGAAGCGGCGCCTGTTCTAGTCCTCTTCGCCCTCGCTCTCCCGGCGCAGCACGCGCCCGGTCACCACGGCGCCCTTGCCGAAACGGGCACGCAGGGTGTCGACGGTGCGTTCGGTGACGCGGGCGCGGGTCTCCTCGGCGGCGAACAGGTCGCCGGGGCCGTCTTCGGCCTCCACCAGTTCAGACAGGCCCGCGCCGATCAGGCGGTAACGGGTCCCCGCCATAGTCTCGGCGCGCAGCAGGTCGCGCACGGCGGCGAACAGGCTGCGGGCGGTCTGGATCGGCTCGGCCAGGGTGCGGCGGCGGGTCAGGCTGCGGAAGTCGGCGGTCTTCAGCTTCAGCACGGCGGCGCGGCCGGCGATCCCCTCAACCCGCATCCGCGTTCCCACCTTTTCGCAGCAGCCCCACAGGTGGTCTTCCAACTCCGGCAGATGGGAGATGTCGGTGTTGAAGGTGGTCTCGGCGCTGATGCTCTTGCGGGCGTGGTCCGGATCGACCCCGCGGGGGTCGCGGGCGTGGGCCAGCTCGTGCAGCCTCAGGCCGTAGGCGCCGAACCGCCGGACGAGGTCCTTCGGGTCGGCGCGCGCGAGGTCGCCGATCACTAAGAACCCGGCCTTGTTGAGCGAGGCGGCGGAGGCAGGGCCGACGCCGGGCAGCATCCCCACCGGCCGGGGCGCCAGGAAGCCGGGCGCCTCGGCGGCCCCGATCACCGCCATGCCGCGGGGCTTGTCCAGTTCCGAGGCGATCTTGGCCAGGAACTTGTTGGGGGCGAGGCCGATGGAGACGGTGATGCCCACGTCCTGCTCGATCTCGGCCTGCAGCTTCGCAAGGGTCAGAGCAGGGAAGCCCCCGTGCAGGGCGTCTGTCCCGGAGAGGTCCATCCACGCCTCGTCCAGGGACAGGGGCTGAACCAGGGGCGTCAGCCGCTGCAGCTTCTCCATGATCCGCCGGCTCTCGTGGCGGTATTTGGTGAAGTCGGGCTTGATGATCACCGCCTGGGGGCATAGCGCCTTGGCCTTGAACATCGGCATGGCGCTCCGCGGGCCATAGGTGCGGGCGATGTAGCAGGCGGTGGTCACCACCCCCCGCACCCCGCCGCCGACGATCACCGGCAGGTCGGCGAGTTCGGGGCGGTCGCGCTTCTCCACGCTGGCGTAGAAGGCGTCGCAGTCCATGTGGGCGATGGCCAGGGTGGTCAGCTCGGCATGGGCGACGAGGCGCGGCGAGGCGCAGGCCGGGCAGCGGCGGGAGGCTGGCGCAGGGCCGGTCCAGAAGCAGTCCCGGCAGAGGGCGGTCACGGCCCGTCCCACAGCCAGGCCGCCCCGCGCACGCCGGAGGCGTCCCCGTGGGCCGCCCGGACGATACGGGTCTCCAGGACGTCGGAGAAGACATAGCGGGTGACGACCTCCGGCAGCCGCTCGTAGAGGACGGGCAGGTTGGAGACGCCCCCGCCGAGCACGATCACCGTGGGATCGATCAGGTTGCAGACGGTGGCCAGCGCCCGGCCGAGCCGGTCGATATAGCGGTCCACCGCGGCGCCGGCGGCCGGGTCGCCCCGGGCGGCGTTGGCGCCGATGGCGGTGGCGGGCAGGCTGACGCCGTTGGCGATCGCATAGTCCGCCTCCAGCCCCGACCCGGACACCCAGGTCTCCAGGCAGCCGCGCTTGCCGCACCAGCAGGTGGGGCCCGGCCATTCGGCTTCATTCGGCCAGGGCAGGGGGTTGTGGCCCCATTCGCCGGCGATCCCGCTCGCCCCCTGCAGCAGCCGCCCCTCCACCGCCACCCCGCCGCCGCAGCCGGTGCCGAGGATGCCGGCGAAGGCGACCTTGGCCCCCGCGGCCGCCCCGTCGGTGGCTTCGGACAGGGCCAGGCAGTCGGCGTCGTTGGCGAGGCGCACGGGGCGGCCGAGCGTCCGGCTGATGTCTTGGCCGAAATCGCGGCCGTTGAGCCAGGTGGAGTTGGCGTTGCGGGCCAGGCCGGTCTTGGGCGAGATAGACCCGGGCATGCCGATGCCCACCCGGTCCACCCGCACGGTTTCCGCCTCCACCGCGGCCACCACCTCGGCAACCGCCGTCAGGGCGGCGTCATAGCCGCCGGGGTTGGGGACGCGCCGGTGGGCGATCACGACGCCCTTTTCGTCCAGGGCCGCCGCCTCGATCTTGGTTCCGCCGAAATCGACGCCGATCCTGATCATCCCGCCTCTCCGTAATTCCCCGGTGCGGATAACTCGGACTTAAGGATATCCGTGTCAAAGTCCGGGTAACAGAAGGCGATAAGAGTCATTCCAGTGCCTTCGAGCCACCGGGTCATGGTTAAACAATGACTAAAAAGGTCCTCATTGTCGAGGATAACGAGCTTAACATGAAGCTTTTTCATGATTTGCTCGATGCCCAAGGCTACGAAACCTTGCAAACCCGCGAGGGCCTGCAAGCTTTGGCGATCGCCAGGCAGCATAGACCTGACCTGATCCTGATGGACATCCAGCTCCCGGAGATCTCCGGTCTGGAGGTGACCAAGTGGCTCAAAGAAGATGACGAGCTTTCGCACATTCCCGTGGTCGCCGTCACCGCCTTCGCGATGAAGGGGGACGAGGAACGTATCCGGGAGGGGGGCTGCGAGGCTTATATCTCCAAGCCGATCTCGGTCGGCTACTTCCTCGACACGGTGCGTCGTTTCTTGGGCTAGGTAGATGAGCGCGCGCATCCTCGTCGTCGACGACATCGAAGCCAACATCCGGCTGCTCGAAGCCAAGCTGACCGCCGAATATTACGAGGTGATCTCCGCCCCGGAGGGGCTGACCGCCCTCGATCTCGCCGTCAACGCCGATCCCGACATCATCCTGCTCGACGTGATGATGCCCGGCATGGACGGGTTCGAGGTGTGCCGGCGGCTGAAGCAGGAGCCGGCGACGCGGCACATCCCAGTGGTGCTGGTCACCGCTCTGGACGGTCGCCGCGACCGGCTGACCGGCCTGGAGGCCGGCGCCGACGACTTCCTCACCAAGCCCATCGACGATGTGGCCCTGTTCGCCCGGGTGCGTTCCCTGTCGCGCCTGAAGATCGTCGCCGACGAGCTGCGCCAGCGGGAGGCGTCGGGGCGCCGCATGGGGGTGATCAGCGCCGCCGCGGGCCGCCTCGGCGGGACCGGCGGCCGCATCGTCATCGCCGACGACAACGAGCGGCAGGCCAAGCGCATCTTCGACGAACTGGCCATCGAGCACCGTCCGGTGGTCGAGGCCGATCCGGAAAAGGCCTTGCTGGCCGCCCGCGCCCGCGCCGACCTTGTGATCGTCAACACCGTGGCGCGGGAGTTCGACGGCCTGCGCCTCGCCGCCCAGCTACGCTCGGACGACGCCACCCGCCACGCGCCCATCCTGGCGGTGGTGGACGCCGCCGACAGGCCCCGCTCGTTGAAGGCGCTGGAGATCGGGGTCAACGACCTGTTGTCCCGGCCCATCGACCCGGAGGAGATGGCGGCCCGCGTCCGGTCGCTGATCCGCCAGAAGCGCTACACCGATTTCCTGCGCAACAATCTCGATTCCAGCCTCGAACTGGCGGTCACCGACGCGCTCACGGGGCTGCACAACCGCCGTTACATGGCCGGCCAACTCGGCGCCCTGGTCAAGCGGGCCGCGCGGGGCGGGGAGGGGGTGGCGGTGCTGCTGGTGGACATCGACCACTTCAAGCGCATCAACGACACCTTCGGCCACAACATCGGCGACGAGGTGCTGCGCGAGTTCGCCGTGCGGCTGGCCACCAACACCCGCGCCGTGGACCTGCCCTGCCGCTACGGCGGGGAGGAGTTCGTGGTGGTGATGCCCGACACCTCCCTGGAGGCCGCCCACCGCATCGCCGAGCGCCTGCGCCTGCATGTCAGCGGCGCGCCCTTCCGCCTCGCCGGGCTGGAGGAGCCGCTGACCGTCACCATCTCCATCGGCGTCGCCTCGGTGGTCGGCGGCGACGACACCCCCGACATGCTGCTCAAGCGCGCCGACGACGCCCTCTACGAAGCCAAGGCCGCCGGCCGGAATCAGGTCGTCGCCCGGGCGGCTTAGGGGCTTCTTAGGGCCGCTTCCTCCTCCGCTCACCCCGGCGAATGCCGGGGCCCAGATCGTAAGGCGCGAACTCTCGGGGCTGTCGCTGCTGAAGCTTGCGACGCCGACGTTCCATGATCTGGATCCCGGCAGTCGCCGGGATGAGCGGCTTGGGAAAACCCCGGAATCAAAAACGCCCGGCCGTTGCGGGCCGGGCGTCGTAAATCGCGGTAGGCGGACAGCCTACTTGATCTTGCCTTCGCGGAATTCGACGTGCTTGCGCACCACCGGATCGTACTTCTTCATCACCAGCTTGTCGGTCTTGGTGCGGGCGTTCTTCTTGGTCACGTAGAAGAAGCCGGTGTCGGCCGACGAGTTCAGGCGGATCTTGATTGAGGCCGGCTTGGCCATGGCGGAAAACTCCTAGGTCGGCCGGAGCCGGGAATTCGAGAGCGGCGGAGAATACTCAGGAGACTTGCCAAGTCAATGTCGGCGCGGAGATTGCCGCCCGCGCCCTGTCGAAACCGGCCTCAGCCCACCTCCACCTTGCCCTGACGGGGCGCCGGCGCGGCGGGCGATTCGGGCAACGCCGCATCGCCGAGGGCCAATTGGTCGCGCAGGCCCGACAGCAGGGCCTGGATGCCATAGGCGAAGCCGGCGGCGTGATCGCTGCGCTTGGGTTCGGCCATCCCCGACTGTTCGACCAGGGCGTAGCCGATGGTGAAGCTGCCGATGGTGACGAGCACATGGTGGGCGGCCGCGTCGCTGAACCCGGCGTCCATCAGGCGGCGCAGCATCCCCGGCATGGACAGGGCCTGGCTGGTGCCGGTGGGGCGGCCGGCGGCGAGCACCTGGGCCCCGTCGCGGCGGGACAGGGCGGCGGCGCGGATACAGTAGGCGCCGGTCAGCAGCCAGGCGTCCCACGGCTGGTCCGATTCCAGCGGCCCGGGGGTGGGCAGGTGTTCGGTCAGCATGGCCTCGGCCATGTGGTTCAGCAGCTCGCGCTTGCTCTTGAAGTGCCAATAGAGCGAAGGCCCCTGCACGCCGAGGTCCTGCGCCAGCTTGCGGGTGCTGAGCCCTTCCAGGCCGACCTTGTCGAGGAGTTGCAGGGCCGCCTGCACGATTGTCGATTTTTCGAGCGCCATAGCCCCCTCCTATAACCGCTTTATGCCGCCCGCGGCTATGTCGTCGCGCCGCAGGGGAACGGAAGCGCCGCCCCCTCAGATTTTGGCGCCGATATCCCTGGCGAGTTTGGCGAGATCCGCCGGATCGGCCATGTGGGCCGCCCCGTGCCCGGCCAGGGCTATCCCCTCGAACCGGGGGATGAGGTGGAAGTGCAGGTGGAACACCGTCTGCCCCGCAGGGGCGCCGTTGAACTGGGTGATCACGAGCCCGTCCGGCTGCAGCGCCGTGCGCAGGCCCCGGGCCACCTTCTGCACTCCGGCCATCAGCCCCGCCAGGTCGTCCAGGTCCACGTCCAGCAGGTTGCGGGCCCTGGCCGTCTTGGAGATCACCAGGGTATGGCCGCGTCCTTGCGGGAACAGGTCGAGGAAGGCGAGCACGTCCTCGTCCTCATACACCTTGGCGCACGGCGCCTCGCCGCGGATGATCTTGGCGAAGATGTTGCCATCGTCGTAGCTGCCGTCGAGGCTCATTGATCCGGCTCCTCATGCCTGAACGGCGAATACTCCGCCGCGAGATAGGCCATTTCATTCTCCACCGCGGGCCGCTCCTGCGCCAGATAGCGTGCGACCGGCTCGCGCAATCGTGGGTCGGCGATCCAGTGGGCGGAATAGACCGGCGCCGGCAGATAGCCCCGTGCGATCTTGTGCTGCCCCTGCGCGCCCGCCTCGACCCGCGACAGGCCACGCAGGATCGCCTGCTCGATGGCCTGGTAGTAGCAGAGCTCGAAATGCAGGAAGGGCACGTCCTCGACCGCGCCCCAGTTGCGGCCATAGAGGGCGTCGTCGCCGATCAGGTTCAGGGCGCCGGCGATCCAGCGGTCGTCGCGGCGGGCCATCACCAGCAGGATCTTCTCCCCCATCCGCTCGCCGATCAGGGAGAAGAAGCGGCGGTTCAGGTAGGGCCGGCCCCACTTGCGCCCGCCGGTGTCCATGTAGAAGGCGTAGAAGGCGTCCCAGTGCGCCTCGGTGATCTCCGCTCCTGAGAGGGCGACGATGTCGAGGCCGGCCCGGGCGTCGCGCCGCTCCCGCCGGATGGTCTTGCGCCGCCCGGACGACAGGGCCGCCAGGAAGTCGTCGAAGGTGGCGTAGCCGTTGTTATGCCAGTGGTACTGTTGGTCCTGGCGCAGCAGCAGCCCCGCCTCGCCCATCCGCCGCCACTCCGCCTCCAGCGGGAAGGTGATGTGCACCGACGAGGCCTCCAGCCGCTCGCACACCGTCAGGGCGCCGCCGAGGAGGTGGCGCTCGGCCGCCATCCGGTCCGCGTCGGCCCGGGTCAGCAGGCGGGGGCCGGTCGCCGGGGTGAAGGGCACGGCGGCCTGGAGCTTGGGATAGTATTCCCCGCCGGCGCGCATGTAGGCGTCCGCCCAGGCGTGGTCGAACACATACTCCCCCTGGCTGTGGAGCTTCAGATAGAGGGGCATGACCCCGACCACCTCGCCCGCCGCGTCTGTGGCCGCGAGGTGGCGGGGGATCCACCCCGTCCGCCCGCCGACGCAGCCGCTCTCCTCCAGGGCCTGCAGGAAGGTGTAGGAGACGAAGGGGTTGCCGGCGTAGTCGGGGGCCGCAGCGCAGGCGTTCCACGCCGCCGGGCCGATATCGGCGATGGAGGTGTGGGCCTGGACCGTGGCCTCGCCGGTCAAGGCTGGAAGCCCTCGAAGATGATGTTGTCCGCTTTGTCGGCCAGGGCCTTGGCCTCCAGCCGGGTGCGCACCGTCCACACCACCTGCCGGAACACCCCGAGGGACGGGGGCAGGGGCAGCAGCCGCTTGGAAGGGGCGAGGAACAGAGGCCGGGCCTCGGCGATGGCGGCCACGGCGCCGTCGAGGCGGTCGAGGTTCAGGCCCCGCACCACCTCCGGCCGGTGCTCGGCGAACCAGGCGTGGGCGGCGGGATTGAAGCCGATCACCGCGACGGGGCCCGCATAGGCGTCCAGCAGTTCGGCGACCCGCGTCTCCAGCGGGCCTTCCGCCCCGGGCGGCGTCTTCAATTCCACCAGCAGCAGGCTGCGCCCGGCGATGCAGGCGAGGGTCTGGGCAAGGGTGGGGATGGTCTCGCGGGAGCGGCCGAGGCGCAGGGCGCAAAGGTCGGCGGCCGGACGGTCGATCATCCGCCCGACGGCGCCGGTCATGCGCCACAGGTCATCGTCGTGGAACACCATCGCCTCGCCGTCGGCGGAAAGGCGCACGTCCAGTTCCACCCCGTAGCCGCCGGCGCAGGCGGCCTCGAAGGCGGCGAGGGAGTTTTCCGGCGCGCCCTTGGGCCGCCACAGGCCGCGATGGGCGATCGGCCGGCCGCAGAGCAGGGCCCTGAGATCGGCGGGGGAGGCCGTCACGCCAGCTCGACCACGGCGTCAACTTCCACCGCGAAGCCCAGCGGCAGCTTGTAGACCCCGACGGCGGAGCGGGCATGGCGGCCGGCGTCGCCGAACACCTCGACCATCAGGTCGGAGGCGCCGTTGATCACCGCCGGGATGTCGATGAAGTCGCCGGCGCACTGCACGAAGCCGCCGAGCTTGACCACCCGCCGCACCCGGTCGAGGTCGCCTTCGCAGGCGGCCTTCATCTGGGCGATCAGATTGACGGCGCACAGGCGCGCGGCCCGCTTGGCGGTGTCGAGGTCCACGTCCGCGCCCACCGTCCCTTTGATCCCGCCCTGGGGATCGATGGAGATCTGCCCGGAGATGTGCACCACCGCGCCGCTGCGCACGAAGGGCACATAGTTGGCGACGGGGGCCACCGGCTGGGGCAGGACGACGCCGAGTTCGGCGAGGCGTTTTTCGATGTTCGACATGCGCCTCACATAACGCTTGGGTCGGCCGTCGTCATGATGGATTTGGGGGCGCCGTAGCTCGGGGCGGAGGGCGCCGGGAGAAAATCACTCCGCCCTATTAGAAAATCTAAATTGCCTTACGGCCCGCCGATCCGGAAAAGCCCGGGCTGCGCAGCCGCGGTCGACCCCGCGCGTTGACACTGTGGGCGCGCGGCGGCGAGGGGAGGGTGCAACGATATGGCGACCATCGCCCCCGACGCGCCCCTGCGCACGCTCATCGCCCGCCGCTCTTTCTTCCGCCGCCGTTCCGCGGTGCCGGGCTTCGCCCTGACCCTCGGCGTGACCCTGACCATCCTGTCCCTGGTGGTGCTGATCCCGCTGACCGCGGTGGTGATCAAGTCGGCGGAGCTGAGCCCGGCCCAGTTCGCCGCCGCCGCCTTCTCCGAGCGCGCGGTGCAGGCCTACAAGCTGTCCTTCGGCGCGTCCCTGGTGGCGGCGACCATCAACGGGGTGTTCGGGGTGCTGACCGCCTGGGCGCTGGTCCGCTATCACTTCCCGTTCAAGGGGGTGATCAACGCCCTGGTGGATCTGCCCTTCGCCCTGCCGACGGCGGTGGCGGGGATCGCCCTCGCCAACCTCTATGCGGAGAATGGCTGGGTGGGCGGGCTCCTCGCGCCGCTTGGGATCAAGACCGCCTTCAATCCCACCGGGGTGGTCATCGCCCTCAGCTTCATCGGCCTGCCCTTCGTGGTGCGCACCATCGAGCCGGTGCTGCGCGACCTGTCCATCGACGTGGAGGAGGCCGCCGCCAGCCTGGGCGCCAGCCGGGTGCAGACCATCGTGCGCGTGGTGGGCCCGGCCCTGGCCCCCGCCTGGCTGACCGGCTTCGCCCTCGCCTTCGCCCGGGCGGTGGGGGAGTACGGCTCGGTGATCTTCATCGCCGGCAACCGGCCCTACAAGTCCGAGATCGCCCCCCTCTTGATCACCATCCAGTTGCAGCAGTTCGACTACGCCGCGGCGGCGTCCATCGCGGTGGTTATGCTGGGGGTGTCCTTCCTCATGCTGTTCGTGATCAACGCCATCCAGGCGTGGTCCAGGCGGATGGGCTGACCATGGCCGACACGCGCATTCCCCACGGCGCCACGCAGGAGCCGGCCTGGGTCCGGGCGACGGTGATCGGCGTCGTCTTCGCCTTCCTCGCCCTGATGCTGGTGCTGCCCCTGGTCTCCGTGTTCGTGGAGGCCTTCCGCAAGGGGGTCGGTCCTGTGCTGGAGGCCATCGGCGAGCCGGATTCCCTGGCGGCCATCAAGCTGACCCTGCTGACGGCGGCCATCACCGTGCCGTTCAACGCCGTGTTCGGCGTCTGCGCCGCCTGGGCGGTGGCCAAGCACCAGTTTCCCGGCAAGAGCCTGCTGATCACCCTGATCGACCTGCCGTTCTCGGTGTCGCCGGTGGTGGCGGGGCTGATCTATGTGCTGGTGTTCGGCCTGCAGGGCTGGCTCGGCCCCTGGCTCTCCGCCCACAACATTCAGATCGTGTTCGCGGTGCCGGGTATCGTGCTCGCCACCATCTTCGTCACCTTCCCCTTCGTGGCGCGCGAGCTGATCCCCCTGATGCAGGCGCAAGGGGTGGACGAGGAGGAGGCCGCGGTCTCCATGGGCGCGGGCGGCCTGCGCACCTTCCTGCGGGTGACGGCGCCCAATATCCGCTGGGGGCTGCTCTACGGGGTGTTGCTCTGCAACGCCCGGGCGATGGGGGAGTTCGGCGCCGTGTCGGTGGTCTCCGGCCACATCCGCGGAGAGACCGACACCATGCCGCTGCATGTGGAAATTCTGTACAACGAGTACAATTTTGTGGGCGCGTTCGCGGTGGCCGGCCTGCTCTGCCTGCTCGCCGTGATCACCCTGGTGCTGAAGTCCGTCCTGGAAGCCTTGCAGCCGGAGGTGGGCGGCCGTGCCGTTTGACCGCGAACCCGAGACCCGAAAAGAGGCCGCCCCCCGAAATGAGATCCTCCAGGTGACGTCGCGCGAGGAATTCCCCAGCCCCATGGGCATCCAGATCCAGGGCGTGGAGAAGCGGTACGCCCGCTATCCGGCGCTGAAGGGGGTGAGCCTCGACATCCAGCCGGGGGAGCTGCTCGCCCTGCTCGGCCCCTCGGGCTCGGGCAAGACCACCCTGCTGCGGGTGATCGCGGGCCTGGAGTTCCCGGAGGCGGGCGCCGTGCTGTTCGACGGCGAGAACGTGACCTTCGCCAGCGCCGCGGCCCGGCGGATCGGCTTCGTGTTCCAGCAATACGCCCTGTTCAAGCACATGACGGTGGCCAAGAACGTCGCCTTCGGCCTCGATATCCGCAAGGGCGCGGCCAAGCCGTCCAAGGCCGAGCAGGCGGCGAGGGTGGAGGAACTGCTGGAGCTGGTGGAGCTTGGCGGCATGGGCTCGCGCTATCCGAGCCAGTTGTCCGGGGGCCAGCGCCAGCGGGTGGCCCTCGCCCGGGCCCTCGCCGTGGCCCCCCGGGTGCTGCTGCTGGACGAGCCCTTCGGGGCCCTGGACGCCACGGTGCGCAAGTCCCTGCGGCGGGAGCTGCGGCGCATCCACGACGCCACCGGCGTGACCACCATCTTCGTCACCCACGACCAGGAGGAGGCGCTGGAGCTGGCCGACCGGGTCGCCGTGCTGAACCTTGGCCGGATCGAGCAGATCGGCGCCCCGCACGAAGTGCACGATCAGCCCGCCAGCCCCTTCGTCGCCAGCTTCGTCGGCGAGACCAACCGGTTCGAGGGCGAGGTGAGGGGCGGGACCTTCGAGGCGGCGGGGATTCGCCTTCCCGCCGAAGGGATCGAAGACGGTCCCGCGTCGGCCTTCGTCCGCCCGCATCATTTCGAAATCGCCGCCGACGGCGACCTCGCCATCGAGGTGCGGCTGGAGCGTACGGTGCTCAACGGACCGGCCGGGCGGCTGGAGTGCACCCGGTCCGACGGCCAGCCCCTGGAGGCCCTTGTAACGCGCGAACAGGCGGAGGCTGCGGGCCGTCCTGGCGGGGCGGTTCGCCTCAAAGTCAGAAAAGCGCATGTTTTTGAACGGGAACCGATTGCCTAACGACTACCTTTGGTCACAAACGCCATACAGTAGGTTCGGGTCGAGCCGCGGCGCGCAGAAGGGTGGAAGTGGGGTTGGGTCGCATCCGGGTCGCTACGACCGTCTCGATGCTCCTGTGTTGCGCCTCTGCGGCTGCCGCCGCGGAGCGTAAAGCCACGGTCGTCGGGGTAGAGGACAAGGCCCTGCGCGAGGCGATCGAACGCGCCGTCGGCGAAGAGCCCACCCCCGTCACCAGCCGTAACGAAGCCCGCCGCCGCGCCCGCGCCGCCGCCGCCGACGCCGAGTCCCTGCTCCGTTCCGAGGGCTATTACGCTTCGGTGCTGGAACCCGACATCAGCGACGCCGATCCGCCGGAGGCGATCGTCAAGGTGGATCCCGGCCCGCGGTTCATCCTTACCAAGCCCGAGGTCGAATGGGTGGGCACGGCGCCTGACGCCAACACGGCGATGGAGGCCGAGCGGGTTCTCGGCCTGCCCCCCGGGGCGCCGGGCCGCGCCGCCGACGTGATCGCCGCCGAGGGGCGCGGCGTCGCCATCCTCCAGGCCAGGGGTTATGCGGATGCGACCATCGCCCCGCGGGTGGTGACGGTCGACCACGCCGACAACACCGTGAACCCGCTGTTCAAATACTCCGCCGGGGACCTCGTGAAGCTCGACGGGGTGAGCGTCGAAACCAAGGGGCGCACCCGCCCCGAATGGGTCCAGTACCTGATCCCCTGGAAAGCCGGGTCGGTTTATCGGCCGAATTCGGTGGGCGAGCTGGAGCGCCGGCTGCTCGACACCCAGGTCTACGATTCCGTCACCGTCGCCCTGGCGCCCAAGCCCAACAGCGACGGGCTGCGTCCGGTGGTGGTCAATCTGGTGGACCGGCCCCGCCGCCTGCTGGAGTTCGGCGCGGGCTACTCCACCAGCGAGGGGCCGGACATTGATGTTCGCTGGTCGTTGTTCAACAAGCTGCGCCGCGCCGACACCGTGACCCTGGAGGCGCGCTACGCCGCCATCGACAGCCGGCTGGGGGCGGACCTGCTGCTGCCCCACTGGCGCTGGCCCGGCAACAACCTGAAACTGACGGCCGAGGCCTTCCGCCAGGACACCGACGCCTACATCCAGACCGGCGCCGACCTGAAGGCGGACCTGACCCGCCGGTTCGGCCTGCGCAACGCCTACTTCACCCGCGGCGTTTCGGTGACCGCCGCCGAGGTGATCGACAAGCATACCGGATCGATGAACATCGGCGTGTTCGCCGCCCTTGCCGCCCTCGCCCTCGACCGGTCCGACGATCCGCTCAATCCGCGGCACGGCTGGAAGATGGACGTGCGGGCGGAGCCCACCGTAATCGTCGGTGACGAGAACCTCGTCTATCTGAAGGTTGTGGGCCAGGCCTCCACCTATCTCGCCTTCGGCAAGGAGGACGATACGGTGGTCGCCGTGCGCGGCCGCGTCGGCTCCATCATCGGCGGCCGTATTCCGCAGGTGCCGGCGGCCTATCGGTTCTTCGCCGGCGGCGGGGGCTCGGTGCGCGGCTACAGCTACCAGGGCGTCGGGCCGCGCTATTCGGACAACGTGCCTCAGGGCGGGCTCGCCCTGATCGAGGGGTCGCTGGAGCTGCGGCGCCATCTGTTCGGCAAGTTCGGCGGCGTGGCCTTCGTGGACGCAGGCTCCGTCGCCACCGAGGTGGTTCCCGACTTCTCCAACCTCAGCATCGCAGCCGGGGTCGGTCTGCGCTACGACCTGAACTTCGCCCCCATCCGCTTCGACGTCGCCATTCCCCTCGATCGGCCCAAGGGCGACCTGCCGTTCCAGATCTACATCAGCATCGGGCAGAGCTTTTGAGCGATCTGCCGCCAGACCCGCCGCCGGTGGATCCGGTCGAGGCCGAAGCCCCGGCGCCCAAGGCGCGGCCGCGGCGACGTCTGCGGATAAGCTGGAAGGGGCCGCTGATCGCCCTTGCGGTGCTGCTGATCGGCCTGCCGCTGCTGATCACCCAGGGTGTGCGCACCGATCCCGGGCGGGCGCTGGCCACGCGCATCCTCAACACCATCAGCATCGGCCGCTTCGGCAAGCTGAAGGTGGAGGGGCTGCAGGGCGACCTGTTCCACGACTTCTCTGTCCGCCGGGTCGCCATCGTGGATCCCAAGGGCGAGTGGCTGGAGATCCGCGACCTCGGCGTGGTGTGGAACGTGGGCGAGCTCCTGGCCCGGCGCTTCCATGCGGAACAGATCCGCGCCGGCGCCCTGCGCGTGCTGCGCCAGCCCCAGCTTCGCGCCCCCGGGCCGCCGGGAGGCAAGAATCCCCTGGGCGTGGTCATCGACGACATCAAGCTCAGCCTCGAGACCCTGCCGGAGTTCTCCAGTCGCCGCGGCCTGTGGGACGTCAGCGGCCAGTTCAGCCTCGACCGAGCAGGCCCCGCCGTCGGCCGCCTCGACGCCCGCAGCCGGCTGCACGAGGGCGACGGGCTGGTGGCGGTGTTCCGCTTCGGCGACGGCCGCATCCTGCTGCGCGCGGACGCGGTGGAGGGCAAGGGCGGGGCCCTGGCGGGGGCGGCGGGCCTGCCGGCCGACAACCCCTTCTATCTGCAGGCCCGGGTCGACGGGACCAACGGCGCCGGCAAGTTGACGGTCTCGTCCCGGTCGGGCTCGCTCGTGCCGGTGCGGGCCGAGGGGACCTGGACCAAGGACGGCGCCTCCATGAGCGGGCTCGTCGTGCTGGAGGCCTCGCGCCTCACCGCCGGCTACGCCGCCCGGGTCGGGCCGGAGGTTCGCTTCCGTCTGGGCGCCCGCAAGGGACAGGGCGAGCTGTTCGACATCGACGCCGAACTGGTGGCCAAGGACGCCCAGGTCTACGCCAAGGGGCCGGTGGACTGGCGCAAGCGGACCTCCCCAGGGCTGCAGCTGAGCGCCGCCGTGACGGATCTCCGCCGCTGGGTCCACGTGCCCGCGATTGGCGCGACGCGGGCGGCGGGGATCTTCACCGGCGACCTCTCGCGCTTCGTCTACAAGGGCCGTGTCGAGGGCGAGAAACTCACCCAGAACGACTATGAGCTGGCCCATCTCTCCGGCCCCGCCACCTTGACCAAGACCCCCGGCGTCTGGCGGGTGCAGGCCGATCTGAAAGGGGCCGGAGGCAAGGGCTCGGGCCTGTTCGGCGCCCTGCTGGGAGCGCAGCCGACCGCGGTGCTCGACGGCTCCCGGCTCGCCGACGGCCGGTTCTTCTTCAAGCAGATGAAGGTGGTGGGCGCGGGCCTGCAGCTCGACGCTGAGGGCGGCCAGGACCTGCTGCGCGGGCTGACCTTCAAGGGCGTGGCCCGGTTCTCCAATCTCGCCGCTGCGCGCAAGGGCGCCGGGGGCGTGTTGCAGGCCGACTGGTCGGCGCGGCAGGCGCGCGGCTCGCCCGTGTGGGGCATCTCCTTCGACGCCCAGGGGCAGACCTTCGCCACCGGCATGGCCGAGCTCGACCGCATCCTCGGCGGCGCCCCCCGGCTGGCGGCTGCGGGGGAGTGGGGGCCGACCGGCCTTGAGGTGACTCGCGCCGAACTGACCGGCGCGCAGGGGCGGGCGGGCGCCAAAGGCCGCCTCGGCAAGGACCAGACCCTCGGCTTCGACCTCGACTGGAGCGCCCGCGGCCCCTTCGCCGCCGGCCCGGTGGAAGTCGCCGGGGCCATGTCGGGCGCCGGGCGCCTGATGGGCACGCTATCGGAACCCACGGTGGACCTCGCCGCCGACCTCGCCTCCCTCGATGTCGGCCGGCTGGTGCTCACTCCGGCGCGGCTGACCCTGCTGTTCTCGCGCACCGCGACGGGCTCCGACGGGCGGATCGGCGTGTCCGGCGACAGCGCCTGGGGCAAGGCGACGGCCAGCTCCGCCTTCCGCTTCGTGGACGGCGGCGTGCAACTCACCGACGTCGCCGCCGACGCAGGCGGCGTAAAGGCGTCGGGCCAACTCGCCCTGACGGGCGGCGCGCCGTCGAGCGCGGACCTGAAGATCGCAGCCGGGAAGGGGGCCTTCCTCAGCGCCGGCCAGCTCACCGGGACCCTGCGCCTGACCGACCGGGCCGGCGGCGCCCAGGCCAGCATCGCCCTGGACGGCAAGGGCCTCGCCGTCCCCGAATTCAAGGGGATCATCGACACCCTGCGGCTGCGCGCGGACGGGCCGTGGGAAAAGCTGCCCTACACCCTGGCGGTCCAGTCGGCGGCGCCCTGGACCGTGCGGTTCGCGGGCAATGGGGTGCTGACCCAGGCGCAGGCCGAGCGCCAGATCACCGTCGCCGGCGCCGGCCGCTTCCGCCGTACCGAGTTCAAGACCACCGAGCCGGCCCTGCTGAAGTTCGGCGCCGGCGGACGCAGCGCCCGCCTGCGTCTCGACGTCGCCGGCGGCCGGGCCGACATCGACGCCGATCTGATGGAGGGTGCGGCGCAGATCAAGGCCAAGCTCGCCGCCCTGCCGATGAGCGCCCTCAATCAGGACTTCGCTGGCCGGCTGAACGCCGACGTCGCCCTGGGCGGACGCGGCCAGAACCTGTCGGGGACCTTCAACGCCAATGTCGAGGAGGCCCGCAACCGCGATGCGCCGGAGAGCCTGGCCCTCGCCGGCTTCGTGAAGGGGCGGCTGGACGGCGGGGTCGTCCACATCGACGCCGGGGCGACCAACAGCCAGGGCCTGAGGTCTTCCCTCTCGGTGAACCTGCCGGCGGAGGCCAGCGCCGCCCCCTTCCGCCTCGCCCTCGTGCCCAACCGGCCGGTGAAGGGCGAGTTCGCTGTGGAAGGGGAGCTGCGGCCCCTGTGGGAGCTGTTCGCGGGGACGGACCGCACCCTGTCCGGCCGGGTGGTGGCCAAGGGCGACATCGGCGGCGCCCTGGCCAAGCTGCAGTCGCGGGGCTCGGCGGAGCTGACGAACGGCCAACTGAAGGACGTGGGCACCGGCCTCAATCTGCAGGACCTCGAGATCCATGCCGAGTTCGGCGACAACGCCATGGTGGTGCGAGAGTTCAAGGGGGGCGACGGCCGCGGCGGCATCCTGTCCGGCGACGGGCGCATGAGCCTGAGCCCGGACGGCGCCTCGACCCTGACCATCAATCTGAAGAACTTCCAGATGGTTCAGAACAGCCTCGCCCGAGCGGTGGTCTCCGGCGCTGTCACCGTCACCCGCGACGAGCGGGGGCAGGCCAAGCTGTCGGGCTCCCTCGGGGTCGATCGTGCCGACATCACCGCCAAGCCGCCGGTCCCCCGAGGCGTGGTGGCCATGGACGTGGTGGAGATCAACAAGCCGGCGCGCGAGGAGGAAGACATGCCCGCGCGCATCGGCGGCGTGCCGGTCAACCTCGACGTGGCCATCAAGGCGCCGCGCGGGGTGTTCCTCAAGGGCTCGGGCCTGAATGTGGAGATGTCCCTCGACGCCCATGTGAGCGGCTCGCTGGCCCTGCCGCTCTTGACCGGGACCGCGCGCATGGTGCGCGGCGACTACGACTTCGCCGGCAAGCGGTTCGACTTCGACGACCGCAGCGTGATCCGCCTGGGCTCCACCGCGGAGGCCATCCGCCTCGACCTCACCGCCACGCGGGAGGACCCCGGCACCACCACCGTCTCCCGCGCCGCCAGCGCCACCAGCACCAATGTGGTCCGCTCCGGCGGCATCACCGCGGTGGTGCGGGTGCTGGGCACGGCGGCCAAGCCGCAGATCACCCTCAGTTCGGTGCCGGTGCTGCCGCAGGACGAGGTGCTGTCGCAGGTGTTGTTCGGCCATTCGGCCTCGCAGCTTTCCTCGCTGGAAGCGGCCCAGCTCGCCTCCGCCCTGACGTCCCTGGCGACCGGGGGCGGCTTCGACATCGTGGGGGGGCTGCGCCAATTCGCCCGGCTGGACCGGCTGGCCTTCGGCGGCGGCACGGACGGCATGGCGGTGTCGGGGGGCAAGTACCTGACCAACGACATCTATCTGGAACTGACCGGGGGCGGCCGCGAAGGCCCCTCGGCTCAGGTGGAATGGCGGGTGCGGCGCAATTTGTCGGTGGTCTCCACCGTGCGCGACCGCGGCGACGCGCGCCTGTCGGTACGGTTCAGGAAGAACTACTGAGGCCGGGTCGGGCTGGGCGAGCACGGGACCGCCGGCGCGTCTGGCCCCTCGGCTCAAGGCCGAGGGAAACGGCTAAGGTAGGAAACGGGAAGGGCGCCTAGTGGGCCGCGCCGACGCGCAGGGTGTAGTGGCCGCGCTCGAACGCTTCGAAGATCTGCGTCGCGCCAGGGTGGCCGACGGGTTCGCCGCTGTCGTCCGGCAGTAGATTCTGCTCCGACACATAGGCGACGTAACAGCCGTCCTCGTTCTCGGCGAGCAGATGATAGAAGGGCTGGTCCTTGTGGGGCCGCACGTCTTCGGGGATCGCCTCCCACCACGCTTCGGTGTTGGCGAACTGCGCATCGACATCGAAGATCACGCCGCGGAAGGGGAAGATCCGATGCCTGACCACTTGGCCGATGTTGAATTTTGCGATTCTCACGTCCATGCCCCGAACTTTGGCAAACAATATATGACCGTGCGATGAACGTAGATGTCGCAGCGGCGATATGGCGTAGGGCGAGGGTTCGCAAGGGCGGGGGGGCTTGCTAGACTCGCGTGCGAGAGGGTTGCGATCGATGTGCGCGCCGAACAGGCAGGCGCCGCGATGCTTGCGCCCATTGGAGGCGAATTGACACTGACGGGCCCAAGTTCTGACGGGCGGAGCGGCGCGAGTCGGTCTTCGGACTTCGCCTGCTACGCGGCGGTCGACCTCGGGACCAACAATTGCCGCCTGCTGGTCGCCACCCCGGAGCGCCAGGGGTTCCGGGTGGTCGAGGCGTTTTCCCGCATCGTGCGCCTGGGCGACGGGTTGTCGCGGACCGGCCGGCTCGATCCGGCGGCCATGGACCGGGCGCTGGCGGCCCTGAAGATCTGCGCCGACAAGATGAACAAGCGCAAGGTGGTGGGCGTGCGCGCCGTCGCCACCCAGGCCTGCCGCTCCGCCGAGAACGGGGACGAGTTCATCGCCAGGGCCGAGCGGGAGACCGGGGTCAAGCTGCAGGTCATCAGCCCTAAGGAAGAGGCCCGCCTGTCGGTCGCCGGCTGTCTCGGCCTGCTGGACCGCAAGGCCGACGCCGCCTTGGTGCTGGACGTGGGCGGCGGCTCCACCGAACTGTCCTGGGTCGATCTGCGCGACGTGGCGGTGGACGGCCCGCGCCTGTCCGCCGACCGGCTGCCCATCAAGGCCTGGGTCTCCACCCCCGTGGGCGTCGTCACCCTGGCCGAACGCTTCCCTGAGCCGGACCCGCCCACCGAGGCCTGGTTCCGCGACATGGTCGAGCATGTGAAGGGGCACCTCTGCGCCTTCACCAGCGCCGAGGAGTTCCGCGACATCTTCGCCGAGGGGCGGGCGCACCTGATCGGCACCTCCGGCGCCATCACCAGCCTCGCGGGGCTGCACCTCGGCCTGCGCCGCTACGAGCGGGCCAAGGTCGACGGTCTCTGGCTGGAACGGAAGGACTGCGAGAAGGCCACCGATCGGCTGATGGCCCTCGGCGCCAAGGCGCGGGCGGGGGAGCCCTGCATCGGTCCGGACCGGGCCGACCTGGTGCTCGCCGGCGCCGCCATCCTGCAGGCTGTGCAGGAACTTTGGCCCTGCGACCGGGTGCGGGTCGCCGACCGGGGTCTGCGCGAAGGCCTGCTGCTGTCCCTTATGGGCGAGCGGGCGCGCCGGGCCGGACGGCCCCGCCGTCGCCGCCGTCGGGGCGGGCGCGGGGTGACCGCGCCGATCAATGGAGCCTCCAATGGCGGATGACGGCGAACGCAAGCGGCTGGTGTCCAAGCCGACCCGCGGCGATGCGGCCGGGCGGGGCATGGGCGCGCGCCTGAAGACGGCGGACATGCGCTCCTTGTCGTCGCAGCAGTGGCTGAAGCGGCAGATCAACGACCCCTATGTGCAGGCCGCCAAGGCCCAGGGCTACCTGTCCCGCGCCGCCTTCAAGCTGACCGAGATCGACGACCGCTTCCACCTGATCCGCAACGGCGCGCGGGTGATCGACCTGGGCTGCGCGCCCGGGGGGTGGATCCAGGTGGCCATCGAGCGCGGGGCGGGGACGGTGGTGGGGATCGACCTGCTGCCCATCGATCCTATCCCCCCCGCCATCATCGTCGAGGGGGACTTCACCGCCCCCGGCGCGGGCGAGGACCTGATCGCCCGCCTCGGCGGCGCGCCGGACCTCGTCCTGTCGGACATGGCGCCAAACACCTCCGGCCATCGCCAGACGGACCACCTCAGGATCGTGTCCCTGATCGAGGCCGCGGCGGACTTTTCGATCGAGACCCTGTCGCCGGGGGGCGCTTTCGTCACCAAGGCCTTCCAGGGGGGCGAGATGGCCGCGGTGCTGAAGTCGCTGAAGGCCGCCTTCGCCGACGTCCGCCAGGTCAAACCCAAAGCTAGCCGCGCCGGCAGTTCCGAGGTCTACCTCGTGGCGACGGGGTTCGGGCGCTGATCCTGATCCTTCTCCCCTTGCGGGAGAAGGACTCAGATTTTCTTCCCTTTCGCACTCGCAGCGGACCCGCTATATCCGCCCCGCAAAACGGAGACCTCCTATGGAGATTCGCGAAGGGCTCGCCTTCGACGATGTTTTGCTTGAACCCGGCCCGTCCGACGTCATGCCGACGCAGGTGGCCACCTCGACCAGGCTGACACGTGAGATCGAACTCGGCATCCCGCTGATTTCGTCGGCAATGGACACCGTGACCGAAAGCCGTCTGGCGATCGCCATGGCCCAGGCCGGCGGCATGGGCGTGATCCACCGCAACATGTCGGTGGAGCAGCAGGCCGACATGGTGCGCGAAGTGAAGCGCTACGAGTCCGGCATGGTCATCAACCCCATGACCATCAACCCCGACACCACCCTGGCTGAGGTGCGCGAGATCAAGGCCCGGCGCCGCATCTCCGGCTTCCCGGTGGTGGAGAAGGGGACCGGCAAGCTGGTCGGCATCCTGACCAACCGGGACATGCGGTTCGAGACGGACGGCTCCATCCCGGCCTCGCGACTGATGACCACCGAGAATCTCGCCACCGTGCGCGAAGGCGTCACCCAGGCCGAGGCCCGGGCGCTGTTGCAGAAGCGGCGCATCGAGCGGCTGATCGTGGTGGACGACGCCTTCCGCGCCGTGGGCCTCGTCACCGTCAAGGACATGGAGAAGGCCGAGGCCTTTCCCGATGCGGCCAAGGACGAACGCGGGCGCCTGCGCGTCGGCGCGGCCTCCACCGTGGGCGACAACGGCTTCGAGCGCTCCATGGCCCTGGTCGAGGCGGGGGTCGACGCGGTGGTGATCGACACCGCCCACGGCCACTCCGCCCACGTCATGCGGGCGGTCGAGCGGCTGAAGCGCGAAAGCAACCGGGTGCAGGTGATCGCCGGCAACGTGGCCACCTATGACGCGGTTCGCGCTCTGATCGACGCGGGCGCGGACGCGGTGAAGATCGGCATCGGCCCGGGCTCCATCTGCACCACCCGCATCGTCGCGGGGGTCGGCGTGCCCCAACTCACCGCCATCGCCGAGGGCGTGCGGGCGGCGCGGGAAAGCAAGGTTCCGGTGATTGCCGACGGCGGCATCAAATACTCCGGCGACCTCGCCAAGGCGATCGCCGCGGGGGCCTCAACCGCCATGCTGGGCTCGATGTTCGCCGGCACCGAAGAGGCGCCGGGCGAGGTGTTCCTGTACCAGGGCCGCTCCTACAAGGCCTATCGGGGCATGGGCTCGGTCGCCGCCATGTCCCAGGGATCGGCCGACCGCTATTTCCAGAAGGAAGTGGCGGACAGCCTGAAGCTGGTGCCGGAAGGGATCGAGGGGCAGGTCCCCTACAAGGGCCCGATCGGCGCCATCATCCACCAGCTCGTCGGCGGCCTGCGGGCGGCCATGGGCTATGTGGGCGCCGCCGGGATCGTCGAGTTCCAGGATCGCGCCCGCTTCGTGCGCATCACCGGCGCCGGCCTGCGGGAAAGCCACGTCCACGACGTGATGATCACCCGGGAAGCTCCCAACTATCCGCAAGGGATGTGACGGCCATGACCACCGAGCTGACGTTCCTGACCTGGACGCTGGTGCTGGCGCTGGTGCAGATCTTTGCGACCGCCTCGGTCCGCACCAAACAGTACGGCTCCAAGTGGAACGCCGGCGCGCGGGACGAGGCGCTGCCGCCGCCCAGCCCCATCGTCGGGCGGCTGCAGCGCGCCCAGTCCAACCTCTTTGAGACCCTGCCCCTGTTCGCCGCGGCGGTGCTGATCGCCCATGTGGCGGGGCGGGAGAACGGGACGACGGCGCTGGGCGCCATGCTCTATTTCTGGGGCCGGGTGATCTATGTGCCCCTCTACGCCCTGGGGATTCCGTACGTCCGCAGCCTCGTGTGGCTGGTGAGCCTTGCGGGCCTGACGATGATCTTCGGGACGTTGCTGGGTCCCGCGTGACGCCTGCCGCCCGACTTTCCGCCGTCATCGAAATCCTGGACGAGATCGCGCGCAGCAACGGCCCCGCGGACGGCGTGATCAAGTCGTGGGCGAGGCCGCGCCGCTATGCCGGCTCGGGGGACCGGCGGGCCATCGCCCAGCGGGTGTACGACGCCCTGCGCGCCCGCGCCCGTATCAGCTTCGCCATGGGGGCGGACGACGGCCGCGCCCTGACCGTGGGGGCGGTGCGCTGGCTAGACGGCCTGACCCTCGACGAGATGGACGCCCTGTTCACCGGCGCCGCCCATGCGCCCGCGCCGCTGAGCGAGGCCGAGCGGGGGCGGCTGGCGGCCCTGCCCGCGGACGAGCCCGACTGGGTGAGGGCCGGGGCGCCCGAGTGGCTGGCGCCCAAGCTGGCGGATCGCTTCGGGGCGGACTGGGTGGCCGAGGTCGCCGCCATGACCCAGCCCCGCGCGCCCCTGGACCTGCGCGTCAACAGCCTGCGCGGCGACGTCGACAAGGCGCTGAACCTTCTCAAGTACGAAGGCGTAGAGCCTGAAAAGACACCGCTTTCGGCGCTTGGCCTGCGCCTGCCCGCCGAATTCGCCACCGACATCCAGAAGTCCCGCGCCTACACCACGGGCTGGATCGAGATCCAGGACGAGGGCAGCCAGATGGCCGCCTGGCTGGCGGACGCGCAGCCTGGCTGGACGGTGGTGGACTATTGCGCCGGCGGCGGGGGCAAGACGCTGGCCCTCGCCCAGGCCATGCAGAACCGGGGGCGCCTCGTCGCCTCCGACATCAACACCAAGCGCCTGGAGGCCATCCGCGAACGGATCGACCGCGCCGGCGCCACGGCCGAGATCCGCACCCTCGGCCCCAGCGGGCAGGGGATGGGCGACCTTGTCGGACAGGCCGATCTCGTGCTGGTGGACGCCCCGTGCTCGGGCTCGGGCACATGGCGGCGCCGCCCGGAGGCGCCCTGGCGGCTGACGCCGGGGACCCTCGGCCGTTTCCCGCCGCAGCAGCTTGCGATCCTGTCCCGCGCCGCCGATCTGGTGCGTCCCGGCGGGCGGCTCGTCTACATCACCTGCTCGGTATTCGCCGAGGAAAATGAAGAGGTTGCGGCCGCCTTCGCTACCGCCCGCCCCGAATTCCATCCCCGCCCGATCGCGGAAGCCGCCGCCGTTCCCGCCCTCACCCAAGCCGGCCAGCGCCGGCTTGCGGAGCTGGCCGGGGGCGGACATACCGTCCAGCTCACCCCGCTGCGCAACGGAACGGACGGCTTCTTCGTCGCCCTGTTCGAGAGGTCCGCATGAGCGACACCGCCCAAAATCATGAACGCCTGCTGATCATCGACTTCGGCAGCCAGGTGACCCAGCTCATCGCCCGCCGGGTGCGCGAGAGCGGCGTCTTCTGCGAGGTGGTGCCCTATCACAAGGCGGAGGCGCACATCGCCGCCCATCCCCCCAAGGCGGTGATCCTGTCCGGCGGCCCGGAGAGCGTGCACGAGGAGGGCAGCCCCCGCGCGCCGCAAGGCGTGTTCGAGATGGGCGTGCCGGTGCTGGGCATCTGCTACGGCGAGATGTCCATCTGCCACCAGCTCGGCGGGCGCGTTGAAAGCGGCCACGACCGCGAGTTCGGCCGGGCCGAGATCGACATCATCAAGGACAGCCCCCTGTTCGCCGGCCTCGACGCCCGCGAGCCGGTGTGGATGAGCCACGGGGACAAGATCGTCGCGATTCCAGAGGGTTTCGAGGTGATCGCCACCTCCGAAGGCTCTCCCTACGCCGCCATCGCCGACGAGAAGCGCCGCTTCTATGGCCTGCAGTTCCATGCCGAGGTGGCTCACACCCCCCGCGGCGCCACCATGCTGCGCAACTTCACCCACAACATCGCCGGGTTCAAATCCGACTGGACCATGGCCTCCTTCCGCAAGGAGATGGTGGCCAAGATCCGCGCGCAGGTGGGCGACGGCAAGGTGATCTGCGGGCTGTCCGGCGGGGTGGATTCCTCGGTGGCGGCGGTGCTGATCCACGAGGCCATCGGCGAGCAGTTGACCTGCGTGTTCGTGGACACCGGCCTGTTGCGCCTGAACGAGGCCGAACAGGTCGTGACCCTGTTCCGCAACCACTACAACATCCCCCTGGTGCACGTTGATGCGTCAGCCGAATTCCTCGGGGCGCTGAAAGGCGTCTCCGACCCCGAGACCAAGCGCAAGACCATCGGCCGGGTGTTCGTCGAGACCTTCGACCGCGAGGCCGCCAAGGTCGAGGGTGCGACCTTCCTGGCCCAGGGCACCCTCTATCCCGACGTGATCGAAAGCGTGGGCGGCACCTCCCACGTGATCAAGAGCCACCACAACGTGGGCGGCCTGCCCGAACGGATGAAGCTGAAGCTGGTGGAACCCTTGCGCGACCTCTTCAAGGACGAGGTGCGGGCCCTCGGTGTCGAGCTGGGCCTGCCGCCGGCCTTCGTCGGCCGCCACCCCTTCCCGGGGCCGGGCCTCGGCATCCGCATCCCCGGGGAGGTCACGCCTGAGAAGGTGGCGGTCCTGCAGAAGGCCGACGCCATCTATCTGGAGGAGATCCGCGCCGCCGGCCTCTACGACCAGATCTGGCAGGCCTTCGCCGTGCTGCTGCCGGTGCGCACCGTGGGCGTGATGGGCGACGCCCGCACCTATGACGAGGTGTGCGCCCTGCGCGCCGTCACCTCCACCGACGGCATGACCGCCGACTTCTACGAATTCCCCTGGGCGGTGCTGGGCCGCGCCGCGACGCGGATCATCAACGAGGTCCGCGGCATCAACCGCGTCGTCTACGACGTGACCTCAAAGCCGCCGGGCACCATCGAGTGGGAATGATCCGGTAGGCTTCGGGAGCTATCGGAGAGGCCCGTTTCGTCCACATAAGTCATTGAACAAAAACGTGAATGTTGCCGATATCTATCGGGGACTATCGCGGGGCAGCGGATCGATCTGACGGTAGGGCCGTCGGTATCGACTCCGCTTGCGGTCCCATGGACACGCCGATACCGTCAGCTCTGTTCTCGGCGTTGACGGTATTTTGTGAGGCCTAAGGCACAGAAAATACGAGGAAAACCGAACGTCGGAACCCCCGAAAATGGGGTGACGGTATTTCGATGGGAGCCCCTCTTGCTCACGGACACTGCGCTTCGGAATCTGCGGCCGCAGGAGAAGGCCTATAAGGTCGCGGACCGCGACGGCATGTACGTGAACGTGGCGCCCTCAGGCGCCATCACCTTCCGGTACGATTACCGCCTTAACGGGCGACGAGAGACACTGACGATTGGGCGCTACGGTCCGTCAGGCCTCTCGCTCGCCCGCGCTCGCGAGAAGTGCATCGACGCGCGCCGCCTGGTCGCCGACGGCCTCTCGCCGGCGCACGAGAAGCAACGCGACAAGCGCCGAATCCTGGAGGCCAAGAGCTTCGGACAATTCGGCGAGCGCTGGATGAACGAGGCGCCCATGGCCGACAGCACGCGGGCCATGCGGCGGGTCATCTTCGAGCGTGATCTGCTACCCGCGTTCAGGAACCGCCTGCTGACCGAGATCACGCCGGACGACCTGCGGGCGCTGTGCGCCAAAGTGAAGGAGCGAGGCGCGCCGGCCACCGCGATCCACGTGCGCGATATCCTCAAGCAGATCTATGGCTTCGCCATACTGCACGGCGAGAGGGTCAACAATCCTGCCGACGAGGTCGGGCCGGCGTCGATCGCGACCTTCGTCGCCAAGGACCGGTCGCTGTCGCCGACTGAGATCCGGATCATGCTCAAACAGCTGGAGCATGTGCCGACGCTGCCGACGATCCGTCTGGGCCTGAAGCTCATCCTGCTGACCATGGTGCGGAAAAGCGAGCTGCAGGACGCCACCTGGGACGAGGTGGATTTCGAGAACACCGTCTGGACCATCCCTAAGGAGCGGATGAAGCGGTCCAAGGCCCACAACGTCTACCTCTCGCAGCAGGCGATCGACATCCTGATCGCCCTCAAGACCTGCGCCGGGAATTCGCAGTACCTGCTCCCGTCGCGCTACGACGCGGATGCGCCGATGTCCCGGGCCACTTTCAACCGGGTGACCTACGCCGTTGTGGAGAGGGCCAAGAAGGAAGGGTTGCCGTTGGAGTCCTTCACCGTCCACGACCTTCGTCGGACCGGCTCGACGCTCTTGAACGAGCTCGGCTTCAACCGCGACTGGATCGAAAAGGCGCTCGCCCACGAGGACAGCCGCTCGTCTCGCGGCGTCTATAACAAGGCCGAGTACGAGCCCCAGCGCCGGCACATGCTGCAGGAGTGGGCCAACATGATCGACGCGTGGGTGGGCGGCCGGAAATACAAGCCGACACTTTTCCCGCCCTCGCTGGAGATCGGACCGCTCGAGGCTACTGTCTGACGGGCCGGGTCCGGCGCTGGCGTACGTCGGGGGAGGGTGCCCGCGCAATCTGGGCGGCGTCGGAAGCTCGGCGCCGTTCAACCAGCCAGGTCTCGACCTCTTCCAAGTCCCACGCGACGCACCGCGGCGTCAGATTGAAGCGGCGCGGAAATTCACCGCGCTGTTCGAGCTCATAGATGGTGGTGTCCGCCAGCGGCACGATCCGCCGCAATTCCGCCCGGCGAACCGTGCGCCTCAGACGGTAGCCTGCCTTGGGCGCTTCAACTCCCAAATCGGTCGGCATCGCGCGCTCCTTCAACTATCGCTGCCTACCGAATCGGATCGCGTCAGCGATGAGAAGCGGCGTTCGGTCGGGGTAGGGCGCTTGCGTCCGTTAGCGTAGGAATCGGACGGGCGGTCTCCCCTCGCCCCAATCGGCATATGGCTTCGGTCAATTCCCCCTTTGGCCGGCGCGGGCGTGGATCGAAGCTGCAGCCGCAGGTGGCGGCGGTGACGAAGATCGCCTAGCGTTGCGGCTGGGGTGCGTGGGCGGGAAAGGTCACCTAACCCAGCGCGCCGGCGCGTAAAGTGGATGAGGCCAACGATCGGCCTGGGGGGCGAATTGGACATCTTCGAGCTCGATAAAGCGCTTATCGATCGCTACGCGGGTTTTGCGCGCTCTTTTTCGGAAATTCGCGCTGAAGACATCCGCACTCAAGTCGATGCCGCTTACGCCGACCAGCGCTTCTGGCCTGAGCCTCTGATCACAATAAACCCGCGCTTCGAACCTGGAGCGTCGGTGAATCAGCTCATCGACCAAGGCGTCCTGGACCCGGCGCTTGCAGCGATTTTTGCGACCGGCCCCGGGCGATCGCCGATCAACCTGCACCGCCATCAAGAGCGCGCGGTCGCGAAGGCTCGGAACGGCGAGAGTTTCATCGTCACAACCGGGACGGGCTCGGGCAAATCCCTCTGCTTCTTCCTGCCGATCGTAGACGCAATCGTCCGCGCGCGACGGGCCGGCGAGAAGCCCCGAACCCGAGCCGTAATAATTTATCCAATGAACGCGCTGGCAAACAGCCAACTCGAGGAGCTGGAAAAATTCATCGGCGAGTCTGGCCTAGATGAGCGGCTACGCCCGACCTATCGGCGGTACACCGGTCAGGAGAGCGACGCAGAGAGGCGCGCTATCGCCGCTGCCAAGCCAGATATCTTGCTGACTAACTTCATGATGCTCGAGCTTCTGATGACGCGGCAGGACGAGCTTGATCGCGAAGTCATCGCCAATGCCGTCGGGTTGGATTTTCTCGTCCTCGACGAGTTGCACACCTATCGCGGACGTCAGGGCGCTGACGTCGCAATGCTCGTGCGCCGTGTGAAGGATCGGCTCGTAGCCGGCGGCAAGTTGATGTGCATCGGGACATCGGCAACGATGTCGAGCGCTCATGACGACGAGGAGCGCGCAAGCGCCGTTGCCCGGGTCGGACGACTGATCTTTGGCGAGGACTTCAGCGCAGCCTCGATTATCGATGAGAACCTAGCTCGCGCCACCGACCCTATGATCAAGAGCGCGGCGCTGGGCGCTGCGTTAGCCGATGCAGTTTCGGCTGCGACCCCAACATCCCTTTTGGATAGCGATCTCTATTCCAACCCGCTCGCATGCTGGATCGAGACCGAGATCGGCCTCTCCGACGGCGAGAAGCTTCGACGCCGAGCGCCAATGACGCTGACGGACGCCGCCGCAAAGCTTTCCGGCCAGACAGGTGTGGATTCGGTGCGGTGTAAGGCAGCTCTCGCGGGCATGCTCTCGCTCATGGGGCGGCGCGAGGATCTTCGCGGTGGTAGCAGCGATCGTGCTTTTCTGGCCTTCAAGCTCCACCGGTTTATTTCTGGGGCGGGTCACGCTTACGCGACATTGGAGCCTGCCCCCGCACGGCGCGTGGTGCTTGAGGGGCAGGTGTTCCATCCCGAAGATGAGAACGCCCGACTGTATCCGGTCTTCTTTTGCCGTGAATGCGGTCAGGAGCACCACAGCGTTCGCATTCAAACGACGCTCGAGGGCACTCGCGTGCTTGCGCGCCCAATCGACGAGCCCGCGACCGAGGATCCGGAAGCAGATGGAACTCGTACCGGTTTCCTGGTTCCCAACATTAATGACCTCGCGTTCGGGGGTGCCGTCGCGGACTACCCGGATGATTGGCAGGAAACGACCCCGTCAGGGCAGGAGCGGCTGAAGGCCAATCACCGCGGCAAACACGAGGGCCAACTTGTCTCCGTGCGACCCGACGGCTCGCTGGCTGAGGATGGCCTGCCAGCCTGGTTCTTCGCCGGCCAGTACCGCTTCTGCCCCCGATGCCGTCATCAACCGCCCCAGCAGGCGCGCGATATCAACAAGCTTGCCGGCTTGTCGGCCGAAGGCCGCAGTTCGGCAACGACTCTGATTGTCTCAACCATTTTGGCGTGGATGGAGTCCGACGGCAGCTTGGATGAGCACACCCGAAAGCTGCTCGGGTTTACGGACAATCGCCAGGATGCTGCCCTGCAGGCGGGGCACTTCAATGACTTCATATTCGTGACTCTGCTCCGCGGCGCCATCCTGCGCGCGGTCCGAGGGGCGGGCGAGTACGGTCTGGCTGACGTCCGGTTCGGGGAGGCCGTGAGGAAGGCGCTGGGCTTCGATCTAAATGAGCCCGCTAGATTGGCGGAATGGATGTTCGACCCTAGGGTCAAGGGCTTTCACAATCGCCAAGCTGCCGAAGAGGTGCTCACGTCTGTCTTGGCGCATCGCCTGTGGGCGGACCTGCGTAAGGGGTGGCGGTTCACAAATCCAAATCTAGAAGAGGCCGGCCTGATCGAAGTTCGGTTTCCTGGGTTGGACGATCTTGCGGGCGATGAGGATGAATTCGCCACGAATCCTCGTTTGGCAGGTCTCTCGCCTCGAACCCGCGCCGAACTCTTCAAAATCATGTTCGATTACATGCGGCGTGGTCTTGCCATTGCGACCGAGGCGCTTGATCGCCAGCGAATCCTTCAGGTCGCTGAAGGCTCCCGCAACTATCTGCGGGATCCGTGGCTAATCGACCAAAATGAAGAGCGGGAGCTGCGGGAAGCTGGCTTCCTCATGGTCGAGCCGCCGAGCAGGGCTGATATCAGCCTGTCTGAGGATGCCCTGATCGTCCGTGGAGGCTGGCGCACGGCCCTCGGCAAGGCGCTTCGCAACAAGGAGTTTTGGGGCGAGCAGCTCCCGGTAAAAGAGTATGGCGAAGTCATCGCCACCCTCCTGCGAGCTGCGGAGAGCCATCAGGTCGTTAGAAGGGTATCGACGGGTGGGGACGCCCCGGCATGGCGTCTGGCGTCGACGGCCGTGCGTATTTTCCCGGCGACGCGGCGCATGGACGGAAAACGCGAGAATCCCTTCTTTCGCAATCTTTACGAGGAAGTCGGAGAGATGTTGGCGCAGCCCGGTGGGCTGCCGTACGCCTTTGAAGCGCGTGAGCACACCGCCCAAGTCGATCAAAGGGTTCGAGCTTGGCGTGAGGATCGTTTTCGTTACGGTAAGGCGGACATTGAGCGCATCGCTGAGAATGGCGAAGACATGCGCCAAGAGGGGGAGCCGACGGGTTTCCTTCCGGCCCTGTTCTGCTCGCCCACGATGGAGCTTGGGGTCGACATCAGCGCGCTGAACGCTGTCTACCTCCGCAATGCGCCGCCCACACCGGCGAACTACGTTCAACGTGCTGGTCGAGCGGGTCGCAGCGGACAAGCGGCGCTTGTCGTCACTTATTGCGCGGCGCAGTCACCTCACGATCAGTATTATTTCTCTAATCGGCAGGGGCTGGTGGCGGGGGTCGTGAAGCCGCCCGCACTGGATCTCGCCAATCGAGATCTCCTGAGAAGTCACCTGCACGCTGAATGGCTGGCGGCCGCTCGCGTGCCGCTCAAGGCGTCCATCCCCGAGAACCTGGACATGACCAATGCGGACATGCCTGTCTCTGTGGAGATTACGACGGCATTTGCGCGCCTCGTTTCGAGCGGAGCCGCAAAACCGGCTATGCGCCGATTACTCGAGCAGACCGTCAAGGCGATCGACTTGTCTGACGCGCCATGGCTCTCGGACCTCGATGCGTTTGTGGCTGCGACGGATCGAGAAGCGACGCAAAACTTTTCGCGGAGCTTCCACCGGTGGCGCGAGCTCTACCGGAGTGCCCGTCGTGAGCAAGACGAAGCGCACGGGATTCAACAGAAGACATCGTTCAAGCCCGGTGAACGAAAGGAAGCGGCCCGCCGCCACTACCGCGCCACCGAAGAGCTCGACATGCTGGAGCGGGGCCAGGCTTCTAACGGCTCAGACTTTTACACCTATCGGTACCTGGCCACTGAAGGATTTCTCCCAGGCTACAATTTCCCGCGACTACCGCTCTACGCATTCATACCTGCGACCAAGCGGGCGGCGGTGCTTACCCGGCCGCGATTCCTCGCCATCTCCGAATTTGGCCCGAACAGCCTCATCTATCACGAGGGCCGCGCCTATCGCGTCGTTCGCGCCAAACTCCCGGCGCATGGTCGTCTGGACGACGGTCAGTTAGCGACCACGAGCCTCATCCTTTGCCCGGCCTGTGGAGCTGCTCACTCGGACGACAAGCTGGAACGCTGCCACGCTTGCGGCGAGTCACTCTCGGACGCCGATCGCCTCGACAACGTGTATCGGATCGACAACGTGGAAACGGCACCGTCCGCGCGGATCACGGCCAATGACGAGGATCGTCAGCGGCGCGGTTTCGAAATCCAGACTGTATTCCAGTGGCAACTTGAGAGCGGTGTGCCGGACACCCGAACGCTGACGATACGCGCGGGGGAGGGGCCGATCCTACGTTTGGACTATGGCGCAAGGGCGAAGCTGTCGCGCGTCAACAAGGGTCTTAAGCGTCGTAAGTCGAAGTCAATCAATGGGTTTTGCATCGACCCGACGTCGGGGCGTTGGGTGAAAGATACATTGAACGGCGGCGATGATGAGGATGTGGACGTCACGTCCCCTCGCTCGCAACGCATCGTTCCGATCGTTGAGGATCACAAGAACGCTCTGCTTCTTCGGCCCCGTGCCGGTTTTGGAGAGGCGCAGATGGCGACGCTCCAGCACGCCCTGCTGCGCGGGATCGAAACGGTCGCGGAACTTGAGGAAGGTGAGCTCCTGGGCGAACCCCTTCCCAGGCGGGACGATCGGCGAGCGATCCTGCTTTACGAGGCGACGGAGGGCGGCGCAGGCGTGCTCAATCGCCTTGTCTCAGATCCGGCTCGAATGGCGGAAGTCGCGCGCCAGGCGCTGACCGTGATGCACTATAATCTGCCTCACGGCGACCAAGGCCTGAAAGAGCGCGACGATGCGTGCGTTGCGGGCTGTTATCGCTGTCTTTTGTCTTACTTCAATCAGCCAGATCATGAGCTCATCAATCGCCGCGATCCGGATGTCACCGCGTTCCTATGCCAACTTGCGGATCCAGAGTTGACAGAGGGCTGCGACGAGCAACCCGAGGGGCCCTGGGCCGCCGCGGTTCGAAGCTGGGGATTGCCGGCGCCCGCTCGTCGGACCATCGCCGGTGTCACCCACGAGCTCTATTGGCCCACATTCCAAGTTCTCGGTGCACCAGCGCCGACGCCTCCGGGGCTCGCTGACGCGTGTGCTGAGCTCGGGATCGATTTGGTCGAGCTGCCGACAACACCAGGCGCGAGCGCGCCGCAGTCGCTAATTGAGCTCTTGGGTGCCGCCTAGTGGACGCTGTTCGATTTTCACCTGGCGACCTCGTCGAAGCACGTGGGCGAGAGTGGGTCGTTTTACCCTCGCCTGACGACAGTATTCTAAATGTGCGCCCACTTTCCGGTTCGGAGGCTGATGCTCAGCTCATCGCGTTGGCGCTTGAGGCGACGCCTGTAAGGCCGGCGCGATTTGCGCCGCCGACTGTGGATCGCATCGATACCCAGGACGGCGCCCGTCTCCTTGCGGATGCCCTCCGTCTCTCACTCCGTCGTGGCGCAGGTCCATTTCGGAGTGCCGCCCATCTTGGTGTGGAGCCACGGGCCTACCAACTCGTGCCGCTCATGATGGCGCTGAAATTGCCGGTTGTTCGACTTCTGATTGCCGATGACGTCGGGATCGGAAAGACAATCGAGGCGGGGCTGATCCTTCGGGAAATGCTCGACCGGGGCCTGGTCGACCGCTTTTCCGTTCTCTGTCCGCCGCATCTCGTCGACCAGTGGATTGGCGAGCTCGCGGAGAAATTCGACGTTGAGGCCGTCGCCGTGACCTCGGCGCGAGCGCGCAGCCTGGAGCGGGGGCTTCCCGCTTCTCAGAGCTTGTTTGAGGCTTACCCGTACACCGTCGTTAGCCTCGACTACATCAAGGCCGACAGCCGGCGCGATGAATTTGCGCGGGCCTGTCCATCGCTGGTTATCGTGGACGAAGCGCACGCATGTGTTGGCGGGGAACGCGGGCGCCATCAGCGCTACGAGCTCCTTCAGCGCCTTGCGGCCGACGAGCAGCGGCACCTGCTACTGCTGACAGCCACACCGCACAGCGGAGATGAGGCGGCTTTTGATCGTCTGCTAGGTCTCATGAGCCCCGACTTCTCAGCGGGCCCTCAGGGGGGAGACGAGAACGCACGCGCTCGCTATGCGCGTCGACTTGCACAGCATTACGTCCAACGTCGCCGGCCCGACATCATGGACGCCCAGTGGGAGGAGAAGCGGACCTTCGCCGTACCGCTGACCAAGGATGAGCCGTTCAGCTTAAGCGGCGACTTCGCCGGGTTCATGGACAAGGTCTTGGACTATTGCCTGGCGGTTACCGAGCGCGCGGGGTCCGATCAACGGAGCCGGCGACTGGCCTTTTGGGGGACGCTCGCGCTCATGCGCTGCGTTGGCTCCTCTCCTGCGGCGGCGGCCAGTGCCCTTCGCAATCGGTTGAGCGGTGTGGTCGATGAGGAGGCCATGCAGCCCGTCGTCTTCGATGAGGATGAGGGCCTGCTTGACGAAGGTGACCTTGAACCCGGCACGGCGTCGGAAAATGCGGAGGAACGTGCCGAGCTCGAGAGGCTGATCAGCGCCGCTGAGGCCCTCGATCAGCGGCGCGCCGACGACCCCAAGATTGGCCGGCTCATCAAGGTTCTGAAAAACTTGATCGGTGAAGGGGCGAAGCCAGTCATCTTCTGCCGATTCATTGCGACGGCCGAGGCGCTCGGGGAAGAGCTTCGCAAGGCCTGGCCGAAGGCTGAGGTGGCGGTCGTTACGGGGCGCTTGCCCCCCGATGAGCGGCGGGCTCGGGTTGAGGCGCTAGATGGGATAGAATCCCGAATATTGGTCGCCACCGATTGCCTGTCCGAAGGGATTAACCTCCAGTCCCTGTTCGACGCGGTGATTCACTATGATCTGAGCTGGAATCCAACGCGGCATCAGCAGCGCGAGGGCCGGGTCGATCGATTTGGCCAGCAGTCTGAGACCGTGCGCTTTGTGACCATCTTCGGGGACAACAGCGCGATCGACGGCGCTGTGCTGCAAGTGATCCTGCGGAAGGCGCAGGCGATCCAAAAGGCGACGGGAATAGCCGTCCCGATGCCTGAGGACAGCGAAGGCGTAACGAGCGCTCTCATGGAAGCTCTCATGCTTCGGTCTCGTGGACACCGCCGACAGCTGACCTTCGATTTCGGCATAGCGGCTGAGCGGCTGGAAACCAAATGGCGAAATGCCGAAGAAAATGCCAAGGCGAGCCGCGCGCGCTACGCGCAGGGTGCGCTGAAGCCCGAAGAGGTGCTTCCGGAGTGGCGGCAGATGCGCGCGCTCAACGGTGGTCCGACCGAGGTCGCACGCTTCACGGACCGCGCGCTTAAGCGTGTGGGGGCACCGCTCGAAAAGGCGGGCGGCTACCGGTTAGTCCACCTCGACGCGATGCCGGCGGCGATCAAAGAGCGCCTCGACGCACGGGGGTTGCGCGGCACGAGGAAGGTTCACTTTGAGGACGATCCTGCTCCGGGTGTGACCCATCTGGGGCGCGTTCATCCCCTGGTGGCCAGCCTGGCCGAGAGCCTAGCGGAAGGCGCCTTGGATCCGGCAGGCGCGGCCTTCAATCCGCTTGGTCGGTGCGGAGTCTGGCGCACGCGGATCGTGGATCAGATGACGACGCTGCTGCTGCTCCGCCTCAGGTTCAAACTAGTGACAAGCGGGCGGACAAACCGGCTATTGCTGGCTGAGGAAGCTACTGGGCTGGCCTTCAGGGGCACAAGCGGGGAGGCTTCGGTCACTGGCCAATCCTCGCTTGAATTGCTGGAAGCTGATGCCGCTGGAAACCTCGACCAGGGCGCCATCGCCCGACAGATTCAGCGAGCGCATGAACGCCTGCCTGCGTACGAAAACGCGATTGCAGACTTCGCCGCGCGGAGGGGTGCGGCCCTGTCGGAAGATCACTTGCGCCTAACCGAAGCAGCTCGGGGTGGCGCAACGGTCGATGTGTTGCCGGTCATGCCCGCGGACGTCATCGGACTCTATGTCCTCTTGCCGGAGGGCGAGTGAATGGCCCGCCATCTAAAGCGGCCCGCCGATATCGGCCTTACTGCCGTAACTATCGAGGGCGGCCTCATTTCCCCCGACCAGATGGCGGCGATCGCAGGCACGACGCCTGACCAGAAGACTGCTGCAGACTATGGCTGTCCGAAGGGTACCAACCTTCGCGACGAGATCACTCGCTACTTCCGGATAGGTCAGGCCCATTGGCAGTCCTATGCCAAGCTCTCTGCGCCTAACGTTATCCAAACAGCAGCGTTTGTGCGCCTGTTGCTGCAGGAGGCTTTCGGATTCGATGCGTTGGCCGGCCCCAATGTGCATCACGCGGACGGACATACGTTTCGGATCGCGCTTGAGGCAAAGGGCGGACGGGTGCCCATTGTGGTCGCGGCACCGCTTGCTGAGGCAGACGCGTTCGCCAAGGCGCTCCCCGAAATGGGCGATGATCCCGGTGGCACAATCCCCCGCCGATCGCCGGCCGTCTTGCTCCAGGATTGGCTAAACACGAAGCCGGAGTTCCTCTGGGGCTTGGTGTTCGCGGGTGACCGCGTACGGCTGATGCGGGACAACGCTAGCTTCACCCGGCCCGCCTACATCGAGGCGGACCTCGCAGCGATTTTTCGCGATGAGATGTTCGCAGACTTCACTGCAATCTGGCTTCTCATCCATGCAAGTCGTTTTGGCGGTGAAGGTGCGCTGGCCGTTGACTGCCCATTGGAGCGCTGGCGTGAAGCCGGGCTCAGAGCTGGAACGGCCGCGCGTGAACGGCTCGGGGAGAGCGTTGAAGAGGCGCTCCTCTCCCTTGGGCAAGGCTTCTTGGATTCAAATCCGGACTTACGAGAAAAGTTGGATGGGAATCGCCTCAGCGTGCAAATGTGGTTCGAGCAACTACTACGTGTTGTCTACCGACTGATCTTTTTAGCCGTGTCAGAGGATCGCGATCTTCTGCATGCGCCGGAAGCGTCGGCAGAATCGCGTGATCTCTATGCCTCCGCTTACGGCTTCGGCCATATGCGCGAACGCTCTGCCCGCCGTTCCGCTCACGATCATCACCATGATGCCTGGGAAGGCGCGAAGATCACCTTTCGGGGCTTGGAGCGTGGCGAAAGGCTCTTGGGACTACCGCCGCTTGGAAGCCTCTTTGCGCGGGGGCAGACGCCGGACCTTGATGACGCGAGACTGTCTAACAAGGCATTTCTGCGTGCGGTGTTCCATCTGAGCTGGTTGATCGAAGAGGGCCGTCGGGTCCGTATCAACTGGCGGGACATGGCGACGGAAGAGCTTGGCTCGGTTTACGAAGGGCTTCTCGAGCTTGTACCCGCACGTGAGGATAGCGGCCGCCGGTTTTGCTTTGCAGGTGGCAACGAAGCGCGGGGAAACGCGCGTAAGATTAGTGGTAGTTACTACACACCCGACAACCTGGTTCAGGCACTACTTGATAGCGCACTAGATCCCGTGCTCGCTCGAGCGGAAGCTGAAGGTGGTGCTGATGCAATCCTCAAGCTTGCAGTCATCGATCCGGCCTGCGGCTCCGGGCATTTCCTCCTCGGTGCTGCGCGCAGGATGGCGACGCGGGTAGCGTTGCTCCGAGACAGCGAAGCCCCCGATTATCCTGCTGCAATGCGCGATGTGGCGCGGCACTGCATCCATGGTGTCGATCGCAATCCCATGGCCGTGGAACTGGCAAAGGTGGCGATGTGGATTGAGGCGGTCGAACCGGGTAAGCCGTTGACATTCCTCGACAGTCACATCCGATGTGGAGACAGTCTCGTTGGCGTCTTCGATCTGTCAGTGCTTGGGGAGGGTATCGCTGATGAGGCCTATAAGGCTCTGGCCGGCGACGATCGTGAAGTAGTCAGTCACTACAAAGCCAAAAATCGCCGCGAGCAAGCCGAACGGGAGCGGATTGAAGGCGGTCTCGGCTTCAACCGCCAAAAGGACTTAGCTCGCGACCTCGCTGTCCTTGCGGACATGCCGGAAGAGACCGTCGATCAAATCGCTGAGAAGCGATCGCGCTTTGAGACCCTTATGAGCCGGGGAGCCGCCGCGTGGGGCTTGGAGCGCGCCTGCGATCTTTGGACCTCAGCCTTCTTCGCGCCGAAGATCCGGGGTGGCGAATATGCAGGGCCGGATGGTCTGCCGCGACGTGGCGCTGAGACGGTCGCGACCTCAGGCACCCTGTGGGAACTCCTCCGTGGGCAAGAACCATTCGGACCGCTCGTCGGCGCGGTAACTGATCTGGCCCAACATTATCGCTTCTTCCACTGGCCCATTGCTTTTGCTGACGTAATGAGCCGGGGCGGATTTGACGTTGTTCTGGGCAATCCGCCTTGGGAGACGATGAGCCCCGATAACAAGGAGTTCTTCGCGTCATATGACCCTCGGGTGCGCTTTCTGTCCCCGGCTGACCAGAGGGCGGCGATTGAGCATCTTCTCGAAGACGCCTCAATCGCCAACAGATGGAGTGAGCACTGTCGCGATTTATACGCGGCCGTGCATTTCATGAAATCCAGCGGGCGATATCGCCTGTTTGCGGCGGGGAACCTCGGCAAAGGTGACTTCAACGTCTACCGGATGTTCGTTGAGAGCGCACTCGCGCTAACGCGTCCGGGCCAAGTGGCCGCGCAGTTCGTACCGGAGGGTCTCTACAACGGCGCCAATGCAACAGCGATCCGTGAGGAGCTTTTTGATCGACGCCGACTCGAGAAGCTTGCAGGATTCGAAAACACGAAAGGTATCTGGTTCCCCTCGATCGACACTCGCACCAAATTTTGCCTCTATGTAGCGTGGCGGGATGGTAAAACTGATCAATTTTGCGCTGCGTTTAGGGTAAATTCTTTAGAGAAGCTGGCTGAATTCTCGGAAGGGAGAGGACTCAGTATTCCTACTGACTTAGTTGCTGAGTTTTCTCCCGACGCGCGGGCGGTGATGGAGTTTTCGGCACAAGAAGACATCGACATATGTACAAAGATGTACCGCCGATTCCAGAAATTCGGCGAGCGCTTTGAAGGATTCGGATATCGCCCATACATGCGTGAAGTCGATATGGGAACTGACCGCTCTCTTTTTTCAGACGGCAGTGATGGCTGTCCCGTATTTGAAGGGCGAATGATCGACAGCTACGATTATCGGGCAAAAGGATACGTCTCAGGTCGTGGTCGTTCAGCGGTATGGGAAGACTATCCCTTCGGATCGGCTAAAAAGGCAGTTCGGCCCCAGTGGCGTATTCCTAGAAGTCAAATTCCAGAAAAGCTGAGCGGTCGCATTGATGATTATCGGATTTCGTTTGGAGATGTCGGGAGTCCGACGAATTCCAGGAGCCTGATTGCAAGCATTGTTCCGCCAGACATGATCTGCGGTCACACGGCGCCCACTATCTCGTTTCGAAAATCGAACTACTGGACATTGCTGCTCTGGGTGGGAGTGGCGAACTCGCTCGCGATGGATTTCATTGTCAGGAAAAAGGTCGCGCTGCATCTGAGCTATACTGTCATTGATGCTCTCCCTTTTCCCTGGGATCCAGATTCGACACCTCGTGGCTGGGATATAGTGGAGCGCGTGTTCAGACTTTGTGCCGTAGGAGATGAGATGGAAGGCCTGCGTCAGGCCGCAATCGAGCATGGGCTGTCAAATGATGTCCAGGAAGACCCTATCCGACGGGCCGAACTCGCAGCTGAGATTGACGTTCTCGTCGCACGTGAGGTTTACGGTCTAAACGAGCAGGAGATGCGCTACATCCTCGATCCGGCGAATATCTTGGGCGAGGACTGCGATATCGAGACCTTCAAAGCGCTGAGAAACCGCGAATTACGAGAATTCAAAGAATACAGAACTCAAAGACTTGTTTTCGAGGCGTGGGGTCGACTAACTGGAGCGCAGGCCGCGCAGGGACCGTTGGTCAGTGTTCTGCCGGACGGCTCATGGGCTCGTCCTGCATCGGCGCAACCCGGAGATGTTGGTGCGGCACTCGCGGCAATTCTCAAGGCAATACGCGCTCCAATAGCAAGCAGGGACGTCCGTTTGTGCGCCTCGCTAGTCTTGGAGCCGAGGCTGTTCGTTCCACTGTTGTCGAACGCTCAGGCGGCAGAATGGCGTCGATTGGTTGGCGCGGAGGCGGACCCGTTGCCCAGCAATGTAGCGACGTTCGTGGCGCAGACGAGCGCTGGTTGGGGTGCGGCCGTCAGAAACCATCGCGGAAATGGGCGGCTCGTTGAAGACCTTACGGCGGGTACCTGGTCGGCCGGCGAAGGACTTGATGAGATTGAAACATCGGGCTGGCCGGACGGGCGCGCTGGCTTTGTGTTCGAGGCGTTGAAAAGCATCGATTTGGGCGCTGCGCTGAACTCCTTACCGGAGGAAGTTCAGCGGTGGATCGGCGATGCCGCAGCAGCCTGATCTTTTGGGCCCCCAGCCGCTCGCGGTCACGCCACCGGCAGGGAGAGCAGAGCCACGTTTGTGGGTGCGGCGGTTGGTGATCTGGAAGGAGCCTGGTGGCGAAAAGCTGCAGGATGTTGAACTTCGGCCAGGGCTCAATGTCATCTGGTCGCCCGACGGCGCAGACGACGCGCAATCCGTCGATCCCACGAACTCCATTGGCCATGGCAGCGGCAAAACGCTCTTCTGCCGCTTGATACGCTACTGCCTGGGGGAGGATCGTTTTGCACCCGAGCCTCAACGGGATCGGATCGGCGCTGCGTTTCTCAACGGCATCGTGGGCGCCGAGGTCGTGCTCGATGGGACCCGCTGGGCTGTCGTTCGCCCCTTGGGCGCACGGCGTCGGCACATGGCCGTCCCTGACGGACGTCTTGAAGAGATTGCGGCAGGTGAGGGGGCCTCGACGGGTCTTGAGCCCCTTATCACGGCCATTGATCAGAACATTATAACGCCAGAGCTGGCCTCGCTGGTGCGGCCTCGGGGCGATGGGGCGGTGTGGCCGATCGCGCTCGCCTGGCTCACCCGTGACCAGGAGTGTCGTTTCGACGAGATCCTTGATTGGCGCTCCCCAACGTCGGACTCGGATTCACCGATGCCGGCGAGCGGACGGGAAAAGGGTCCCAGGCTAGAGGCGCTTCGGGCGTTTCTGATGGCCATCACGCCAGAAGAACAAGCCACCCGAGCGCTGGTGAACACCACCGACGAACAACGTCGACTAGTCGAACAGGACATCGGCCACCGGCGCTGGGAAATCGAGCGGGCCCAGACCCGGTTGATAGGGGAGTTGGGCCTCGCTGGGCAGTCGCTGCCTGAAATGCCTCTGCTTCTCGACCTTATGCGCCGCTCGGCGTCGGAGAAGATGGCGGCGGCGACGAAGCTTCCCGGCGGCAGCACCTCGGAGTTGGTCGAAGCACGCAAACAGATGGACGAGGCCCGCGCGGAGTGGATGCGGGTCGATGAGGAGCGGATTCGGATCGATGCTTCGATCCCGATTGAAGACCGGGCCCTTGCTAAGATTCGCGCCGAACTCCCGAGCCTCTCCTACTCCAAGGTCGAGGCCGATAGTCCCGTCTGTCCCGTCTGCGAGGTTCCGATTGATCGGGCGCTCGCTGAGGGCTGTAAGCTGTCGCACAAGATCCCGGATGCTGAGGCGTGTCGGCAGCGGTGGGAAAGCCGGCAGGGTGACCTGACAGCGCAAGAGGCGCGTCTGAAGGCGCTGCAAGGCCGTGGCAAAGAAGTCCTTCAGGAAATCGCGGTCACCAAGCAGGCCCTGGACCGCGCTGTTGCTCGGGTTGTGGCTATCGAGAAGGCGAGAGACGCCAGGGAGGCCGAGTGGTACGCGGCGCGCCGCCGACAGGACGATGTCGAGCGCCTCGCCGAACTCCTTAAGAGCCAGGACGCGGCGGACAAGCAGGTCCGAGAGCTGGCAACGAAGCTTGAGCGGGAGCGCGAGCGGCTGGGAGCTTTTCGCGACAAGCAGGCGCGAGTCTTCGGCGGCATGAGCGAAAAGTTCGATCCGATTATTCGCGACCTGGTCGGGCATGACGCGCGGGGGCGCATCACTCTTTCGGGCCAGGGGATAGAGCTGTCCGTGGATATGGGCGGCGATCGCCGAACCGCGGCGATCGACTCGCTCAAGGTGTTGGCGTTTGACCTCTCAGCCATGTGCCTGAGCATCGAAGGCAGCACGCGCGTGCCCGCATTCTTGCTGCACGACAGTCCGAGGGAGGCTGACCTCGGACTTTCGATCTATGGCAGGCTGTTTGCCATCGTCGAGGAGCTTGAGCGTGTCGGAAAAGCTCCCCTGTTCCAATACATTGTCACCAGCACCACGGCGCCGCCGGAACGCTTCCGAAAGGCACCATACCTGCGGCTGAAGCTTCACGGTGACCCTCCGTCGCAACGGCTTCTGGGCGTTGATCTTTGATCGCGCCCGATCAGAGGCTGCAGGATCTTCCATTCCCGCTTCTCTCGGAGCTGCGGGATGCGGCGGCGGAGCACGGATACCGAATTGGACCCGAGCAAGCAGCGGGCTGGGTGTTTTTTCGGTCCGCCACGGCCCCCGCCGAAATCGCGCTCGCGGCCGGCGGCGGCAGCGGGCCCTTCTTTCTCTCCGTAATGCACCGAGGCGTGGCCAAAGCGCTCGACGCAGAGTCCACCGGCCCCGCAGCGCGCGGGCACGCGGGCGCGTTCGTGTTCCCAAGCTTGGAAAAGCTGAGGGGTGGTGTCAGCGCGGCCTATCGCTTGTCAGTGAGCCTTCCCAGTTTTCCGCTGGAGCAATATGAGGTCGCCACGCGGGAACTGGGTGACACCGAAGGCGAGCGCATTCAGAAATTCCGCATCGGCCAGAACATATTCCGCGATGCGCTCATGGAGTTCTGGAGCGGTGCCTGCGCGGTGACGGGCATCTCGCACCCAGAGCTCTTGCGGGCGTCACATGCAAAACCGTGGGCGCGATGCGCGTCCAATGCGGAGAGACTCGACGTCTTCAACGGCTTGCTTCTTTCGGCGCTTTGGGACGCTGCATTCGATTCTGGACTGGTCACATTTGGAGACGATGGCGGGGTCATCCCGTCTCCGAGCTTGTCTCCCGACGCCCGGAACGAACTCGCGATTGCGTCGGTTGGAAAGCTCCCTCTGCGTGAGGAACACCAACCCTACCTGGCCTTTCATCGGACCCATATCTGGCGTGCTCTCTAGCCGGACTGGAGCTGGTCGATCATATCCAGCATCTCGCGGAGCTTTTCACGAGCCCCGGTCAGCTTGCGCGCGACGATGAGGTCCTGACGGCCCGCCATCCGGAGCACGCTCTCAAGCACCTCGTCGGAATGGCGGAGGAGGGTTACGAGGTTCTCGCCGCTAGGCCCGTTCTTGGCGTCGAACCAGTTTTTGACGGCCCGCTCGTTGGTCCGCGTGAGACGCACCACGACTTTCACGGCGGCGGGCGTGCCGCCGAACTCGCGCCGCAGCGCCTCGGCGACCATCTCGGGAAACGAGGGCGTCGCCGGCGTGGCTTCGGAAGGCGGCGGAAGAGTTCTTCCAGATTCCGACTGAAGATTTCGGTCCTTCTGCGTAGGCGACATTTCTCCCGCTCCGGCCTTAGCTTCGAGCGCTACGGCAATTCGTAGGGCTCCTGTCTGGGGGCCTGATGCGCGTCGCGTCAGTCGGATGCAGAAGGATGAGAAAGCCAACCCCGGGTGACCGCGACAAGGACGCTCCGATGCGAGCGGCGCAGTACGTGCGGATGTCGACGGAACACCAAAAATATTCGACCGAGAACCAGGCTGAGATCATCAGCCTATACGCCGCTCAGCGCGGTTTCGAGATCGTCCGGACCTACGCCGATGAAGGGAAGAGCGGGCTGAGGCTCGACGGCCGCGACGCGCTGAAGCAACTGATTCAAGATGTCGAATCCGGGAACGCGCCATTCGAAGCCGTGCTGGTGTACGACGTCAGCCGGTGGGGGCGGTTCCAGGACGCCGACCAGAGCGCCTACTATGAGTACCTCTGTCGACGCGCCGGCATCGCTGTCCACTACTGCGCCGAGCAGTTCGAGAATGACGGCAGCCTGAGCGCCACCATTATCAAGAGCATGAAGCGGGCGATGGCCGGCGAGTACAGCCGCGAACTCTCCGCCAAGGTCTTCACGGGCCAGTGCCGGCTGATCACCCTAGGCTTTCGTCAGGGCGGGCCGGCGGGGTTCGGCCTGCGCCGACAACTGGTCGATGAGCATCGGCAGCCGAAGGCGGAGCTCGCCCGCGGTGAGCACAAAAGCCTGCAGACCGACCGGGTGGTCCTCAAGCCTGGCCCGGCCGAGGAGGTCGAGATCGTCCGGCGGATCTACCGAATGTTCGTCCTCAACCGCCGTTCGGAACGCGAGATCGCCATCCTGTTGAACGCGGAGGGCATCGTCACAGACCTCGGCCGACCTTGGACGCGTGGGACGGTCCACCAGGTGCTGACCAACGAGAAATACATCGGCAACAACGTCTACAATCGGGTCTCCTTCAAGCTGAAGCAGGAGCGGATCATCAATCCGCCCGGCGCGTGGGTCCGCGCGGAAGGCGCGTTCGAACCCATCGTCGAGATGGACTTCTTCCTCGCCGCGCAGCGCATCATTGAAGAGCGAAGCCGGCGCTACACCGACGCCGAGCTTCTGGAACGGCTGACAAATCTGCTGGCGATGAAGGGGTGCCTGTCGGGCCTGGTCATCGACGAGGTTGACGACATGCCGTCGAGCTCCACCTACCGAAGCCGGTTTGGCAGCTTGATTCGCGCCTACGAACTCGTTGGCTACGCCTCCGGGCGAGACTTTCGCTACCTGGAAACCAATCGGGTCCTGCGCGCCATGCATCCTGATGTCGTCGAACGGACCGTCGGCGAGATCGAGCGCCTGGGCAGCACCGTCGAGCGCGATCCGGTCACCGACCTCTTGCGGATCAATGAAGAGTTCTCGGCGTCCCTGGTGATCGTGCGCTGCGCCCGAACGTCGGCCGGCGACCTCCGCTGGAAGATCCGGCTCGACACCAGTCTCCGCCCGGACATCACCATCGCCGCGCGCATGGATGCGGCGAACGCCAACGTTCAGGACTATTACCTACTCCCCTGGATCGATTTAGGGGCGTTGGAGAGCGTCAAACTCCGTCAGGACAACGGCGTCTTCCTGGACGCCTATCGCTACGATGGTCTGGAGCCCTTCTTCGACCTGACCCGGCGCGCCAAGCTGAGGGCCGCGGCATGAGCGAGGCTGATCCCGCCGTCGTGATGATCCCGGTCGCTGACGTCACGGTGCTCAATCCGCGCGTTCGCAACAAGCGCGTCTTCGAGGAGCTGGTGACCAGCATCGCCAACCTTGGCCTCAAACGCCCGATCACGGTCAGCCGCCGTGCGGACGGCGGCTGCGACCTGGTGTGCGGGCAGGGGCGGCTCGAAGCCTTTCAGGCGCTGGGCCAATCAACGATCCCGGCGATGGTCCTCGAAGTCTCGGAGGAAGACTGCTTCGTGATGAGCCTGGTCGAGAACCTCGCGCGCCGGCAGCATACGCCGCTCGAGCTCGTGCGCGAGATCGGCGCGCTGAAGACGCGCGGCTATTCGGTCCAGGAGATCGCCGCCAAGACCGACTTCAGCGCCGAATATATCTGGGCGATCTGCTACCTCCTTGAACACGGCGAGGTCCGGCTGATCAACGCCGTGGAACGCGGCGCCATCCCCCACACCATCGCCATGGAGATTGCGCGCGCCGGCGACGCCGAGGTCCAAGCGGCGCTCGCCGAGGCCTATGAGCAGAAGGCCCTGCCGGGCAACCAGATGTTGGCGATCCGCCGGATTATCGAGCAGCGCCGGACGAGCGGAAAGGCGGGCCACAGCGGCGCGCGGGGCGGCGCTCTAAGAACCCGGGTGAGCGCCGACGCCTTGGTCAGGGCGTATCGCAAGGAGACCGACCGTCAGAAGCTCCTCGTGAAGAAGGCCAGCCTTGCGCAAAGCCGGCTCTTGTTTGTCGTCAACGCCCTGCGCCGCCTTCTCGACGACGAACACTTCGTGACGCTTCTACGCGCGGAAGCCATGCACACCCTGCCGCGACCCCTGGCGGAGCGGCTGGGTGTCGCGAGCAGCTGAGATGACCGATGCGGTCAAGCTGGCTTTCGAGCGTCAGCTTCTGGTGACGCGGCTCGATCAGATTCTTCCGACTCGCCAGGTCACCGACCACGTGAAGAACACCGTGAAGTACCGGCGGATCGCCCAATCGATCCGCGAGATTGGCGTGATCGAGCCGCTGGTGGTGGCCAAGTCCGCCCAGGTCGACGGACTCATGCTTTTGGATGGCCACATCCGCCATGCGATCCTGCAGGACCTGGGCGAAACCGAGACCCGCTGTCTTCTGGCGCGGGATGATGAGGCCTTCACGTACAACAAGCGCATCAATCGCCTGGCCACCATCCAAGAGCACTACATGATCGTTCGCGCGATCGAGCGCGGCGTGTCGGAGGAGAAGATCGCGCGAGCCTTGGATGTGGACGCCAAATCCATTCGCCGCCGGCGCTCGCTTCTGGAGGGCGTCTGCCCTGAGGTCGTCGAGCTCCTGAAGGACAGGTCGGTGAATCCGGTCACCTTCGATGTGCTTCGGAAGATGAAGGCGATGCGGCAGATCGAGGTCGCCGAACTGATGCTCGCCGCCAACAACTTCACCTCCAGCTATGCGAAAGCCCTGCTCGCGGCGACGCGCCAGGCGGACCTGGCCCGGCCCGACAAGCCCAAGAAGGTGGGCGGAATGACCCCGGAGCAGATGGCCCGGATGGAGCGCGAAATGGCGTCGCTCAATCAGGACTTCAAAGCCCTCGAGGCGTCCTACGGCGAGGACGTGCTCCACCTGGTGATCGCCTCCGGCTATCTCTCGCGCCTGATCGGCAACGCCGAGATCGAGCGGTTCCTCGAGTCTCGCCATCCGGAAATCCTCAGCGAGTTCCGAGCGATCATCTCGGCGGCATCGCTGGACCAGTCGGTAAGCTCGCCGGCCGTATGACGAGGGAGAGGGGGCCTTCTTCTGCTGCCTCGCCAAACCTTTGGACCCGTCGGACGGCTCGTGCCGCCCAGCTCAAATCAGTCTGGCGAGTTGGGCGGATCGCACGCCATACGGTGAATTGGTTGGGCTGCTGGCGTCCTCGTCCGGCTCGTCATCGTAACGCCACTCGGCGCGCCAGACGGCGGCCAGCTCGGGCCTTTCCCAGAAGGTGACAAAGGGCTCGTAGATCGCGCGGACGAGCGCCTTGCGGCCGATCCGAACGTCGACATCGATGGTGTCATCGGCTTCGGCGTCGTTGGTGACGACGAACCGGACCGTGTCGCCCTCCGGCTCGAAGATGTGGAAGCCGACGTTGACGCCTTCGGTGTTGATGAGCAGCCGCGGCGCGCCGCCGGCTGCCAGGGCCTCGAGCCAACGGATCAGGGCCGGGAACGGATCGAAGACCGTGCTCGCGGAAAAGGTCACGGCCTGACGCCCTGCCGTGATCGCGATCGGCATCCAGCCGATATGCGGGATCTCCAATTCAAAGGTCAGGCTTTCCACAGTCTCAGACGAGCCGGGGAGGGGCGTCAGCGCCTCATCCGGGGCGCGCCACCGCTCGATCGCAGCGTCGAACACCCAGTCGTGGCCGGTCCCGGTCCACAGGTCCGGCCCCACCAGTTCATGCAGGCCTTGGGGCGGGTCCTTCATGAGCACAGTGATCACCGCGCGGATTTCGTCCGGCGCAACGCCGAGCCCCGCCAAGCCGCGGCGGAGCTCGGTCTCGTCGCCCTCGATCATCATCATCCGCCAGCCAGGCTCGTCGGCCTCGCGGACAGCGAAGTAGCGGACGGACGAGCGCGGCAGGTTAAGGCCGCCGGTCTCAGCCATCGTTCGGACCTTCCGCCTTGGCCGTCATGTGGCGAGCGCGGGCTTCGGCCAAGGCGCGCTCATAGTCCTGCTTGGCCGCGAGTCGACCCAGGGCGCGCGCCAGGTCCAGCAGCTTCTCCCAAGCCTGCGCCTGCTCCTCCGGCGTGCCCGGATCGATGACTTCGATCTCGCCGTTCGGCCCGAGACGTACTACGCCCATGGTTGCTCCCCTTGATGCTGTTCACCCTGAGCAGACGCGCGGATGGTGGCGCGCACGCCACAGTCTCGCCCGCAGCCGCGCCGCACGATCGGCCTGGCCTTGACCTTCCGCGCCGCACCGACGACCCTGGAGGCTCGAAACCTATCCGAGCTCCGACAACCTAACCTGCACCCCCCGCCAGCCGCCGGCTGAGCGGGCGCTTTCGTATGCGCGGAGCTGGCGTTCCATTTGGAGGCGTTCCGATGCGTGAGGACATGGCCAAGGTGCTCGTGGAGCGCCCCCGCAAGATCGACAGCCACTGCCGCCGCGGACGCCGGGTGGACGACGAGGTCCTGCCGGCGATCATCGGGCTGCGGCGGCACGCCCAGGAAGCCGGCGGCTACAAGATGCTGAATGAGAACCTGGCGCCGCTGCAGCGCTATCTCGCACGGCAGGTGGGCCGGCCCTGGAACAAGGTCTATGCCGAGATCGCGGCCCGCCTGAAGGCGACGAGCACCGTCCAGCAGCATGTGCGCGACCACCTCAAGGACTTCGTGCAGCTTCATCCTTCGTCGGACGTGCGCCAATATCCCTTTAGCGCGCGCCTGTGGTTCCAGCCGTTCTACGTCGATCGTCGCGACGGCCTGCTGAAGCGCACGGAGACGCTGGCGTGGGCCAAGGCGCTGGACCGGCGCCCGCGCCCATCGGCGCCCGACGACCGCGTGGTGCTGGACGAGCGACATGAGCTTCGGCGGCTGGACGGACTGTGGTTCGAGGTCGAGCTCGCGCGGTTGCCGGCGCCCGAGTATCGCCCTGTCCCCCGTCGGCTCGAGACAGCTCACGGGAAGCCGGCGCGCGAGGCCGTGGTCCGCCAATTGGTCACGCCGGCGGTCTATGACATCGTGACGGGGGCGGCGATCTGCGCCGGGCCCGAGCTCGACGAGCCGCGGGCGTGGGCGACCTATCGCAAGGCGCACCCCGGAGGTGTCTATGCGGTCGCTAAGCGGCAACTGTCTCGCGCCGAACTGCGTCGCCAGGGTCTGACGAACATGCCGCAGGCCTGATCGGTCCATTCGGCGCCGTAGCTAGCTTGGTCAGCTGGACCGCCTCCGCCTCGGTGAAGATGCGCAACACCCGCTTGCGGACCTTGGCGGTCGGAAAGGTGCAGCAGGGCCACGCGCCCTTCCGCAACTGCCAGCGCCGGACCTTGTAGAAGATGCGCGCGCTGTAGAAGCCGGAGCGGGCGTTGTTGCAGGCGAGGCACGCGGCGACCAGGTTCTCCGGGTCGCGCGCGCCTCCGTGGATCCGCGGGACGATGTGCTCGATCGTCGCGCCGTCAAGGCGCGTGCCATCCATGTCCATCAGTCCCGAGCAATAGGCGCATCGCCAGTTCTGTGACTCCGCCAAGCGCAGGCGGCGGTTCTTCTTCCCTTTCGGCAATGCCACGCCCCGTGTCCCGGCCCCCACCGGGCCATTTCCCGTTTTCAGGTGAGCGGCATGTCAAAAACGGTCGCATAGCGCGATCTTGGGTGCGATTCCGGCTTGCGGGTTCGAGGGCGCGCTGGCCTGCTTGGGAAGGGCTGGAACGACGGGGATCAGGGGGCGTAGGTGCAGCAAAATGTCGGCTGGCTCGAAAGGCCGCTGAAGAAGATCGGCCTAGATAACCTTGGGGCGCAACAGCCGTGCGTGACGATCTACACACGGCTCCTGCCCGGGGTCACCAACGTGACGGATCGAGCGGCCTACTTCGGCTTCTATCCGTGGTTTATCCGCGCCTTCGAGGCCCGTTATCCTTCCGCCCCCGACGCCAAGTTTCGCGAAACGCTGAGGCTCGCCGATTGCCTGATGACGCTGGTGGCCGAGCGCCACGCGGTCGCTCTGGGCGAGGATATCGCAGGCCACAGCGCCACGTGTCCTGGGCGCCTGACCCTCGGCCCGGTGGTTCGCGAGCTCCAAGCGGGCGAGGTCGTGGAGCTTGGGCGCTATGCGGACCGTAGCGACGACAATCCCACGCGCTATTTCAAAAACCCGCTTGGCGGGCTGGGCCAGTACTATCTCGGTCCACTGCGCGACGAATACACCGTGCTGCACGGCGATCCGCGCAAGGGCGTGGGCTATTGGCTTGAAACGGGCGGCCCCTTGGCCGACGCCTACGGCAAGGGCCTGGAGGACGACCTGTTCTTCGCCGCGCTCGACGCGGGGGCCGTGACGATGGGCGATCTCGACGATTTAGCGGTCTTTTGTCCGTGCAGTCTTCGCTCCCCCGCACGCGAAACGGCGCAATCGGCGCTAATCTCACTCTTCCTGCGGGACCGTTCCGCCCATGGTGTCGCGAGGGCGGCCACCTTCGGACTGGTGCTCGACTTTCTGAATCAACGGGACGGCGCGCCGACCGAGGATCCGGTCAAGGATTTCCTCGGCAGCTGCTATGCAGGGACACTGCCGCAAGGCCCGTGGCTAACCCCCGAGCGACTGCTGGAAGCGCGCCGCGGCTGGGCGCTCTATGCGCGTAACGAAATGCTGAGCCTCGCCTGGTCGACGCTCTTCAAGAACGCTTTGGACACGCTCGACGGGCAGCCCAAGCCGTTCGCCAACATTGATGCCCTTGCAGAATGGTTGGTCACGACCGCGGCGTTCGACCACCAGCCGGATCTGGACTTTGACGGATTGGTCGCCGACGATCTTTTAGGCGCCCCCGCGCTCGACGCCATCGCCGATGCCGAGCACGAACTGGCTATGTGGCGCGGACTGCTGGCGACTAACCCGCCGCCGACGGCGTTGGCCGCTCGCTTGCTGGTGCGATTGTTCTGTCGCTGGCGAGATGAGCCAGCCGACGCCTATCGGGAATTGAACCTCGCGCCGGGCGCGCTGTCAGGATACCCGCTAACCCTCAACAGCCTGCGGACAATGGCCACCACGCGTTGGGCGGGCCTGAGCGCCTCAGCCTGGTTGAAGGTCTTGGTCAGCGACGTGTTGGTCACGCACCAGCGGGTCGCCATCCGGAAGATGGGGCAGTCCGGCGAAGACACCTTGATGTTCCGGTCCGGCGACCTGGGATTCTTCGTCCATCGTGATCTTGAGCGGATCGTCGAAACCCAGCCCCGCCTTCGCCAGGCTTTTCAGATCCTGCGCGACCTGGGGCTGACGACATACGAAGCCTCGCACCTGCCGCGACTTACGCCGCTGGGCGAGGCGGCGCTACTGGAGCTCGCCGCGTGAGCCGGGGTGAAGGCCGCGCCCTGCGGTTGCCACTGCTCAAGGCCCTGAAGGACCTGGCGAAGTCGGGCGTCACCCTCGATGCGTCGGTCGTCACCACCTACGCCTTCAACGGCCTATTCTATGAGGAGGTGCTCCTGCGCGCCTTCGAACGGGCGGGCTCGCGGCTCAACATCGTCCTGGTCGACGCCGGACAACTCGCGGAGAGCATGGGCGATCCTCTGCGGCGTCCCAGCCGCGCCGGCGTCGACTACCTTTTGGTCCCCGTGCCCCACTCGGGGGCCTTTCATCCGAAGATCGTCGCCCTGCTCTCGGAGCGACAGCCGATCCTTGCGCTAGGCAGCCACAACGTGACGGACGCCGGCTATTCGCACAATGAGGAGCTCACGGCGTTCTGGGGCGCCAACGCGACGCCGCCTCCCGGCATCCTAAGGTCGGCGGTTGAATACGCGCTCCATTGGCTGCAGGTCGCCGGGGGCGCGCCGGACGGGTTGCTTACCGAGATCACCGGCCGGGTTCGCAGCCTGCTGCCCCCGACGCCGGCTGCTGTGAATGACGAGGCGAGCCTCATCGTTTCCCTGGCCGAGACGCGTCTTTGGGAACAGCTGACAGCCAAGGTGGTCGGCACCGTCCGACGGGTCACTGTCGTCGGGCCGTACTTCGACGCCGATATGAGCCTCTTCAGCGCCATCGAAGCGGCCCTTGCGCCGGAAGAAATCATCATCGGCATCCAGCCCGCGACAGCGGTGCTTCCGAGGCCTGAGCTCGCGCCCAAGGCTGCTCGCTTCGTCGACGCAGCGAACCTCGACGCCTATTGGCCAAAGGCCGACGAGGTGGGCTTTTCCCACGGCAAGGCGCTCGCCATCGAAAGCGCGGGCGGCGTCGTCGTAAGCCTCGGGAGTGCGAATCCGACCGGGGCCGCTTGGCTTCGGCAGACGCGGTGGAATGCGGAAGCCAACCTCTGCCTCATCGGCGAGCGCGCGGCGGCGGCATTCTCAGCCCTGGGCCTCGATCGGCTGGCGGGCGCCGCCGCCCTTCAAGGGGCCGATCTGGTCGCGATCGCTGGGCGCAGCCAGGCGTTGCGAAGCCAGGAACAGGCGACGAAGGACACATCAGGGCCTCCAGTCGTGTTGGGGCGGGCCGCTGAAAACGGTGTCTTTCTTCCAGATTTCACCCTGCCGGCATCGGACCACTTGGAATGGGCCGACGCGAGCGGCGCTTGCCGGCCGGTTTCCCTGGGGGCGATCGAAGGTGGAAGTCTGATCACGCTCGGCGATCCGCGCCCAGCGGGAGGTCTCTATCAGTTGCGGTCGCGCCGAGCGACGGCCGCCTTCGTCCTCCTGAACGACGCCCAAGCCCTGCGGACCGCCGCGCTGCCGCGCGACAGCGCACGGATTCTGGATCACCTGGGGGCGCTCGACAGCGGCGCCGGGTTCACCGAGTTGTTGGACCTTCTGGACAAACACGTCCTGGGGCCAGCAGACGGAAGCGGTCCAGGCGCCAGCCGAACGACCCACGCGGCTGCTCAATCTGGAAATGCCGAAGATGGCGACGTCCCGTTTGGGCCCCGGGGCGTGAGCTTGCCGCCAGAGGGTGAGCACGGGCTACGGCGCCCCCGTCTGAGCGATGGACTGATTGCGGACATCATTTCCGCCCTGATCCGTGCGCTCGGGGCGCCGACGCCGGCGCCAACGACGGACGGCGACGCTCCTGATCTGGACGAGGGCGACGCCGCCGATGGCCCGTCCTCCGACGATCTCGCGCGGAATGTCGACGCCGACGTTGATCTTCCGGAGATCGATTGGCCCAGGCTGGTCACCGCTTGCCGCAAGCGTTTGACCGTAATGCTCCGGCGGCTGGAAGCCCGTCTCCAGGAAGCCGCGTCGGGCGACCAGGAGCCCGGCTGGGCTCTTGGCCGTCTGGTCGTGGTCCTGTCCCTGCTGCATCGGCTGCGCGGACATCCGCCCCAATCCCGGAACGCCATCAACGGGCGCATCCGCCCGGCCAGCCTCGTGAGTTTGGAACAGTTGCGCGTCGCATTCGGTCTCGCCGTCCGCACGCTCTACGGCCCTGGAAAGCTGGCGATCAGGCTCGAGTCGGCCGTGGACACCCGCGCGGCTGAGGAACGGCGTTTGGTCGACAATCTGCTGCTGTGGTTCGCCCGGGAGATTGGCGCCGACTATCAGCGCGAGCCGCGTGAACCGACCCGTCCCGACACGTTGCAAGCTCGCGCGGACATAGGGCTGGTGGCGATGTCGGCCGCGTCCTACGAGACCCTTGAACCGTGGGCGATCCTTCGTGACCCCTGGCTGGCCGTTTGGGACGATGCCGCGGCTGTGCCGGACGACTGGACCGACCGCCAGATTGCCTACGGTTCTCTCCTGCAGCGCTTGCGGGGGCTGCCGCGCGCGCCATCAGCACGACCTCCGGTCGCCGGCGATCTCGTCCAATGGGCTGGCGAACGCGATCTTCCGTGGGTCGTCGCCGCCGTCAGCGGACACAAGGTTTCGCTCACGGAACCGGCAGGCGTGCAAGGCGCCGAGAAAAAAGTCCTCTTGGCGTCGGTCACGCTGCTGGACACGTCCGAGCTGCTTGCCGCGAGGGCGGAGGCGGTCGCCTGATGGTAGAAGGGTTGGGCGGGGAAAGCCTTCCCCTGCGGTCGAGCCCTTGGTCTCGTCCGACCCCTTCGAGCGGGGGCGGACCCCCGCAACGCCCCCCGTCGCGGCCTCAGAGGCCCATCGGCGCTTGATCCGATCCGCGAGGTTGTGAGCGGCCGGCGGGCGTGCTCGGTCCCGCCGCTTGCGCGGCTCCTGCGGGTCCGCCCCTTCGGGCGCCTGCCGGCGCCGCCGGCCGCTCGACGGCGCGTCCCGCCGTGCAGCGTCTTCGACGCGCAGGCTCCTTGCGGCCTTCTCCTTGTGAGTGGACTTAGTCCGTATGTCCTTCCCGCCGGCGCTGAGCCGTCCGGCCGTCAGGCGCGCATCCTGATCCGATGCAGCACCATCGGAGGAAGGCATGGGCACGCTCTACATCGGTCTGGACGTTCATAAGCTCAGGATTGCGGTCAGCATCGCCGAGGAGGGCCGCGACGGCGCGGTCCGGTTTCTCGGCGAGATCCCCAACACGCCGACGGACGTCGGCAAGCTGGCGAGGCGGCTGGCCAAGGACGGCAGTAGGCTGGAGTTCTGTTACGAGGCCGGCGGCTGCGGCTACGTCATCTACCGGCAGCTCACCGATCTGGGCCACGGCTGCATGGTGGTGGCGCCATCGCTGATCCCGAAGAAGCCGGGCGACCGGGTGAAGACGGATCGGCGCGACTCCCAGAAGCTGGCCATCCTGCACCGTTCTGGCGATCTGACGCGGGTCTGGGTGCCGGACCCGGTCCACGAAGCCATGCGCGACCTGGTGCGAGCCCGGCTCGCCGCGGTCGGCGCCCTGATGCGGGCCCGCCAGCAGCTCCTGTCGTTCCTGCTGCGACATGGCCGGATCTACCCGAAGGGCAAGCCGTGGACGCAGCGCCACCGGGTGTGGCTCGCCGAGCAGGTGTTCGAGCAGCCGGTCCACCAGATCGTCTTCCAGGACTACATCGAGGCGATCTTCACCGCCCAGGATCGGCGCGACCACCTCGTCGCCCGGATCGAAGCGTTGCTTCCTACCTGGTCGATGGGGCCGGTGGTTCAGGCGCTGCGCGGGCTCCGCGGCCTGGAGATGATCTCGGCCGTCACCTTCGTCGCCGGCATCGGCGACCTCGGCCGGTTCGAGAGCCCGAGCCAGCTGATGGCCTACCTCGGCTTGGTGCCGTCAGAGCGATCGAGCGGCGATCACGTCCATCGCGGCGGGATCACCAAGACCGGCAACAGCGAGGCCCGGCGCATGCTAGTCGAAGCGGCCTGGAGCTACCGCTATCCGCCGCGGGTGGCCGGCGAGAAAGTCGAGGTCCTGGTGCGGCTCCCGAAGCCGGTGCGCGACATCGCGTGGAAGTGCCAGGTCAGGCTCTGCGAGCGGTTCCGCAAGCTCACCCGCTCGGGGAAGCGGCCCACCGTGGTGGTGACCGCCATCGCCCGCGAGCTGGCGGGCTTCGTTTGGGCGATCGGACAGCAGGTCAAGCCGGCGGCGCCCTGAGCGCCTCGCCCCGCCGGCCTGTTCGGCCGGGGGCGGGATGGAGGTCAGGGTGATCCTCGAGAGCCCCTTGGGCCGGCCATCGGTTGACGCCCGTGCTTAGTACGAGGCAGCCCGCGACGACACGCGTTCATGCGGTAGCCAACCCGCGCATCGTAGTCTGATCGACCGTCGCCTTCGCCATCCCGCCCTCGACCCAACAGGAAGACCATCACGGCCGGAATCTCCGCGCCTGCGGCGCGGAGGGGGATTTCTCACGTCTACTCACTTGCAAAAGGACATCGTAGGGCTCCGCCCTCGGCGCGCTTCGAGGCGCCTTCCGCCCAGCTTCGGTCCCCTCGCAGGGCTGGAACCGCACGCTGGTGGCAGGGGCCCTGCAGCCGGTTCCCCGCGAAGGCGCCCCTCCGCTTGCACACCCGGTCTCGCCGACGGGCAGGGCCGCAGGCGCGCCTTGCGCCTGCAACCCATGCCCTAAGGAGCAACCACCATGACCCTCGTCACCGAAACCCCGGAAACCGTCGCCTTGCCGAGCGGCGCCGTCATCGAGGTCCCCCTCAACAAGCTCAAAAAGTCCCCGCGCAACGCCCGACGCACGCCCCACGCGGAGGCGGCGATCGAAGCGCTGGCGGCGAGCATCGCCGCCAAGGGGGTGTGCAGGCGCCGGTGGTGGAGCCGGAAACCGACGCCGACGGGCGGCTGACCAGCTTTTATCTCGTCACCATCGGGGAGGGGCGTCGTCTCGCGCTGCGGCTGCTCGCCAAGCGCAAGCAGATCAGGAAGACCGAGCCGGTGCGCTGCGTCGTGGACCTGGACCATGACGCCCACGAGATCAGCCTCGACGAGAACATCACTCGCAGCGACATGCACCCGGCCGACCAGTTTGAAGCCTTCCGCCGGCTCGCCGAGGAACGCGGCCTTGCCGCCGAGGAGATCGGCGCGCGGTTCGGCGTCTCGGCCCACATTGTGCGCCAGCGCTTGCGGCTCGGGGCGGTCAGCCCGGTGCTGATGGGCGTCTATCGCGAAGGCGGCCTGACGCTCGACCAGCTGATGGCCTTTGCGGTCAGCGAGGACCACGCCCGCCAAGAACAGGTCTTCGAACAGTTGTCTTGGAACCGCTCGGCTCACCTGATCCGCCGCGCCATGACCGAGGAGAAGGTGCCCGCCAACGACCGGCGCACAATTTTTATCGGCGTCGAGACCTATGCGGAGGCGGGCGGCACGATCCTGCGCGACCTGTTCACCGAGGACGGCGGCGGCTGGTTCGAGGACGTGGCGTTGGTCGAACGGCTCGCGGCCGAGAAGCTGCGCGCCATCGCCGAATCCACGCAGGCGGCCGAAGGCTGGAAGTGGGCTGAAGCCCACATTGACTATCCGCATGCACACGGCTTCGGTCGGGTCTACCCCGGCCCCGTCCAGCGGAACGAGGCCGACCAAACGCAGATCGCGGCCCTGTCGGAGGAATACGACGCCCTCGTGAGCGAGTGGGACGCGGTGGAGGACCTGCCTGCCGAGGTCGAAGCGCGGTTCAAAGCGATTGAAGCCGCCCTGGCGGCGTTCGGCGATGACTACGCCTATGCGGCTGAGGATGTCGCGCGCGGCGGCGTGTTCGTCGTCTTGGGGCATGACGGCCACCCGCGCATCGAGCGCGGCCTGATCCGCCCCGAGGACGAACAGGGTCGGGAGCCCGACGCGCCCGAGGTGGAAGCGGAACCGGAAGCTGAGGAGATCGAGGACGGCGAGGTGGACGAAGAAGAGGGTTTAGCGCCGCTCTCGGAGCGGCTGGTTCTCGACCTGACGGCGCATCGGACTCTTGGTTTGCGTGATGCGCTGGCGAGCCAGCCTAACGTGGCGCTGATCGCCCTGGTCCACGCCCTGGCCCTGCGGTGCTTCTATCCGCCCTACGAGCAGGCCTCGTGCCTGGAGATCAAGGCTGTCTCGGCCTACCTCGACGGCCATGCGCCGGGTCTCAGCGAAACGGCGGGCGGACGGCGGATCGCCGAGCGGCACGAGTCCTGGGCGCAGCGGTTGCCGCGCGAGGCAGCGGAGGCTTGGGTTTTCATCGCCGCGTTGGACGGCGGTGCGCTCCTCGACCTCTTGGCGCACTGTGTGTCCCTGAGCGTCAACGCAGTGCGCAATCCGCTGGACCGCAAGCCCGCCGCCTGGGTCCACGCTGACGCCCTGGCCGGGGCCGTGGGCCTCGACATGACCGCCTACTGGACGGCCACTGGCCGCAGCTACCTCGGCCGGGTGACCAAGGCGCGGATCGGAGAGGCGGTGCGTGAGGCTGTGTCGGAAGAGGCCGCCAATCAGATCGCGGCGCTCAAGAAGACCGAGATGGCCGAGGCGGCGGAGGCGCTCCTCGTCGGAACCGGCTGGCTGCCGCCGCTCCTACGCACAGCCACGTCTCCGGCGGCCACCGTCCCGTCCTTCGCCGTCGCCGCCGAGTGAACCTGTGAGTTTGTGAACCTGTGGGCGCGGCCCGCTGGCCGCGCCCTTTTCCTTGCACTGGCGCGCTACGCCTTGGTCGCCGCCGCTACGGCCTGGGCGTGGAGGTCGGATGCTTCGGCGATGAGGCGGCCACGCCGTTCGAGATCGGGCTCTGCCGCCGCGCGGGCGAGCGCCACTTCGGTTTGATGGTTCAGCGCCCCCAAGGCGGCCTGGGCAGGGGCGGTTGTGTTGGCGCCGAGGTCAGGACGCCAGTTGAGGCGACCGGCCCAATGTGCGGCCAGCGCGGCGGCGCGCGCCCGCAGGTCGGGCGATCCGTCCAACAGAAAGAAGGCGCGCGCCGAGTAGGCCGACGCGCGCAGCGCATCCACCTGTTCGAAACCCGCCGCCATGAGCCGCTCGCCCCAATGGGCAAGCTCAACGTCATGGCCGCCGCGCATGCGGGTTTGGTGATGGTAGACGAGGAGGCTCCGGCCGGGGCGGCGCAACGCCAGCAATTCGCTGAGCGCCGCGCTCTTGCCGGCCTTGGCGGCGCCAAGGTCGAAGCGCTTGGTCTCCAGCCCGTTGTCGGGATCGAGGAACAGGAGGTCGCAGGGGTCGACCGCCTCGACCAGCCGCCCTAGCCAGTTGGCGCGGGCTTGGCGACGGGCGGGCGGCTTGCCTATGGTCGGAACGGGCTCGGCGAAATAGACCGCGCCCGGCAGCAGCCGCTCGTCCTGCAGCGATCCGACATTTCGCCCGCCCGCCGCGACCATCGTCCTCAGATGATCGAACGCCTCGGGGTCGAAGCCGCGCCAAGTCTCCGGCTGGCCGAGATAGGCGATATGGCGCCCATCACCATTGTGCTGCTCATCGGGATAGAGCCACCAGGCCACCCCAAGCCGGCGTCCAGGCGCCAGCGCCCGCAGGATCGCGATCTTCACATAGTCGCCGATGTCGCCGGCGTAGCGGTCCTGCATGCGTCCTGGTCTCGCTACCGGAACAGCCCCGTAAGCCAGCGCCAGAAGGAGAAGCGCCGGCGTCGGCTGTCGTAATATTGCTGTCGTCGGATTTGTTCGCCACGGCGCCCAGCTGCAACTTCAGCCTCGCTGAATTGGCCTGCCCAATGTACCCGACCATCGATGATGAGATAGTGCGAACGGCAGGGCCGCTGCCAGTTGCCGATGGACGGCGAGAGCGTCGGTCCGCGCCGACCGTATTCCAGGCTCCACTCCGCCGGCCCGAGGGGCGTTCTCACTTTCTCGCCGCATCCGCAGGCGCAGAGATGGGCCGCCGTGCTGTACTTCTCCGACACATAGAGAACGCCAGCCTCCAACACCTTCGGCATGAACTCGACCGCGCGAGCCTCAAAGTTCATCGGACTGCCTCACGAGCCGCAGGTCGCCGGCTCTGAAGAGCAGGTTGTAGAGGGGCTCGTCGTCCACATAGAAGCCGAGCTTCTTTTTGTACAAGAGCACGGCCAAGGATGCGTTTAACGCATTGAGTTCAGCGATCTGGATGTTGGCCTTGTAGATGTCATCTGGATTGTCGTGGGTCGGAACGAGCCGGGCGTCGCGGACCTTGCCGGCGTCAGTGACGGAGAACAGGGTAGTCCGCACGTCCCCCGATATCGGGCCGCGCTTGCGGTTTAGGCCCATGCCGACGTCAATGAAGGGAATGTTCAGGGCGATTAGCAAGTCTATGATCTTCGCCCTGGCCGATCCCTTGTCGACGCAGACGAAGGCGAACGTCACGCCTTCCAGGTCGCTCGCCGACTCCTCGTCGATGTACTTGGCTTCGAAGTGCAGGCCGTGGCGGAAGTTTTCGTACCTACTGGCGTAGACGTCGGCCTTGGCGGATCGGAGCTCGCCGTCGTCGAGAAGGCGGCCGGGGGAGCGGTAGGCATTGTGAACGTGGTAGGCGTCGGCGTCGAACGCCTTGATCGCCTTCACCGGCGTCTTGACCATGAAGTCGAGGACGTAGCTGCCGGTGCCGCCCAGGCCGATGATGGCCACCACCTCCTCCTTGAAAGCGGCCGCCAGGTCGCCGATCTCGGCGCGCGTCGTCAGCGTGTCCCGGACCTTGAAGATAGAGTCATCCGGGCCGCTGTCATATTGCCGGAACGTCAGAGGCGTGACGTCGTGCGCCGTCATGGCGGGACCGGAAATGATCGCGACGTACCGCTCGATCTTGTCGAAGAAATCCACATAGCCATTGGCCGGCTTGTTCGAGAACTGCCGCTCCACCACCACGCGGGGCACGGTGTCGCTGAGCGGGATCTGGTGGGCCGCTTCGCCGAGGTTGGGGATCGGCTTGCCGTCGAGGCCGTGCGGCGTCGAACCGGCGAACGAGACTTGGTGGTTCTTCTGCCGGACCGTCTCCTTGTCCTCGAAGACGAGGAGCGTGACGATTGCGCCCCACTTCAGCTCGCGGCCGGGGCCGAGGTAGGGAATATCCCGCACGACCAGGTAGTCGCTGTCGAACGTGACGGCATATCCCCTCTCGATCAGGCGCCGGATGTCGTCGTTACGACTGGCCAGTGTCTGTAACATTGAACTCCATTCCGTCCTTGACCTTCACCGAACCACCGGGCGCGAGCACCCCTTCGGGCTTGTTGCCGTGGCCGTTCTTGTAGGTGACTGAGTAGGTGCGCTCGGGGTGCTGCGGGAAATCGGGGAACTCGAGCGTCACCACCTGGGCATAGCTGATGTCTTCGTTCTTCGGCCACTCGTGGGGCGTCGCCTCCACGATGATCGTGACCATCTTGTCGTCGCCGCCCCCACCGGGGCCCTTGTTATTCTTCTCGGCCATTGGACCGCACTCCTTTCAAAGCGTGGGTGCAGTCTCGCAGTCGGCCACGTCAGATTCAGTCGCATTGCTCTGAGCCCGGCTACGGTTCCTTCCGCGATGGTGGCTGGGCGCTGCTTCCCGTGCGTCGACGTCGCCTGGCGACCGAAGATCCCATGGAGGTCCTGCGCCACAGAATCTGGGCCCCTCGGCAGAGTTCTCCAGCCCAGTGAACGCCGCTTGAGCCGCGTTTCCCACCGGTGAAGCCGTACTGCGCAATGGGCATGCCTAAGGTGGAGCCGGGCCCCCTCTGATCGCCGCAGGCGCCGCGTCCATCCCGCCTCTCATGGCCTGATCTGGCCGAAGGGTACGGGCTTCGCCCCGACCGTCCGCCGCAACGGCGAGCCAGGACTTCTTTCCCCTGCCGCCTGCGGCGGCATTCCTCGCGCAGCAAACAAGTCCCGTCCCGCCGTCCTCCGCCAAAGGCTCCGGGCCATTCGGCTGCAGGTCCGGATCGCCCCTCGGCCTGTCGATCGCCATCGAGGCCGCGATGGGCGCGGCCCGGCAGACGACAGGACACCTCCCATGGCCACCATCGGCACCTTCCACAAGCAAGCGGACGGCAGCTACACCGGCGCGATCAAGACCCTCAGCCTCAACGTCAAGCAGGCCCAGCTCCGGCCTTCCGAGACGGACAACGACAAGGCTCCCGACTTCCGCATCTTCGCTGGCCAGACGGAATTCGGCGCCGCCTGGAAGAAGACCAGCCGCGAGAACCGCGATTACCTCTCGGTCAAGCTCGACGATCCCAGCTTCCCGGCCCCGATCTACGCCTCACTGGTCGACGCCGACGACGGTTACGCCCTGATCTGGTCCCGCTGACCTCGCCCCAGCGCCCCGCCGCAGCGGGCGGGGCGCCGCCCCCAAACCATCATTTCAGGAGGCCGCCATGTCGCGCGCGCCCGCATCCTCACGCCCCGACCTCTACAGCCGGGTGACCCAGCAAATTATCGACGACCTGCAGCGGGGCGTGCGCCCCTGGACCAGGCCCTGGTCCGCCGAACACCTCGCTGGCCACATCAGCCGCCCGCTGCGGCACAACCTCCAGCCCTACAGCGGCATCAACGTCGTCCTGCTGTGGTGCGAGGCCACAGCCCGCGGCTTTTCCGCCCCGATCTGGATGACCTTCCGCCAGGCGCTCGAACTTGGCGGCCATGTCCGCAAGGGCGAGCACGGCTCCACCGTGGTCTACGCCAATCGCATCACCCGCACAGAGACCACCGACAAGGGTGAGGACGTGGAGCGCGAGATCCCCTTCCTCAAGGCCTACACGGTATTCAACGTCGATCAGGTCGAGGGCCTGCCAGCGCCATTCTACGCGGCGGAGACGCCGAGCCTGGAGCCCGCCCAGCGGATCGCCCACGCCGACGCCTTCTTCGCCGCCATCGGGGCGGAGATCCGGCATGGCGGGAATAGCGCCTACTACGCCATCCACGAGGATTTCGTGCAGACGCCGCCCTTCGAGAGCTTCCTTGACCCCGAGGGCTACTACGCGACGCTGGCGCACGAATGCACCCACTGGACGCGACACCCCACGCGCCTGGACCGTGACTTCGGGCGCAGGCGCTGGGGCGATGAAGGCTATGCCCGCGAGGAGCTCGTGGCGGAGTTGGGCGCGGCCTTTCTCTGCGCTGACCTTGGTCTGGAGCTGACGCCCCGGGAAGACCATGCCGCCTACATCGACAGCTGGCTGAAAGTGCTGGCCGACGACAAGCGGTTCATCTTTACGGCCGCAGCCTACGCCCAGCGCGCCGCCGACTATCTGCACCAACAGCAATCCCAGACGCTCGCGGCCTGACGCCACCGGCCCCGCCCTTCGCGGGCGGGGCCGTCATGCGGCGACGAACACCGAGGCTGACGGCGCACGATTCCCCAGTATACTAGGTGGCAGTATATTAGGCGCCGCCGTCGTCTCGTCGCATGAAGTTGCGGGGAGTCGTCGCGAAGAACTTGCGTCGTCTGCGCCAGGCCAAAGGCCTGTCGCAGGAGGAGCTGGCGGATCGTGCCGATATCAATCGCAACTACGTGGGTCTGCTCGAGCGGGAAGAGCATGCCGCAACGGTGGACATGCTGGAGAAGCTCGCGGGCGTCCTGGAGGTCGATCCTGCGGCGTTTTTCGCGCGCGACTGAGCACACAACCCCAAGCTTCTTCACCTTGACCATCGACCGCCATACGGTCGGGTCATGACTGGTGCGGGGCTCCGCGAGCGGGCGCCGCAGGGCGATCCGCTCACCGACTACGACCGCGATCACATCGCGCTCTATCTGCGTCTGCTCGACGCGGAGGCGCAGGGGGCGGACTGGCAGGAGGTGGCCCGGATCGTGCTTGGGGTCGATCCCTCCGTCGACCGCAGTCGCGCCGAGCTCATGCACGCCACGCACCTGTCGCGCGCGCATTGGTTGCGCGACGGGGCCTACAAAGACCTGCTGGTCGGTCGAAGCTGCTAACACTTTGCTAAGGCTCTTTAGGCCTTCACACCGAACTTTTGACCTGCATATATCTGTGGTTGTGGGGGCGCCGCCCGTAACGGAGGAGCGCCTTGTCTGACGCCGACTGGCGCTCCGCGGAGCGTTATGCGGCCTTGTGTGAGTTCTCCCCGGCGGGGCTCGCCTGGGAATTCCTGCGCCGCAATCCGCAGTATCAGGACGACTTTGCGCGCTGGAGCCGCGGCGACGCCGGCGATGCCCAGCGGTGGACGAAGTGGGGCCTGACCTTTCCCGCTGACCCGCAGCTGAGTGCGGGCGAACAGGCGATCTTCTGGCGCCCCGATGTCTATCCGCGCACCGTCGTCCTGACCGCCGCGCCCATTGGCACGCCGCAGACGATCCTGTTCGAACCGCAGACCTGGCGCGGTGATCTCATTGAGCGACGGGCCGATGACGGCGCCCACGCGCTCCTAACCACGTCGCGCCTGCAGCACCGGTTGTGGATGCCGGCGGCCATCGCCACGGGGCAGCCCGTGGCCTGCGTCGTCCCGCTCGGCGCCGACGCGGCCTGCGGAGCGGCGGCCGCCGTGCAGTTCTGGCGGCATCTGAAGGGCGACGCGGACGCATCACCGCGCAAGGCCGACGCCCGGCTCTGGCGCGCTCATCTCAGTTTGCAAGCGCTCGACGGCCACCGCGCGGGCGACAGCTATCGGGCCCTGGCCGAGCGCGTGTTCGGCGCCGGCCGGGTCGCGGCCGAAAGCTGGCGCACTTCATCGCTGCGGGACGCGACCATCCGCCTGGTGCGCAATGGGCTCGCGCTGGCTGGCGGCAACTACCGTCGTCTTCTCAGGCAGAAGATCGAAGAATAGCGGATGGCGAAATCGCACCCCGCGATCTTCGCCATCCCCCACCAAGTCCCACTCCGACAAGCTGTCCAGCGTCACGCCGCGCCCTTCCGCGACGACCAGGAGAAGCCTTGGAGTACGACAATGAACGACGTTACGCCCGCCCTCCCGCAGCGCTACCTTCGCACCCCCGAAGCCGCGCGGTTCCTGGGCCTTTCCGGCCGCACGCTGGAGAAGCACCGGACGTACGGTACCGGGCCGACCTACCGAAAGATTGGCGGTCGCGTGGTCTATTCGGTCGGCGACCTGCAGTCCTGGGCCGATCGCGGCGCCAAGTCATCCACCTCCGATCCCGGCGTGGGCACGGTTCACCCGGCGCGTCGCGCGCACGAGACCCGCAGCTGGGCCATCCGTTGACCGGCGCCCATGTCCGTTCAATCGCTCGCGGACGACGCGGCGCCGACGGTGCGCCGCGCCGCCGATCCACCGCATTCGGCCCTGACCTGGGTTGAGCTCGTATGGTTCGAAAAGCGGATCGAACATTGGATCCGTTTCGGCCGCATCGCTCAGGAGGAAATCCTCGACCGGCGCCGCCGGCGCGTCGCCTTCGCCCAAGGGGTCTTTGCCCTTGTGCGTTGGGCCGCCAATGACCGCGGTACGATCGTTTCGCGTGTCGACATCATTCGCACGGTCGACGCAGGCCAGACCTGCTCCACCGTTCCCGGCGTCGCGCCCGGCGGCGAAGTGCTGCTGCGCCTCTCCGGCTGGCCGCGTGTGCAGGACGCCTTGCGGGCGATCGACGCCGTCGAGGCGCTGGGCATCGACGCCGCCGACGCCGCGCCGGATTACTGGCGGCAGGTCCACAACCGCCTGACAGCCCGCACGGCGCACGAGCCCTACACGCGGGCTCGGCACCAGGCATGGCGCCTGCGCCGGAGCCTTGAGACATGAGCCGGCGCGCGCTGACGGCGCTTCTGACGCTCGGCGGAGCCCTTACGATCGGCGCTTCGAGCGCCGTCTCTGGGCCACAACGCTGGATATGGAACGCAACCGCGAGCGTGCCGGAAGGCCTCTATCGCCTGCAGCCAGGCGCCGTGTGGCGGCGCGGTGATCTCGTTGCGGTTCGGCCGACGGCCGATCTCGCCGGGTGGCTCGACCGGCGCGGCTACGCCCCAAAGGGCGTGCTGCTGATCAAGCGCGTGGCGGCGCTGGCGCCCAGCACGGCCTGCCGGACCGGCGCCGCGATCACCGTCGATGGCGCCGTCGTGGCGAAGGCCAGGTCCCGCGACCGTGTCGGACGAAACCTTCCCGTATGGTCGGGTTGCCGCCTCCTGACGGCTGAAGATGTCTTCCTCTTGAACCGCGCCGAAGGCTCGCTTGACAGCCGCTACCTGGGGCCGCTGCCGCGCCAAAGCGTCGTCGGCCGCGTCACGCCGCTGTGGCTTATCCGGGAGCACAGACATGACGGATGATCTTCCTTCAGGGGCAGCTCCTTTGTTCGATCGAACAAAAATTGGCCGCTCCTTCGTCCCGCCCAAGGTCCGCGAGGCCGGCGCGCGCAGCGGCGGTCCAGGGCGGCCGTCAGGCCGGCGCGAAAGCGCCTTGCCCTGGACGGGCGCGAGCACGCCGGCACGCTCGGCTTACTTAGGGACGCTTGCGTTGGTTGTGGCGCTAAGCTGGCCGGAAGGGCGCGTTCAGGCGCAGGACATTGACGCCGTCGGCGCGGCGACCATCGCGGAAATGGTCACCGAGGCTGCGCAACGGTTCGGCATTCCCGAACGCTGGATTACCTCGGTAATGCGCGTCGAGAGCGCCTTCGACGTCCGCGCGACCTCGCCGGCGGGCGCCATGGGCCTGATGCAGGTCATGCCCCAGACCTACGCCGGGCTTCGCCTTCGCTACGGCCTCGGCGCTGACCCTTATCATCCGCGCGACAACATCCTCGCCGGCGCGGCGTATCTGCGCGAGATGTACGACCGGTTCGGTGAGGCCGGGTTCCTCGCGGCCTACAACGCCGGTCCCGGGCGATATCAGGCGCACCTGACGGCCGGCCGGCCGCTGCCGCTAGAGACGCGCGACTATGTCGCCAAGCTCGCGCCGAAGATCGGCGGCGAAGCAGCAACAATGATCGAAATACGCGCGGCGGCGTCGCCACGTCCGACGCTCTTTGTGCCGGTTGGTGACCACACAGGCGACAGGTGGACGGCGGCGGATCTGCAGCCCGAGCGCAGATCGATCGCCGCGGCGTCGCCGTTGTTCGCCGCGCTTACACCCCGTGAGGCGACCCGATGAACCGCCAAAGCCTCGATCGTAGAGCGGCGTGGAGCGTCGCACGCTGGGCGGTGAAAGGGCGAATGAGCTCCAAAACGATGGGGCGATGGCAGGATAAAAGCCGCGATGTGCGGACGTCGGTTTGGGGTGAAAAGAGTAACAGAAGCAGGTGGTTATCGCGATGTGCTGGCGAAGCTGACAGGCCGCGTTTTTCGGCAAGCTGTTGTCTAACCTTCGGAAATTTCACCTCGCGGGGGATTTCTGACCGATGAGCGACGACGAATTCCAGCTTCGGCTCGGCCGCATCCGTTCGCGCGGCACGGGCGGGCCGCGCACCTTCGTCGGCGAGGCGCTCGCGGCGGCTGGGCGGGCCGGCGGGCTCTATCGCCGGCGGGCTCAATCCGGCAGCACCTTCGGACGGGGCCGCGCCGCATCATTGCGCGCCCAGCACGGTCTCGGCCGCCGCGCGCGCGGCGCGGTCATCAAGGCCCGCGTAGTGCGTCAGGCGGGCGGCAAGGGCCGGCTTGGCCTGCACCTGGATTACCTGCAGCGCGAAGGTGTCACCCAAGACGGCGAGCGCGGGCGCTTGTTCGACGCCGCAGGTGACGAGGCCGACGGCAAGGCGTTCGCGAGCCGCTGCGCCGACGACCGCCACCACTTTCGCTTCATCGTCTCCCCGGATGACGCCGAGCAGTTGACTGACCTGAAGGCCTATACGCGCGATCTGATGCGCCAGGCCGAAGTCGATCTCGGCAGCCGATTGGACTGGGTGGCGGTGGACCACTGGAACACCGGTCATCCGCATATCCATGTCCTGGTCCGGGGGCGAGGGGAGGACGGCGCCGACCTGGTGATTTCCCGCGACTACATCCGCGAGGGGCTTCGCGCCCGCGCCGGTCAGTTGGTCACGCTGGAGCTGGGACCGCGCACCGACGCCGATTTGCGGAAGGGCTGGGAGCAACAGGTGCGGGCCGACCGCTGGACCGCGCTTGACCGCAGCCTGGCGGCCGGCGCCTCGGAAGAGGATGGACTGGTCGATCTCAGGCCGCCGGGCGTCAAGCGCCCGGACGCCTTGCTGAGCGCCAAGATCGCCCGGGCGCGCAAGCTGCAAGCCCTCGGCCTGGCGCAGGAGGTCCGCGCCGGCCGTTGGCGGATCGCGCCCGACGCCGAGCCGACCCTGCGTGCGCTCGGCCAGCGAAACGACGTCATCGCCCGTATTCATCGCGCGCTTGGGGAGGGGGACCTGGAACGGGACCCGGCCCGGTTTGTCGTGGACGGCGCGCCGCCCGAGCGCCTGGTCGGCCGGCTGGCGGGACGGGGACTGCACGACGAGCTGGCGGGAAGCGGCTATGCGGTCATCGACGGCGTCGACGGCCGCGTCCATCACGTGCGCCTGCAGGACCTGGATGACGCGGCCGACGCCAAGCTCGGCGCTATCATCGAGGTGCGTCGCAGCGAGTGGCAGGGCCGCCCCGGCCGCGCGGTACTTGCCGTTCGCTCTGATCTTAGCCTCGCCGAGCAGGTGAGCGCCGACGGCGCGACCTGGCTCGATCGCCAACTGGTGGGATCGCGGCCCGCCGACCTCGGCGCCGGCGGTTTCGCCGAGGAAGTCCGCGGCGCGCTCTCGGCGCGGGTCGACCACCTGGCCGCGGGCGGGCTGGCGCAGCGCAGCGGCGCGCGCGTTGTGTTCGCCCGCGACCTTCTGGAGACCCTGCGCGACCGCGAACTGCAGGCCGCCGCGCGGCGCCTCGAACAAGCGAGCGGCTTGTCGCACCAGCCGGTCGGGGAGGACGGGGCGGTGGCCGGCGTTTACCGGCAGCGCCTGAACCTGGCGTCGGGCCGGTTCGCGATGATCGATTCCGGGCTCGGCTTCAGCCTCGTGCCCTGGCGGCCGGAGATGGAGCGCCACCTGGGCCGCGAGATCAGCGGCGTGCGTCAGGCCGGCGCCGGCATCGCCTGGAGCTTCGGCCCCAAGCGCGGGCCCTCCCGATGAGGAGATCGACATGAACGGCGCGAAGGTCATGTGGGGCCAGCTGACCGCGGTCTTTGCCATCATCCTGGCGGGGACCTGGACGGCGACCGAATGGACGGCCTGGCGGCTGGCCTTTCAGCCGGAGCTCGGCCGGCCGTGGTTCGAGCTCGCCGGCTGGCCGCTCTATCCGCCGCCCGCCTTCTTCTGGTGGTGGTTCGCCTTCGACGCCTATGCGCCGCGAATCTTCATCGAAGGCGCCGCCATCGCCGCGTCGGGCGGCTTGGTGGCGATCGTCGTGGCCATGGGCCTTTCCATCTGGCGCGCCCGGGAGACCAGATCGGTGACCACCTATGGCTCCGCCCGTTGGGCCAAGCCGCGCGAGGTCCGCGCCGCCGGTCTCCTGGGCGTGGACGGGGTTATGCTGGGCCGGATGCGCGGCGAGTACCTGCGCCATGACGGGCCCGAGCACGTGCTGTGCTTCGCCCCGACCCGCAGCGGCAAGGGTGTCGGCCTGGTGGTGCCGACCCTGCTCACCTGGCCGGGCTCGGTGATCGTCCACGACATCAAGGGCGAGAACTGGCGGCTCACCTCGGCCTGCCGCAGCGGGGTCAGCCGCGTCCTGCTGTTCGACCCCACAGATCCCTCTAGCGCAGCCTACAATCCCTTGCTGGAGGTGCGCCGCGGGGACGCCGAGGTGCGCGACGTGCAGAACGTCGCCGACATCCTGGTGGACCCGGAAGGCGCGCTGGAGCGCCGCTCGCACTGGGAGAAGACCAGCCACAGCCTCCTGGTCGGCGCGATCCTCCACGTCCTCTACGCAGAAGCCGACAAGACCCTGGCCGGCGTCGCGGAGTTCCTGTCGGACCCGAGGCGGCCGATCGAGGCGACCCTGCGGGCGATGCTGACGACGCCGCACCTCGGCGACCGGCCGCACCCCGTGGTCGCCTCGGCGGCGCGCGAACTCCTGAACAAGAGCGACAACGAGCGTTCGGGGGTCCTTTCGACCGCCATGTCGTTCCTCGGCCTCTACCGCGATCCGGTGGTGGCCAAGGTGACCCGGCGCTGCGACTGGCGGATCGCCGACCTGGTGGAGGACGCGCGTCCGGCCAGCCTCTACCTCGTCGTCCCGCCGTCCGACATCAGCCGGACCAAGCCGCTCGTGCGCCTGGTCCTCAATCAGATCGGACGGCGGCTGACCGAGGACCTCGACGCCCAGGGCCGGCGCCATCGTTTGCTCCTGATGCTCGACGAGTTCCCGGCGCTCGGGCGACTGGACTTCTTCGAGAGCGCGCTCGCCTTCATGGCCGGCTATGGCCTCAAGGCCTTCCTGATCGCCCAGTCGCTGAACCAGATCGAAAAGGCCTACGGCGCCAACAACGCCATCCTCGACAATTGCCATGTTCGGGTGAGCTTCGCGACCAACGACGAGCGCACCGCCAAGCGGGTGTCGGACGCGCTCGGCACCGCCACCGAGCTGCGGGCGATGAAGAACTACGCCGGCCATCGGCTGTCGCCCTGGCTTGGGCACCTGATGGTCTCGCGCCAGGAGACCGCGCGGCCGCTGCTGACGCCGGGCGAGGTGATGCAGCTGC
>Ga0182736_1000339_pt1 | contig 79370 bp, 61 predicted proteins | sample eDN5th30CKraftBY_FD_128882 | JGI IMG/M metagenome (GOLD analysis project Ga0182736, IMG submission 128882) | Enriched backyard soil microbial communities from Emeryville, California, USA - eDNA 5th pass 30_C Kraft BY (version 2) (version 2) | ecosystem: Environmental > Terrestrial > Soil >... | reverse complement strand
AGAACAAAAAGAATAGCAGCACATTTGCAGAGATGTCGGTTAATCGCCATACCACAACACCAATAACAATAAGTGGAGTACGTGCGAGAAAAGCAGAATACACGGCTACCGCTCGCCTATTCTGAAACTTTTGCACAAGCCAGATGGATAGCAATTGGGAAAGATTGGTAAGCATCGGAAGTGCCGCTAGTAAGCCTATTTGAACATTATTTGCGCCAAGCAATAAAGCCATAGCAACCAAGAAGGTACCACCGGTAAAGCAGATCATTATTTCCGCTGCTAAACCATCCCAGATAACCATCTTCAAACCTTTTTGGATGGCTGCTTCAGTTAGTGTCGCTTGTGGTTTTAAGGGCATATCACGAAAAGGCTGTCCAATTTTGGTTCCAAACCTAGCTAGGTATGAGCGTATCAGCAATTGGAGTACTAAACAAAATGTTAATGTTCATGTTTTTAAATAGTCGGCTACTAGAACGGTCGGAAAAACTAGCTAGATCAAAGAAGTAATAATATGGAATCCCCTAATCTAATGAACCAACTTGTAAAGAATAATATTGGAGACAAGTATTCGCTATTGCTTAATAGTATTAATCAGGGTTTTTGTATTATCGAAGTACTATGGCATAACGATAAGGCTATCGATTATAAATTTTTAGAGGTTAATAAAGCTTTTGAACGGCAGACCGGTATTGTGGATGCAATCGGAAAGACCATGCGTCAATTAGAGCCCTACCATGAAGAGCATTGGTTTCAATTTTATGGAGAGGTGGCCAAAACCGGGAAACATCTATATACGGAGGCACAAGCAGCGCAGCTTCACCGTTGGTATGAAATCAATGCTTTTCCAATTGGAGAAGCTAACGATCAGGTGGCAGTTTTGTTTAATGATATTTCGGGGCGTAAAATCGGAGAACAATTGTCGCAGGAATTCACCAGTAGATTAGAGCGGCAGGTAGAAGAACGGACAATTGAATTGAAAGAAAGTCAGGATTTATTAAAAGCCACTTTAGACAGCTCAAAAAATTTTACGGAGGTTTTGCAAGCTGTACGCAATGAACAACAAAAAATAGTTGATTTTCGCTGGATTTTTATAAATAAGTTAGCGGAGAAAATCCGAGGTAAAATAGTTGGAAAAAGCTTTTTAAGCGGTGCCAACAATCCGATGGATTTTGATCGCTATGCGTGGGTAGCGGAAACCGGAAACAGTTTGCTATTTGAGCAGATGTTGGTTGTAAACAGGTCTAAACGTTGGTATGATATCAATTTGGTTAAATTAAACGATGGCCTTGTAGTTAAAGGCTTAGATATTACTGAACGTAAAGAGGCAGAGTTAAAACTAAAACGAAATAACCAGTTACTACAATCGATATTTGATACTACTTTAGTTGGCTTGTTGGTGTTAGAGGCTGTAAGAGACGAGCAACGCTGTATCATCGATTTCAGGATTAAGATTGTCAATAAAAAACTAGAACATGAAACCAACCGCTCCGATTTAGTTGGAAAGCTATATGCGAAAGAATATCCTATCATCAAAAAAACAGGTTTATTTGAGGTTATGCTTAAGGTAATGGAATCTGGAAAACCAGAACAGTTAGATTACCACTTCGAAGACGGAAAGTTGGATCTATGGATCTCTTTTATGTTTGTAAAAATGGACGATGGACTGGTTGTAACGAACTTAGATATTACGCAAAGTAAACTGGCTGAAAAAAAGATCGAAGACGACGACGAAAGGCTGAAGGAGCTTGAAAAACGGCAACGGCAAGAGCTTTTTATGGCTACGCTGAAAGTTCAGGAGGAGGAAAGAATGCGCATTGCAGAAAACCTCCATAATAGCTTAGGCCAATTGTTATATAGCGTTAAATTAAGTCTTGATCAACTGAAGATTAAAGACGAATCTGATACACTAATGCACGCCAAACGCCTGCTGATTGATGCCATACGGGAGAGCAGGAGAATATCACACGAATTAATGCCTACTATTTTGGAAGATTTTGGACTGCAAGCGGCAATAGAGGATATTTGCGAACAATTTAATAAATCCATCACATTCCGCTGCAAGTTTGTGGGAGATGAGAAAAGGCTAGATAAATACACCAAAATTGCAATTTACAGAATGGTTCAGGAGCTCATCATGAATATTATTAAACATTCGAAAGCGAATAAAGCATCTGTTGCAATTGAATTGGATTACGACTACGTAGATATTCTGATAAAAGACAATGGAATAGGTTTTAGTCTAGATACCAACAGAAGAGGAATTGGTATAACCACTATACAAAATAAAATTAAATTACTAAACGGCTTGTTTAACGTTACATCGACTTTAACTCGGGGTTCTGTAATCCATATCCGCTTCCCTAACAAAGAGAACGAGAGCCGTACTTAATAAGAACTCATTAATGTTATATAAATAGGAAATACGCAATAACTAGGACTACAATAGCGATGACAATCGCCCAATTCATTACATTACTTGCTCCTTTATCATTTTTTTCTTTTATAGCAACTTTAGGTGGACCTGGATTCTCTTCGTGGGCAGCATAGTCTGTTTCCATGCTGGTTTTTGTACTGTTTTCATTGTGCTCTTCCATCTTCAAACTCCTTATTTCTTTTCATAACATATGGCGCTCTGAAGTGTTTATAATTTCTTTAAAAAATAATCATCCAATAAAGTGGAATAGTTTTTAAGCTGTCCTAAAGAGTATATATGTTGTTTCTTTTTTACATCTATTTAGAAAGTTTTAAAATCTTAAAACATACTTAAGAACAATTCTTTATTTTGGCAAGCCTATTGACCTATATAGCCTAAATAAGTTACCTATGCGGAGCAGAAAAAAGATGTGGATTGCTTTTGCATTATTTGTAGGTGCCCTAATGCTATTCCGTTTGGCATGGGCAATGGCGGCAGACAATTTTAGCGTGGTGTTGATGAGCTGTGCAGCCGCATTATTTATTGCCTCTATGGTGGTTTTTGCCATCTATTTCAAGGAATAGAAAAATAAATTGTTAACTAATAAAAATAAAAGTTATGGCTTTAGTAAAAGTAATTGAAGTAATTGCTTCCTCAGAAAATAGTTTTGACGAAGCAGTAAAGAACGCAGTGAAAGAAGTTTGTACCACAATAAACCACGTAGATTCGGTATATGTTAAAGACTTCAAAGTTCATGTAGAGGCGGGAGAGATAAAGAGCTACGGCGCTATATGCAAGGTGTCGTTTAGAGTGGATAGACAGGCTTAACTTAGAGCATTCAGCTAGAATGAAACTGGTTGTTATTATTAGGTGTTATTATTAAAAGGGATAGAGAAAAAAATGATAATAAATGAAAGCTGCTTAAACAAAGAATAGGTGTTTTCTGTTTATTAAATATTAATGGTTATAATTTGATAGAATATGGCATTACTTAGTCGCAAGGAATTGTTAGCGCTTGGTTTTGAAGAAGGAGATGGTCCGGTGATAAATGAATATCAGAATTACATCGTATTACGTTTCTTTATTCACAAGGAAAAACCTTGGATAAGGGTTGAAGAACACTGTCCAAAACAATATTTAAATCATATGCGAAGCCAGCATATCATGTCTGTAATTATCAATTATGGCACTAAAGATGGCGAAATTGTTTATTCAACGGACGAGGTACAACGTTATCTCCGCCATCATACGGGGTTCCCCAATAATAGGAACAAGCTAAATGCTTTTTAAAAAAAAGGTTGCCTCGTAGGGGTAACCTCTAAATTGATTGTCATGCATTAAAATAAAAATGTATGATGAAATCAATTTTATTCTTAATCCTAAGCCCTTTTTTCCTTTTACCGGCATTTGCTCAAAGTAAATTCACCATTAGCGGCACTGTAAAGTCTGCCGGCAACGGAGAAACGATAATAGGAGCTACGGTTAGTGCAGGAAACAAGTATAGCACCAAAACTAACGATTATGGCTTTTATTCGCTCACCTTGCCTGCGGGAGCTTACGATCTAAAAGTGAGCAATGTATCTTTTGCATCCTATGATCAAGCCGTTAGTTTAACATCGGATATTGTATTGAACATCGACCTGATGGACGAGGCGCAGACACTTGACGAGGTTGTTATTTCCTCCAGTAAAGGAAGGAGTTTAAGGAGTCCGCAAATGGGAATGGAAAGCGTAACGCCCACTGAAATTAAGAATATCCCCGTTTTAATGGGTGAAAAAGATGTGGTTAAGGTATTGCAACTGCTCCCTGGTATTAAGTCGGGAGGAGATGGAAATAGCGGTATGTACGTTAGAGGTGGTGCTGCCGACCAGAATTTAATTCTTTTAGATGAAGCAACGGTATATAACGCTTCGCATTTATTGGGCTTTTTCTCTACTTTTAATTCAGATGCATTGAAGGATATTGCTGTTTATAAGTCTGGTATGCCTGCACAATACGGCGGAAGACTCTCTTCGGTTCTTGATATCAAAATGAACGATGGAAATAACCAAGACGTCAATGTTAGTGGCGGGATAGGCTTAATCTCGGCAAAATTAAATGTAGAAGGGCCTATACAAAAAGATAAATCGTCTTTTCTTATTTCCGGACGAAGAACATATGCTGATATGTTTCTGAAGCTTTCTAACGACTCGTCTATTAACAACAACCAACTTTATTTTTATGATCTTAACGCCAAATTGAATTATCAGCTTGGCGAGAAAGATCGATTATACCTTTCGGGATATTTGGGAAAAGATCACTTGGGTTTTGGTGATCTGTTTGGCTTGGATTGGGGAAATACGACAGCTACCATGCGCTGGAATCATATCTTCAACAGTAAGTTGTTTTCTAATACATCATTGATTTACAGTAACTACGACTATAGAATAGCAATAAATAGTGGAACAGATAATTTTGATATCTTTTCCAACATTCGCGATTATAATTTTAAACAAGAATTTCAATGGTATCCAAATAACGCCAATAGTTTAAAATTCGGTATAAACTCTGTTTATCATACCATTAGGCCCGGAGAAGTTACCAGTAATGATAACGAATCTTCAATTAATGATATCCGATTGCAGCAGCGCTATTCTTGGGAAAATGGCTTATATGCCGGAAATACCTGGACCGCTTCTGACAAATTCAATCTTACTTATGGATTGCGTTTAAGCACATTCAGCATACTAGGAGAAGGCGATTTCTACTCATTAGACGATGAGAAAAATGTTATCGACACCATTTCGTATGGCAAAGGGAAATTTGTAAAGACCTATTTGAACTTGGAGCCCCGGATTGCTGCAAGCTATCAGTTGAATGATAATTCGTCCTTAAAAGCATCTTATGTGCGTAATTCGCAATATTTACATTTGATTGCCAATAGTACCGGTGCTAATCCAACAGACAAATGGATAGCAAGTACGAATAATATTAAACCTGAAATCTCCGATCAGTATTCTATTGGATATTATAAAAACTTGATGGGTAACCGCTATGAATTCACGGTAGAAACTTATTATAAGGGTCTTCAAAATCAAATAGATTATAAAGATGGAGCGGATGTATATAATAGCAATAATGCAATCGAAACCGAATTGCTTTTTGGAAAGGGAAGGGCTTATGGAATAGAGTGGCTGTTAAAAAAGAATACAGGTAGATTTACTGGGTGGATTAGCTATACCTTGTCTAAAACTGAACGCCTAATTGATGGCATAAACAATAATGAATGGTATAATGCAAGACAGGATAGAACACATGATATCGCTATTGTTGCAATGTATCAATTAAATAAAAAATGGACATTATCAGCCAACTGGGTATTCTATACCGGCGATGCGGTAACCTATCCCGCAGGCAAATATATTGTTGATGATCAGACAACCTATTATTACACGCAAAGAAATAGCTATAGAATGCCAAATTACCACCGATTAGATCTCGGTGCCACGCTTCAGCTTAAACAAAAAAAGCGATGGAGCTCCGAACTTAGCTTTAGCCTATATAACGCTTACGGAAGAGAGAATGCCTATGCAATTGAGTTTGTGGACAGTGAAAATGATCCGAATAGAACGGTAGCCAAACAAATAGCACTCTTTAAATTTATACCGTCGGTATCCTATAATTTCAAGTTTAAATAATCTTAACAATATGCAAAATTACAATAATACAGTGCTAAGCAAAGAAACCGCGCTAGATCATTTCTCTTTGTTTTACAAAGGATGGAAAACACTATTTAGTTTTATCATGATTTCTTTTTGCCTGTTAGCATTAATTTCATGCGAAAAGGAGATTGATATTGATTTAAAAGGAACCGAACAAAAATATGTTATTGAGGCGGTTTTAACGGATCAGGAAGGAGGTTGTAAAGTGTTAATCAGCAAAACAAAAGACTTTAAAGAAGATAATAGTAGGATAACTGTTAGTGATGCGACGGTAACGATAAATGATGGTGATGATATTTATACCTTACCGGAAACAAGTGCAGGAGTATATGAATTAGCTGCCTTGAAGGGGCTCGTGGGGCAAACATATCAGCTGAAAGTTCAGATCGGGCAGGAAACCTTTACGGCTCAATCAACTATGCCTGCCTTGGTGAAAATGGATAGCCTTTATATTTCGGAAGAATTTATTTACGACAAGACATATAAGTTGCCGACAATAGATTTTTTAGATCCTGCTGCTACAGCCAATCAATACCGCTTTTTGGTGTATGTAAATAACCAAAAGAAGAAGCAGATCTTTGCTATTAACGATGAATTATCAAATGGACGGGCTAATTCCATCCGATTATACTTGCATGTAGGAGAGGATGAAGACAACCCAGAAAACAAAAGAATTGAATCTGGAGACCTGTTAAAAGTTGAAATGATGACTATTGATTTACCTGTTTATAAATATTTTTTCAGTTTAGAGAATAGTGCTACAGGAGAAAATCAATCGGCTACGCCGGCAAATCCCCTTAGCAATATCAAGGGAGATGCTTTAGGGTATTTTAGTGCACATACTATTCAGCACATGGAAATTCGAGTTCCATAAAAAATTAAAAATATGGATGTGTTTTAGAATCTATATGCTTTCTTTGCATATAGATTCTTTCACATTTACATTTTATGGAGCCATTAAAAGCTGATAACAAACGACCTGCTGCTTTAGGTTTTATCTTCGTTACCTTACTTATTGATGTTATCGGTTTAGCCATCATCATTCCAGTATTTCCAAAATTAATAGAAAGTCTAATTGCGGGATCGTTAAGTGATGCTTCCCGTATTTCGGGCTTATTATTGGTGGCTTATGCAGTAATGCAATTTTTATTCTCGCCCTTAGTTGGTAATCTGAGTGATCAGTACGGACGCCGTCCTGTATTGTTATTGTCTTTACTTGGGTTTGGTGTAGACTATCTTTTTCTAGCTTTCGCGCCAACAATAGGTTGGTTATTTGTTGGCCGCATTATCGCCGGTATTACCGGAGCTAGTTTTACCACAGCTTCTGCATATATTGCCGATGTGAGCAGTCCGGAGAAGCGTTCCCAGAACTTTGGAATGATAGGTGTAGCATTTGGTCTCGGCTTCATTATCGGGCCGGTAATTGGCGGCGTTTTGGGAAAAATGGATGTGCATTATCCCTTTTACGCGGCAGCTGCCTTGGCATTGCTGAACGCTGCTTATGGCTTTTTTATTTTACCGGAGTCATTAGCAAAAGAAAATCGCCGCCCTTTTAGTTGGAAACGCTCAAATCCGGTAGGCACCCTTATCCAATTGAAAAGATATCCTACAGTTATTGGTTTGGCCGTATGTTTATTTATCGTTTATTTCGCCGGACATGCCGTTCAAAGTGTATGGACGTTTTATACTATGGAGAAATTTAAATGGAATGAAGATACCGTAGGTTATTCGCTCGGGTTTATTGGGTTATTAGTGGCTTTGGTTCAAGGTGGTCTCATTCGCATTGCAATTCCGAAACTCGGACAAGAACGTAGTATCTGGATCGGACTAATGTTATATGCCATAGGCATGCTCTTATTCGGTTTGGCCAACTATAGCTGGATGATGTTCGCCTATATGATTCCGTATGCATTAGGCGGAATAGCTGGTCCGGCGCTTCAGGGCGTGATGACCAATGAAGTACCTGCTAATGAGCAAGGCGAGTTGCAAGGTGGACTTACAAGCTTAATGAGTTTAAGTTCTATTTTTGGTCCATGGTTTATGACTTATGTTTTTTATTATTTCACCAGTAATAAAACTTCCATTTATCTCCCAGAAGCACCTTACTATATCGCGGCCATATTAATGTTTATAGGTGCACTGTTGGCTATAAGAAGCTTCAAAAAAAATCATTCGTAAATGAGCATCTGCGACCATATATGAAAAAGAATAAACGTAAAGCTGTCCCGATACATGTTTTAAAAGAACGAACAGATTTAGGTCTTGATATACGCTATATTGGAAACAAGGAGATAAACGAACAAAAGGCAATTAATGAAGCACATCGGGACGATCATTATATCTTTATTTTACAAGAAGGGGGAGAAGCCAGGTTTATTGTTGATTTTAGAGAAATACATACCATTGGCGCTAATCTGGTTTGCATTCTGCCAGGCCAAGTACATCACTATATTTCATCCGTTGGCGCGGGATGGTTTTTAGCTGTCGAAACCTCGTTAGTTTCAAATGAAATCAGAAAGGATATGGAAAGTCAACTAGTTAATACGGCTGTTGCTTTGTCTTCTGACTATTTGGAGATATGTCGAAACAGCTTACAGCTCATTTTGCACTATGTTGAATTAGTTAAGAAGAATTTACTTCATAGTGAAAAAAGTATAAGCGGATTGATAGGAGGGTTTATGGGCATTATCAGTGAAATATTTAAACAATCACGCGAAGGTGAGCAATCAGTAAATAATAGGGCGTCGGTGATATTAAGCGCTTTCAGAAAAGCGCTCTCCACTAATTTTACTGTACTTAAAAAGCCATCAGATTATGCCGATATCTTATGTTTATCCTCGTCTTACCTAAATGAAGTGGTTAAACGATCAACTGGGTTTCCGGTAACCTATTGGATTCGTGAGGAGATCATGTTAGAGGCAAAACGCCTACTTTATTATACCGACATGACGGTAAAAGAAATAGCTGCCAAATTAGGGTATGAAGACTATGCCTATTTTATACGGTTATTTAAACAAGACACTTCGCTTTCACCCAATCAATTCAGAAAAAAATACCGCAAATAATCCTACTTTTACGCCTTATCGTCTATTTCTATAGTCGTTAAATTACTGTTGTTTTGTCATAAACAAAATGTAGTAAAATGAATAAAGAAATTGTACAGAATATGTTTCAAGAAGTTTGGGAAGCGGTTGCTTACGATCAAAAGGCAGTTTTAAAATACTTCTCATCAAATTACATACAGGAAATTGACGGTAAAATTTTCAATAGAGTTGATTTTATTCAACATCTTAAAGTATTAAAAGACACTACCAAGTCGATGTGGGTGGATATCGAATCTTTGCAGGAAATAGGCAACACGGTTTTCTCCAATCATGTTATGCATATGTTGTTTCGCGATGGTACTATCGGATTAATCCATGTAATTGCATCGTTTCGCTTTGAAGGTGATAAGATTGTCTTTTGCGATGAAATAACATTTGTAGAACAAGGGCATAAAGAAGCATATCCAGATATGAGCCATTCCTAATCAGCTGTCATGAATATTATCACGAAAAAACTGGTCGCGGCACTAGAAAGGAAGATGTCCAAGTCGGCTCACGTACTGAATGTACGCTATTGGCACAATCAGTCGATTGCCGAAATTGATCTTCACATCCCCGGTATGGATGCGACACGTTGGACGAGTGTTCAACATATCAAACTTAAGGTCGGAGAGGGGCTATACCGGGATTATTCGCTAACGATGTGGGATGTAGATACCAAAACCTGCTCCCTAATTGTAGCTACTTCACATAATGGCCCGGGGGCTGTTTGGGCCCGGAACATAAAAAGGGGAGACCGCATTGCATATTTGGGTATTGGAAATACAAGCTATCGTTATTACGAAGAACGCAGCATTATCTGTATAGGTGATGAAAGTAGTTTAGCACATTTCGTTGCGTTAAAGCAACTTATGGGAAAAGATAATGAGCTAAGTGGCGTAATTGGTTTTTCGGATCCCAACCACGTAACAGAATACGAGTCAAATATAAGAGCGCCATTTGTGCCATTAGCGAAAGATTTCGAGGTAATGAAACAATGGATACGGCGGGAATCGCCAAAAGATCATGTTGTTTATATCGCCGGAAATCATCAATTGGTTACAGAAATGAAAAGATTTGTTAAAGGCTTCCCCGGCTTTTGTGGTACTGTTAAGGGACAAGGTTTCTGGAAATAATACGCAACTCTAGGTGTGCTGATATGATACCTGTAGTCACTTTGTAGTCACAAACAAAAATGTTTGTAGTCACACCGTATACTTCCACAATCGTAATGATCAAGTGGGTAGTTCTATCTTTGATGAAAGTTTTTCAAATTTTTTGAGCGATGAGTAAACCAATGTCTAGATTACCCTTTATAGAAATTATAGAATGGGAAGCACATGACCCTAATCTATTGATGTGGAAGTATCCAGATGAAGATAGGGAAATAAAAAACGGCGCAAAACTTATCGTACGGGATAGCGAACTGGCCATGCTGATGAGCGAGGGGAAGTTCGCTGGGGTCTTTACGGCTGGTACGCATAGTTTAAGCACACAGAATATTCCATTGTTAACGCGACTCAAAGGTTGGAAATATGGTTTCGAAAGTCCGTTTAAGATAGATGTATACTTCTTTTCTGTTAAGCAATTTGTAAACCTAAAATGGGGAACGCCTTCTCCGGTAATATTACGCGATCCACAATTTGGTCAGGTGCGTATAAAGGCTTTTGGCACATATAATGCACGCATAGCAGATCCTAGTCGTTTTTTTAAAGAATATGCGGGGAGCCGTGCGTGGCTTGATATGACGGAATTTGAAAAGAAAATGCGCGATTTTATTGCACCTAAATTTGGGGAGGCATTGGCGCTCTCCAATGTAGCCACCTTAGATATTTTCCAAAACCTTTCGGCCTTAAATGCGCGTATTCAGCCACTCATTCAACCTTATTTTGAAGATTTCGGTCTGGAGATTACGCATTTTACGGTAACTGCGGTGAATTTACCCGAAGAAGTAACGACGTATTATGACAAGATAACGGGGATGAATATGGTCAATAACCTGGGTAATTTTCAAAAATTCAATACTGCTATTGCCACCAGCCAAGAAAATAGTCAGGTAAATAGTGGCGTACAACAGGGGCTTGCAATGGGGGTTATGATGACCGAAATGAATAAAGCCCAAGCGCAGCAACAGGTGCCTAACAATTCTGCGGCTTCAAACACTGGTGAGGATGAGCTTGCCAGCCGCTTGCAGAAACTGAAAGGGCTTTTCGATAATGGTTTAATTGACGAATCGGAGTACAAAACCAAGAAAGCCGATATCCTATCAAAGTGGTAAAATGAAGAGAAGTACTTATGGAAGAAAAGAAAAGTCAATTAAGTATAGTTGAGCGCTTGCGAATGCAGGCGCAAGAACAGAAAAGAGCCGACATACAATCGTCGGAAGCCAAAACGGATGTACTCATCTGCCCCGATTGTGGCGCAGGTAGAGCAAAGGCCGACGGACTTACTGCTTGTGCCTACTGCGGCTACGCCTTTACCAATCACGCATTAGCGAATGGTATTCATATTAAACACAGTGATAATTCAAAGCTATGAGTTTTAAGTTATGAGTAATCAGCGGCTGTATAGTTTGCTACTCATCGTTCAGCACTCATTTATAGTTCATCACCTATCGAGAATTTTTACCATCCCTAACGGGAGGCAAGCTTTTTACTTTTTAATTTAAAACTGATGGCCCTTTTTTTTGGAAAAAAACAACAACAAGATAATCCGACGGATAATCAAGAAACCACAGACATTGTAATGCGTTTGCAGGTATTCTTGGGTAAATTGGATCAAAAAGCACAAGACTTGTATGCCGAGGCGAAGGAAAATGCCCAAGCGATAGCGGATTCGGATCCTGATCCGTTTAAGCGATCTTATTATCAGTTCAAAATGGGCATACAAGGGCAGTTCCAGGCGCTTTTACAAAAGGCAAACACCACCTATCAAACGCAGGTATTGCCGAAGGCAAATATGTTTGAGCAAATGAAATTAACAACCATTTATTCGGAATGGCACGTCAAATTTATGGATTTAATGGCCGATGTTTTTCAGGGAGTACAACTACGTGACCTTGAAAAAGAATATCGGGAGATAATGGACGATTATAACGAGACCAAAGAGAAATTTAACTGCTCGCAATGTGGAGGTAAGCTGGAAATCAACCAGTTTTATTATATTTCTACTTACATTACTTGCCCGTATTGTCAAACACAGAACACCTTTCATCCAGGCACTAAAACACGTATGTTGGAATTGATTACGCGCGACTTGGCGGAATATAGGCATCGGGATTTGAAGAATATTTATAAGGGCATTCGGGAAGAACAAGGTGTAAAAGCAGCCGAACAGGCTTTTAGAACTTATATGCGGGCAGTTATTGACGAGATGAATGTTATTCAGCCTGGAATGGAAACGCAAAATGATCAATTTTATCGGCGTATCGTGGAAGAATATGTGCGTCATGGGATTGGTTAGCTAATATAATGTATAACTCTTAAAAACAATTAATTATGTTTAAGAAACTTTTTAAAAATTTAACAGACAATTTAACAGAGAAGGTAGTCAATGAAATGACAAATGTACAAGCCTCCCATAGTCAGGGAGATCATGCAGAGCAAATGAAGCAGGCTTATGGCAATGTGGATCTTTCTGCTTTTGACGGTCAGGTGGCAGCAGCGGGTTATACAACGATTAATTCTGCCAAAGAGGATCCCAACGACCCTTTGATGCAACCCGTTCATGGAATTACGCTTTATGATTATTCGGCCGGAATGGGGAAACTAGGAGAACACGTGTCTGAAGATCAAATCAGCGCTGCTTTAGGTGTAGAGCGGCCCATGTGGGACGAAGCTAGGAAGATTTGGGAGGCCAGAATGAAGGAAGATGCAACCTTCAATGTAGCCAATGTATATGCTAAATATTACGGAGATTATAAGAAGCACGAAAAATTGGCACCTCTACAGCCACTGCCGGGTGCTGCACCTAAAACGGAGGTTCCCGAGGAGGAAATCGCTGCAAACTTGAAGCGAATAGAAGAAGATCCATACTTCTTTTTTGAAATGCAATCGGCTATGCAGGCGGCTTATGACAATGGAATAGACGGTGCAGAATGGTTATTGGAGAACGTCGGTGTTACGATTTCTCAGTTCAATAGCACCGGAGCTAAATACATGACTGATTTTGGCTTGGTGGCAAAGATGATTGATTTTCAAGATCAAAAGCAGAAAGAATACAACGAGAAATTTGCTCAAGGTTTAGACGGCAGCATTGCCGATGATGTGAATTTCTAAATGGAATAAGCGTTTTATAGGAATATTATACTAATTCTTGTAAAAATGTATCCAACTCCACTTCCTTAGGTAAGTGGAGTTTTTGTTTAATGCGATATTTGCTTACGCGGATACTTTTGGGCTCTACATTAAAAACAGAGGCCATTTCCTTGGTTGAAAGCTTTAAATGAATGTAAGCGCAGTATTTGAGGTCTAAAGATGTGAGCTTATTGCTCGAAAGCTCTTTTAGCTTTTGAAAAAAGCTAGCATGGATTTCCTGGAATTCTTTTGTTGATTTATTTAGGGTTTCTTCATGCCGTAACTCCGTACGTATAAGTTTAGCTACCGCACCTTTGTTTTGTTCACCTATTAACGCCTCCAGCCGATCTTTTAGCTGCACGAGCAATTCGTTCTTACGTTCGATCTGTAAGGCGTCTGCCAGCGCTTCCCGCTCCATCTGTTCTTTTTGCAGCAGCAATAATTCCTGTTCGGCTTTTAAACGCGCTTGTTCTTCTTGTTCTAATCGTAATTGCATACGTGCATGGCGTTTGGCTTCTGCTTGCTCAATAAGGAGGAAACGTTTTTCCTTTTCTTTCATCTGCGCCGTTGCCAGTGCGTCTTCTTTCTCCTTTTGCAACATTAATTGCTGTTCGGCGTGTAAACGTATTTTATTTCGATAGCTATAATAGAGCAAAGCAAGTGAAATAAGCGCTAATAATGTAATACCAGCATATAATAGCTGCTGGATCTTACGGCCCTGTTCTTGTGCCTTGATATTTTTCATTTCTAACAAGATCTGCTTATTTTCATATTGTGCTTCGAGTTTATGCGATTGTAATACCTGGTTATGATCAAATAACTTATTATTGTAGTTTTCCTTTTTCTTTTTAAAGGAAAGCGCCTGCTCATATTGGCCCTGATTTTCGTAGAGTTGGCTTAAACCTTCAGTTACTTGGACTAAAGCATAATATTGAGGCTGAGTTGCTGCAGATAGATGTACGTAGGAGTCTTGCAAATAAAGTTCGGCTTGATTGTAATTACCTTTGTTCATAGCAAGTTCGGCCAATAGACCATTCACATTGCCGCGTATTAGGTAGTTGAAATCTTGCTTGTCAACAGCCTGTTTTGCTTGCAGGGCATATTTAGTTATACTATCGTGTGTTTCTTTGTCTTTTAATGCATGGTAGAGAAAATAATGATTGGCGATATTTAAATTGGCAATTGCATAAGTGTTATTGCCGACAGCTCCGGGATACCGGTTAAATAAGTTGGCCGCTTGATGTAACTTGTGCAACATGCTGTCTAAAAATAAGGGATTCTTGCTCTCTTGGTATTTCATTTCCATGGCTACAGACTGCGCGGTATAGCTGTTACTTAATAAATCGTAATCTTTAGCTTTTAGGGCATATTCAGCACTTAAGTATGCATATTTGGCTGTTAATTTTAAATCATTCCAACTGGAATATACCCCATATAGCAGATAATACAGATGGGATCTCATACCGTCGTCTTTATCTACGGATAGCAGCGAGAGGGCGTCTTGCGCATGGCTAACCGCTAAATCCCGGATGCCTAAATAACTATAGTAATTGGCAAGTGCCAGTTTGCCCCAAACCTGGGTAGATCTTTCATTGGAAGCAGAAGCGATCTGCATGGCAGAGTCTGCATATTTTTTGGCTTGGTCAAAATCATTATCGTATAGCTTTTGTCTGCTGAGGTCGGTGAAAATCTGCGCCTGTAGTTCGCGGTTTCCACTTTGTTCCACCAGTTCCCGCGCCCGCGTAATGATTTGCAGATTACCTTTGAAATCGCCACCTAATCGATGCTTTTTTGCCTCTTTTAATAAAGAATCTACCTGTTTTGTCGCCAATTCCGGCTGCGCTGATAGGGCAATGCTTTTCAGCAACAATCCATAAAGAAGTAGAACATGTAAAAAGTACCGAGATTGCATATTTCCTAAATACGTTCAACAGCTAAGTTAAAAAAATCTGACACACTAACGAAAGCGGTTCCGATATGCTATAGAAAAATGTTATCTTGTGATGTTTTTACCGTTTAGCACTATGGACAACCAACTTCAGCAAGCTTTTGAACTATTTGATGCTTACAATAAGCAGGATCCCAACACTTTCACCTGGGAAGGCAAAACTTACCCACAGGAATATTTTTTGGCACTCAAATTATACGACTGGGTACTTCGTTTGAGACCGGATGCAGATGATGCCCTATTATTGGCTGCGCGAAGTCAACATATCGGTAGGTGGAAGATTGCGCGCGAGCATTTCCCGGATGGGAGAGAGGGCTACTTAAAATGGCGAAGAGAACTGGCTTCTTTTCACGCTGACAGGGCGACAGAGATTCTTGAAAAGGTAGGTTACAACGCAGCAACCATTCAACAGGTAAGCGATATTATCCTTAAAAAGAAAATAAAGGTAAATCAAGATGTACAGGTCATGGAAAATGCTTTATGCTTAGTATTTCTCGCTTACCAATACGAAGACTTTTATCCGAAATACCCTGATAAAATTGTGAATATCTTAAAAAAATCATTATTAAAAATGGATGCCGAGGGGCACCGTTTCGCTTTGGGGTTAACTTATTCACCGGCGGGGCTACAGTATATACAGGAAGCTTTAACGTTGATAGGGCATTAAAGGTTGAGCTCAATATGATTCGACGCTTTCTTAAGCTCTATTTTCCACTATTTAAGCACCTGATATTGCTGAATGTGTTAATGAGCGTACTGGCCGCACGATTGTTTTTACAGGAGGGTTTCAATGTATATGGCGTATATATCATCGCCTCTTCTATTAAAATTGTAGGATACGCATTATCTCTTGCAGTGGAACGGATGTTTTACGCTAAGCGTGGTTATTTTTTTAAAAATGTGGGCTTAAGTTATAGCAGAATTTTTGCCTATATATTGCTATTGGATTTGGGCTATTATATAATTATTTTGCTGATATGCTGGATCGTGAAGAGCTTTATTTAGATAGTGTTTCTCATCGCTACGGAACTAAACAGGTGCTTAGCAGTGTTTATGTTAATTGCAAAATAGGTGAAATTGTTGGTTTGTTAGGGCGGAATGGTTCAGGAAAATCGACTTTGCTTAAAATTGCCTTTGGTAGTTTAGCACCACATTTTAGTCACACAAAGATAAACGGATCATTATATGATAAAGGTTATTTAACCGGTAAAATTGCTTATTTGCCTCAGGGCCCTTTTATACCAGGTCCTTTAAAAATTAAAAATGCAATAGACTTGCTTGTTCATTCCGATAAGGAAACCATTCTTTCGTTAGATTTTATCCAGCAGCATCTCTACCAATCATTCGATCAGCTTTCGGGCGGGATTCAGCGACTAATAGAATGCTTCATTATTCTATATAGCGAAGCTTCCTTTATTTTGTTAGACGAACCCTTTTCGCAAATTGCACCTTTGTATATAGAACAAATTCAGGATCATTTACAGCTACTTAAAAAGCGCAAAGGTTTTATTATAACCGATCATTATTATGAACGTATTCTTGAAGTAAGTAACCGGGTGATATTAGTACATAACGGCTGCAATTACCAGATAAATAGTAGGGAAGACTTAGCGCTACACGGGTATATCCACTCAAGTTGATACCTTTTATTTATTGTTCAAAGGTGTAATATTATCCCACAAGGGTTGTTTTAAACCAATACCGAAAGTTTTGTCTACGCGTATCTCATCCCCTTCGCAGGTAAATCCCGTAAATGGATCGTTGGTAACACCCAGATTACCATCCAGGTCTATATACTCTGCCAGGCTACCTAGTTGAGCCGCCGCCGCTATGGCACAGGAAGTCTCGGACATGCAGCCGATCATCGTTTTAAGACCGAGCTCTTTTGCCCGCGTTAACATCATGTAGGCTTCATTTATTCCTGTAGATTTCATCAGCTTAACATTGATGCCATGATAATATTCATGTGCGGTCTCTAAATCTGCCAATCGCTGAATTCCTTCATCACCTATTAAGGGTAAAGGACTTCTGCTTTTTAACCAATGCATTCCTTCATAATCCTCCTTTGGCATGGGCTGCTCAATAAAAACACAATTTTGCTTGGCTAGCCATTCAATTAGTTGTACAGCTTCTTCTGGATTTTTCCAAGCTTGATTAGCATCTATATAAAGCGGTTTATCGGTCTCTTTGCGTATGGCTCGGATCAGTTCACGATCATCGGGTGTACCTAGTTTTATTTTTAGGTAACGGAAGGCAGCGGCCTCCTTTACTCTTTGGGCCATTATCACCGGGGCTTCGATGCTAATGGTTTGTGCCGTTATCAAGGTCGCGGCCGGTAGTCCATACAATTGATGTACGGGTTGTTGTAAAAATTGCCCCCTTAAATCGTGTAAGGCAATGTCCAAAGCGGCTTTGATTGCTGGATTGCCTGGCGCAATGTCGTCAATATACTTAAGTATAGGCGCGATATCCGGAAAACAACCGAAAGAACTTAAGTCAACCTTTTCCAGGAAATCTGTTGCAGTTTGTATGTCTTCTCCATAACGCGGAGGCATAGAAGCCTCTCCATATCCGTTGTATCCATTGTACTCAATCTTTACCAGCATTAATGGGGTGCCTGTCCGTACATTGTCTGCAATACGGAAAGGAAAACGCATTCGCAGAAAATAAGGTTTGTAAGTTAACTTCAGCATCTGGGTGTTATTTAAGCAAAAAGCTAATATCGGTTTTTTTAGAGACACTGTTTAAAAGCGGGCATTTAATTATCTACTATAGTTTTTCCAAAAGGCATCAACGAAAGTTCCAGTAATTTCAGGTGTTGTTTTGCAAAGGGAATACCGATAATGGTAATAGCCAGAACTACTGCCCAGAAAAGATGATTGAGCGCCGTAAACAATCCGCCAAATAAAATCCAGACGATATTGGCAATTAAATTAAGACAACCCGATGCCGAAGGCTTATTGACAACCCGCTTACCAAAAGGAAACAGCACCAATCCTGCTAGTTTAAAACATTGGATGCCAAAGGGGATACCGATAATAGTTAAACAAAGAATTAATCCGCCAAAAAAATAACCAAGTGATGCGAAAAACCCACCAAAGATAAACCAAATGATATTGCCTATAAAGTTCATTGTCTTTTATTATATGATGTTTATAATGAATAAGACTGCTATAAACCTAATATGTTACAGCTAAATTATTGCGGTATTTTGATAATTAAAAAAATGAACAAAATGCTTAGTCTGCTTGGTTTTATTATCCTATGTAAAGCGTGTACTTTAGCAAATTATACGTATAGCTTCAGGTATTTAAATATAGAGCCGATGCCCCTTTTGAAAATTCAGGAAAGAACTGTCCATATTCAGGAATTGAATAAAGGCGCTCCGGAAACCATTGTTCTTATTCATGGTATGTTCAGTAATCTATCTGTTTACTATTTTAAGATAGCGCCATTACTTGCTCAACACTACCATATCATCATGTATGATCTAAAGAGCCACGGACTCTCCTCTAAAGTGCGAACAGGCTACCGTTTTGATGATATGACTGCTGATCTTTTGGCCTTACTGGCTACATTGAAACTGGAAAGCGTACACTTAGTAGGTTATAGTTTTGGCGGTTTGGTGGCATTGAATACGAGTATAAATCACCCAGAACGTATTAAGAGTTTATGTCTTATTGAGGGACCCAATCCTAATGATCGCAAAACAACGGAGGTAATTGATCTTTATAGCAAAGAATTTTTAGAAAACTATATCCAGAACTTCACCGATACAACTAAAGTGAAAATGGGAAAACGGCAACTCGAAAAAAACCATAAGATGTATCAACATTTGTTTAATGATACCAGCATTAAAGCAGATATGGAAAGTGAGGCGAATTTTTTCTCTCAGGTCTCTTTTTCCAGCTTTGATGTTAATACATTACTGATCTATGGTAAAGACTCGAATTGCTTAACCGCAGGTCTATCATTGTCGAACCTGATCGGGTGTTCCGAGCTGCTTATGCTTAAAGGCGATCATAACCTGCCCATACAAGAACCCAGACTCCTGGCAATAGCTTTAATTCAGTTCTTTCAAAATCAGCAATTACCAGCATGAAAAGATTTTTATTTGTTGTACCACCACTAATGGGACATGTAAATCCTACATTAAGTATTGGAAAGGCATTGCTTGAAAGAGGGCATGATGTTGCATGGCTGAGCGTAGATGCTGAATTGGAGTTAATAATACCTACAGGGGGAAAGTACTTTGATGTTGCTTCCTATTATCATTTAAATGTCGATCAACCTGAGTACATAACATACAAGGACAGGATTTCAACAAAAAATATACTAGGAATCGAAAGTGTAAAGTTTTTATATGAAGAAGTACTGATTCCACTAAACCGTTACATGTATAAGGCTATTGTCTTTTGTGTCGATAAATTTAAACCTGACGTCATTATAAACGACCAGCAATTGTTTAGTGCAGCTATAGTTGCAAAGCAGCAAGCTATAAAGTATGCAAGTTCCGTAACTGCTCCCGCGGCAGTTAAGATGCAGCAAGATCTCCCTGGTGTTTCGCAATGGGAAGATAATCAGATTACCTCCCTCCAAAAGGAGTTGAATCTAAATGGGGAGCAATCGGTAGCCTGCTCTGAACAACTAACGCTGATTTATACTACTGAAGCTTTTTTTGGAGACATGATATTGGCTCCTGGATATAAGTTTGTGGGTCTTTCCATCGCGGATCGTCCAACAGCTTATTCATTTGACTGGGAATCGTTCTATAAACAACCTTTTAAACGAAAGGTATTGGTTTCGATTGGTACTACGTTCGACCATAATTTTAAGCGCGATTTCTTTTCTAAGATTATCGCAGCACTTGGGAATAAGGAATTAACGGTAGTGGTAGTTTCCGAACCGGACTTAGTAGATTTCTGGCCTTCGAATTTTATTGTTTCAAAGAAAATACCACAATTAGATTTATTACCCTTAATGGATGCTGTGATATGCCATGGCGGACATAATACTGTGTGCGAAACATTAATGCATGGCATTCCGTTGGTAGTTGTACCGATAGCCTATGATCAGTCTTATGTTGCAGGCAGAGTAGTTGCTACAGGTTGTGGCTTGCGATTAAATTATAAACGGTTTAAGGCCAATCAGCTCTCGGATGCCCTAGCGCAGATCCTCACACAACCGAATTTTAAAAAGGCGGCACATCAGCTCAAGGGGTCTTTTGAAAAGTGCGGTGGAGCTGCCTTAGCAGCCGACCTTTTGGAAGCCTATGCCAGGAATAATTCAGATAAGCCCGTAAATAAGATCACTATATAGCACATGTCAAAATTTTTGTTTGTTGTTCCGCCTTTTTTTGGCCATGTTAGTCCAACCCTCAGTATAGGCGCCAGTTTAATCGCAAAGGGCCATCAGGTGCATTGGGTGTCATTGGTTGGTATTAAAGAAGAGCAGCTACCTGAAGGTGGTAAATTTATTGTGCCACAAGTATGTTGGGATAAACATGCGGAAGAAATAAACGAAATTTTACGAAAGCAAGATCAGGGACCATTACTTTCTGGTGCCGAAACCTGGAAGCTTGCACTGGAAGAAACTTATATTCCCTTTTGTAAAATTATGTACGAAGGTGTAGAGGCTGTTATTGATGAATTTGAGCCTGATGTAATTGTGAGTGACTGCATTACTTTTGTAGGCGGAATCTGCGCATATAAACGCAATATACCCTATGTAACCACTACGCCAGTTCCTCCTGATTTAGGAGCTAATTCACTTAACAGTCCGAAAATTTGGGAATGGCAGTGGAATTTGATGTTTAATCTCCAAATGGAACTAGGAGTTGCCAGTCCCGAACTTGTTTTTCATTCAAAAATATTAAATATCGTTTTCACCTCCCAATATTTTGCAGATATAGCGCGAGCCGAAACGCATATGGCATTTGTTGGTCCGGTAGAAGGCAGACCAAATCCGGTTGCTTTTAATTGGGATGACTTAGCTAAACGAGAGGGTCCAAAAGTATTTGTATCGCTTGGTACTTTATTAGAGGATATTAGAAAGGAATTTTTTGAGCGTTTAATAGCAGCTTTTAAGGATGAGGCGCTTACCATCGTTGCGGCTACAAAGCCAGAGATTATTGAACGCTGGCCGGAGAATTTTATTGTTCAGGGATTTGTTCCTCAAACAGCACTTATGCAGAAAATGGACGTGGTGATTTGTCATGGAGGATTTAACACTGTAAATGACGCCATTTTGAACGAATTACCCTTATTGATTACGCCTATTGCGTACGATCACTTTCATACAGCAGCGTTGGTAGAAAAAGCGGGTTGTGGCAGGAAGATAAGATACAAACGGATGAAGACACGTGATCTTAAAGAAACCGTTTGGGAGTTAATTAGGCAACCTATTTATAAAGAACAGGCGAAGTACGTAAAAGAAACTTTCTTAGCTGCCGGAAACAATACCCGCGCCGTGAACCTATTGGAACAAATGGTAGCCAGTAATTGCTAGGTCAATTACTGGCTTGATAGCGACAAGTGTTGAATAACTACTAATTAATACAGATGCAACGGAAACTACGGTCACTCTTCTTTTTAGAACGCACCTTATTAGGTGACGGCACACAACCCTTCAATGGTGTTTTTGCAATTAGAATAAAGGGGATCTTGACAGATCGCGATCTATCGGCCGCATTACACCGTTTACAGCAAAAATATATACAGCTACAAATGGCCGTAGGGGCAATCAATACCAAAGAGCCCTTTTTTTTTATACCCGATGTGGTCGCGCCTATTCCAGTTGTTTTTAGAAAATGCATCGGCGTTAACGATTGGCAGCGAGAAGCCTTGGATGGATTAGCCTTCCGGTTTAATATAGAGCGGGGTACAATGATTAAAGTCGTTTGCTTGGTAGCCGATGGTACTACTGACTTGATTCTTAGTTTCCACCATTGTATATGCGATGGCGGAGGGGGCGTGCTTTTAATCCGTGAATTGTTGCAAGCATTAGATAACCCATTCATAGCGCTTGGCACACCGAAGAATTTATTGGGATTAGAAGATATTCTCCCAGAAGAATTCAGGAACAGCAAACGAGTGCGGTTGAAAACTTCCTTCCTCGCCACGCTATTGAAAGCGGTATTATCCCTGTCTACGCGATTCATTTCAACTAAAAACAAACAGTTATTGGATAGATCGCAAGACTATCTACTACAACTGAAATTCGATGCGGCTTCCTCATCGGGGTGGATAAGGAAGTGTAAAGACGCTGCTGTGACGGTAAATACAGCAATTGGTTTACTGTTATTGAACGCCTATGAGATACTACTGGACAAACAGGCGAAGAATAAAATATCCTGTCCTGTGGATATCAGAAGGTTCGCGTCACAAATAAGTGATAAAGACCTCTTTTCCTTTGGTTTAGTATTAACCTTAAGGAAACGTAAAGATTATGATACTACATTTTGGGGAGTGGCAGCCTTGTTGCAGAAGGAGGTAGATAAGCAAATAAATACATTACAACCATACGAATTTTTAATGACGTTTGAGAAGTTACATTCCGCTTTAGCACCGATGCTAAAAATGCTTACGTACGGGAAGGTAGGAAACGACTTGATGTTCTCTAATATGGGTAAGATTTCATTGGAAAAGGAGTATCGGCATTTTCAATTAGAAACAGTTTTTAGCCCGGTAGTTATTGGGCCATTCGCTAATCCCTCAACGATGATTTGTTCGACGTTTAATGGCCAATTAGACTTATCTTTTGTATCGAATGAACAGTTTTTGCCCCGCACTAAGGCCGATGAACTGTTTAGGTATATAAAGAAAGTAGTTAATTCATTTGCAGATTATCAAAGTTCTATCTAATGCAAAAAGAAAGAGTTCTCTCTGTTGGCGAACGCATAATGTATGTGAGCGATAAACAAACAATAAATTGTTTGTTCCCTGTACGTATTATAGGTACAGTTAGCCTACAAAACATCGAAAATACACTGCTCAAGATACAACAAAAACATCCCTTGTTAAGATCAACTATTCAAGCAAGGGAGAAAGGCCCAACCTTTGTTTTTGAACATTCAGCTCCTGCGATTCCGATCATCGTCTATGAGCGATTAAATGACACACACTGGGAGACTATTAGTAAAATCTATTGGCACAAGCATATTGATGTTAGTAAGGGGCCTTTGGCACAATTGATTTGGCTGAAAGGAGAGGCGATTGCGGAGTTTATACTTGTTTGTCCGCATTGTATTGCCGATGGCGTAAGCGTCACCACGCTTTTACGCGAATTTTTACTGCTTTTGGATAATGCCGCACAACCTATTGGAAATCCTCAGGCATTTATCGAAACGGTAGATTATCCCCAGTCCGTATCTCCCCTAAAGCGTATGGGGATGGCGTTTAAGGGGGTGTTAGGTAAGGGGTTTGCGGAGTTGATGTTGCCTCGCAAGCGGAATCAGCAAAAAGTTATCGATATCAATAAAGCCTATATGCTTCATTATCGTTTAGATAAACAAACAAGTAAACAATTGCTTGAATCCTGTAAACAACATGGCGTTTCTTTGTATGCCTTCATGGGCATACTTTTTTTGGAGGAATTTAAGGTGGTATTTCCAGCTAAAGCAAAAGGTAGACTCATCTGTCCTGTTGACATTAGAAAGTTCCTTAATACTATCAAGGCAGATCAATTATTTGCGTTTGCACCAATTATTGAGCTTCAGCTACGAAAAAATAAGGTAAATGTTTGGGAAGAAGCCAGACTATTAAAAAAGCAAATTACTGATGGTTTATCAAAGATGGACATTACAGCAGTGATTTACATGAATAATAGGTTTCTATCCATAGTGCCAAAATTACTTAATCACTTATTTACAACAGCAGGTTCTCATGATTTTACCTTTTCGAATATGGGTAACTTGGCAATTCCCCAGCAATTTGATGCCTTTCAAGTAGAGGCAGTCTTTAGTCCGTCCGTTATTTTTCCTTGGCGTAACCCTAATACAATGGTTATGAGTTCTTATAATGGCGTGTTGGATTTTACCTTTATGTCTAATGAGGAGATAGTGCCCAAAAGTGACGCGGAAAGATTTATAAATCAATCATTTTCCCAATTGATATTCGCTATCAACAGGCACGAAAGTACTCCAAATATCGAAAATTAAACTTATGTCTACTAGAGCTAGAACAATAAGAGATTATATACCTGTTCGTGCCTTTATCAGAAAAAAATTCTTTTGGTATATCATTCCCAATTTACTGTTAAATAGCATCATCCCATATTTTAGCTTTAAAAATCCGGCTGCCGTAAGCTTATTTAACGGTGAATTTTGCTTTGCCAGATTTGTTCTTCCTATGGCGTTATTTATACCTTTTGCCATAACAGTAGATTTTTTGAAAAAGCTAACTGAATTTATGCGTACAATTAACTTAAATGATTTATTGAACAGCGAAACGGTTAATATGCGTCAGTTTTTGAGGTTTGGCCTATATAATGGTCTAATAACATTTTTAATTGCCTTTTCCCTTTTGTTTATTGCCTATGAACTTACACCAACAGGATTTACCTACAATGGGTTGTTGCTGGCCGGTATAAATGGCATTGCTTCCAGTTTTATGGCTGTTTATTTTGTCTTTTGGAGTTTGCGCAAGCTCGATGAACTTATTAAAATTTACACTGATACTAAAGAAAAAGCAGCGTAAAAACTTAATAACCCGAGTTCTCAATTTTTATGTAAATTGCAAGCACAAGAAATAAACTTATGGTGATTTATTTTAATTAAAATACAGATGCAGCAGAAAAGATTTTTTCAACTGTTAGTATGCAGTTTTTTCTTATGCCTGTTTTATCAATGTAGACAGGTAAAAGAAGACGGTACAAATCAAAGCAATAAAGTTATAACAGATAGCATTCCTTTACCTTTTAAATCGCTATTATTAGAAAACGACAGAGGAAAGGTGTTTTATATAGATAGTGCCAGTGTTATTGGTGATACCTTGATTGATAGTCATAAACAAAAAAAGGTAAGTGGCGATGTGTTCTTTAAAATTACAGGGGGTCAATTTCCGCAATATTTATATACCACTCTTATGCAGCTTACCATACTTCAACCATCCGAATTTAGGGTAAGTGCCTATGATGCTGATCAAGGACAATCAGTAGAATCCTTAACGGGTGAAATTAAAATTGCCAAGAATTATGCCTCTCCATTTCCAGAACCTGATACCCTTCATGAAAACAATCTTTATATGGTTAATAGGAGCATAGATTTGTCAGAAAAGGAAAACTTGGATGATGATAAATTGGCTAAGTGGTGGGAGCGGGTTGATAAGGTTAACAGTAATCAGTAATCGGACTGCTTCAGCTTATATCGCCTATACTTCGCCTACCTGTGGTAGGCAGGCGCTCGGCATGACGCAGATAACAAACTATACAGGTACTCATAACTTATCATCACTCATAACTTACAACTCATAGTCTTATAGAAAGGTAATTGCCTTGCCAAAGACCAAGGTGTTGCCATCTGGATCATCTACCGCGAAATCTCGTGTGCCATAAGGCCTATTATCCAATGGAGCAGATATATTTGCTCCTTTCGATTGTAAGTCTTCATAGTATACATCCACTTCGTCGCAATCAATGCACACATGGCCAGATCCGGGTTGCTTTTTATTGCCCGGCTCTAAAGAACTACTTAGATGCAATAGAATATTCCCATTTTTAAGCCCAATGTATTCGCCGTATTGGAAATCTGTTGTAAATCCCAATATATCGATATAATAGGGTAATGATTGATTCAAGTCTTTTACATGTATAACCGATGCGATGCCTAATGCTTTCATAATACAAACACTTATTGATGTAGTCTTTTTTTAAAACATATTTTTCTTTATTTTGTTGGGCTTACACAGCAGAAATAAGAAATAAAAGGGTGAAAAAGTATCCTTTTTCAAGGATGCAAAAATTAAAATTAAAAAATCCAGTCGCAATACGTTATTAAGCCAAACAACAAACAGACAAATGCATATTCTTTGGAAATATTTAAAACCACAAAAAGCGTTAATCTTTCTCTCCCTTGTTTTAGCCACTGCTGCCCAATTGTTGAACCTAATTGATCCAATTATTTTTGGAAAAATCATTGACGAATATGGTAATAATACTAAACATTTATCGCCACCAGAATTGGTACAAGGTGTTTTGTATTGGTTGCTTTTGGCGCTTTTGGTTGCTTTTTCCGCTAAATTGTTTAAAGCATTTCAAGATTATACCATGCGTAAAGCGGTAGCTACATTTGGCATGCATATTTTTAACGATGGATTGAAACAAACGCTACGGCTTTCCTTTCAGGAATTCGAGGAAAGTAGAAGTGGTGTAACACTCTCTATTTTGCAAAAGGTAAAAACAGATGCCGAACGCTTTATTAACTCTTTTATTAATGTGCTTTTTTCGTCTTTAGTTGGCGTGTGTTTTTTATTATGGTATAGCTTAACTAAGAACTGGCTATTAATACCTGTTTTCTTTGTTGGTGTGGTTTTATTGGGCTCACTTACCGGCTTGTTGTCCAGAAAAATTAAAACTATTCAGCGTTCTATTAACCGACAGACGGATAAGCAGGCAGGCGTTATAACAGAGAGTTTACGGAATATCGAGTTGGTGAAAAGCCTTGGTTTGACTTTTGCAGAAATTAGACGTTTAAAAGAACAAACACTTAAAATTTTCAAGCTGGAGATGTTCAAAGCAAAGAAGGTGAGTTCATTATCATTTCTGCAAGGAAATATGCTTAATCTACTAAAACAGTCTGTTTTGTTCATTTTATTGTGGTTGATTTTTCATCAGGTATTGAGTACGGGTGAACTGATTGCGATGCAGTTTATTTCTACCGCAATTTTTATTCCGCTGCAAGACTTAGGAAATATGATTCTATTATACAGGGAAGCCGATGCATCGCTCCGAAACTTTGATAAGTTAATGGCAAAACCAGTTGAACAACGTCCGTTAAACCCTGTTGAAATTGGAGATTTGCACAGCCTGCGCTTTGAGCAGGTTGTTTTTAGGCATAAGACCGCTAATTATAATGCTATCGATAATATTTCTTTTTCCATTAGCAATGGGCAAACCATAGCTTTTGTAGGTCCTTCAGGATCAGGGAAATCTACCTTGGTGAAGCTGTTGGTTGGACTTTATACGCCTGTGCAGGGCGACATTTATTTTAACGATGCGGATTCTACAGCAATACGCTATAATCCCTTAAGGAGGCAGATTGGCTTTGTTACGCAAGACACCCAGCTTTATGCAGGTACGATTAAGGACAATCTCTTATTTGTTAAACCGGGTGCCACTGATGACGAAATTTTAGAAGCCCTTAGAAAAGCCTCGGCCATCAACCTCATTAATAAAACAGCTAACGGAATCTATACGTTATTAGGCGAAAATGGAATGAAATTATCTGGTGGTGAAAAGCAGCGGCTATCTATCGCTAGGGCATTACTCAGGAAACCACAATTGCTCATTTTTGATGAAGCTACTTCGGCACTTGACTCGTTAACGGAAGACGAAATCACCAAAACTGTAAGGGAAATTTCAACTAACCGCGAACAAATGACTATCCTTATCGCCCACCGTTTATCAACTATTATGCATGCCGATATTATCTATGTGTTAGAAAAAGGAAAAATAGTTGAGGCCGGAAGCCATTTGCATTTACTGGAGCAGAAAGGCCTGTATTATGCTATGTGGCGACAACAAATAGGCGAAAGAAGGTAAGCTTTATGCCTTTCGCTTACTGTTTACCCCTTCTATATTAGGCAAAAAGCCGGTAATAATGCCAATTAAAGGCAGGTAAGCACATACCTTAAACACATATTCTATACTGGTATGATCGGCCAGCTGACCAAGAATTGCCGAGCCTAGTCCACCCATACCAAAAGCAAAACCAAAAAATAAACCAGCAATCATACCTACTTTACCGGGAACTAAGTCCGTTGCATATACTAAGATAGCAGAGAAGGCAGAGGAAAGAATTAGCCCTATCATAATCGCTAATACGCCGGTCCAAAATAAACTGGCGTGAGGTAATAACAAAGAAAAAGGCGCAACACCTAGTATGGAAATCCAGATAATATGCTTTCTTCCAAAACGATCGCCCAAAGGCCCCCCAATCATTGTACCGGCAGCAACAGCCCCCATAAATGCAAATAAGTAAAACTGCGATTGCTGTATAGTGACGTGGAATTTATCGATAAGGTAAAACGTGAAGTAGCTTGTCATACTTGCCATATAAAAATACTTCGAAAAAATCAATATCAGTAGTATCCCGAGTGAAAACATGATTTTCTTTTTAGGTAACACCAGCGCATTGCCACTACTTTGCTTCTTTTTGATAAAATCTTTCAGGTATAGGTGGGTGCTATACCATTTTCCAATGCGTATTAAGACAATAATAGCAATAATAGCTGCTATGGCAAAACAGCCAATATAAGATTGGCCGTAAGGTATAACTATTAATGCCGCCAGTAGAGGTCCAATAGCACTTCCAGCATTTCCACCTAATTGAAAAATGGACTGTGCCATACCTTTTTTTCCACCAGACGCCATGTGAGCTACTCGGGATGACTCGGGATGAAATACCGAAGATCCCAAACCAATGAAACTCACCGCAATTAGCAACATCATGAAGGTACTGGCAAAGGACAAAAGTACTAAACCAAACAAGGTAAAAGTCATACCAATAGCCAAAGAATAGGGGCGGGGCGTCCGGTCGGTATAAAAACCGATAAAAGGTTGCAAAAGGGAAGCCGTAAGTTGAAATGTAAAGGTAATCATGCCTATTTGACCAAAAGATAGATTAAAATTCGTTTTAATCATAGGGTACACAGCTGGAATAACAGATTGGATCATGTCATTAAGCATGTGTGAGAAACTTATGGTAAACAAAATAGAATAGATAGTGGTATGCACCAAGGTTTTCGTTGTAGAAGTCGTTTCTAGTGGCATATATTAATTGTGTGCTTTATTTGTGCGTATTGCAATACAAAATTAGATCAACTAGCTATCGGCAGATAGGAACTTTATGGAAAAGTATGGTACTTTTAACCCGGATTATGCATTAAGATTCGTAATAGAAAGTTTAAAGCATAATTTAATTTGGGTTTAAGAATAAGTTAAGCGATAATTTGCAGGACTGATACCAAGATGTCTTTTAAAAAAACGCCCAAAATACGCAGGGTCATTAAACCCAAGTTGGAAAGAGATTTCCTTGATATTTAAACTGGAAGTAAGCAATAGCAGTTTGGTTTCTGCCAACAATTTGTCTTCAATAAGCTCATGTACACTTCTATCGGTTAATTTCAGACATATTTTATTGATGGTTTTGGGATTTGAACCTATCTTTTCTGTATAAAATGCAACACTATGCTCCTGTGTGTAATGCTGGTTCAATAATTTTCTGAAAGTTAATAATAATTGTCTGTCACGGGGAACGATAGTTGGCTTTTCTACACTTAAAGCGTAGGCCTTGTTTACCCGTAAAAGCATTGCACTAAACAAATGAAAAACAATGTCTCTATTTACCTCTATTTCATCTAATGTATATTGCAAATGGGCAAAACTGCGCTGCAGGCTTTCGAGTATATTACCCGGTATGTCTAAGTACGGAACGGTATTGAACGGATCAAATAATCCATTTCCTTCTTCTTCGGGATGTAATGCGAAAAAATGTTGAAAAAACTGTTCCCCAATAAGAATCACCCATCCCTTACGATCAAATTCTGGAATTAAATGTACATGTCCTTTTTGCAGCATATAAATCCGGTTGACAACGAAAGGGTAGGGCTTGAAGTTAATATAATGTTCACCCACGCCATCAGTAATCCAAATAAGTTCATAATGATCATGCCTGTGAGGAATGGTAGAAAGCTCATCATAACCATTGCGAAGGCTATCAATTCTAATATATGCCGTATTTAGTATTTCTTGGACAGGTAAGTTTTTTAATTTCGCCATTGCATTTAATATTCGAAAGAATAAGGACGAAATTATTGTTTTTTTTCATCAGTATATAATTTCTTTTTTAACGGTGATGAAGCTATCATGAGCAATATTATTCATCTGTTAAGATGGTTTCATTGGTATGAATGAGCTCGCAAGCTCGGTTCATTACTGTTTGTGAGTGTTGCTCATGATGGCTCCTTCTTTTTATTATTTCACGTAAATGTGAATTATTGCTGGGTATTGTATTCGGAGGACTCAAATGTTTAATTCGCAATGGACGGTATAGTAGGCTTACGCAAAAGGCGAGCGGGTCTTATGGACGCTCTTCTTTTATAGTGTGATGAAAAAAGTAAAAAATATAAAATGTCATGGGTTGGATATAATCTTTTTAAATTTTGCAATCTTTGTTTCACTTAATCGTTTACTTTATTAAAAGTAAAAAGTAAAAAGTAAAAAGTAAAAAGTAAAAAGTAAAAAGTAAAAAGTAAAAAGTAAAAAATTGTGTTACGAATAATTGACACTCGCAACGCACACTAAATAATTAACGTATATGTTGAGTACAAAAATAAAAGATGCAACAAAAACAGCGCACCAACAGTTAGAAGGTGTTGTTGTACGCAGATTGAAAACTATAGGCAATAAAGAAGATTATGCAATATTTTTGAAGCACTTTTACGCCTATTTCCATGCAGTGGAGCGGACCATCGCACCATACATTACAACTGCGATTTTACCCGATTACAAAGAAAGACGGAATGCTGCTTATCTGAGAGATGATATAGAAAGTTTGGGCTATACGCTTGACCAATTGCCAACGGCACAAGCTCCTGAGGTTAAGAATATACCAGAGGCATTAGGGGCTTTATATGTATTAGAGGGATCTATTATGGGAGGAAGTATTATTGTGAAAATGCTCGAAAAGTCGGGCATTACTGAAGGTATTTCTTTCTTCTCTGGTTATGGCGAGGCAACAGGTGAGAAATGGACGGCTTTCATCGAGGTGTTAAATAGATTGGCTTCCCAACCCAGAGAGGAAGAACTAGCTATTCGAGCGGCTAATGCCACTTTTGCCAATTTTGGAAAGGTGTTTACACGTGAAGACGCTGAAAAGGTGATTGTGTAAATCACCTTTTTAACAAAATTTTATATACTGGGCGTTTTTGCCGTTTCCTGTGGTTTAGTTGTCTTTCCCCGATTATTTCGGGCTGTTCTCGAATAGACAGATAATTCCCTGTCGAATAAAAATCGGATTAATAAAAGCGTGTAGGATTTGTGATGTCCTAAAGAATTATAATAAGGCCCTGCTATCTTCTTGATTTTAGGTAAGTTATTCCATGGAATAGAGGGGAAGTCATGGTGCTCATTATGATAGCCTACATTTAAGTTCACCGTGTTAAGCGGGCCGTAATAGCTTTTGGTTTCCTGCTCGTCGCCATGTGTAAGAAAATGTTCCTGTATCCAGCGTGCACCAAGCGGATGCAGACCTACAGAAAAAAAGAAGCTTATTGTTAAATAGGCTACTGCTTTCCATTTCCAGAAATAGAAAATGCTCACCATAAAAAGCAACTGTACTACATAATTGAGCACTACCCACTTATCGAACATTTTAATCTCTTTACTCATACGCCCCAAGCGGGTAGCTTGCACAATGGGATAAAATAATAACCATAGCGCTTTACCTAAGGTAGAGTTGTTAACTAATTTGGCTTCCCATTCGCTGGGCATATCGGCATCCAGTTCCTCAATGCCCTGGAAAGCATGATGCTTTAAATGATACTTTTGAAAAGAAACCGAACTTGGGAATACCAGTGGAAGATTAGCCAGGATACCCGATAGTGTGTTAAGAGTTCGGTTTTTGAAAATAAGGTTATGCGAACACTCGTGAATACAAATAAATAAGGTGTGGCAGGCAAAAGCGCCAATTAGATACGAGCAGAGCAAGATCCACCACCAAGATTCATCATATAAAATCCATGACATACCTATCTGAATTCCAACACATAATAGTATAACAAAAATGGTATAAGGATTTCTACCAATTAAATGGCGGATTTCCGGATGGCTGGAAATAATTTCTTTCGTGCGCAATTTATGTGGCTCGCACTGTTCAGACCAATTAAAGCATTTCTTCTTATCCATTTATTTATGTCAGGTATGTTTCCTTAAAGAACGCGTAAGATATTTCAAAAGTATTAGAAATGCAATTTTTTTGTAAAAATTTAAAAAATAACAAAAAATTGAAAAAAGTAGTCAATTAGTCAACTTTAGACGAAACATGGGCACTTTCTTCTGCACTTACGTGACCCCATTTCATCCGTATCCGTCTGCGCAATATTTGGGTTAAATTTAGGCGTTGTGGTAGCTTCATAGCGGGAATAACGGCCAATAAAATAATGATGGCTGTTATTAAAAAGCTATTCCGTAAGGCATGGTGTTCTGCAATCTGATCGGCCATCTGTTTATCCAGATAATAGTTGTAAATAAACGTATGAATCACGGCACTTATGGCAATACCGATAGAACCTCCAATTTGGAGAAGAAGACTGTTCAGTGCCGTTGCTGTTTGGGTTTGCGCAGCAGTTACCGCATTAAGCAAGGCAGTGGATACGGGAGCAACTAATAGACTCATACCCAAACCACGAAAGGCCATAGTCACTAAAATAAGCCATACAGAGGCCCCGATATCGATTCTTGAAAACAAGAAAAACGAAAAGGAAACAATGACGATGCCCGTAATGGAGATATTGCGAATCATTCCCTTGTCTGCCATTCTACCCGATATAGGACGAGTTATGAGCATTATTAACGCATTGGGTAACATCAATAAGCCTGATTCAATTTCGGAATAACCTAATAAACCCTGTAACAAAAACGGCAAAAAAAACATCCCACCATATAGTGCTAATGAACGTATCATGGTTATGGTAGCAGCTACATTAAATTGAGCTATTTTAAACACGCTTAAATCCAATAGCGGTTGGGGCTTCTTGGCTGATCTAATAAATAAATACAGCATGGCCAGTGTAAAGACCAAACCGACGGTAAACGAGAGGGACAAAAACCCTTGTCTACTTATACTTGATATCGTGTGTTGCAACACAATGATAAATAGCGAAAAATAAGCAAAGCCACCGAAGTCGAATTTACTGCCTTTATCAACGTCTTTTTTGAGAAAACGAAGGTAGCGGATAGCAAAAACTATTGTTAGGATACCAATTGGTAGATTAATGTAGAAAATTGATTGCCAGCCCAGATAATGAGTTAAGGCTCCACCCAATGTAGGTCCTAATGCCGGACCCATCACATTACCCATGCCCCACCATCCAATAGCGCTTCCCCTTTCATTTTTTGGATAAGTTTCACTCAGTATAGCTAGAGAAGTAGGGGATAAAGAGCCACCGCCTATCGCCTGTATCACCCGTGATATTACCAACATGTTTAAGCTCGTAGAAAGGCTACAAAGTAAAGAGCCAATGGTAAATATAATGACACTTCCCAGAAATAGATAATAATAACCAAAACGCCTTTTTAGCCAGTTAGTTAATGGAATAAATAAAGAAAAAGAAATCATATAAGCGGTTACCACCCACTCAATCTGGTTGAGATCAACACGGAAGTCACCACGCATTACAGGTAAAGAGACATTAACGATACTGCTGTCGATAGCGGCCATAGATGTAGCCATCATCAGGGTGATGAGAACGAAAGATTTGTTTATTAACATGTGTATTGCAAAGATAATCTTTCATAAGAACAACTTTTATATAAAATTGTTAACTTTAAGTAAAGCCTGGATCTGAACCCAGCCCTATCTGAAATAAAATATGATGTTGAAAGCTGTTTTAACCGAATTATTAGAACCTTGCGATATTAAAATTAACGGCGGAAGACCGCACGATCCGCAAGTTGCCGACAGTAGATTTTATAAGGAAGTATTAAGCCGCGGTTCGCTCGGTTTAGGCGAGTCGTATATGCAAGGCTGGTGGAATGCCAAGGATATAGAAGGTTTATTGTACCGATTGATCCAAGGTGATATCGTTGGCAAATTCAAGACCAAACCAGCAATTTTGTGGCACTACGTCAGAGCGAAAGTATTTAACCTGCAAAGCAAAAAACGTTCGATAGACGTAGCGCTTAAACATTACAATATCGGTAATGAACTTTATACTTATATGTTGGGCAAATCAATGATGTATTCTTGCGCTTACTGGAAGGATGCAGAGAGTCTGGATGCTGCTCAAGAGGCTAAATTAGATCTGATATGTAAAAAACTGAACCTATCTCCAGGGCAACGTGTATTAGATATCGGCTGCGGCTGGGGCGGTTTTGCTAAATTTGCGGCGGCAAAATATGGCGTAGAAGTAGTGGGTGTATCTATTGCAAAAGAACAGGTGGATTTTGCCCGCAGCTGGTGTGAAGGACTATCGGTAGAATTCCGAATGCAAGATTATCGAGACCTAAACGAAAAATTTGATCGTATTGTTTCTATTGGTATGTTTGAACACGTTGGTTATAAGAACTATGACACCTATATGAGGGTTGTCAACCACAATCTAAAAGAAGATGGTTTATTCCTGCTCCATTGCATTGGTGGCAACGAAAGCGCTACAGCAACTGATCCCTGGATTCATAAATACATTTTTCCTAATGGTTTAATTCCGTCACCCAGTCAATTGGCGAAGGCAATAGAGCCTTATTTTATTATGGAAGATTGGCATAACTTCGGTCTCGATTACGAAGCAACACTAAATGCATGGCAAGAAAATTTTAAACAGCATTGGGGTCAGCTAAGAGAGCGTTATGATCGCGCATTTTACCGAATGTGGTTATATTACCTCAATGTTAGCGCCGCCTCCTTTAAAGCTAAACATAATAATGTTTGGCAAGTAGTGCTTGCTAAAAAGGGAAATGCGCTACCGTATAACTCCGTGCGGTAAATAGGAAAATATTTGTCTATTGCTAAATAAATAGTAATTTCAACGTTAAAGCCAATTTGGAAATAGTGAACCGATTTTTCTATCTTTTGAGAAAATAACGTGAATAAAATCAATACGCTAAGGCAATGTCTATGCATCATTATAGGCTGTTTTATAGGGATATCATTATTTGGGCAATCTAAACCAATTGCCCGTTTTAGCCATTTAACGACAGCCGATGGTTTATCGCAGAGTACAGTTACCTGTATTTTGAAGGATAAATATGGTTTTATGTGGTTTGGCACAATGGATGGGCTAAACAAATACGATGGATATCGGTTTAAAGTTTACAGAAATAAACCCAGCGATAAACAAAGTCTGCCCAACAATCAAATAAAATCAATCTACGAAGATCAGGCAGGAAACCTGTGGGTGGGTACTATGGGGGGTGGACTTGCCCGTTATAATAGAAATAACGATTCCTTTGAACATGTGATCAAACCACAGCTCGGTCGGGATAGAATCGACGTTAGTGTTAATGCCATTCTTGAGGATAGCAGGGGTGATTTTTGGGTAGGTACTTATGCCGATCTTTACCTTTTGGATAAAAAGACGCATCAGTTAACCCGTTATTTATTTAAAGATGCAGCGGGCGTTATTAATAGCGCCATCATAACCTCGATTTTTGAAGATAACAGAAAGAATCTTTGGATAGGAACGAAGAACGGTCTTTACTTGTTAAATAAAGCAAATCGTACCTGTAGGTATTTTAATCAAACAAACGCTAAAGGTAGTATTAGCGATAATCGGATCAATGTTATTACGCAGGATGCCGACGAACATTTATGGATAGGTACTTATGATGGCCTGAACCGCTTCGATTACAGAACCAACACATTTACCGCTTATAAAAAAGAGCAAAAGAATAGTAACACAATAAGTAACAATGTTGTATTAGCCCTTTACCCCTCTAACGATCATAAGTTATGGATTGGAACCGAAGAGGCTTTAGAATTACTGGATTATAAAAAAGATAAATTTACGCATTACCAGAATAATATCGCCGATGAGGAAAGTTTAAACCATAATTCGATTTATTCCTTGCTGCTGGATAGACAGGGAATTTTGTGGATAGGCACATTTGCCGGCGGTATCAATAAATACGACCTTAACCATACCTATTTCCAGCTTTTTAAAAATTTTCATGTTACTGCTGGTCAGAGCACAAGCACCATTACCGCATTTGCCGAGCAGGCAGATGGTAATATATGGGTCGGAACTGACGGCGGGTCACTGAATCTTTGGAAACGTGCCACCAACGAATTTATGCATTTTGATCCAAATGATAAAAATGGATTAAATTCCTTTTCCGTACTTTCACTATTAGCCACAAAGGATAAGCGCAATTTATGGATAGGTACTTATGAACGCGGGCTGAAGAAGTTGGATCTGAAAACGCATGTATTTAGCCATTACTATAAAGGGAATGGAAGTAAGGATTTAAGTAATAATACCGTTTATGCCCTAGCGGAAGATAGATTTGGTAATATTTGGCTGGGAACGAACGGCGACGGGATAAATATTATACAAAAGGGCAATGCTGAAATTATTAAGTATCGGGCTGCTGAACAAACCCGTATGCTGAATAATAATTATGTTAGAGCCTTTTATGAAGATAATAACGGCGATATGTGGATTGCCACCTACGGAGGAGGAATAAACATTTATCATCCGACGGAAAAAATCTTTACAAATTACAGCCGTACAAACAGTAACATCCAAAGTGATATCATTAATACCATTTATGGAGACTCCGAAAATAACATCTGGGTAGGCACCATTGGGGGAGGTTTACAGCGTTTTGATCGACAACATAAAAACTTCGTGTGTTATCGTGAAGAGCAAGGATTGCCCAGTAATATCATCAACAGTATTTTAGAGGATAATCATCGTCAATTATGGATCAGTACCAATAATGGCATAAGCCGGTATAGTTTGGCTAATAAAACATTCTCCAATTATAGCCTCTACAATGGGTTACAGGGGAAAGAGTTTTTTGCAGGCGCAGAACTAAAGACAAGTACGGGTGAAATACTATTCGGTGGGATTAATGGATTCAATATACTCGATGCGTCAAGTATTAAACGGAATATTCACGCACCACCAATAGTTTTTACAGATTTTCAGCTATTTAACAAACCCGTCGTTATAGGAGCCAAGGAGTCTCCTTTGAAGCAAAATATTAACGAAACAGAAGAAATAGCGTTAGCTTATAATCAAACTGTTTTTACTATTGAGTTTGCCGCTCTCGGTTACACCATTCCGGAAAAAAACCATTACGCCTATTTATTGGAAGGGTTTGATAAAGAATGGAATCATGTGGGGAATAACAGGCGGGCTACCTATACAAATCTTGACGCCGGAACATATATCTTTAAAGTGAGGGCTGCAAATAGCGACGGAATATGGAATCCGAAAGAAACAACTTTAAAAATTGTTGTTAATCCACCTTTTTGGCGGACAGCTTGGGCTTATCTACTCTACGTAGTCTTTATAGCGGGCGTCTTGTATATGCTATATTTAGAGATAAAATCAAGAGAAAAGCTCAAAAATGAGGTGATTTTTGAACGGTTGACAGCAAAGAAGAGTGAAGAAATTAACCAGATAAAAGTGAATTTCTTTACTAATATTTCGCATGAGCTGAGAACGCCACTTTCGTTGATTTTAGACCCATTACGAAAGATTATTCATCAGGATATTTCGATGGAACAAGCGAAGACCTATAGTAAACTGGTATACAAGAACGCGGAGCGCCTGCTCAATCTCGTAAACCAGCTCCTGGATTTTAGAAGATTAGAAACTGGTGTTGCTGCGTTTAAAGCGCATACGATCAATATTATAGAACTTATAAGTGAAATAAGCGAAACATTTGAAGAACACGCCTTGACGCGGCAGATAGCATTCTCTGTAGACTATACCGAACATACGATATTGCTGGCCATTGATGAAGAAAAATTTGAGAAAATCCTTTCCAATTTACTCTCCAATGCTTTTAAGTTCACGCCAAATGGTGGAACGATAAAAGTGGATGTTAGAAAAGAAAATGCTATGGTCGAAATTCGCGTTATAGACAGTGGCTTGGGAATTCCGGAAGTAGATCAGGATAAGATTTTTGAGATATTCTATAAGGTGGAAGGTGTAAATCCCTACGAAAATAAGTCGTCTGGTATTGGTTTAGCGTTGACGAAGGAGTTGGTAGAGATGCATGGTGGGAGAATAGCTGTTTGGAGTGAAGTGGGAAGGGGATCGAGCTTCGTAGTTTATTTGCCTATAAACGGTAGTGATGAAAATTATAAGCACGACGCTGCTCCAGTTCAATATGAAGAATTAATGCTATCGCTGTTGGATAATAGGACAGAAAAGAAGCATTTAACAGACGATGCTGCTGAAAATTTAAAAGAAGATAAACCCATTATCCTGTTGATAGAGGATAATCCTGATTTACAATCTTATATTCAGCATGAGCTGTCGACCTATTTCGAACTTGTGGGAGCTAGCGATGGAGTTGACGGACTGGAACAGGCCCGGCAGCTGATTCCAGATTTGGTGGTTAGCGATATTATGATGCCCAAGATGAACGGCTTACAGGTCTGCCAACAGCTAAAAGGCGACGAGCGTACCAGCCATATACCTCTTATTTTACTGACAGCTAAACAAACAGACGATAATAAAATTGAAGGATATACACATGGTGCCGATGCTTATATTGCTAAACCCTTTACCATGGATTTGCTGATAGCGAGAATAAACAACCTATTAGATTCCAGAAAGAAACTACGGGAACTATTTGCTAAAGAACATACAGAAGAAACAACCAACCTAAATAAGCTCGGCGAGATTGATCGCGAATTTCTGCGAAAGGCGCAGGTATTGGTAGAAGAAAACTTTAACAACACCGCCTTTAACGTAGATTTACTTGCTGCGCTGTTAAATATGAGTAAACGACAGCTGTACCGCAAAATAAAAGCATTAACCAATCAAGGGGTACAGGAATTTATGTTAAGCATTAGTCTCCAACATGCCCGTAATCTGCTGCTCACTGAAAATTACACTATTGCCGAGATTGCTTACGCGGTAGGCTTCTCCGAACCTTCCAATTTTAGCAGATCTTTTGCCAAATATTATGGCATGAGTCCGAAAAACTACCTCGAACATAGCAAAAAGCGCAATTAATAGCCTTCTTTATCGATTTTTTGGCATCCGCTGATATGTTTTCGGCATCTACTGATAAGTTAATTTCTATCAATAAGCCTAATATTGCTTCAACAATTGTGCGTGCAATTGTCAATAAACCTTTTGTTAAACTAAATATATAAACTATGGCAAAAATTCTTACTACGTATCAGGTATAGTACATCAAGTACTGTTATCAAGCATTGAGTTTTATTGGCCCTAGGCATGATAAAGGAAATGCCACTTTATTTTATCAGTTAACCAAACAACCAATTAATATATGATTTCAAGGTTATTATTCAAATCTATCAGCCTACTGTGGCTGCTGTGCGTACCCGTATTGTTAATGGGACAAACGGAAAGTAAAAGGGTGAACGGCGTTATAAAAGACGAATTTGGCAACGTATTACCTGGGGCATCAGTTAAAGTAAAAGCTAAATCTAATGCAGTAATGGCTGATCAATCAGGTAATTATAGTATAGAAGCTGCTCTTGGTGATGTACTGGTGTTTTCTTATATCGGTATGCAAACGTATGAAGTGACGGTAGGCAATCAATCTGCGGTGAATGTTACTTTAGCGTCTTCGGCAACTCATTTAGAAGATGTTGTAGTAGTAGGTTATGGCACCATGCGACGAGCTGAAATTACTTCGTCTATCGCCTCGATCAGTGCGGACGATATTAAGGATTTACCGGTTGCCGGTGCCGATCAGATGTTGCAGGGCAAGGTAGCCGGCGTTAGTGTTTCCACTAATGGCGGACAGCCTGGAGGGGGCATATCTGTTCGGGTTAGAGGTTTAACGTCTATCAATGGTAACGAGCCCTTGTATGTAGTTGATGGTATAATTTTACCATTAGGAAAAAGTTCTATCCCACAAGATAAGTTAGGTGGGATGGCGGGTTCCACAGCTCAAAGTGGAATAGCCGGTTTAAACCCGAGCGATATCGAAAAAATAGATATCCTGAAAGATGCCTCCGCGCAGGCAATTTATGGGTCACGCGGAGCTAATGGCGTGGTACTGATTACCACTAAAAGAGGAAAAGCAGGAGAAGGAAAGGTAAGCTATGAAGCCTATTATGGTGAATCAAGGGTGCCGACCCGCTTGAACCTCCTAGGTCTAAGCCAGTTTGCCCAATATAATAATCAAGTACTGCAGGAAATTAGTGCAGTTACCGGAAATGCTTATGTGCCTATTGGCGAATACCAGCGACCGGAAGTACTGGGAGAAGGAACCAATTGGCAGGATGCTATTTTTCAAACCGGTAAGATGCAGAATCATCAGTTAAGTTTCTCTGGAGGAGGCGATAAAACGAACTACTACGCAGGATTGAACTACTTTAAACAAGATGGTACCATCATCAATTCAGGTTTTGATAGGTTATCTTTGCGATTTAATCTCGACCATCAGATTAAAAGCTGGCTAAAGATCGGTTTAAGCAGTAATACTGCAAGAACCAATCAAAAAACAACGCTTACCAACGGCTCCGACGCCATTGTCAATGTGGCTGCCTTTAATAGTCCTGCTGCGCCTATTTATGGTTTAGGTGGCAATTATGCTGCACCGGTGTCAATAGGCGGTTATTCTTTCGGTAATCCTGTTAACCCCGTAGCCTTAGCACAGTTAAGACAAAATACCGGCGATCAATTTAAAGCCTTCGGTAGCGTATACGGCGAACTATCTTTTACTAAATTCTTAAACTTGAGAAGTGAAGTAAATTACGATTTTACCAATGACAATAACATGTCTTTTCAACCGCTACTCATGGCAGGGAGTGCTACCATACTTTCACCCAGTAGAATCGTAGAACAACGTAGTCCCAGCTATTATTGGGCAGTGCGCAATTACCTGAATTATAATCAATCTTTTAATAAACACACAATCAGCGCGCAGATAGGGCATGAGGCCCAGGCATCTTCGTATGACTATATATTAGCTTCGCGCCAAAATTTAGCCTTGAATATTCCTTCTATCGCTGCCGGCGAACAGGAAAATCAGGTAATAGAAGGCGGAAAAGGTGATTGGGCAATGGAATCTTACTTTGCACGTGCTGGCTATGCTTATGACAATCGATACTCTATCAACCTATCCTTGCGACGGGATGGCTCATCAAACTTTGGGCCTGATCGTAAAATAGGCTATTTCCCGGCGGGTTCTATAGGATGGACAGTAACGAATGAAAAGTTTGCTCAAAATTTAAAGGTATTAAACTATTTAAAATTACGTGCCGGAATTGGCGCAGTGGGAGGTTCTGATATTAGTGCGGCAAGTTATGCCACCAACATTCGTCTCTTCGCAACAGGACCATTCGGAGCCGGGGGAGTACCCGATAATGTCGGAAACCCCGAACTCGGTTGGGAATCTGTTACTACCTATAATGGTGGTTTTGATGCCGGCTTTCTCAACGGACGCTTAGATCTTACTTTTGATGTGTATAAAAAGGTCACTTCTGATATGTTAATGGCCACACAATTACCAGTATATACAGGTATAGGAACAGAATGGAATGATATCAAATCGCCTAATGTTAACGCAGGTAGAATGACCAATACGGGATTTGATATTGGTATCTCGTCTGTCAATATTGATCAGGATAACTTTACTTGGAAAACAAATCTGGTGTTTTCGCATTATAAAAACCGTCTGGATAAGCTAAATAGTGAGCAAGCAGATTTATTACGCTATACCGAATATAGCAATGCCGTAATCTTAACCCGTACAGTTCCGGGTGGGCCAATCGGGCGCTTTTATGGTTTTATTGCTGACGGTCTATTTACTTCTGAAGATGATATTAGCAATCATGCCAATCAAGGGCAAGATATAGGCCCCAAGGGCTTGTGGCTGGGTGATGTTAAATACCGCGATCTCGATGGGAATGATGTTATCGATGATGGCGACATGACGTATATTGGAAACCCTAATCCGGATTTCACCTTTGGTTTAACTAACTCTTTCAAATATAAAGGATTTGATTTATCGGTGTTCTTACAGGGTTCTTATGGAAATGATATTTTAAATTATACCAAAAGGTCATTGGAGACGCCGGTTAATGTCTATTGGAACCAATTAGAAACGGCATTGACCGATCGTTATTCGGAGTTATTTAATCCCAATGGTACGGTACCGCGCTATAACCAGTGGCATCAGGATAACAAACGGGTATCAACTCGCTTTGTGGAAGATGGTTCCTATCTGCGAATACAGAATATCACCTTGGGTTATAATCTTCCTACTACGTGGATCAATAAAATTAAAATGCAGGCGGCCAGGGTTTACATATCCGGACAGAACATATACACCTTTACGAAATATAGTGGTTACGATCCGGAATTGGGTTCTTATAATAATGATGCGCTTATTCAGAACATCGACTTAGGGAATTACCCCAATCCGAGAACCTTTACTATTGGTGCAAGTGTTATCTTCTAAATCATTTGAAATAAACATTATGAACACGAAATTAATATATATACTAATGGGGGCTCTGCTTATGCTGGGTGCCTGTAAGAAAGACTTTTTGGAAAGACCTTCGCAGAACAATCCTACACTCGAAACCTATTATAATTCGGATGCTGAAGTGAGGGGAGCTACGGGCTACTTATATAGTGCCGTATGGTATGAATACCAAGATAAAGCTTTTCACGCCATTGGCGAAGTGCTATCGGGTAATATGTATACCGGTGATCCAGTCTATAATACGTTTTTGAATTTTACCGTATCCGGAACGGATGAGCAAGTGAGCCGATCTTGGTATGCCTTTTATAAGGTGGCAGGGAATGCAACTATTCTGATCAACACCTTCGAACAAAAAATGGCTCAGGGCGGTGACCCTTCATATTTAAACCAAGGCATTGCAGAAGCCAAGTTTATGCGAAGTGTGGCTTATTTCTATTTAGCAAGGGTATTTAGAGATGTACCTATTGTCACCGATCCTATAGCCATAGCGTCGTCCGGTAATTTCAATATCCCCAGATACCTGCAGGCCGATGTAATTAAGTTTGCATTGGAAGATATGGCTTTTGCAGAAGCCAACTTAAAAGACGATGATACACCCGGGCGCGTAACCAAGCTGTCTGCAGCAGGTATGATGGCGAAGATGTATCTTTACTTGAAAGACTATGAAAATGCCCGGATAAAGGCAGAAGCGGTAATCAATGCCAATAAATATAGCTTATATTCTGATTATGAAAAGATGTTTACCGATCAGGGAGCCAATAATAACTCGGAGAGTCTCTTTGCCTTGCAATGGCTCGCCTCAGGTGGATACGGAATCGGTAATCCTATACAGGCGTATGTGGGACCGGAGCCGTTGTTGAAAGAAACTACGGGTGCAGGCTGGTCGGCCATAATACCCTCTATTGATTTGCTAAATACCTATGAGGTGGGTGATCAACGTAAAGGCTGGTCGATCATGGAACAGGGATTCCACCGCGATGATTGGAAAAATACGGCTTTCCCTAATGGCTTTACGTATGATACCACATGGACGAGCTCGGATGATAATGCCACGAAAATAAAGACCGGAACGCGTTCTAACGCACTTAAATATATTGTCGGCCCGGGAGGTACTGGTGCGGATGTAAATGGTACTTCTACAAGTATCTGCACTTATATTCTGCGCTATGCAGATGTATTATTGATTTATGCAGAAGCGGTATTGGCCGATCAGGCACAGAGCACAGATGCTAAGGCCTTAGCAGCCGTTAATGAGGTAAGGCATCGTGCCGGACTTGGCGTATCGCGAGACCTAACCGTACTTACCTCAGCCAATATATTGCATGAAAGACGAGTTGAATTGGCTTTTGAGGGTGATTATTGGTTTGACATTCAGCGGTTGGGATTTGCTAAGGCCAAACCGTTGGTTGAAAGTCAGGAACGAGGTACTTATAGCTCGGAAGGAAAATTCCGGATTGATCATATTGGCGCTACGCTCAGCAGTGAAGATAAATTGTTTATTCCCATACCAACAGCAGAAGTGGTCAATAATCCGGAATTGGCTAAACCTGCCGTTCCTTATAATCCTTAAATTTAATTGATTAGACTATGAAAACCTTATATCATAATGTATGCTTGCTATTATTAGCATGTTGTATAGTTGTTTCCTGCAAAAAGGATGATAAGCTAGCACCATCCAATAATCCACAAGTAGATCCTTTGGAACTTACTTCCGGTCCTCCGGGTACAGTGATTATACTGACAGGCTCGGGCTTAGCAAGTATGAAATCCATCATCTTTGAAACAGATAGCGTTCCAGCGGGTTTTAATCCGGCTTTTAATAACGATCATGCTGTGGTGTTTCGTGTGCCCGATACAGCAAGTGCTGGACAACAGGATATTATCTTAACCAATTCCTTGGATAAACAGTTACGTGTACCCTTTAATGTAACACCGCTACCTTCCATCGCATCGGTTTCTGATTATAACTTTACGCCAACGGAAACGCAACTAACATTGACTGGAAATTATTTAACTGATGTGACTAGCGTTGTATTAACCGGTACCAGTGATGCTGCCACTATAGTAAGTAAAAGTCAGCGGCAACTGGTTATTATTTTACCGGCAACGGATTTAAGCAGAACGAAGCTGGATATTACGAGCGAAGTTGGGGAAATTACAACAACCCAAGAATTTGTAAACCTCAATCAGGCATTTAAGATTTTTACGGATACCTATCAAAATGGTTTTGAAAATGCTTCCTGGGGACCTGCGAGCATTAGCAGTACGACCTTTAAATCTGGAAATGCGTCCTTCAGTATGACATATGGCAAAGGAAATTGGTCGGCCAATGGTTTTGCTAATTGGGGTGACGGAATGGCCTATGATGCCGACTTAAAGTTTCTTTCGTTCTGGATCAAAGGTGGTTCGCAGGATTATACGCTTTACCTGACAGGTGATCAACGTGCAGGAGGGTATGGGAATTCAGATAAATCAGTACCCATTCTTGTACCAGCTACGGTATGGACGTATGTAAGATTGGATCTTGCCGATCTTGAACTCTGGAATAAGGGTAATGTTTTCAAACAGCTTGGTTTATGGATAGAAGGTCCCGATGCGCAGGATGAAACGATGTATTTGGACGACGTTATTTTCTTTAAATAAATTCACGATTTGCTACCTGCAAAGGCATTAAGGAAAATGCCTTTGCAGGTTTTACTATACGAATTATTAATCACTCTGCTCTATAGCATTTATTAGAAGATGAAGAATTTTAAGTTTTTTACCCTAGCAATAATAATCTGTCTTTTTTATGCAACAGGAACTGCTCAAACAGCTGTACAACAGCATGGTAAACTCAGTATAAAACAAGGCAAGCTAATTGACCAGGAAGAAAAAATTGTACAGTTACGGGGCATTAGCTTTTCCTGGAGTATATGGGGAGGGAAAAAATATTATACCCCCGAAGTAGTGGATTGGCTGGTAGACGATTTTAAGGTAAATCTTATTCGGGTTGCTATGGCTGTAGAACCGGATAGCGGCTACCTGCAATTGCCCGAAGAGCAGTTTAACTTAATTACAAAAGTAGTTGACCGGGCAATAGAACGCGGAATTTATGTGTTGATTGACTGGCACGACCATCATGCCAACCATAATATAGAACAGGCAAAATCCTTCTTTACCAGAATAGCACAACAGTATCAGGACAGTCCACAAATTATTTACGAGATATGGAATGAACCCGAAAGAACAACTTGGCAAGTGGTTAAGGGCTACGCGGTAGAGCTGATTAGCACCATTAGGAAATATGACCAAGATAATATTATTGTTGTCGGATCGCCTCATTGGGATCAAGATGTGGATAGTGTGGCCAATAATCGGATTACCAACTTCAATAATATCGCCTATTCTTTTCATTTCTATGCGAGCGACCCGAATCATCAGGAGCTTTTAAGACATAGAGCTGAACAAGCTATCGCGATGCAATTGCCTTTGTTTGTAACAGAGTGGGGAGTAGGTGAAGCTAACGGAGATGGCCTATTTGATAGAGAGAAGACGAATACTTGGCTCGATTGGATGGAAAGAAATCAATTGAGCTGGGCAAATTGGAATTTAACAGATAAAAAAGAAACAACTGCTCTTTTAAAACCAAGGGCTTCTATTCTGGGCAAGTGGAAAAAAGATGAGCTTACGCCGGCAGGCCAGTATATCAGAACGCAATTAATAAAACTTAACCAATAGATTTATGAGGACCATTCCGCTGTTAATTTTCATCGGTTTACCGCTGTTATGCTTGTCCCAGCAAGCATCGTTAATTGATAAAAATGCGACGAGGCAAACGCAGGCTTTATACGATAATCTTAAAAAATGGTCTGCTGCTCATGTTTTGTTTGGCCAGCAAGATGCAACTGCTTATGGCCATGGCTGGGAAGGAGATCAAGACCGATCGGATGTAAAATCAGTGACGGGCTCACACCCAGCCATTATTGGAGCTGATTTTATGGGTTTTTCAGGTCAATCTCCTCAAGCCATAGCAAAAAATCAGCAAGCGCTTTTACAAAATGTAACCGATACTTATAATAGGGGTGGTATTTCTACGGTTTGCTGGCATTTTAATAATCCGGTTTCTAATAACGGCTTCTATTGGAATGATTCTACTTCGGTAGCCGCTATGGCTGCTATAAAGCCTGGTGGAACACACCATGAACAATATAAACAACTGTTAAATACCATAGGTGAGTTTGCGCATCGCATTAGAGGCAGTGACGGCGCATTAATTCCTGTTATTTTTCGTCCTTACCATGAATTCGATGGCGACTGGTTCTGGTGGGGCAAAAAGCATACCTCTCGGGAAGATTTTATTGCAGTTTGGCGTTTTACCGTGAGCTATCTTAGAGATAGCTTGCAGGTACATAATTTCATTTATGCCTTTTCGCCTGATTGTAAATTTAATTCGGAAACAGAATTTCTGGAACGTTATCCGGGTGACGACTGGGTAGACATTGTAGGCATGGACGATTATGCTGATTTTGGCAGGGATGGGCACTATGATTTAGCAAGTGCGGTAAACAAACTTAAAATAGTAACCGCTTATGCAGAAAAGAAAAATAAGATTGCTGCGCTTACCGAAACGGGCTTAGAGTCTATACCAAATAATAAGTGGTGGACAGACGTGCTGCTTAAAGTACTAAAAACGGATGGTATTAAAATGGCTTACGTATTGGTGTGGAGGAACGATAAAAATAGTCGGACACATTATTATGCGCCATTTTCTGGACATCCAAGCGAACCGGATTTTTTGAAATTTTACCAAGATCCATTCACTTTATTCGAAAAAGACCTAAAGCGAGTTTATGAATAGCGGAAGGCTATAAGCTTAAAACAGATAGCAAAAAGCTTATAGCCTGCTGTTTACCGCTTACTGCCTAGAATGAAGTGAACAATATCTTCAATCTTAAGGGCTATCAATTGATCTAGATCTAAACCGGAAAGCCAACCCGTAAAATCTATCTCTTCTCCGAAATAGGTTTTTACCTTTTCGGAGAATGCCACGATCTCGATGCTATCCATTTCCAGATCTTTGGTGAAAGAGCTTTGCATGGAGATGTCCATTTCCTCAACAAATTCTTCGCCAATGATATCGGTTATAAACTGTTTCAACAAAGAAAAAATCTCCTCGGGTTGTAGTGCACCACGCGTTATTAAAGTGTCCATCCTATGATATAATTTTTAAATTTTATTGTTTTAATTTTTACGTTTTTGATAAGCAATTCGGTTCCTTCAATGGCCTCTACTTGATTACCTTTAGGGTTACCCGCTAAGCCCTTTCCTATAGATTTTCCGTAAGCTTCTTTGGCTACCCAGAAGCGGGTAACCCATTCGTCGAAATCTTTTTTGTCTTTGAGTAGAAACCTTTCATTAGCTGTTAATACCATTTCATTGAATCCGTCTCCTCTTGATTTTATCTCTTCGATGTCTATACCTACCGGCTTATTAAGTTGAGCAATACCAACTGCCTCATCATTTTTATGCGCAATTGAGATATGTACTTCTTCTCCCAATGGCCCCTCGATAACCGGCTGCCCGCTACTGAGCTTCGTCAAGGAAAACTCTATAGGAAAATAAGCCTCATTTTTCTTCTTAAGCAATAAAGACCGAATTGCATCTCTTACCGCTACCCGACTGATTAACCATTGTTTCCGTCTATTGATAGGCAATTCTTCAAGATAAGTCCTATCGCTAAGCGGAAGGTAGCGTTTCGCAATGAAATCCCATGAGATGACCTTTTGATAGGCTTTATTGAAGTAGAATACACCCGGAGCTATTTCTTCGGATAAGAGGTTATACCGTGGCGACATAGATACTTGCCATAAACGCTCATCAAATTCTAAACGGATATTCTGCCAGCCCTTAATATGGGCCCATACTTTCCCATTCCGCTTTAAAAGAAAATCGGCAGTAGCCATTGCGTCATCAAGATGAGTTAACTGACAAAAGCATTCAAAAGTGCCCGATTGATTCTTAAAATCCTGAAAAAATTTAATTTCTTCTATTTTTATAGGAAAAGCTACTTTATTTATTGGTAAAGTTAATTGGAGCCATAAGCCAAACAATTGCCCAGCATTGTCTAATAAAGAGCCTTTTCCTCCACTGTCGTTTATCCACCCACTAATTCCTCGTTTGGCAATCATCGTTACGGACTCGATTCCTTGATAAGCAGGCCCATGAAACATGTGGCGCTCGTAAATAGTTTGTTTATCAATAGTTAATGGCAACGGATTTCCAATGTTTAATTCCGAAATAGTTACTGTAGGGTGGTTTTTTCCGATAACTATCTGTGCTTCTGTGTATTTAGGTATACTGAGGACAATTCTTTCTTCATTTATCCAACTTCCCATAACAGGTTGTTGAAAGGGTTTGCTCACGTTCATCCATTGAAAGACCTTGATTTGTTGTAGACTGATTACTAATGCCTGGCTATGTGATTGGGCAATCTCTCCTAGTAATTCTATAATCATGGTCATGGGAATAACCGGGTCCATATCTGCCGGACAGTGCCATCCCTTGCGTTGTTTTACCAGTGCATGGTCTATTAAATAGGGATGATTTGATAAGGATACCGCTAATGGGAACTGAAAATTTCCCTTAACGCCATTGCTAATTACTGTGGTAGGTTGAGGCTTTGGCTTAATGCCCTTTTCAAGTAGCTGAATTAGATCCGTATATAAGCCAACAGTAGCCTCCATATTTTCGGCTACTGCGCGCGAGATGGGATTTCTGATGCTATTTCTTTCTATTGTTGGCAATGTTTGCGCTCTTGGTAGTGCAGCTGGCGGTACAGCAAATTTCCAATCATCAATAAGCGGCACACCTAAATTTAACCGTATGCTTTGCTTATCCGAAACTTGCTTTTCTGCCAGTCCTAAAAAATTCAAATCAACAGCCCTGCCCTCTACATATAAAGATGCCAGTACCCTTCGGAGTTGCGCTATTCCATTTCGGTGAGGAGAAGAAGCAGATAAGGTATTATATGCACAGCCTTTTAGCGTATCGTCTACAAAACCGCTGACGGAACCCGAGCCAATCTGGATAAATACAGCGACGTTTTCTTCATGGTAAAGTTTTTCAATTAACGATCTAAATTGTACGGGGCTTATGAGATGTTCAACATTCAGTTGCCTAATGGCAGCTATTGTATCCGGATAAGGGGACAAGGTAGTTGCCGACCAGATTGGAAACTTAGGTTCTAAAAAGGTTATAGTTTCGATCCCAGCAATGATTTGTGGTACGCGGTCTTGTATAAACGGACTATGAAAGCCCGATTGAAACGGTAAGATCTGATGAAAAATCTGCTGCGCTTTAAGCCTAACGATTAATTGATCAATTGCTTGATGACTACCACATAAAATAACTTGTTGCGGACAGTTATCATTCGCTAAATATAAATCGGCTATGGTGGCTAAAAAACCTTTTACATTTTCATAACTTGTTCCTACCGCTATAAATCGGGCTTGAGGTACCTCAAACAATTCTGGATCGAGTTGTTTAAGTAGCAGTTGGATTGAACTTGTGGTAACCAGACCGGCAGAAAGGCCAGCTAACCATTCTCCCAAGCTATGTCCGGCATTAACAGCAGGCATAATCCCAAGGGCCTTTAATGCAGTGTCAATAGTTACACTATTTTGTAACTGTTTTAAAGCAGCGTTAAGCACCACTTTTTCTTGCGGTATTGCTGTTGTCAAAAACACCTGCTCTATTCCAAAATAATGAGCTATACTGTCTGTTTCTCCTATACTCAAGCCATCCAAACCGGGGAATAGAAATGCTATTTTCTTGTTGCCAGCTAATAAAGGTGCATTGCTATACCAAATATCCTGTCTATTGCGCCAGGGAATATTTTTCTTTACAATATTAAGGGCTTTTCTTAACCGTTCTTCGGTAGGATGGAACACCGCAATTCTATAAACTCCATCACCTATGTTAGTACTCTTATTTTCGATCGCTTTTGTTAATTCAGCTACGCTATTACGGGCTAACAATAATACCTGATCTTCTGCGGGAATGATCGCCGGTGGTACTAGGTTCTTTTCGTTTTTATAAGCCTCTAAAACAATATGTGCATTTATACCCCCAAAACCAAAAGCGTTTACACCTGCCCGAAGAGGTAATCCTGTTGCCGACCAGCTTATAGCTTCGACTACTGGCTCGAAACGGGTTTCGTTCATAGCAGCTATCGGATTATCACAGTTGATAGTGGGGGGAAGAATGTCGTGGTAAAGTGCCAGAGCTGTTTTTATTAATCCCGCAATACCGGCAGCTGGCATAGTGTGTCCAATCATCGATTTAACACTTCCAATTTTAGCTTTCACTCCACCTGTATGACTGCCAAAAAATTGCTTTAAGGTTTCCAGTTCTACGCGATCACCAACAGGTGTGGCTGTTCCATGTGCTTCAATATAGCCCACCTCAAGAGCTGATAAATTGGCGGCAGACCAAGCTTGTTCTATTGCTTTGACCTGCCCTTTTACCGACGGATTCATGACACTTGTGCCCGAACCATCGCTGCTAACACCTACTCCTTTGATAACGCAATAAATTTTATCCTGATCTTTTAAGGCATTTGTTAACGTTTTTAATACTACGAAACCACATCCCTCACCTATAATTAACCCATCGGCATCTTGATCAAAAGGCTTACTTTTTTGCTGTTTTGATAAGGCACCTAACTGATGAAATATACTCCAAAAGGTTGCATTTTGGGCAACATGTATGCCTCCGGCAATGACCATATCCGAGCGCTTGGAAAATAATTCATTAACCGCATGATCTATTGCAAGCAATGAACTTGCGCATGCACCATCGATTGTATAGGCCGCTCCTCCAAGGTTAAGTCGGTTGGCAACCAATGAAGCAACCAGGTTTGGAATCAGGCCCATGGCCGTATCTGGACTGAATCGTCCTTTTTTTGCCTGAAATTCTTTTTTAATGGTATCAAGCTCCTGTGGCGAAAGGTTGGGGAGCAGCGCTTGCAAGATTTCCATTAACTGCTCAGCAACATGTACAACTTCTACAGCTCGGGTGGCCCCAGGCCCTACGTAGTTGCCTTTTCCTATAATTATTGCGGTTTTGTGCAACGAATACTGTTTTTCCCAAACACCAGCATCTGCTAATGCCTGATGAGCTAATTGAAGCGCGAGGAGCTGATCGGGTTCCATACCTTCAACAGCTAATGGCAATATGCCGAAGGAATAAGGATTGAAATGCGCATACTCATCTACAAACCCACCTTTTGTACAATAAAATCTATCATATTGCCCTTCATTGCCTGCTTCAAAATAACGATTGCTTATTCTGTTGGCTGGTACATCCGTTATAGCGTTTACTTTGTTAATGATATTATTCCAATAAGCAGCTATATCAGCTGCGCCCGGAAATAAACCAGACATTCCTATTATTGCTACATCTTCTTTCATCACCTATTATCCAAACTAAGCCATAATTAATACCCGGCCTTCGTTACCATATTTAATTTCGTTAGTAAAAGTTTCTTTACCGCTTTCTAAAGGAATAAGTGAGATCCCTCTTCGTTCATATTCTTTTTCTAAGGCCGGAGAAACCATACCGGCCCCCTTCCATGGGCCCCAATTAATAGCCATAACCCGTCCTTTCATTTTTTCGCCTAATACTTCGGCATAATGATCGAGCACACTATTAGCAGCGGCGTAATCGGTTTGTCCGCGATTACCGTATACGGAAGCAATACTTGAAAAGAAAATGATAAATTGGGTGTCATTATCTAAATGTTCAGCTAATACGCGTAGCGGAGTTACCTTGGTAGAAAATACTCTTTCGAAGGAATCTGACGTTTTATTTTGAAACAACTTGTCTTCTAATATTCCCGCACCGTGAATTACACCGTCAATTCTTCCATATTCTGCATAAATTGTTTGCAATAGTTTAGTAAATTTTCCTTCATCACGCACGTCCACCGTATAGTAACTTACTTGGCTGCCCTGTGATTCTATTGCCTCCATCGTAGCGATAATCTGCTTTCCTTTATATAGTTTTGTAGTTTGTTGCTCTATGGCCGCCGGATTTTGGGCATATTCCTGTTCGATAAGATATTGTCGAATCTGCTCTTTTGTTTGTACCATGCCAGGGAGATGGCCAACTTCGGGGTAGGCCGACCGGCCCACTAAAATATAATGACAAGGAAAATCTTTCGCTAAATGAGTGGTAAGCGCGGCGGTGATTCCCTGTGCTCCACCAAGCACCAGAACCACTGCTTTTCTATCTAAAACAAATGGTTTTTTATTTTCTATAGATAGGGGCTCGTGCATCTCTTTCACGGCATGCCTGCCATTTTCGTTATAATAGATAAGCGCAGGCTCATCCATACATTGTAGTTCGTTTACTAACAGATTTGGAATTTTGTTTTCGTCTATGGCTCGCATAAAATGTAAGGTTCTACATTTTGCATGTTCATATTCTTTGTCCAAGCTTTTAATAAAGCCGGTATATCCTTGATAAGTCCGTAAAAATTTAGGGTCATTATGTTGTAATAAATGGGCTGCATGATGGTCGGAAAGAACATAAATCCATTTTACACGATTCATGTCCAATGCTTTTACCATGTTCACTGCTTCAATAATGTTGAGGCGGTGTTTGGAGGCATTCATATCCAAGATGATTAAACCGTCATAGTCTACTAATGGATCATCTTGTGTAACCAAGCTTGCGATTGCACCATTTTTTTCTAGTGCTACTTTTATTAAATCGCCTAATTTGCCGTCTCGAGTAATAGCAATTCTTTTTCCGTTAATATTGGCCAAGTCTCCCGCTGTCGCAGTACTTATTTTTGCGCTTGCCAGTTCAAATTTGATTCTTTTAAGTCTGAGGTTTGAAGGCTCCATTGCATGCCCGGTGCTTTGTGCCGAAATTTCTACTGTTTTTGGGTGAGTCTGCATATTGGTGGTAATCCAATCGATTAAATCTCTCAAGGTCTTAAAAGCAGTGCCTTTTTCGATATTTTCTGCATCGAGATCGATAGCAGGCAACTGATGGGCTAGCTTGCCTTTAAGTGTGCCAATGATTTCTATCCGTTTAATGGAATCGATGCTTAAATCGGCTTCAATATCTAAATCAAGTCCCAACATTTCTTTAGGATAGCCTGTTTTCTCGCTAACCGTTTCGAGAATGACTTCTTGAAGAGCCGTTTCGGATAATCTTTCGGGTTCAATGCTTCCTGTCTGCTTGGAAGTAGAAGTGAACTTCAAATGCGTGCCGAACCAATTCAACAGCCCGTTTAGCGTTTTAATGGTGGCCAATTGTTCTACTATATCTTCCTCGTGTTCGCCTTTAAATTTAAAATTTGCTAGTCGCAAGCGCAGCTCGCCAATAATTTCCATTCTTTTAATAGAATCGATACTCAAATCGGCTTCCAAGTCGAGCTCCATTCCCAACATTTCTATGGGATATCCTGTCTTTTCGCTGACTACTTCAAGTAGTATGGAAGACAGATCTTTTTGTGTAGTTGTAATTGCACTTGGTGTTGCTTGTATTATAGAAACGATAGGTTCTGGTAATTGAATAGGAACTTTTACATCGGCTGGAATTGAAGGTAAGGCGGGAGTATTGGTCGGAACATTTTGTCCGAGGTAGGCCAGGAGTACATCTCTTTGTGCTTGTATCAATGTTTTCATACTTGCCAAGTATTCTAACGTTAGTCGTTCGGCAGAATCAGTAATCGGCATAGAATTATTTTGTTGGGATATTTGTGCGCTTAAGTTTTTGAAATCTATAATTGGCTTAATTACTGGTAGTGCACTATAAGTTGGCAGTTTGCCATGAAGTGGAATGGCCCTTTGCCCATCAACAAGCCAAATTGAAGGGCTCTTCTTAAATTGCTCAGGTCTATCTAAGTCGAGTGCTTTTACATCTCTACCAGCAAATAAGGTATTTAGTTTAATGGATCTACCGGTAGCCATGAACTGCGCTAACATCATGAGCAACTGTGTAATACCGCCTTTACCTTTTTCTTCCGTGTAAAGCAAAACTTCATCTTTTCCAAGTATAGATTTGGTTAAACCTGTTAAAGACTTACCTGGCCCTACTTCTATAAAGATGCGAGCGCCCTGCGTATACATTTCGGCTATCTGCTCAGTAAATCTTACCGGACTTACGAGGTGTTTTGCCAATCTGCTCTTTATTGCCTCCTCCTCTTCAGGGTAAGGCGATGCTGTTGTGTTTGACCATACAGGGATATTTGGCTTATTAAATGGAATAGCGCTAAGCTTTTCATAATAGATGGGCTCAGCCCGTTTTATCAATGGACTGTGGAAAGCACAGGCCACCGCTAACTTTCGGAATGAGATGTTGTTTTCTTTTAAGGTGGAGATCAAATGAGCAATGGCAATCGTTTTCCCAGCGACTACGTGCTGATTAGGTGCATTATGATTAACAGCATACAGATCGTCACGATTACTTAGCAATTGATCTATCCTTGCTTTATCAGCCTGAATGGCTACCATAGCGCCGTGATCATCCGCTATTGAAGACAGAATCGCTTCTGCTCTATTACAGCTCAAAGGCAACAGCTGCGCTTCATCAAAAACATTTGCAAACGCTAAAGCCGGAAGCTCGCCATAACTGTGTCCGGCCAGCATATCGGGTATTATGCCAAATTCATTGAGCAGTTTACCGATAGCAAGATCAACAATGCCCAATAAGGGCTGAGCCATACGGGTATCGTTGATACGATTTTGCTGCAGGGTTAATGTTTCCTGATCAAATGCCTGATTAGGAAATAAGGTGTCTCGTTAAGCCGCTGGGCACTGATCTAATAGCGAACGCATACTGGGAAAATTAACCATTAATTCGCGGGCCATATTGATGCGCTGACTACCCTGGCCAGCAAACAAGAATGCCGTTTTTCCAACTACTGCCTTTGTAAGGTAAATATCTTTGGTATAGGTACCAGAAAGCGCTAAATCTATTTTGGATAATAAATCGCTAGTGGATGTCGCTAAAATAGATAATTGCACCGATTCATCATTATAAGATGCAAGAGAAAACGCGATATCGCGTAATTTTATGGAATCATTTATAGCAATAAGTTGTTTAACTTGCTGAAGCAGGAGGGAGGCTTCCTGGAGATTCCGTCCACGGAATACAAATAGTTCTATTGGCCATTGCTTAGTAACTGAGAATGGTTTTTTGTTGCTTTCTGTTGTATTGGCTATTACAGCATGAAAATTGGTGCCGCCGAATCCGAAAGCACTTATTCCCGCTATTCGTTCTTTGGTAGACCAAATTTTTGCCTTATCGGCAAATACGAATGGATTATTGCCGGATTTGTAATAACTATTAGGTTGTTCTAAATTAATAGTGGGCGGTTTAATGCCATAATACACACTCAAAGCGCTTTTAATTAACCCAGCCATTCCAGCCGCACATTTCGTGTGACCAATTTGTGTTTTTACTGATCCTAAGTGTGTTTGGTTGTGTATAGCACCAAACTTCACCATGGTTCGGGTTAAAGCAGTTAGTTCCGTGCGATCGCCAACGACCGTTCCGGTGCCGTGTGCTTCAATAAGTTCAACAGCCGAAGGTGAAATATTAGCTTGGGCATAAGCCCTTTCTAATGCCTTGGTTTGTCCGGCTAAACGGGGAGCCGTTAATCCCAGACTTTTACCATCGCTTGAACCACCGATGCCTTTAATTACAGCATAGATTTTATCGCCGTCGCGCAGTGCTTCCGGCAGACGCTTTAAAACAACCATGGCTACACCTTCACCTAAAGCTATGCCATCAGCTGTTGCATCAAAAGTGGCACATCGGCCTTTCCTGGAGAGCGCATGTGTACTGGCAAACATTAAATAGTCATTGATACCATTATGGAGATCGGCAGCACCAGCAATTACCATGTCTGATTTTCCGAGTATCAACTCCTGGCAAGCTAGATCAAGTGCTGCCAACGAAGAAGCACAAGCGGCGTCTACGGTATAATTACGGCCGCCTAGATCTAAACGGTTAGTGATTCGACCTGCGATGACATTGGCCAAAACACCTGGGAATGAATCTTCAGTAAGCTTAGGTAATGCTGCATCTATTTCTTTGGGGATTTCTCCGAAAAATTGTGAAAATAAAGCCCTAAAACTATAATTGTTAGCCAGGTCGTTTCCGCCCTCTGCGCCAAGGATAACTGACACGTTTTCCTTATTGATGCTTGTGGAGGCATATCCAGCATCTTCCAATGCCCTTTTTGCTACCAGTAAACTTAATAACTGTGTGGGGTCAATTGCGGCTAATGATTGTGGGGGTATGCCAAATTCCAATGGATCAAATTCAATTTTAGGAATAAAACCACCCCACTTGGAAGGCGATTTGCTCCCATTGGTGTCATTCGGATCATAGTAAATCGCCTTATTCCAGCGCTCATCCGGAACTTCAGTAATACAATCTTTCCCGTCTAATATATTGCGCCAAAATGCATCTATATCTGGCGCATCGGGATAAATACAGGCCATTCCAATTAAAGCAATGTCTAATCCTTCATTTAGGCTAGACTCGATTGGTAGTTCCGTTTCAGCGATATGCTTATACGCATTGCTTACGTTTTGATGTAAATCTGAAATGGATTGGACACTGCTATTCAAAGCGGCTACTTGGCCAATCATGTACATGCCTTTCTGATATTGCTCCGCTTCGTCAATGTACAATAGGTTATCCGCCCTTCTTTCTATTCCTTTACTTGCAATACGCAAACGGCCAACATTTAGTTGTTCAAGCGTTTGCCATATCGTTTTTTTATCAACTCCAGCCGTGAGGAGTTTAGCTTTCTCTAGCTCAAAATGAGCAGTAAAAGGCGATTGCAAGCACCTGGTTTCATGACCCGGAGCCGTTTCTAATAAAACAGTCTCCTTCTGTTGTAAGGCCTGTTGCTGAAACCCGGGCAAAATTGCACCTGATGTTACGGCTTCTTTTGTGTAGATATAGGCAGTACCCATCAGCACACCAATTTTTGCTCCCCCCATGGCGAGTGGAGCACTCATAATGGATACAAAGGCACTGGAAAGACTGTCATGGACTCCCCCAGCAAAAAATAGCTCGAATGGTTCCATGTTTTCTTCTTCTAAAATGCGCTCAATCTGTTGCTCCCAAAGTACCAGCGAGGATAAAGGACCTACGTGACCACCACATTCCCGACCTTCGAAAATAAAACGCTTCGCACCTTCTTTAACAAACAGATCAAGCAAAGCCGCAGAAGGGACGTGCAAGAAAGCTTTTATACCTTCTTTCTCAAATGGCAAGGCTTGTGACGGACGCCCACCCGCGATAAGCACAATCGGCGGTTTAGCCGTTAAAATATATTCTGTTTGTTCTGCTCTTAATGCTGGAGGCGCAAAACCTAATATGCCAACTCCCCAAGGGGTTCCATGAAGTAAGTTGCCTGTCTCCGCTATTAATGCCTTTGCCTGCTCACCTTTCATTAATGAAAGGGCAACAAATGGCAGCGCTCCGGCGGCGGCTACAGCTTGAGCAAAGGCAGGCGTATCACTTACACGGGTCATGGGGCCCTGTGCAATAGGATAGTTTGTTCCAAGTGCCTTTGCTAGCGGATTGTCAGCCCTGATTACATCGAGCGCCTTTGCCTGCTTTAAATGGCCGATTATCGATGATTTTAAGCCATTTGCTAATTGTCGGACCGTTTTATAGCGACGTAATAAATCTTTGGATAAGGTAATATCTTGCCCCATTGGTAAATATGATGTTGCTAAATCATATCCATTTAGATAGGGAAGAAGATCGTTGTATGTGGCGCTAATGGGTAGCTTAGGTGAATTTGGCCTAGCTAATATTCTGAAATTATCAACAACCCTGGTTTCGTTTCCATTTAACTTTTCTATAATAAGCTTTAATTCACGTGGAGCGCTGCATGCGGCATACAATACGAGTTGATTGTCTAAAACAATACCTTGCGCGCCTAATGCTATAAAGGCTGATGCGGAGTGAATTCCCACGCCGCCTTGCACCCAAATATTTAATCTTTTTAGCGCTTCTTCCTGCATAATGCTTTGGAACAGAATAAAGGTAGAGGTGCTTGCAATTTCACCCGCCGATTCGTTTCCTTTGATGATAATAGTTTTGGCATCTGATTTTTTCGCTTCAAGTGCTTCCTGTAAGGAATGTACCTGATAGATGATCTCTACAGATGATGTATCAAAGGGAACTTGTTTGCCAAATGGTAGAATAACATGTCCAACGGCTTCTGGGAGCTGTAGTTTTGGTATATAGGTGCTGCTAAAACATAGGCCAATAGTGCACGGGGGGTAACTGTTTATAGTTTTATATAAAGCTTCCGTTTGGTTGGCATCCCTTCCAACGTGTAAAACGGGTAAAAAGGCGGTCGTGCTAAGCTCTTTTAATAATGCTAAATCGGGGAGTTCGAAAGGGGTAATACCAATCAACCTTATACTATTCATGGTGCTAATAATTATTTGATGATGTAAACGATAAAAAATAGTTGGTTGGAAATTCTATATTCGTTTTTAAGTGTTGTATAGCTGTTTTTTTTCATAAACTATAATTGATAGAAACGGAATAAATTATCGAGATAATCTTCACTTAATTTTAAATTGTCGATAGCTTACGAAAGCGATTTTAGACAGTTCGTGGAAGAATTTAACACTTGTAAGGGTGTGCAGATTATGGGAGATATTCACCATTATTTGTACAGTAATTAAGCTTTATATTGTTTTGAAACACTGCTTATGAATTTTTAACGCAAATTACCAAATGCGGCACTTTTTCATGCCGTTCATTTTGTTCATTGGTTTTTTGCTTGGTTTTATGCTGTTTTTATTCGTGGGCCCCTAATAACTTTTATTAATTATGATGGGTTATTTGCCAATCAAGTTCGTGATAAAATTATTTTGATATATTTTCTTAGCCACACAAATTTTATTACGGCTTGTTTAGTAATAGTATTTTACCAATTAATTATGGGGCAATTGAAAGAAGCCTGTGTGCTACGTTATACCAGTACAAGTGATGAAGGATATACCCGAGTAAAAAGAGGGAAAGGTTTTTCGTATTTAGACAGTAATAGGAATCTAATTAAAGATCAGCAAGAAATAGATAGGATTAAGCATCTGGTAATACCGCCAGCTTGGACCAATATTTGGATTACACCTTATGCAAACGGCCATTTACAAGCCACGGGAATTGACGATAGGGGCAGAAAGCAATACATTTATCATTCGCTGTGGAATGAATTAAGAGAAAAAAATAAAACAGAGAATATACTTGCTTTTGGGAAGGCCTTGCCAGTACTGAGAAAACAGATAAATCAAGACCTTAAAAAGCATAAGTTAAGCAAAGAAAAGGTTGTGGCCCTGGCCCTTGAAATTATGGAAGACACTTTAATACGTGCTGGCAACGACCAATATAGGAAACAGAATAATAGCTATGGTCTAACTACACTTAGGGCAAAACATGTGCAGATTAATGGCCAAATGGTGTTTTTTAAATTTATTGGTAAAAAAGGGAAGGAACATAAAATTAAACTGAGTAACCGATCTTTGGCTCGACGATTAAAACAGGTTATGGAAATACCCGGTCAGGAGGTCTTTCAATATTATAATGAGCAGGGCGAAAGGTGTTGTTTGGACTCTGGGGATTTGAATGAATATATCCGCAATAGCACCAAACAGGATTTTACTTCAAAAGATTTCCGCACCTGGTATGCCACTTTTTTCGCTTTCACTTTTCTTGCAGGTTTAGAAGAAGCTGATGAAACTGCAAAAACATGTAAACAAAACATGAATCGTTGTTTGGATTTTGTGGCTAAAAAATTGGGAAATACCCGAGCAGTTTGCAGATCGTCTTACGTGTGTGGAGATTTAATGGAAATGTACCAAAAAAATGAGCTGAAGCCCTATTTTGCAAAATTAACTACAAAACTAAGCTCATCACTGGAAAAACCACACATGGAAAAACTCTTATTGAAATTCTTAGCCACGGTTAGAAAAACTAAATCGCCTATCATATAACACTTTCCAAACTTTTACTCTCATTGTAAAACTCATCAGCTGTACCTGATAACGTGAACTGAATTCGCTTATTACCTTCCCACTTTAAATTTATGGTACTTCCTAAAGGAAACTGTTCGGTTGTGAGATTTGAAAAATGAATCTGGATATCATATTCATCCGTTGATGGCGCTTTGATCTGAAACGAGCGATCTCTGCTCCCGAATAATACATAGCTTGCTAAGCCATCGTTTGGCCTGTCTTTAGAGTTGCCTTTTTGTGTCCATTCAATTTCTATATCTACAGCACAATTTGCGGGAATTATTTCCGGAAATTGCCAACATGCCATTTGGTAGTTCTTTTGATAGGTCTTGATCCAATCGTAAACCGTATGGTTAATAAGACGCAATTTTCCTCTTCTTTTCATGGCGTTTAAATTTAGTGATACACAAATACTTTCCAAGAACCATGTTGGAATTGGCGTTAAATTAGCAATTAATACAAAAAGATGTAAAATATTTACACAGAAAGCCTTCCAGCTTACACTAAATGATAAAAGCGCGGGCTTCTTCAAGTAGCGGGACCTGTTTTTCGTTAATCATTATCTTAGCCTGTTCGATACTGAACCAACCTGCCTGATCTATTTCTGGGAAAACTTGGATGCGGCCTGATTTAGGTGGCCAAACTATTTCGAAGGTATTGCTTTTAATTTGAGCGGCATCTATTGTTTCTTTAAGCAGCCAACAGTAGACTTTTTTCCCGCCTTTTTGTACAATTGGTTTTAGCGCAATAAAATTGCCTGACAGCTGAACTCCAGTTTCTTCGGAAAATTCTCTAATTGCGGCAGTAAGAGGTTCTTCGTCGGTCGTAAACTCTCCTTTCGGTACTGTCCAATAACCTTGCTGTTTGCGAGCAAAATACGGGCCACCCGGGTGAACCAGGAAGAATTCGATTATTTGTTTTTTTATTCTGTAAAGTAGGATTCCAGCACTTTGCTTCTTCATGCTATTTCAATTAGAATTTGCCTGAGTAAAATTAAAGCGTACGCAGCACCTCCTGAATAACGGTTATACCTTTATCAATGTCTTCGTTTTGAATAATGAGTGCTGGCCTAAAGCGGATGCTTCGTTCTCCACAGCCTAAAAATAAGGTGTTTTTTGCCAGTCCTTGCTTCAAGAAACTATCCCGTGTTTCTTTGTCGGGAAAATCGAACGCCGTTAAAAGCCCTTTTCCGCGTACGTTACTAAGCAGTGGATACTGGTCTGCAAGGACTAACAGCTGTTCTTGTAAATAATTTCCAGTTAGTTCAGCATGTTGTATCAAGTTGTCCTCATCGATAATTTCCAAAATTTTGGTGGCGCGTACCATATCAACTAAATTACCTCCCCAAGTGGAATTGATCCGCGAGGGGACATGGAAGACATTGGTTTTAATTTCATCAATTTTTTCGCCAACCAATATTCCGCAAACTTGCATTTTCTTTCCAAAGGCAAGGATGTCTGGTCTAGCCTTGGGGCCGAAATGCTCATGGCACCAAAACCTGCCGGTTAAACCAACTCCCGTTTGCACTTCATCGTAAATAAGTAAGGCGTCGTTTTCATTTGCCAAGACCCGTAATGCTTCTAAAAATTCCCCTCTCACATGGTTGTCACCGCCTTCAGATTGGATGGGCTCAATAATAATAGCACAGATATCATCCCTATTATCATTAAATGCCTGATTTATTTGGGCGATAGCTTGTTGTTCGCGTTTTAACAGCTCTTCGTAGCCATGGTCTGTAAAAGGAAATTCTATAGCAGGTACACTTACCCGTGGCCAATCAAATTTGGCATACCATTTGGTTTTATCGGGTTGTGTATTGGTAAGGCTCATGGTATATCCCGTACGGCCATGAAAAGCCTGTTCAAAGTGAATGACTTTATGTCCTCTTTCTTTGATATATCCTTTTTGAAAGTTCTTTTGTACTTTCCAATCCATAGCAGCTTTGAGCGCATTTTCTACAGCTAACCCTCCACCGGCTATAAAAAAAGCATGCGGCAAATATGTGGGAATGCCTAGGCGACCAAAGGTTTCCACAAATTTGGCGTACTGCATGGTATAAATGTCGGAATTTGAGGGGTTTGCTAAAGCTGCCAATAACAAATTTTCCTTAAATTCTTCGTCATTTAGCATTTTGGGATGATTATAACCCAAGGGTAAAGATGCAAAACAAGTGAAAAAATCTAAAATTTCCCGATCATGTTTGGAATCATATAGTGTTACACCCTTACTTCGTTTTAAATCAAGCGTAAGGTCATAACCATCGGTTAATACATGCTTGCCGATAATGGATTGGGCGTTTTCGGGAGTAATAGTATCTCTGTTCATATAACAGCTGTTTTGGAAGAAGGTTAATACTCAAACTTACACTGTATTTTTTAAAAATGCAAATTTTTACCTGTTACTGTTTTGGCATTTAATCTTTTCGCATTTTAATGCTGTTTTAAATGATAATTTGTTAAAATTTAATGCCGATTTAGAAAAACTTATCCAGGTTGCCCAGAATACCATTGATCCCGCCTGTGTGTAAAACAAGGATTCTGGCGTTTTGTGCGAAGTAATCGTTTTCTATCAAATCTGTCAATCCATAAAATAGCTTTCCGGTATAAACTGGCTCTATTAACAGACCTGTTTCGGCAACGAAATCTTTAATAAAAGCCAAAAGTTCTGGTTTTGTTTTGGCATATCCCCCAAAATGATAGTCGGTATGTAAAACTACATCGGCACCTATAGGGTTCCATTGTTGGACAAGGTCTTGTATAAATTCGCCACCCTTCAAAACAGGGATGCCGTGTAAAGTGATGTGTCGCTGATATTGCTTTATTCCCCTAGCCAATCCGGCAATAGTGGTGCCGGTACCACAGGCACAAATTAAATGGTCGTAATCTGCGCTTAAGGAAGCAATAATTTCGGCACAGCCTAGAAGCGCGGTTTCGGCCTTGCCACCTTCGTCGATAAAATAACTCAGGGTATCGTTTGCATGATAAGTTTGATACAGCGCAACCTTATCTTTATAAGTGGTTCTATCTACAAAAACAAGTTGCATACCAAATAACTGACACAATTGTAAGTTGGGATTATTGACAGATTCGCCACGTACGTATCCTGTAGTACGAAAACCAAATTTAGCCCCCGCTGCTGCGCTCGCAAGCAAGTGATTAGACCAGGCGCCGCCAAAGGTAATCAGGTGGGTTTTGCCCAGCTGTGCAGCATTTTCCAAGGTATATTTTAGTTTTCGCCACTTGTTGCCGGATATGAAGGGATGAATCAAATCATCCCGTTTAACATGCACGATGCATCGCTTTGCTGTAAAGCGTTTGTAGTTTAATGATTCAATCGGACTGTGGAAATCAAAATCAAACATAGCAATTCTGGCTTGAATATAAATGTTCGCTAAGGTACGATTTACAATTTTTTCTGGTTCTAAAAATAAATAGTAGGTTTGCTAACCAAAAAAAGACTGAAAAATGGTAAAATATAACCGGTTTACGTTGAGTAATGGTTTAAGGGTATTGGTGCATGAAGATTCTGCCACCCCTATGGCCGTGCTTAACCTATTATATGATGTTGGCGCAAGAGATGAATCTCCTGATCAAACAGGATTTGCCCATTTATTTGAACACTTGATGTTCGGTGGTTCGGTCAATATTCCGCAATTCGACCTACCACTGCAGCGTGTAGGTGGTGAGAATAATGCTTTCACTAATAATGATATGACCAACTATTATATCACCTTGCCGGCTATTAACCTGGAAACTGCATTTTGGTTGGAAAGCGATCGCATGTTAAGTTTGGCTTTTAGTGAGAAAAGCCTAGAAACACAGCGACAAGTGGTTTGTGAAGAGTTTAAACAACGGTATTTAAATCAGCCCTATGGAGATGTATGGCTTAAATTCAGGCCTTTAGCTTATAAAGAACACCCTTATCGCTGGGCGACTATAGGGAAGGAGCTGGCTCACATAGAACAGGCTACTATGGACCAAGTAAAAGCTTTCTTTAAGAAACATTATACGCCGCAGAATGCAATTATGGTTGTTGCAGGAGATGTTAAAACTGCTGAGGTTGAGGTGCTTGCGAAAAAGTGGTTTGGCGATATTCCATCGGGCGAAAAATACCATCGGGTAATTCCAGCGGAGCCTAAACAGGAAGAAGCAAGGAGAGAAACGGTGGTAGCTGACGTACCAGTGAATAGCCTTTATTTAGCCTTTCACATGAGCAATAGACACTCGGAAGAATATTATGTATGCGATTTGATTTCGGATATACTTTCAAGAGGTCAGTCTTCTAGGCTCTACAGGAGATTAGTAAAAGAGCAGGCATTATTTAGTGAGGTAAATGCTTACCTTTTGGGAAGCATAGACAATGGTTTGTTTGTTATAGAAGGGAAACCTTCTAAACAGGTTACGATGGAACAAGCTGAGGAAGCCGTGTGGGAACAACTCATTAATTTGCAAGATTCGCCCGTTTCTGCTTATGAATTGGAGAAAGTTAAAAACAAAATAGAATCGACCATGGTTTTTTCGGAGATGTCTATCCTCGACAAAGCCATGAATCTGGCTTATTTTGAACTGCTTGGCAATGCAGATTGGTTCAACCAAGAGGTTGATGCTTATTTGAAAATTGAGGCAAAAGACTTACAGCAAACAGCGAAGACATTATTCAAAAAAGAAAATTCATCCACCTTATTATATTTAGCAAATCCACATGATTGAGCGCAATAAAGCACCTGAATTTAAAAATATTGAACACGTTAACCTTTTAGAACCTACAAAAGAAGTATTAAACAATGGTATCGAATTATTTGTTTTCGATGCCGGAGAGCAAGACTTAGTTCGGATAGAATGGGTCTTTAATAATATTAGCTTTGATGAGCTGGTATCTCCCGTGCTTAATATGGGGCTTGCTGGGATGCTTTTGGAAGGAACTAAGCAGTATTCCAGCGCAGAAATTGCTGAAAAGGTTGATTTCTATGGTGCATTTTTGCAGCCAGAATATGCCTTCGACCATACTGCATTGAGCTTATATGTACTTAATAAGCATATAGATCACTTACTGCCGCTAGTTAAGGAAATTTTAACGCAAAGTATTTTTCCAGAAAATGAATTGAATACCTATATCCGTAATAATAAACAAAAACTTGCGGTATCGCTTAAAAAGAATGATTTTATAGCAAGGAGAGCTTTTAATAAAGCTGTTTTTGGCGAGAGCAGGTATGGCTTCAGTCCGGATATTGCAAACTATGATGGACTCAATAGAGAAGATTTGCAAAAACTTTACAGCCATCAAATCTGCCCAAGTCAATGCACAATATATATTGCCGGAAAAGTAACCGCGCATACCGTCTTAACAATAAAAGAGTTGTTTGGCCAGGGATGGGATAATAAAGTAGTTACTGATAACAGCTCTTATGTGACAACAGGATCAACAGCAGGGTTAATAGAAATCGTGAAGCCAGAAGCTTTACAATCGGCTATCCGCATCGGTTGCACAAGTATTAATCGGGCGCATCCCGATTTTTCATCCTTGCAATTGGTCAATACAATTTTAGGTGGATATTTTGGTTCTAGGCTCATGTCTAATATCCGGGAAGAGAAGGGCTATACTTATGGTATTGGTTCGGGAATTGGTTCTTTGAAGTACGGGGCCTTTTTTACCATCGCAACTGAAGTAGGAGTGAAGGTTAGTCGAGACACCCTAAATGAAATTGAAATGGAGATTAACCGCTTAAAAACTGTACCCATAGAAAAAGAAGAATTGACACTTGTTAAGAACTATATCGGTGGAACATTTTTAGGGTCATTGGAAAATGTATTTTCTCATGTAGACAAATTCAAAAATGTGCACACAGTAGGACTCGATTTAGGATATTATGAGCGGCACTTAACGGTTATTAAACAAAGTACGGCAGATGATATTTTAGCAACTGCTAATAAGTATCTGGATTACGACCGTATGGTAAAAGTGGTGGTTGGAAAACTGGAAGGCTAAAGAAATAATCGGAAAGAAGGTACCGTGAAATAGCGTTATTTCGCGGTACCTTCTATACTTAAAATATAAAGTTAGTACTCAAGAAATTGGAATCGTGATTATTAACAATTTCATTAATTAATTCCTTATTCGTTTCGTTCATTTTAGTAGCTACTAAAGAGCGTATCGAAAACGAACGTAAAGCATCTACTACAGAGAGTGTACCCTCTGCGCTATCTTTACGCCCGGTAAAGGGAAATTTGTCTGGACCACGTTGGCACTGACTGTTAATGTTTACCCGACTTACCAAGTTTACGAAAGGATCTATTAAAGAGGCTATCTCTTGTGCATTATTGCTGAAAATACTTACCTGCATACCATGAGGTGAATCAATTTGGTATTGGATAGGCTCTTCAATAGAGTCATACGGAATAACGGGAATGATTGGCCCGAACTGTTCTTCCCGATAAAGTTTCATCTTTTCGTTTACCGGATATACAATGGCTGGGTATACAAGTGAAGCTACTGTAGTACCACCGTTCTCGTTAATTACCTGCGCCCCGTATTTAGCGGCGTCGGCTATACACTCTTTTAGATATGCTGGTTTGCCAGGTTCAGGTAACGGAGTTAAGCTTACCCCCTGTACCCAAGGCATACCAAATTTAAGTTGTGCAACGGCAGCACTCAACTGTTTTAAAAAGTCGTCTGCAATATCCTTATGGACAAAAACAATTTTAATTGCTGTACAGCGCTGTCCATTGAAGGAAAGCGCACCGAGTACTGTTTCGTTAACCGCTAATTTTATATCGGCGTTTTTGGTTACAATGGCGGCATTCTTAGCGTCCAAACTCAGAACTGCTCTTAACCGATTGATTTTTGGATGCCTTTTCTTTAAATCATTAGCAACTTTACTAGATCCAATAAATGCCAGCACATTTATTTTTCCGGTTTGCATTAACCCAGGGGTAATGTTAGCCCCGCGCCCGTAGATAGTATTGACAACACCTTTAGGAAAGGATTCTTGAAAAGCTTTTAATAAGGGATAATGTAAAAGTGTACCATGTTTTGGTGGCTTAAATAATAACGTATTCCCCATAATAATCGCTGGTATTAGGGTAGTGAAAGTTTCATTTAAAGGATAGTTAAATGGTCCCATACATAATACTACACCGATTGGTGAACGCCTGATTTGCGCGACAACACCCTCTTCCATTTCAAAACGCGAGGATTGCCTATCAATGTCCTTTAATGCGTCGATTGTTGCATTAATGTAATCTACCGTTCTATCAAATTCTTTGGCTGCATCGCCATGTGATTTTCCAATTTCCCACATGATCAATTTTACTACCAAAGAACGTTGCTCATTCATTTTGAAAACAAATTTTTGCAAACATTTAATCCGGTTGTCAACACTCATGGTAGGCCATTCACCACGACCATTGTCGTAAGCTTTCACGGCCGCATCTAATGCTTCCATAGCTTCCTTTTCGGTGCATATTGGATATGTTCCGATAAATTTCCGCTGTAAATTGCCTTCTTCATCGGGAACGCAAACTGGCGAATATACTTCGCTAATGGGGCCGTCCCACTTAAGCATTTCGCCGTTGCATAAGTATTCCCGTTGATGGATTTCTTCGGGAATGCTAAATTCAACCGGTATGTCGTTTTCCGGTATAAATACAGCTTTTAATTGATCACTAAATTCCATTTTTAATTGTTTGAATATTGATTAATAGCTATAAACGAGCGATCATAATGATGCACCCTTTTATTGTTTGGACGGCGTGAAAATAGCCATTTAATTAATAATTTCATATTAAAACGCAGTGAAAATAAAAAAATAGCCAATAAAACTACGAAATCGTTTGCGAAATAAATAACAAAGGAGAGATTTAGAAGAAATGGGATTAAATTGCTATCACCTATGTAAGAATGACATTGCGGCATAGTCAAGTAGACAAGAGAGCAGCACCAGCGCGATTATAACTGATTTTATTTTTGGGTAGTGGGAAGATTGGCAGGCTGAAACATTTGGTTGAACATGGCATAAAGCTGAGGATGATGTTCCTGCAATTTCTCCGGTCGCTCAAAAAAATATTCGGCAACTACAGCAAAAAATTCCGCTTGATTGGTAAGCGCATAAGGGTTAATATCGGATTTCCCATTTTGAATATTTTTCATCTCCCGATGCATTAGTTGTAACCAGGGCAGTACATAGGCTTTGCTTAAAATACTTTCTGGTATGCCGTCAATACTTCCGTCGTTTTTATCTATTAAATGTACAAATTCATGTATAGCGGTATTGCTGGCGCCCGCTTGGCTGGAAAATCCTTTATGTAATGCTTCTTTTGATAAGAGCATCTGCCCGTTCATGTAACCTTCACCAACCATACCGAGTGTATTGCGTTGCGCGCCTTGAAACTGAAAAGCCTCATTAAATGTATCAGGATATACAATTATATTGGTTAAATGCTGATAATGCCAATTTGGAAAAGAAAAAATGGGAATAATAGCGCTTGCTGCAATCAATATACGATCTATATCTGTTATAGTTGTTCCTACACCCTCTATATGAACACAATTTAAAAATTCAACTGCCTCTGTAAGAAATCGCTTCCGTTCTTTATCGTCCAATTTATTATAAAAAGCAACCTGTTTTTCTAATAACGACTGGTAAGTAGTATAAGCAGTTAATAGACCTTGATCTCCCGGTTTACGTCTACGTTTAGAAAGTATAAACAATATAACGATGCTTAGTGTAATAGCTAAGAAAATATAGGATAAAATTTGCATGTCCATTTTATTGTGCTGCTAAATTACTAATTTTCTATTGTATAGCCGCTGAGCTTCAATGTTCTGTAAATAAAAGCAATCTATTTGGGGGAGATGGTCTAAATTAGCAGTCCAAAAGCAATTGTAATGAAGATTATCATCACAGAAAAACCTTCTGTAGCCCGCGATTTAGCCAAAGTGTTTGGTGCAACCACTAAGCGTGATGGATATATCGAAGGTAAAGGATATTCGTTTACTTGGGCCTTTGGGCACCTGCTCCAGCTGGCACCACCGCAAGAATATGGCTATATTGGATGGAAAGCCAAAAACTTGCCTATGTTGCCACAAAGGCTCCGGTTGAGTGTCAGAAAGATTAAAACGAAAGATGGACTAATAGAAGACCCGTCCATTCGAAAGCAATTAAATGTTATTAAATCGCTTTTTGATGCGGCAAATGAAATTATTGTAGCAACTGATGCAGGTAGGGAAGGTGAACTGATTTTTCGTTATATATACCATTATCTTCAATGTAAAAAGCCTTTTAGGAGATTGTGGATTTCCTCCCAAACGGATGAGGCGATTAAAAATGGCTTTAGAAACTTAAAACCAGGAGATGAATATGATACCTTATTTTATTCGGCACATTGCCGTTCAGAATCAGATTGGTTGGTGGGCATGAATGCTACGCAGGCCTTAAGCATTTCTGCGGGAGCCAAAACGGTGCTCTCCTTAGGTAGAGTGCAAACACCAACTTTAGCCATGATTTGTACACGGTATTTAGAAAATAGGAATTTTGTTCCACAGACTTACTTTCAGGTTGTCATTACTTTATGTAAGGATGAACAAAATTTTAAAGCGGTTTCAAAGAAGAATTTTAATAAAAGGGAAGAGGCTGAAGAGGTTTTAAATGCGGTTAAGAGTATGGCAGATGGGGTTACTGACGGCGGGGAAATCTTAAAAGTAGAAGCAAAAACAAAAAAAGAACAACCACCACTATTGCACGATTTAAGTAGTTTACAGCAGGAAGCTAATAAAAAGAAAGGTTATACCGCTGATGAAACGCTTTCCATCTTACAGCGTTTATATGAGGAAAAACTGGTAACCTATCCGCGTACAGGCAGCCAATACATTGGCGATGATATTTTTGCTACGATTCCGCAATTAATTGAGAAGCAACAGCAACACCCCCAATTTTCAAAACAAGCGAATTTCTTGACAGGGTATAAGCTCAATAAAAGAAGTGTTAACGCTAAAAAGGTAACCGACCACCATGCTATTTTACCTACCGGAGAGCCAGCTAGAAACTTACCCCCGGATAAACAGGCTATATATGATATGGTTATTGGCCGGATGCTGGAAGCTTTTCACGAAGTGTGCATAAAGGATATTACAAAAATCGTTATCGAAGCTGGGTCTACTTTTATTGCAAATGGTACGGTAATCCGCTCGGCAGGATGGCGGTCGGTATACAATGAACCTGAGGAAAATGATCCTGATCAGCCCGATAACAATACATTGCCTAAGGTGAATGAAGGGGAAAAGCTGGCTATAACAGAGAAGCAACTGTTAGAGAAACAGACGAAACCAAAACCTTTTTATAGCGAAGCTACCTTATTGAAAGCCATGGAAACTGCTGGTAAGGAGATAGAAGATGAAGAATTACGCTATGCCATGAAAGGAAGTGGCTTAGGAACTCCGGCTACTAGAGCGGCTATTATAGAAACCTTAATAAAGCGATCGTACGTGTTTAGAAAAAAGAAGAACTTACTTCCAACAGCTACCGGTTTAGCTGTTTACGAAATTGTGAAAGACAAATTGATTGCGCAGGCAGAACTAACGGGACAATGGGAAAAGCGTTTAGAAGAAATCCGCTCGGGCGCTTCGGTAAAGGCATTTAAGGAAGAAATTAAACAATATACCCGAATCATCACAGATGAGCTTCTAATAGCTGGAAAGGGATTGAGTCCGTTGCTGGAAAAGAGCAATGAAGAAGCATAGCGCAAAAAAATCAGTCTTTTTTAGCGCTGTCGCCCTGGCTAATTTTATCTTTTAATTTCCACCTTTTTACTAAAATTTTGGTCGAATATTTTTTAAGATGATATTTTTCTGGCTCGCCAATTAAGAAGCCAAACGCTTTCATAGAAGGAATGGCATCAAATAATACTTTAATAACAGCAGTGAGGGGCAAGGCTAAAATTAACCCTGCCAGACCGAAAAGCATACCCCCCAGAAGGATAGCAATAACAGCCATTAAGGGGTTGATGCTCACTTTACTGCCAACAATATTGGGTGTAATAAGATTTGCTTCTAAAAATTGAACGATCTGAAACCAAACAATAACACCTATAGCGTACCAATAGCTGTCTTTTGTTGCTAATGCAAATAGAGCAGGCAAGATTGAGCCTATGGCTATACCAATATACGGCAACAACATTAATAAGGAAGCTAAGGTGCCGAAAAACCAAGCATATTGTACCCCCATAAATAATAATCCAACGGTATTTAAGATAGCCACAATAGCCATTACAGTTATTAAACCCAATAAATAGCTTTGAACCACACTATATATCCTATTCAATGTTTCGTGAACTTTATCCTGCTCAACGCTTTTAAAGGCATGAAAGAAGAATTCGCGGAAAAAATCACGATAATAAAGCAGGAAAAATGAAAATAAAGGAACGATTACTACACCTGCTAAAATACCACCAACAGAACCAAAGGCAGCGGTAAGATAACTGCCGGCGTTGGATAAAGCTTCATTGGAAAGTTCTTTAATTTTGGCGGCTAATTCACCGGGCTCTACGCCAAACTTAATGGTTATCCACTGCTGGATTGCATTGAAAATAGTAAGAAATTTTTCCTGCAAATCGGTGCCATTATGGCCAATAACAAGTACTTGATGGATAATGAACCAAATTAAGCCCGCTATAATTAATATAGCCAATATAACGGATAGAATAGCAGATAGCGCTCTGGGAAAATTGAACCTTTCTAAAAATCGGGCAACTGGATATAAGGTAATGGCAATTAATATAGAAAACATTAATGGCACAAGAACACTTTGCAAAAAATATAAAGTAGCTATGATGAGTACTAAAGACAATAAACTCGAAGCCAACTCATAGGAGTAAGGTTTTTTATTTGTAGAATCAGCCATGTGCCATTATTTTAAAGGTAAATTCACCATTTAACAAAAATAAAAATCTATTGTTTTAAAAATGAAATTGGCCAATAAAAATGTTAAGGCAATAGAGACCTTCGCCTTGGACTTTTTATACTTCCTTCAATCGGTGGGGACTTGAACACAAAAGGCAAAAACAATTGTGAAAAAAGGAAAGTTTATCTATGTTTGAGCGAAACAAAAATGAGTCATTTTATCGGCTAAGGTATTACAGCTAAGGGATAATCTTTAACAGCTGACGAGTTGAACTTCACTTTGGTGTGGCTTGGGATTATGGAAAAATATATGGAGTATCGCTCGGAAGTTAAAATAAAAATATGTTATGGACATAGCCGGCTGGCTTAAGATTTTTGTACAACAATTAATAGATACGCCTTTGTTACAGTGGTTGGGCGTTGGCTTTGGAGTTGCCGAGGTATTATTGGCAAAAGCTAACAAGGTGCTTTTGTACCCCTGTGGTATTGTCAGTATTCTGATTACTTTATATATGCTCTATGAAGCAGGTTTGTATGCTGAAATCCTTTTGAATGCATACTATTTGCTGATGAGTATATATGGTTGGTACTATTGGTTAAGAAAGCAGGGTAACAATGACACACCTATTACCTTTAGTACTATAAAAGACCAAAAAGTATGCCTTGTTATACTGTTGGTAGGTTTTCCGCTTCTTTGGTTGACATTGAAATTTTTTACGGATTCTACAGTACCCATTTGGGACGCATGGGTAAGCATAACGGCATGGGTTGGCATGTGGCTGCTTGCTAGAAGAAAAATAGAGAATTGGATTTGGCTGAATATAAGCAATGCCTTTGCTATACCCTTATTATTGCATAAAGATTTAGTGTTATATGCACTGCTTACGCTATTTCTCTTTTTCGTTGCATTATTCGGTTACTTCTCTTGGAAAAGCAAGTTAAACGAAGCAACGGCACCCTAAATACTATATTAATACAATAGCTAAGACAACATGAACTATCTTGAACATATTGAAGGTGTAGCGCAGTATCTACGGAAAGAAACTGCTCAAGCGGAAAGAAAGGGTAGGTTAACCGATAAGCAGCTTCAGATCATTTATAAATATAAATGGTTTAAGCTATTTGTTCCGGAAGAATTTAATGGATTAGCGCTACCCTTACCGGTAGGCTTACGTATTCAAGAAGCACTCGCTGTAATAGACGGTAGTTTAGCTTGGACAGTGACGCTTTGCAGTGGGGCGAATATGTTTGTAGGTTATTTAGACAAAGAAATGGCTACCTCTTTATTTCAAGACGAAAAAGTATGTTTTGGAGGCAGCGGTAAGGCTTCCGGAACTGCGGAAATCATGGAAGATGGTTACCTAATTACTGGTAAATGGAACTACGCAACAGGAGCGCCACATAATACGGCATTTACGGCAAATTGTCAGTTAGTAAAAAATGGTAGTGTAATAACAAACCAAGACGGAGAACCGATCATTAAGTCGTTTTTATTTTTAAAAGATGAGGTAAAGTTAATAAGCGATTGGGATACAATGGGGCTGCATGCTACCGCAGGCTATACGTTCGAGGTAAAAGATTTGATGGTGGATAAAAACCGCTGTTTTGAAATTAATAGAACACATACGACACGCAGTGAGTTGGTTTACAACTATCCTTTTCAACAGTTTGCAGAAACCACATTAGCTGTTAATACCTTAGGCATGGGAATGCGTTTTCTATCATGCTGTGAAACAATCTTCAAAGAAAAATATACAAAGAATAACGATATTATAAATGGACTTAAACCTTTAACGGAGCTTAAGAAAGCAAGAAATAGGATAAATAATTTAAGAAATCTATTTTTTAATTCTGTAGATAGTTCTTGGGGGCAGTTAACAAGTAAGGGCATGATTGAGGAAGCGCTACAGTTGCGCTTAACGACATTAAGCCGAAAGATGGTTAGAACAATACGAAGGGATATTGCCTTGCTTTATCCTTATTGTGGCATGCGGGCAGCAGAAACAAAAGAAGAAATTAACCAGATTTGGCGTAATATCTTTACCGCCAGCCAACACACTTTACTCTTATAGCCGAATCTTAATATCTTGTTAAAAAGATTAACTACTTAAGTAAGAAATTTGTAAAAATTTAATAGGTGTAAAACAATTTTTGTTTAAATATACTTTACCATTTACCATATGTCATTTACCATATGGTAAGATTCTTCGGGAGGAACCTGACTAGAAGTGTGAGCGAAAATCCAGTTGATATAATTAAGTATTATCTTATCAAATTAATAAATGAAAGTTGTTTATATAAGCACTTATGCCCCAAGGGAATGTGGAATTGGTAGTTTTACCAAGAGTTTGTTACAGGCTACACAGCAGATCGAATGCGAAGAAAATTTTGAAAGTTTTGTAGTTGCGCTTGACGATCCCGCACAAGCGTTAAGCTATCCAGATGAAGTTAAATTTACCATAAACCAAGATAGTCAGGAAGATTACCTGCAAGCCGCAGATTTTATTAATGAAAACAATGTAGATTGCTGTATACTTGAACATGAATATGGTATTTTCGGAGGGCAGAGTGGGATTTATATTTTACCATTATTACATAAACTGAAAGTTCCCGTAATTGTTACTTTTCATACCGTACTCGAACGACCGTCTTATAATGAAAAAGCGGTATTAATTGAGATCAGTAAAATGGCTACAGCTATAGTAGTAATGAGTAACAAGGCCATCGGGCTGCTGCAGCGGATATATAATGTGCCGGTAGAGAAGGTTTCCTGCATTGTTCACGGCGTTCCCGAATTCAAAAAAAGCCAGGTCATCGCTAAGAAAGATATAAATCTTTCAGAGAAAAACGTATTGTTAACTTTTGGGTTTCTTGGCCGTAATAAAGGAATTGAAACCGTTATAAAATCGCTGGTAAAAGTTGTTCAGCGTTTTCCGGATACGGTATATGTTATCTTGGGAAAAACACACCCTAATGTGTTGAAACATTCTGATGAGGAATATCGAAATTACCTTGAAGAGCTCGTTAGACAATTATCATTAACAGAGCATGTTATCTTCATTAACGAATTTATTAGCCAAGAAGGACTAATAACATATCTTTCTGCATGCGACATATATATCACCCCTTATATTAATGAAGCACAGATTACCAGTGGAACCCTTTCTTATGCCATAGGGGCTGGAGCAGCTGTATTATCTACACCCTATTGGCACGCAAAGGAATTATTAAAGGAGGGCAGGGGAAGGCTATTTGATTTCAAGGATTCAGAAGGCTTAGGCAATATTTTAATAGAGCTGCTGGCAGATAAAACAAAGATGAGCGAATTAAGGGCTACGGCGCTGGCGTATGGACAGGAAACTACCTGGCCTAAGATAGCCATGAAATATGGTAATCTTCTTAAAGGTGCCGTAGAGCATTCGCGCTTAAACCTAAAAAAAAACCACTCCGAAATCACGCTAGGAAAATTACCGGTATTTAGTTTACAACACATTAAACGTCTTACCAATCAGGTTGGAATCATACAACATGCTACTTATGCGCTTCCTAATTATAAGGAAGGTTATTGTTTAGACGATAATGCACGCGCACTCTTACTCGTGTTGATGACCTATCAACAACTCAAAGATCAGGAGTCGCTGGATTTAATTTCAACCTACCTAAGCTATATACACTGTGCACAACGAGAAGATGGTAGATTTCATAATTTTATGGGATTTGATAACCGTTTTATAGAAGAGGTTGGCTCTGAAGACTCATTTGGGAGAACAATTTGGGCTATTGGATATGTATTTGATCATGCCCCCTTTGATGGTTATTATCAATTAGGGAGCGAAATATTTTTTAAAGCCGCTAGGCATTTTGAAAGCTTGCGATCTATCCGAGCTATTGCCTATACGGTAATGGGTATTTGTTATTACTTAGCGCATAAGCCAAATGATGACGGTATGATAGAACAGATGAGGGTGTTATGCCGTCGTTTGGTGAATGAGTATAAGGCCAGCCAAACAGAAGATTGGTATTGGTTTGAACCCTTGTTAGCTTATGATAATGCAATTTTGCCTCTTTGCCTATTACAAGCTTCGAAATATCTCAATGACGATGAAATAACGGCTGTTGCGCTGAGATCTATGAAGTTCTTGGAAAAAGTGATTTTAAAAAATGGGTATTTATCTATTATCGGTAATCAGCAATGGTTCCATAAAGATAAAAATATAAGTAGGTTTGGCCAACAACCAATCGATGTATTATCTACCGTATTAATGTTTGACCAAGCCTATTTATTAACGGGACAAAAGGAATACCTGGAAAAGATGTTTATCGCTTTTAAATGGTTCTTCGGTGAAAACGATTTGCGGATAGCGATTTACGACTATGAGACGAACGGCTGTTGTGATGGACTAGAGCATTATGGCGTTAACAGAAACCAAGGGGCAGAAAGTGCCATATCCTATTTGATTTCTTATTTAACTGTCCGCAGAACATTCAATAGCCTATAGGGCCTTCTTTTTGGGTTTCAATTCATTTAATAAATCAGCAATAGGTATAGTGGCATAAGTGGAGGCGTAATCAGACATAGCGTAGGGTAAAATAAGGTGATCATTATGAATTATCGAGCCGCAGGAGTAGACCACATTTGGAACGTAGCCTTCGCGTTCACGGTCGTCAGGACTCAATAAAGGGAGGCTCATTCGCCCAATTTCTATGTCGGGGTGTTCCAAGTCAAACAGCGAGGCTCCTAAGACATATTCCCGCATAGGGCCAACGCCATGGGTAATAACCAACCAGCCCTCTTTTGTTTCTAGGGGAGAGCCACAGTTTCCTAATTGTATAAATTCCCAAGGACTTTCGGGCGTTTGTATAAGTTTCGCTGGTTCACGCCAAACGTTGATAGTATCTGAGAAAGCGATGTAGTTATTTTCTCCGTCTATTCTGCAAAGCATAGCATACTTTCCATTTATTTTTCTTGGGAAAAGAGCAATACCCTTATTTTGCGCAATCTCACCATGAAAGGGAAGTACATTAAAATGATAAAAATCACTTGTAATAAGAAGCTTGGGGAGTATGGCAATACCATCATAAGCAGTGTAGCTGGCATAGTAAATAATTTTACCATCGTCGTCTGTAAATTTTACGAAACGGGCATCCTCAATACCTCTTTTTTCGGTATCTGCTATCGGAAAAATGACACGTTCGGAAAGAGAGGTATCCAGCGAAAACGTCATTTCATAGTGGGAGGATGCCAACCACATAATTTCTCTTAAAAAGACCAAACCATCCTGATCTAATACAATTTCGGCCTTTGTTTCTTCGACATATCGCTTCAACTCTTCGTAGGTAAATGTATCAGAAAGTTTGCTCGAAATAACATCATATACGTTACCATATAAACAGTGCATCTCTTTAAGCTTCTTTAAAAAGCTCTTTTTATGGTAAATGTGGTTCTTGATCTGGGATGGTTTATCCAACATATTCCCAACATGCTCCATTCGGACATTAAGATCCGAATCGATAATTGCCGATCGGAAAACGATAGAAGAGACATGGCCTTCTCCGGTAGCTCTGAAACTTAAAATAATTCGTTTCTCACCGTTTGCGAGCTGCGTTTGATCAAGGTCTTCAACAATTGATGGATTAAAGAATGCGGCAGCTTCAATAGAGTATTCCATCGTGAAATATGAACCTATCAACAATTTTTGAGTTAGGGTTAAATCACTGGGTTCGATATTTAGCGACTTTAAACAGTTAGTTAGGCGATTAAAGTGCTTTTCAAGGATACTAACAATGCTCCTATGTCTTTTGGAATACCCTCTTAATACCTGCGTTAATACTTCCTGCTGCATTTCGGCTGTTAAGCTAAGAATCCGCTTTATGATTTTTATACTGCGCTCTTCGCTTATGTAGAAATATCTCGCTATTATCCGTTTTGAATCTGGTTGAAAAAAAATGTTTTTTCTGGTTACGTCGACAGGCATCTATATGCAAATTTTGTTTTTAGCTAAAATGAGGAAGTCTAAGAAAGTGTCATCCTGATCTGCCAATAGTCGGATAAACTCAAAGGAAGGATCAATTACTACTTCTTACACACCCTTCATCAAAAGTAGTTTATTTTATGCGGAAAAAAAACCGCAAAGTCTACTTGTAAACTTTGCGGTTAAATGGGATGGGCTGACAAAAAAAAGAATAATCTGTCCTAGGCCGAGGTTTATCGAAATTATTCTTCAATTACCTGGCTATCGGGAGCATTCTTTTTAACGGAATTTATTCCATTATCGCGTCCAGAGGCAGATTCATACATTTCGCTGGTGCCGATAATTTGACCGTTCTTTGCCTTTAGGTTGAAATAAAATTTTCCATTACTAGACTGTTTGCTATCAAAACGTTCATTAAGTATAGCATT